>Ga0137412_10000127_pt1 | contig 45626 bp, 34 predicted proteins | sample CZODoug2_1_16fun_FD_122160 | JGI IMG/M metagenome (GOLD analysis project Ga0137412, IMG submission 122160) | Vadose zone soil fungal communities from Angelo Coast Range Reserve, California, USA - CZODoug2_1_16fungal (Hybrid Assembly) | ecosystem: Environmental > Terrestrial > Soil > Vadose zone...
GTCTTTGACTTTAACGGCGTGTTGTTCTGCGACGCCGACCTGCAGGTCAAATCCTGGCAGGTTATCGCGAAGAACCTGCGCGGACAGGAGATGACTGACGATGAGCTCACCACTCACATGCATGGTCGTCCGAACTCCTACGTGTTGAGCTACCTGGCCGGCCGAGCGGTTGCGGGGCAAGAACTTCTCGATCTGATTCAGGTCAAGGAGTCGTTCTATCGCGAATTGTGCCTGTCCAACCCAAGCCGACTGATGCTGTCTCCCGGCGCGCGGGATCTCCTCGAAGGGCTTGCGCGCAGCAACATCCCGCGAACCATCGCGACCTCTTCGGAGATCACGAATCTGAGATTCTTCACAGAACACCTGTGCCTGGACCGATGGTTCGACGTGGCGAAAATTGTCTACGACGACGGCATTCGCCCCGGGAAACCCGCACCGGATGTGTATCTGGCCGCCGCACGAAATATTGGGATCGCCCCGAGTGAGTGTGTGGTGGTCGAGGATGCGGTCTCCGGGCTCGCCGCAGCCTACGCCGCCGGTATTGGCTATATCGTTGCGATCGGTGCGCCTGCCGAATTCCCGAGATTGCTGGCCTACGACGGTGTGGCCGTCGCGATCGAGAGCCTGAGAGACTTTCCACGCGAGCAGCTGCTGCTGGATCAGACGTAGCGGAATCTGCGTTCGCCGCGCCCGGTAACGGATGAGCAGGGGCATGCTCAAGTTGCAGCCGATTTGTTCTGAATCTCGTACTTCGCATGGGTGCCTTTGAGTCGATCCTCACCCGGGCGGTCGAGCTTCAGCGCCCTGGCCACGCCGGCACCGTAGGCCGGGTCGCACTTGGCGAACAACGCGACCTGCCTGCGCTTGATCTCGTCCGCCACGCCGTGCATTGCAGCGGCGATGTTGTCGAACAGGCGCTGCCTCTGCTCAGCGCTGAAGAGGCGGAACAGATTCCCGGGTTGCGTATAGTCGTCGTTCCCGTCGCGGTGGTTGTAGCGGTCGGCGTCGCCGTGCAGGGGCAGCGGCGGCTCGGCGAAGCGCTTTTCTTCCTTCGGGCCGTTAAACGAGTTCGGCTCATAGTAAGCGTCCGGGTTCCTGGTGTTGTTGTCGAAGAACCGCATCGGACCGTCCTTGTGGTAGTGATGCACCGGGCAGCGTGGCGCATTCACCGGCAACGCCTCGTAATGCGTGCCGAGGCGGTAACGATGTGCATCGGCGTAACTGAACACGCGCGCCTGCAGCATCTTGTCTGGTGAGAAGCTGATGCCCGGAACGATGTTGGAGGGCGCGAACGCGGCCTGCTCAATTTCGGCGAAATAATTGTCCGCATTGCGGTTCAATTCCAGCGTGCCGACATCGATCACCGGGAAGTCGGCATGCGGCCAGATCTTGGTGAGGTCGAAGGGGTTCCAGCCGGTGCGCTGCGACCATTCCTGCGCCTGCGCGTCAGTCATGATCTGCATTTGCATCTTCCACTTCGGGAAGTCGCCCATGTCGATCGCGCCGAATAGATCCTCCTGCGTCGATTCGCGTGTGCGTCCGACTACTGCGGAAGCCTCAGCGTTGGTCCAGTGCCTGTGACCTTGCTGGGTCTTGAAGTGGAATTTCACCCACACGCGCTCCCCGGCGGCGTTGATCAGGCTGTAAGTGTGCGAGCCATAGCCGTTGACGTGGCGTACACTGGTCGGCAGACCGCGGTCGGACATCAGGATCGTCACCTGGTGCAGGCTCTCGGGTGACAGCGACCAGAAATCCCACATCGCGGTGGGCGAGCGCAGGTTAGTCTTCGGATGGCGCTTCTGCGTATGGATGAAGTCGGGGAACTTGTACGGGTCGCGTACGAAGAACACCGGCGTGTTGTTCCCGACCAGATCCCAGTTGCCCTCCTCGGTGTAGAACTTGATCGCGAATCCGCGTACGTCGCGTTCGGCATCGGCGGCCCCGAGCTCGCCGGCAACGGTCGAGAACCTCAGGAGCAGGGGGGTCCTGGCGCCGGGTTGCAGCACCTTGGCCTTGGTGTACTTCGAGATGTCGCCGCTGATTGTCAGCGTACCGTACGCGCCCCAGCCCTTCGCATGCACCGGTCGCTCCGGAATGCGCTCGCGGTTCTGGTGTGCGAGCTTCTCGATCAGCTGGTAGTCCTGCAGCAGCAGCGGACCACGGGGGCCGGCGCTGAGCGCATTCTGGTTGTCGGCGATCGGATTGCCGGCGCTGGTGGTCAGCCGATCGCCGGATGGCTTCGAGGGGTTGTCGGTCGATTTGCTCATGGCAGGCTCCGTTGCTGGGTGAATGCATTAATGCGCCCGCGCATCTCCCGAGGGAAATTGATTGATCAGATGCGTTCGATAGAGGGCTTCTATCAAGAGCATGAGATCAGTAGGCGTCTCCCTTCCCATCGTCTGCTCCCGGAAGCCGGGTCAGGAAGTTGCTGACCACAAAGTGGGCCACCGCGCTGCCGAGCCCTTCGCCGGCATTCTCATCCGAGCGGAAGTGCTGGCCTGCGTAGACCCGGCTGAGGCTCGCCTCGTTCTCAACGGCCGCGAAGCTGTCGAAGGAGCGGACGATCCCGGGAAGCACTTCAGAAGTGACGTTCAGGTGAAACGCCTTGTTGCCGAAGAGGGCGCTCAGCACGAACGCGCCGCCGGCGCTGATCGTCGCGTGTGCGCCGGGGTACGAGGGATCGGCCGCGGTTTTACCTGCCTGCGGAAGCCAATTTGGATCCGCCACCGTCTGCGGGTTAGCGTCCGTGGCCGCGGCCCGGATCGCGGTCACCGGCCGCCACAGGTTGTAGGTGTACTTGGCATCGTAAAATGCGATCACTTCATCCGCGAAAGTCAGATTCAGCAACGCGAATACACGGGCGCTCTGCGCGCTCGGAAGGTGATGCGCGAGAACGGCCGTCTGAGCGATTTCGTTCCAGTAATTCTGAATCGCTCCGTTCCAGAACCGGCCGATGAGCGCCTGGTCCGCACTAGCCGCGGTGCTGTTCGCCATGCCCAGCGACTTCACTTCATTGAAGACGGCGGTGTATTCGGCGCTGGTCAGGGCTGGTGGCGGCCCAGGGCGGAATTGCCTCGCGCTCTCGAGAGCGAAAGGGGTTACCCGGGACCAATGCGTGAACACGGGTTGCTTGGGGAAATTAGGTGGTGTGGACTGGTAGTCGCCGGGGGCGTCGCCAAAGATATAAGGAATCGGTGTCGCGGCTGATCCATCGTCGCTGCGTAGAGCCAGGGTGGCCAGCGCAACCCCTGTGCCAACGTCAATCCCGGCGGTCTTGTCGGCGCCGTCGGGGATTTGTGCTAACGATTGCTCGAACTGTTGATCGAGCTCGGTTTGAAACGCGGGATACAGCGCGACGAGCGTCTCGTGTGCCGCTGCTGCGACCGCCGCCTCTTGCGAGGCGCGCGGCGAAACGCGTTCAATGCGGACGAGATAAGACTCGTGGGTCGCGTCGATTGAGTTCACCGCGTCATAAATCGCAGCGTGCATGATCGCGAAGCTACGCGTCGGGTGTACGGTTGCAGGTTGCGCGCCCGGTGTGCGGACGATTGTCAGAAGTGTCTTGTTCCACTGTATTACCTCATCGACCGCACCGTGTGCGAGCGGGGTGGCGCACAGTAGTGCGAGCGAGGTCCAGAATCGCAGCATGAGTTTCTCCCTCCATTTAAATTGCGTGAAAGCCGCTCGAGCGTGATGTACGCCGCAGTCTTTTCGCACGCATGAGGACCTGGACGGGGAAGGATTTATTCCCTCGAGCGTCGCAGCGGGTGTTCCCGACGTTCCTGAATAGGGGGCGCGCGGACCAGCACGGTCCGCATGCGGAGAAAATATTGGACGCTGCTAAGTCAGTCTAGCCAGCGCAATCGAGACGGCAATCACCGTGCTTGCACTTCCACTCGAGCATCGTTGAAGCAGGCGCCATCGGCCAGATCGGCCTTGTGTGTGGGAGCCAACGCAGACACGGTCTGGCCGTTCGGACTGGTGCGCAGCCACGCGCCTTTTTCGGAGCAGACCACGCCTGGCCGTACCACAGTCGTGATCTGCAGCGGCAGAAACACCTCTCCTAGATCGTTCCACACTCTCACCCACGTTCCGTCGGTCAGCCCGCGCCTTGCGGCGTCGTCCGGATTCATCTCGAGCACCGGCGTGTCATCGCTTAGCGCGAGGCCTCCGAAGGTGGAGGTGATGCGTTTATCCGAGGCGGGCGTGATCAGTGTCAACGGATAGTGCGACACGAGCGGTCGGTAGCCAGGCAGGAGGGCGCCGTAGCGATCGCCGAGATCCGCCGACTGCAATTCAATTTTTCCGCTGCGGGTTCGCGGTGCGACATTACCGAACAGGACGGGCTCGGCGCCGCCGTACTCCATTTTGATCGACCGATCGACCGGGATTTGGCTCGACTTGAGACCCTGCATGCGCGGATCGTCCGAGTTAAGGGCCGCGTCCATCAGTTCGGTGTCGCTCGCCGTGAATGCAGGGTCCATCAGACCGAACCTGGCGGCAAGCCGTCGGAAGATCTCGGTGTTGGGCAGGCTCTCGCCGACCGGCGGGATGACAGCTTCAGCTCGCTGCAGATACTGCTGTCCGTATGCGCAGTAGAGATCGTCGTGCTCGAAATGGGTACAAGCCGGGAGCACCACATCCGCGTACGCCATGCTGTCGGTCATCGCGACTTCGATGCCGGCCACAAATACGTCCTCCCGCGCCAGCGCGCGCTTCATCCGATTCTGGTCTGGATGGACGATCAGCGGGTTGTGGTTGTAGATGAACAGGGCTTTGATTGGCGGTTCCAGATGCTCATCGAGCAGCAGGCGACCGACGTCAAGAATGTTGATCGTTCTCGTCTTGGGCGGCACGAAATCGGCGCGCGTCAATCGATCGAGGGTCTTCGGAAAGGCATGACCTGCGCCACCCACGAGCCCACCGCCCGCAACGCCGAACTTGCCTGCCAGCGCGGGTAGAGCGGCGATGGCGCGCAGCCCCGAGCCGCCGTTCTGGTTGCGCTCGAGTCCGTTCCCCCAGGCGATCACCGCGGGTGAGGCCTCCTGGTACCAGTGCGCCAGGGTACGGATGTCGTTGAGCTCAACTCCGCATATCTGCGCCGCGCGTTCGGGTGGGTAACCGCGTGCCGCTTCCATGAAGGCGTCGAACCCGAGCACGTGCTCATCAATGAAGGCACGATCGAGGCCGCCCAGTCTCTCCAGCTCCACCGCAATCGCCCACGCCAGCACCACGTCGGTTCCAGGGCGGACCGGCAGATGCAGTTGCGCCTGTTCGGCGACCTTGACGCGCCGGGGATCGATAACCACCAGCCTGGCACCCTTGCGCTTGGCGGCGTTGATCTGCCGCATCAGGTGCAGGTTGCAGACCGTGGCGTTATTCCCCCACACGATGATGAGTTTGGCGAGACTCACCTGCTGCAGCGGGGTGCCGGGGGTTGCGCCGAAGGTGCCCGCGTAGGCGGCGCTGCGGATCCCGCCGCACAACGGGTTGCGACTGAGCAATGAGGCGCCCAGACCGTGAAAAAAGCGCAGCGACATCGAATCGCCTGCCAGCATCCCGTGCGGTCCGGCGTAATTGAGCGGCAGCACGGCCTGGGGGCCGTAGCGCTCGACGACGCTTCCGACGCGATGATGAATGATGTCCAGGGCTTGATTCCAGGAGGTGCGCTCGAAGTTACCTTTCCCTTTCGGGCCGATGCGCCTGAGGGGATATCGCAAGCGGTTGGGGCCATGCACAAACTCGGGATAACTGTTGGCCACCTTGGCGCAGATGGCGCCGTGGGTAATGGGATTGACCTTCGATCCGCGCACGGCGAGCACCTGATCACCGGACACGGTCACAGCGAGGCTGCAGGTATCCGGGCAGTCGAGCGGACAGACGCTGGCCTTTTGCACGATCATGGGGCGATTTTAATCGTTACGCAGGCCGCGAATGCGGCGAATCCTGCAGAAGGGTCCCCGGAGATGGTCGAGAACGAGCAGCGCAAGTGATTGATTACTAAGCCCGCAAAAGATCCCTAAGCCAGACTGGAATCGCGTGTCGGGGGCTCGATTCCACCCCCGGCCACCATGGCTTGCGGTTGCGAGCTCCCCGCAGCGCCCAGTTTGCGCAATCAGACGCGGTAGTACATTCTGAGACTTCAAAACAGCCACCTCGAAGCACTCCGTGACCGACGAATCTGGGCCTAAAGGCGACCCGGTTCCCGCCTCGGACGGGCATCGAGCCGTCTTCCTCAGCTACGCCTCGGAGGACGCGGAAGCGGCGGAGCGCATCTGCGCCGGCCTGCGCAATGCAGGTATTGAAGTGTGGTTCGACCAGAACGAACTGCGTGGCGGGGCTGCCTGGGACTCCGCGATCAAGAAACAGATCAAGACCTGCGCCTTGTTCATCCCGATCATTTCCGCAAATTCGCGCGCTCGCGTGGAGGGATATTTCCGGTTCGAATGGAAACTCGCGGTTGATCGCTCCCACCTCATGGCTGCCGAGAAGGCGTTTCTGCTGCCGGTCGTCATTGACGGCACCGATGAGGTCGACGCTCGGGTGCCCGACAAGTTCCACGAAGTACAGTGGACGTGGCTGAGTGGCGGGCAGACCTCCGCCGCGTTCGTCGAGCAAGTGTCGCGCCTGCTGGCGCTCGGTGAGTACGTGCCGCCGGCAGTTCCATCACCCGTGCTTCAGCAGAACCCCTGCTCGGAGCAGTCGATCGCGGTGCTGCCGTTCGTGGACATGAGCCAGAACAAGGACCAGGAGTACTTCTCGGACGGTCTGACGGAGGAACTCATCGGATTGCTCACGAGAGTTCCCGAACTGCGCGTGCCGGCCCGCACCTCCTGCTTCTACTTCAAGAGCAAACAGGCGACGATTTCCGATATTGCGCGGGCGCTGAATGTCGCCCACGTGCTCGAAGGCAGCGTACGCAAGGCCGGCGACACGATACGCATCGCGGTTCAGCTGATCCGGGCCGACACCGGCTATCACCTGTGGTCGCAGACCTACGATCGCACGCTCGATGATATTTTCAAGGTGCAGGACGAGATTGCCGGCTCGGTCGTGCGCTCTCTGTGCGATGCTCTGCTGAGCGCCACGCTGCCGACGCGGAGCGCCTCGCTGAATTCCGAAGCCTATCAACTCTACCTGCGCGGGCATTTTCATTGGAATCGCCGCTCGCCGGAAGAGTTCAGAAAGGCCATAGCCTTCTTTCAGCAAGCCATTGCCGTTGAACCTGATTACGCCCTGGCGTTCACGGGACTCGCCAATTGCTACAGTCTGCTGCCCATCTACGACCGCCTGTCGCGAGCGACGGAGACGATGCCGCAAGCCCGCACCGCGATACTCAAGGCGCTGGCGATTGACGATGGCCTGGCGGAAGCCCACGCCTCGTTGGGGTTGATACTTGCGCTCTTCGATTTCGAGTGGGTGGCGGCGGAACGTCAGTACCAGCGGGCGATCGAGCTCAGCCCCAATTCTCCCGTGCCGCACCAGTGGTACGGCGAGCTGCTCGTCAATACCGGACGGCTCGACGCGGGACTGGCGGAAGGCCGCCGCGCTGTTGACCTCGACCCCTTGTCACAGGTAGCCAATCTGGCGCTGGGAATCCAGTTGAATTCCGCGCGACGCTATGACGAAGCCATCGCGCAACTGCAAAAGACTCTGACACTTGGCCGCAACTTCGCCGACACCAATTATTTCCTGTTTGAAGCCTACGCCAACAGGGGCCTGCACCAGGAGGCGGTGGCGGCCTACGCACGGCAGAAGCAGCTGGATGGGGAGCCCGCAACGGAAGTGGCCGCGTTCAAGGAGGTGTTCGCCAGGGAATCATGGCCAGGATTTCTGCAGCTGCGAATCCGCTCTCTGGAAGCCCAGGGGCAGCCGGACTGTGATGAACTTGCGTCTTTCCATGCCCGGGTGGGCGACCTGGACCGCGCGTTTTCCTGGCTGGAGAAATCCTACGCCGGCAGAAGCGCCCGGCTCACTCACCTGAAGGTCGATGCCCGCTACGACAACTTGCGGGCCGATGCGCGCTTCGCGGACATGCTGCGCCGCGTTGGACTGGCAAGCTGGCCAGCGCCGTAGCTCACCGCTCGCAGCAGGGCGGTCGTAGCGCGCCAACCGCCGTAGCCACCGTCACGCCTTGGCGCCGAGAACGTTGTAGGCCGTGACCGGACGGTGCATTCCTTTAAGACCCAGCTCACCGACCGATTCGAGGTCGAACAGATCATCGGTGGCGGCGAGCACGCGTTTGGAGACCAGAATCTGCCCGGGCTTTGCCTCGCCACACAGGCGTGCCGCGAGATTGGTCACCGTACCGATGGCACCGTAATCCCAACGCCCCTCGTAGCCGATCGCGCCGATCGTGGCATAACCCTGCGCAATGCCAACACCGAGTTCGAGCTCGTAGCCCTTCTTGCGCCAGGAGACGATCATCTCGCCGACCCGCTTACGCATGGCGAGCGCCATGCGGACCGTGCGCTCCGCTGCATTGGGCACCGGCACCGGGTCGTTGAAGAAAACCATCATGCCATCGCCGGTAAAGCGCTCCAACGTGCCTTCGTGCTCCATGATCAGCCGGCCCATCTCAGCGTGATACTCGCGCAGCACGCCCATGACTTCCTCGGGTTCGACGCTTTCCGCAAATGCGGTGAAGCCACGCAGGTCGAGGAAGCAAACGGTCAGGTCGCGGCGGTGGGTTGCCAGTGGATCGTCCGCGCCACCCGCCACGATGAGTTCCGCGAGCTGCGGGGAAAAGAAACGCTTGAGCCGCCCGAGTCGATCGAGCAGCGTCACCTGCTCCTTGACGCGCTGCTCGAGTTTCTGATTCCACTCGGCCAACTGCCGCAGATGCAGGGCTTCGCGATCGCGTAACCGTTTCTTTTCCAGGCAGGCCCCGATCCGCGCCCGCAGCAGCACCGGGTCGAAGGGCTTTGGCAGATAGTCCTCCGCGCCCAGTTCGATGCAGCGCACGACACTGTCCATTTCGTCCAGCGCCGATATCATGACGACGGGAATTTCCCGCAATGCCTCATCTGCGGTGAGGCGCTGCAGCACCTCGTAGCCGCTCATCTGCGGCATGAGCACATCCAGCAGCACCAGGTCGATAGGCTGCTGACGCAGCAGCGTGAGCGCATCCGGCCCGTTCGCCACCACTTGCACCCGGTGTCCCGCGCGCGCCAGCCGGCGGCTCAACATCTCCCGATTCGCGGCGTTGTCATCGACCACCAGAATATTTCCGGTTTCCCCGGTCGGCAGCGGGACTACCGCGATGCGCGCCGTATCCGCGTCGGCGAGCGGCGCAACCGGCGGCGCGCTGACCCCGTCAGCGATCATGGTGTGCAAGGTGTGCGCGGCACTGGCGATTCGATCCAGATCCTGGCCCACCTCTACGGCGGCCGTCTGCCGTGCCTGCGCCTTGAGTTCATCGGCGGCTGCGATGATGGAGCTTATGGGCCCGGACGCCTCGGTGCTGAGGCGGCGCAGATCGATCTCATTATCCTTGCGCGTGCGCCCGAGCACCTCATCGACGAGTAGCATCAGCTGCTGTGCATGCTCGTGCAATTCACGCAGCCTGGGCTCCATGCCCACGATGCTGCCTTCGCTGGCGCTTTCAAGCAGCATCTCGCTGTAACCGATGATGTGGTTCAGCGGCGTGTGCAGCTCATGCCGCAGATGATTCAATATCGTGCGGTCGGTGGTCACACTCGAGGTCCCTGACCGAGCAAGGTCTCAATCTTCTCCAGCAGCCGCGGTAACTCGATCGGCTTGGTATCGAAGTCATCACAACCCACCGCCAGGGCTTTATCGCGGTCGCTGGCCATGGTGTGAGCGGTCAGCGCCACGATCGGAATATGGCGGGTCTGCGGCGCCGCCTTGAGTCGCCGCGTTGCCTCCAGACCATCGATTCCGGGCAGACTCACGTCCATCAGGATCAGCGCCGGCGCTTCGGCCTGAGCCATGGTTATCCCGGTCTCGCCATCGACGGCGGTCACCACCTCGTACCCTCGCTTCTGCAAGCGCCGCGATAACATATCGCGGTTGAGCTCGTTGTCCTCGATCAGCAGGATTTTCTTCATGCGCCGATCCTTGGGCGTAACCGCCTACGTTTTCAGATCCGATGCGGGCCGAGGCCCGAATTTGCTCATAAGATCATCCGGCTTGTGAGCCCGACAGCGCACGAATCTTTTCGAGCAGGCGCGGCATTACGATCGGCTTGGTGTCAAAATCATCACAGCCCGCTGCGAGCGCCTTCTCGCGATCGCCGGTCATCGCATTGGCCGTCAGGGCGATGACGGGTATGTGGCGTGTGTGCTGTGCGGCCTTGAGCTGGCGCGTCGCCGCCCAGCCATCCAGCACCGGCAGACTCAGATCCATCAGAATCAAATCGGGCCGCTCGCTGGCGGCGAGCTGCACGCCGGTGGCGCCATCGCGCGCGATCACCACCGTATGCCCCTGGCGCTTGAGGCGGCTCTCCAGGACAAAGATATTGTCCTCATTATCCTCTACATACAGAATCTTCACGCCAGAATCTCCTTGACCTTCGCATGCTGCCCGCGCTCGATCGAGCGCGGCAGCATGCGGCCCAGTTCACGCAGCAGTTCACTCAGCTCGCAGGCGCTCTTGCGCATCACCTGCTCGACGTAGCCGTTCAGCCGCTTTTGATCCTCGACGCTCAGGTCCTTGGCCGTCAGAACCAGCACCGGAATGTCGCGCCATTCCGGGCGCTGCCGCATCTCGACCAGGAACTCGAACCCGTCCATCTCCGGCATGAGCAAGTCCAGTACGATTACGTCGGGACACGATTCGGCCAGATTTTGCAGCGCGAAGCGGCCATTGCTCGCTCCCTCGACCTGCCATTTCTCCTGCTCGAGCACGCGCCGCACGCTCTCGCGCATGATCTCATCGTCATCGACCAGCAGGACCTTGCGTGCAATCGGGCTGCTGATGTCCTGCAGCAGGCTCACGAGCCGCTCGCGGTCGATCGGCTTGGTCATGTACTCCGTCGCGCCGAGCGAGTAGCCGCGGCTGCGGTCGTCCTCGACGGTCACCAGCACCACCGGTATGTCCGCCAGCTGCGGATCGCCCTTGAGCGCCGCCAGCACCGTCCAGCCATCGAGGTCCGGCATATTGATGTCGAGCGTGATCGCCGCCGGGTGCAGTTCGCGCGCCAGTTGCAAGCCTTGCCGGCCTCCCGTTGCGGTGCGAACCACGAATCCCTCGCGCTCGAGATAGCGCGCCATCAACTCGCATACGGTCTGGTCGTCATCGATGACCAGAATCAGCGAGCCTTTGACCGGCTGCATCGTCCGCCGCTCAGGACGCACCCGGCGCAGCAGCGGCGCCGCTTGGACCGCCTCGATGTGGGCGGGCAGGCGGATGGTGAAGGTCGAACCCTTGCCCAGTTGGCTTTCGACGCTAATCTCGCCGCCCATCATCTGGCAGAAACGGCGGCTGATCGCAAGACCGAGCCCGGTGCCGCCATACTTGCGCGTGGTCGAGGAATCGGCCTGTACGAATTCCTGGAATAGCCGGCTCACCTGCTCGGCCGACATACCGATGCCGGTATCCCTGACGGCCATCGTGATCTCTTCGATGCCCTTGCTCGTGACTCGCGCCACCTCGACCGTCACGCTGCCATGCTCGGTGAACTTGTTGGCGTTGCTCACGAGATTGAGCAGCGCCTGGCGGATTCGCGTCTGGTCGGCATGCATCTCGCCGATATCCTGCGGACAGTGGACGATGATTTCGTTGCCGTTCTTCGCCGCCGCGGAGCTGATCGTGGCCATGACCTCCTCGACCAGCGGCGCGATGGCGAAAGTCTCGACGTGCATGTCCATCCTGCCGGCTTCGATTTTCGACAGGTCGAGGATGTCGTTGATGAGTTCCAGCAGATGATGCGCCGCACGCAGTACGCGCTCCAGCGGTTCGAGCTCCTCTGCGCGCTTCAGGTCGCGCGCATCTTCGTGCAACATCTCGGTCAAGCCGATGATCGCGTTCAGTGGCGTGCGCAGCTCGTGTGACATATTCGCCAGGAACTGCGATTTCAGCTTGCTCACCTCCGCCAGCTGCGCACTTTTCGCCTGGCTTTCCTTGAACAGCCGGGCATTCTCGATGGCCATTACCGATTGCGAGGCCAGCGTTTGCAGCAGTTTCACGATGGAGGGTGAGAATTCGCCCGACACTTTGCGCCGGATCACCAATGCGCCAGTCACGTGCTCATCGCGCAACAGCGGTACTGCTACCACCGCGCGGATGGCGTCGTGCACCCAAATGGCGCTTACTTTTTGCTTGGACAACTCGGTGTCCGAGACCTGGACTGGCACGCGATTGACCGCACAGTTTCCCACCGGACCGTCGCCCAGGCCGATGCGCGAGCCGCGTAGTATCTCGATCATTTCGTCGCTGACGCCGAAATTTGCGCGCGGATCAAATACTCCATCGGCCTCGTCGAACTGATACAGCGTCCCCGAATCCGCATCCGCCAGGCGCACTGCGCGGGCGATGACGGTTGCCAGCACCGTCTCGAGATCGAGAGATGAGCTCACCGCCTGGCCCACCTCGTTCAACGCCTGCAGTTCTGCCACCGAACGCATCAGCTCACGCGTGCGCGCCTCGACCTCCGAGGTGCGCTCGGCAACACGCTGTTCCAGTTTGCGCTGATCCTCCTCTATCTCCAGTTGCGAGCTACGCAACTTCTCGCTCATCATCCGCAGCGAGGCGAGCAGGTTCCCGAGATCGCGTTTCGGCAGATGGTCAGCAGCTACGGCGAACTCCCCTGCCGCAATGCGCTGGGCGAGATCCACGGCGGCGTTGAGCGGTTCGGTAACGCCGGTAATCATGCTGTAGATGAACCAGCCGGCAATCAGCAGCGTGAACAAGGTCGCCGCCGCCACGATCTTGCTCTGGCGCCGTGCTGAGTCGATTGCCTGCGAGATGGCCTCAGTGCTTGCTTTGTCGTAACCTGCCTCGAGCGCGCGAACTGCCTCGCGCGCCTGCTGGATCCGGGGCTGAAGCGCCAGCAACCGCTCGAGCGGCATGGCAACCGAGATCTGGCCCGCCAGGGCCTCGAGACTTGTCGCGACGGCCGCCGCGCGGGGATCCTTGCTGCGCAAGGCGGCGGCGGAGCCCACCGATTGCCGAAGCGCGTCATAAGCGCGCTGTCCCAGGCTGCCCATGTCCACCGCGTCCGCGGCATAGGTCATGAACGACTCGAAGCCGTCCTTCGTCGCCCGCGACAGTCCGTGGCGTACGACGACGCTCTCAACCGCAGCGGTGCGTCGCAGGTCGGAGACCGCCTGATAGATGAGCACCAGCGCGATCGGTGCGATGATGATCACGAACTGCGCAAAGATGCGCAGCTTCAATTGTTTTACTTTGATCATCGGGACGGTGCCCCCCCGGGCGCCGAACTAACGCCTGCCATCCCCACCAAAAGAACCCCCAATTTCTACGCGGTGCGCAGCGGGCCGTCAATCACGCACGGCGGCTATCTCCGCCAGGAGCGGTGTTCGCCAGCACAGAGTCGTCTGGACAGAGTCGTCATAACAGCGTGTTTGGGCCCCTGGCGCGCGAGCAGGTTGCAAACACCTGTGCGCCTCGACGAATCGGCGTGCTCGCGAGCGCTGGCCTGCGCGCCGATTTCCTGTCAGTGCAGGATGCTGCTGCGCGTTGGTGGTTCTTCCGAAAAACCCAGCGTTCGCGACCTTCCCAATTGCCAAGCTTGCGGTTCTGACACATTATGGAAAGCTCTTGAAGACAAGCAGCCTGAGCGTCTCAACCCGTCGCACGGCTGGGCACGCGAGATCAATCCGTGCCGCTTTTCTGCTGCCGGTGGGGTTTACCCTCACGCGCGACCGCCGCCGCGAAATCTGCGCCACGTGCCTGCGGCACATGCTGGAACGTGGTCTGCGCGAGGTCCCTCGCGTCCTCCGGATCAACGATCGGCGCTGAGCGGTGCGCCGTGCACCGAGCCCGATCGCTGTGCAATCCTCCCCAGCAATTAGCGCTCGGGTCCGCGACGCGCCTGGAACCGCCGCGCCTTCATGCGGTTCCCGCACACCTTCATGTTGCACCACCGACGGGTGTGATTCTTGCTCGTGTCGAGAAAGAGCCAGCGACAGGTGTCTGCCCCGCAGGCGCGCACCCGCTCCATCGCATCCGACAGCATGAGCTGCCCTGCGCGCTCCGCGAGGATCCAAACCGGGAGCTCCGCTTCTTTTGCGAAGCGACCCCACTGCCATGCCATCGCCGGTTGCCCGTTGCGCGTCGCCCCTTCCTGCCAGCGCAGCTCCCGATGCTGTTCCGAGGCGAGGAAATGCCGCTCGAGGGTGCGGATATCGGCAGCCGGGGGAGGGCGGCTGTCTACTTTGCCGTAAAACGCAGCCGCCAGCGCTTCGCGCAGTTCCCGTACCGAGCGTAAGGCCCGCGCGGCAGCCTGCGGCTGGACCGACTTCGTCAGCAGCCGCACCTGCCCTGGGTCGAGCAGCCCGGTCTGCTGCGCGAACCCGAGCAGAGCGTCGTAGCCGGCGAGCGATTCGACGCGGCCTTCATCACCAAAGCGATGGTCCAGTGTATTGACCAAATCGAGCGCCGGGTGTCCGCCGCTGAGGTCGAACAGCGGCGCCGCCACGGGGGATTCTGAGTATGAGTTCATAACCTCTGAATGTGAGTTTACAGGTTACTTCTCGGTTGTCCAGGTTTATCATAACCGTCTATGGATCATTCAACGGTTATCACGGACGTACCCGCAAGCCGCGGCCGGCGCCTCGACGTGCGCGTGCTGCTGGCTTTCGCGGCCATCTACATCCTGTGGGGTGCGACGTTCCTGGCCATCCGGATTGCGGTGCTGGAAATCCCGCCTTTCTTCAGTAGCGGCGTACGCTTTCTGATCGCCGGCGCGCTGCTCTACGCATTCATGCGCCTGCGCGGGCAGCCCAGTCCTTCAGCGAGAGAGTGGCGCAGCATCGCGACGATCGCGCTGTGCATGTTCGTCGCGACCTACGGCGCGCTCTTCTGGGCTGAGCAGTACGTGCCCTCCGGCATCACTTCGGTGATCGAAGCGACCCTGCCCATCACGACGGTCGCGCTGGAGGTGTTCGTATTTCGTCAGCAGCCGTTTCGCTGGCGCACGCTGGCGGCGGTGGTGCTCGGGTTCTGCGGGGTAGCGTGGCTCCTGATCCGCAATGACCAGCCGTTCCCGGGGCTGCCGTGCGTGGTGATCCTGGCTGGTGGCACGGCCTGGTCACTCGGGGCGGTTTTGACGCGCTCCATGCCACGCCCGAAATCGCTGCCGCTGGCTGCCGGCGCGCAGATGATGCTGGGTGGGGCGGTGCTGCTGGCGCTGTCGCGGGCCACGGGCGAGCTGCACTCGTTTCCCCACATCTCGCTGCGCGCGGGGTTGGCACTGTCGTATCTGATCGTCGCGGGGTCGCTGCTCGGCTTTACCGCGTACGTCTGGCTGCTCGCGCGCATGCCCGCGACGCAGGTCGCGAGCCACGCCTATGTGAATCCACTGGTGGCGGTCGCCCTGGGGTACTTCGTCGCCGGGGAGGCACTGACCATGCGAATGATTCTGGCATCGGCACTGGTGCTCGCCAGCGTCCTGCTGATCCTCAAGACACCGGACGTCCGCGAGCGCCGGGTCACCACATGACTGGGAGAATGCTATGGCAGTGCTGAGAGAGTGGCGTGCTGAGATCAAACGCGCCCTTAAGGATGAATACGTGCAATACGTGAAGGCGACGGGCCTGGCCGCCTACCTGCGCACGCCGGGGAACCTTGGCGCCAGCGTGGCGGTGCGCGACCTGGATTCAGAGCGCTCCGAGATCGTTACCCTGAGCTGGTGGAGCGACACCGAGGCCATCAAGGCATTCGCAGGGGCGGACTACGGGCGCTCGCGCTATTTCCCCGAGGACGACCGCTTCCTGCTTACGCACCCCGAGCATGTTCACCACTACCAGGCCACGGTGCCCGGCTCGGAGCAGGCGGCTCATTGAGCGGGCAGCAGGCCTGGTGACGGGTTCGGGCGCCAGCAAGAATCGGGCTGCGCGCGCCGGCACCAAACACAACAATAACGGCCTGAACCCTTCAAAGGAGTGCGGATGATGACCTCGGCCGAGCCAATGCAACAGTCGCAGCCGGCGAGCAACGCCGACCCCCGGTGGACCGCGATCGCTACGCGCGACAAGCGCTCGGACGGGGAGTTCTTTTATTCTGTGAAAACCACGGGCGTGTATTGCGGGCCCTCCTGCCCCGCGCGTCCCGCCAGGCGCGAGAACGTCGAGTTCCATGCCACCGCGGAAGAAGCGGCACGGGCGGGCTTTCGGCCCTGCAAGCGCTGCAGGCCCGATCGCAATTCGCGCGCGGACGCGGCCCTGCGGGCTGCGATCGTCCAGTCCTCGCTCGGCTACGTTCTCGTCGCCCGCAGTGCGAAGGGAGTGTGCGCGATACTCCTGGGCGACAGTCCAGCGCTTCTCGAGCGCGATCTGCGCCTGCGCTTCGCGCATGTCCGTCTGCTCGGCAGTGATGCGGACACCGAGTCACTGGCCGCTCACGTCGCGCGTGTCATCGAGAACCCACGCCTCGGCCTCGATCTTCCGCTCGATGTGCGCGGCACAGCCTTTCAGCAACGAGTCTGGCGGGCACTGCGGGCGACTCGCGCGGGGTCTACCGTGAGCTATGCGGAAATAGCGCGGCGCATCGGGGCACCGCGCTCGGTGCGCGCGGTGGCGCAGGCCTGCGCCGCCAATCCCCTCGCGGTGCTGATCCCTTGTCACCGCGCCGTGCGCCACGACGGAGCGCTGTCCGGCTATCGCTGGGGCATCGAGCGCAAGCGAGCGCTTCTCACGCTCGAGTCGGGCCGATGATGGCCGCGCAGGCGGGAGTCTCTCGCCAGCGCGGGGCGCCTGAAGACCGCCAGCCCGGCATTGCGGACCGGGTGAGGGCTCTTGATTGGCACCGGCTTTCGCAGGATCTCGATGCTCATGGCAATGCCATGATCGAAAGTCTCCTCACCCGCTCCGAGTGTCAGCGCATCGCGCACTGGTACGCGGACGACTCGCTTTTTCGTGCCCGGGTAGTGATGAGCCGCCACGGATTCGGGCGGGGTGAGTACCGGTACTTCGCCTACCCGCTGCCGCAAAGCGTCGCCGCACTGCGCGCTGAGTTCTACCCGCCGCTCGCGGTGCTCGCCAATCGCTGGAACGAGCGGCTGGGCGTGGCGGCTCGTTACCCGATGGCGCACGAAGAATTTGTAGCCCGCTGCCGCACGGCCGGCCAGACCCGTCCCACCCCGCTGCTGCTTCAGTACGGGGTCGGTGACTACAACTGCCTGCACCAGGATCTCTACGGAGAGTGCGTCTTTCCGCTGCAGGTGGCGATGCTGCTGTCGCAGCCGGGTGTGGACTTCAGCGGGGGCGAGTTCCTCATCACGGAGCAACGGCCCCGCCTGCAGTCGCGGGCCGAAGTCGTGCCGCTTCGCCAGGGAGACGCGGTAGTCTTCGCGGTGCATCATCGCCCTGTGGCAGGCACCCGCGGAGTGTATCGCGTGAATCTTCGCCACGGCGTCAGCCGGGTTCGCACCGGACACCGTCACACCCTGGGCGTGATATTTCACGACGCCCGGTGAGCGCACGGAACCATGGGTGCAGAGCCTGACACGCCGCTCGACCTGTTTGTGGACGGGTACGCGCAGCCGCGCCGGGAAACGCTCGGCCCGGGCGCCATGCTGCTGCGCGCCTTCGCGAGCCCAAGAGCCGCAGCCCTGCTTGCGGCACTGGAGGAAGTGGCTCAACGCAGTCCCTTTCGCTTCATGACCACGCCGGGCGGCTACCGCATGTCGGTCGCCATGACCAACTGCGGGGCCGCTGGCTGGGTCACGGACCGCAGCGGATATCGCTACGACGCACTCGACCCGCTGAGCGGCGCGTGCTGGCCCGAGATGCCGCCGGTGTTCCGGGAACTCGCGGTTGAAGCCGCGGGGGCTGCCGGCTTTGCTGAGTTTGGGCCCGACGCGTGCCTCATCAATCGATACGAGCCCGGTGCGCGGCTGTCGCTTCATCAGGACAAGGATGAACGGGACCTTGACTCCCCGATCGTCTCCATATCACTCGGATTGCCCGCGGTATTCCTGTTCGGCGGTCACCGCCGGGCCGACCGCCCGCGGCGGGTCCCGCTGGCCCATGCAGACGTGGTGGTCTGGGGCGGCCCGGCCCGGCTCCGATTCCACGGTGTGCAGCCGCTGAAGGACGGGCGGCATCCGGCCCTCGGTGCCTGTCGGGTCAACCTGTCCTTGCGCAAGGCGCGGTAGCGGGGCAGATCGGCTCGCGCCCGCGTCACTTCCTGGTCCGCGCCCGCGCCGACAGGGAAATTCGACCCACGGTGGGCCGTGCTTGCCTTGAGAGGGGGTCGGCCCTGTGGTAATCTAGTCAGAATGACTAGATTATCAAAACAAAGGTCCGCCGCACCGAAAGCGCGAAAACCGCGTGTTGCCAAGCCGCGCTCCGGCTACTGGCTCCTTCAGGACGCGAAGGCCCGCTTCAGCGAGCTCGTCCGCAAGGTTCGCAGCGAGGGGCCGCAGCACGTGACGGTGCACGGACGCGACGAGGTCGTCGTCATTGCCGCGGAGGACTTCCGGCGCCTCAAGGGCAGCATCACGGGAAAAGCGCTGATTGAGGCCGTGCAGGCATCCCCGCATCGTGACATTGATATCGAGCCAAGGCGCACCCCCCTGCCAGTGCGCGACGTGACGCCGTGACGGGATGGCTACTCGATACCAATATCTTGTCGGAAATTCGGCGCCCGAGGCCAGAACCGCAGGTGCTGGCGTTCATCGAGGCGCAGCCGCTCGAATCGCTCTACCTCAGTACGGTGACGCTGGCCGAGATTCGCTTCGGCATCGAATTGCTGCCCGAGGTCGCTCGCCGCTCCGCGCTCAACGACTGGCTTGCCCGCAAAGTGCGCCCGATGTTCGAGCAGCGTGTGTTGCCGATTACCGAAGACATCATGTTTAAGTGGAGACTGCTGGTCGAGGAGGGCCGCAAAGCGGGCCATACGTTTTCCCAGCCCGACCTGATCATTGCCGCGACCGGCCAGTATCATGGCCTCACGATCGTCTCGCGCGACACCGGCGATTACCTCAAGGCACGTGTCGCCGTGTTCAATCCCTGGCTTGATTCGTTGCCGGAACCCGCGGGAACTCGGCTCTAGTCACAGAGGACTCATCCATGGATCTTCCCGATCCCGGTGACAGCTCCGCACGGCGATCGAAGCCGAAGGCCCCTCGGCACGGGAGGGGCGCCGACCGCGGCAAGCTCAGGATCGGCGATGACTGGAACGCGATCCGTATCATCGCACTCTCGCAGGGGAACCCCCTGAAGGCTATCGCCGAGTTCGTCGAGAACAGCATCGACGCGCGCGCGCAGACCGTTACGATCACACGCGGTCGGGAGCACGGCGAGCACTATCTATCGATCAAAGATGACGGCGACGGCGTGCCCCGCGATGAGGAGGGTCGGCCGAACTTCAAATACGTCGCGACGCACATCGGTGATTCGGTCAAGCGGCGACTGAAGGCAGAAGGGTCCGGAAACGGCATACAGGGCGAGTTCGGGATCGGACTGCTGTCCTTCTGGACGGTCGGCGACAAGCTTACGATGATCTCCGCGGGCAGCGACCAGCGCTCCTACCAGATGACGATGAGCAAGGGCGACCCGGGTTACACGGTGAGCCCGCGACGGGTCTTGTTCGCCGAGGGCGGCACGGAACTCCGCATCAACCCGCTGCTGGAGGGAATCCGTACACTTTCGGGCGAGAAGATCCAGTGGTATCTGGCCTCGGAGCTGCGCGATCGGATCCGCAGCGCTAGGGTTCGCGTGACCGTTGTCGACAAGGTTGCGCGCAAGCAGTACGAGGTCGAACCGCGGGCGTATGAGGGACAACTGCTGCATCAACTCCCCGCGGTCCGCACGCCGTTCGGCGACGCCTACGCGGAACTCTATCTCGCCGAGCCCGCCGACAGCTGTCGGGTCGCACTCACTCGTGCCGGGACCCGAGTCATCGAGGACCTTGCGACACTGCCCGGGCTCGAGCACGCACCATGGTCGTCCCGGTATCTACAGGGGCTGGTCGATGTGCCATTCCTGAGTCTCACGCCCGGCACGCGCACCGGCATCATTCACGACGAGCGTTACGCCGCCCTGTTGGAGGCCATGCAAGCGCTCGAAGCGCACCTGCAGGGGCTGATCGAGGCGCAGGAGCGGGCGCAGGAAGAACAGGCGAGCCAACAGTCGCTGCGTGCGATCCAGCGCGCGTTTCGTGAGGCGCTCCTCGCGCTGCCGCCCGAGGAGTACGACTGGTTCGACATCCAGGCACTCGCCCGCAACGAGAGCGGGCTGCGGCGGCCCGGCGGCGCGCAAGTCGGATCGACGGCAGGAGAGAGGGAGCCGGGTGACCTCGGCGTAACGGAGCCAGCCTTCAACCTCGGAATGCAGCGGCACTTCTTCGACTATGCGGGACCACTGTTCAGTGTCGTGATCTCACCGGCCTCCAGTACAACACCTGTCAACGCGCGACGGCGCTTTCGCGCACTGCCACGGGATCGTTCCCGCCGGCGCGTGGAGGAGGATCTGCAATTTTCCTGGGAGATCGCTGAAGGCGGCGGCTCACTCGCCGGCACGGTCGACCAGGAAGTCGAATACCTGACACCTGCAACACCCGGTCTCGCGCGGCTAAACGTGTCGGTAACCCAGCATGACGTCACCTGCACCGCGGAAGCATTGATCACGATCGCCGCCAGCCTCGAGGCCACGATGAGCAGCGCGATCGTCAATGCGCGAGGCCTTCCGGGCTACACGTTCGAGCGGGCGGCGGGGGAGCTATGGAGATCCCGGTTCGACGCCGAGCGCAATCTCATCATTGTGAACAACGGGCATCGCGATTTCGTATTCGCAACGAAAAATCGCGCGCTGCAACTCCGCTATCTCGTACGCCTCTATGTGAAGGAGCTCGTACTGAAGAACTTCACCGGTGTTCCCCCGGAGCAGCTGCTCGAACGCATGATCGAGCTATCGCTTTATGCGGAAGAGAAGCTGAAAACGGCTGGACCCTGAGTGGCATCGATCGCACAGATTGCGGCCCTGGCCACGGCCTATTCCCCGAGTGACGGTCGCTGCCACTGCGCCGAAGACCAGGCACGGTGCCACAGGCACCTCCTGCGAAGGCTTATCCTCAGTAGTTCGGTGTAAGGACGACCCGCCGGGAGCGGCGGGCGGCGTGACGGGACTAGGTCCGCGGGGCGGTGGCGTGTCCGGTGGTGCCGCCGCGAGCGAATTCGAACCTCAACAGCCACTGCCGAGAGTCTTGATCGTCCGCTGGGGCGAACTTCCATTTTCTGGCGGCGTCCCTTGCCAGGCGGGCGAAATACCAGCTTGGCCCCGGGTTTTGCAGCATCGCGTCGGTGACATTGCCCGAGCGATCGACGTTCACGAGCACCGCGACCTTGATATGGCCGTGAATCGTCCGACGTGCGCCGTGCGGAACGGCGGGAATCTGTTCATGGACTACGGCGGGTGGGGCGTCCGCCAACGGTTGTGCGGGTTGATCCGACCGATGAGAAACAGGGCGCGAGGGCGTGGGCTTACGCTCCACTGACTTCGCGCTGGCCGAAGGAGCGGAGACCTTGGGAGGCACTGACGGAGGCGTTGCGGGAATCTGCGAAGCCGCGGCCGGCGCGCCGGCAGTTTGTTGCGAAGAAGCTTGAAGAACAGAAGAAGTCTGAAGAGCAGGGGAAGTCCGAGGAGTACTTGAAACCGATTGCGACTTGGGATGGCTCTGAAACAGGCGCAAGCCAGCCCAAACTGCGATCGATAGTATGAGGACTGCTACCGCTATGATGGCCGGCACGAGCCAGCGCTGTTTGGGCGACTCCTGTGGAGGGGCGGCTCGGCCCGGCGCTTCGTGAACGACAACCTGAGGAACCGAAGCCACCGGAGCTTGTGGCGCGCCTTTGAACCGGGCTTGCAAATCGGTGGCCGTCGGACGGCTGGCGGGGTTGTGACTCAGGCATCGCTGTACGGTGTCCACGAATGCCGGAGGAAGAGTCGTGGGCAGGGAGGCCGTTTCGGCTTGTTCACCAGGCCACGGAAGGCTTTGGGTGAGAGCCTCAACCATGGTTATACCGAGACCCCAGATGTCGCCGGCCGCGGAAGTTATGCCGTTTTTTGCTTCCGGAGGATCGTAGAGGGAAGACTTAGCGATGATTGCCCTGGGTTCACCGGCGGGACGGATGGTATCGCTCGCCAGTTTCAGTTGATCATTGACCACCAGAAAGTTTGCCGGCTTCAGCCGGCCCTGCACCAGGTTTCTGCGGTGAAGGAAAGCCAGGGCGTCGAGAGTGGGGCCGAGCATTTCCCGCACTTCCTCGGCAGTCAGGGCCCGCTGGGGAAGGACCTGAGATAGATTCTGTTCGGCATATTCCATTACGACGAAGAGAAATTGCTGACCCCCGAGCTGGCACTGACCTGCGTCGAGAAGCCGAATCAGGTGGGGATGGGAGAGGCCGGCAGCCGTCATCCAGTGCGAGAGCTGAGCCTCTGTCAGTGCCCGCGCAGCCGGGATGAGCTTGATCGCGGCAGTAGGAACGTCTTGTGCCTTGCATTCAGTAAGGAATACCGCGCTGTGGTCTGAGCCGCTCAGAAAGCGGCGCAAGGGATAGACCCCGTTGATGACCTCGTTCTGCCACTGCGGCCAGATCTCGGTCATCGTCTCTGCTCTTGCCTCCACACTCACGACCATCGGCGCTCCCGGGATGTGTGTAAGAAGATACCACCACGAGGCAGGCTGCTGGAGAACCAGATATGGAGATGTGGGTCACACTTCCGGTCTTTCGACGCGCCGGTCGGCGCGGGCGGCGAAGTTGCGCTCGCTATCGGGGTTGTGGGACATGGGGGGCTCGAACGGCCCGCGCTTTACAGGTAAGTATCGAACCAATTGAGGAGGCGCGAAGCGACGTCGACCTGATCGGCACGTTTGAAGAAAAAATGACCCTCGTCGGGGTAAACGACGAACTCGGTCTTTACGCCCAGCCGCCGCAGCGCGTTCCAGTATTCGTAGGACTGCGTGACCGGCACCTCCGCATCGCGATCGCCGCCTACGATCAGAGTCGGGGCGTGCACGTTCCTGATGAACGTCATCGGTGAACTGCGCTCGTACACCTTCGGATCGTCGTAAACCGAGGCGCCGAAGTAGGGAATCATCCACGTGTCGATGTTGTTCGTGCCGTAGTAACTGAGCCAATCCGAGAGTCCTGCGCCGGCGACCGCCGCTTTGAAGCGGTCCGTTTGCGTCAGGGCCCACATGGTCATGTAGCCGCCGTAGCTCCAGCCGGTGATCCCGACCCGCTCAGGATCGATCGGTGCCGCCTTCTGCGCGGTGTTCACACCGCTGAGAATGTCGCGCAGGTCGCCGTAGCCGAAGTCCTTGACGTTGGCCTGTGTGAAGGCCTCGCCCTGCCCGTAGCTGCCGCGCGGATTGGGCTTGAACACGAAGTAGCCCTGGCTCGCGAGGAGCGCATCAAACGAATCCGGGTGGGCCGGGAAGAGTGGGTAGTGCGCGTACGCCGGGCCGCCGTGCACCTCGACAACCAGAGGGTAGCGTCTTCCCTGCACGACCGACGGCGGCTCGATCAGCATTCCCTGAACGCCGAAGCCGTCGCTCTTCCAGAACACGTTCGTCGCCCTGCCGGTGATCGGCTTTACGCCGGCGTTGGCCCTGGTGATGGGCTTCCACTTGCCCGGCGGCCCGGTCTCCACTTCAGGTGGCGAGGTGTACGATTGCCGAATGACTGCCGAGAATGCCCCATTCTTTGAAAGCGATAACCCCGCGTCGCCTGGCGTAAAGCCAAGCAGACAATTCGCCCAGATCATCTGCGGGGCGCGCCACAGCTCGCGCTGCGACTTCGAGTCCACGTCGATACTGGCGAGCACTTCGTCGCCCGCGGCAAACTCGGTAGCCACGATGCGCGTTGCGGAAGCATTCCAGGTAATCGTCTGTGCGGACTGCGCCAGACCTGGAGTAACGTTGACGGGCGCTCCGCCGGCGGCCGGCATCACGTAGACGTCACCCCCGGTGATGCCCTCATCGCTCATGAGGCCGCCGATGTAGGCGATGCGCGTGCCGTCCCCCGACCAGCGCGGCGAGGCGATCTGCAGGTGCGGTTTCAGGAGAGTGGTCAACGCACCACTTTGCGCATCCAGCAGGTCGAGCTCGGCGATCCACCAGTTGTCATCCCCGGAGCCGTGCGCGGCCGTGACCACGAAACGCTTATCGTCGGGGGACCAATCGTATTCGTAGATGTTCAGATCCGTCGGGCCGAGCAATGCCACCTCCCCGCCGCGCGCGGGAATCAACGCCAGCCGCTGCTCGTACACGGTGGAGGAGAGCAGGCCTGCATCGCGTGCGAGCGGATTGAGGGGTCCTGGCGTCCTGGGGGCACCCTCGGAGTAGAGAAAGGCGATGCGACTGCCGTTGGAAGACCAGCGGGGCGTGTCCAGCGGCCCATGTGCGCTCGTGATGATCTTCACGTTGTGATCGCTGACCGTGGCGACCGCGATCTGCGTTTGCTCCGCGGCATCGGTCGTGACGAACGCGACCCGCGTCCCGTCGGGCGACCAGGCAGCACTGTGCTCGTCGCACACTGACCCTGGGCAAGCCGTCAGGCGAGCCGCGCCGGAGCCGTCGCTCGCATGGGCTATCCAGAGTGCCGACACCTCGACCTCGGCCCCGCCACGCTTGCCCGTGACCACGTTGCCGTAGACCACGCGTTTTCCGTTTGGCGAGATGGCGACCTCGCCAAAGGGATGCACGGAGCTGAGCGCGTCCAGCACCGCCGTAACGGGCGCGGGCTGCGCTGCGGCAGGATTCGCGAGCATGCCGTAGAGGAGTACGGCTCCTGTGCTGCGACCCAGGACCGCCACGCACCTGTTCACGCGATGCATCTTATCGCTCCCCCAACCTATGGTGCGCAATGAGGGCACCGCGCCTCAGATTGCGATCTCCCGTCCCAGCTCGACCACCGAGTCCGCGGGCAATCGGAAGTAATCACTCACGTGCATGGAATTGCGCTGTAGATAGGCGAACAGGGTTTCCACCAGGTGCGGCAAGCCCTTGCCGTCGTGGCGGGGGATCACGGTTTCATGGCCCACATAGTAGGTGACATCATCCAGCTTCAGCTTGCATCCGAGTGTATTGGCTTGCCGCAGCAAAGCCGGGATGTCGGGCCGCTCCATGAAGCCGAAGCGGGCCGTGGCGCGCCACATTCCCGGCGCGACTTCCTCCACCTGCAGCCGGCCGCCGCGACGTATCCACGGGACCGATTCGACCACGGCAGTGAGTATGAACACGCGCTCGTGCAGGGCGCGATTGTGCTTGATGTGCCAGACGAGCACCGGTGGGGCGTCCTTTTGTGCGCGCGTGAGAAACACCGCCGTACCCGGTACGCGCGGGATATGTCGCTCGGTGAGTTGCCGCAACAGCTCACCGATCGGCACCAGGCGCTCCTGGATGCGCGCCGACACGGACTGCGACCCCAGATGCCACACCCACATCACGCCATACACCACAGCGGCCAGCACCAGCGGCACATATCCGCCGTTAGCAATCTTCATGAGATTCGCCGCGACGAAGCCCGCGTCCACCACGAAAAAGACGCCGGCCACTGCACCGGCCGCGGCAAGACTCCAGTGCCAGATCTCGCGCATGGCGATGAACAGGAGCGCCGAGGTCATCAGCATCGTGGCCGAAACGGCGATACCGTACGCCGCGGCGAGATTGTCGGATTTGCCGAAGCCCACCGTCAATGCGAGCGTAACGAGCATCAACAGCCAGTTCACCGGACCCACGTAAATCCGGCCGTAACCTTCTTGAGAAGTCTGCTTGATCGGCAGCCGTGGCATCCAGCCCAGCTGGATGGCCTGACGCGTCATCGAGAATGCGCCGGTGATAATGGACTGGCTGGCGATGATGGTGGCGACGGTGGCCAGAATCACCATCGGCAGCAGCGTCGCCGGCGGGCACAGCCGGAAGAAGATGTTGTCCGCCGTCGGCGCACCGCCGAGCACGAGCGCTCCCTGCCCCGCATAGTTCAGCATGAGGCACGGAAAGACCAGGGCACTCCAGGTTAGGCGGATGGGTGTTGCGCCGAAATGGCCCATGTCTGCGTAGAGTGCCTCGGCCCCGGTAACGCACAGGAATACCCCGCCGAGCACCAGGAAGCTGGTGACGCCGCCGGCGAACAGGTACTCGATGCCGTGCCGCGGATCCAGCGCCCACAGTACGGATGGGTGCTGGGCAATACCCCAGACCCCGAGCGCGCCCATCACCACGAACCAAAGCGCCATGATCGGTCCGAACGCTTTGCCGATCTTGGCGGTGCCCTGGGGCTGCAGTGCGAACAAGCCGATCAGCACCGCAACGGCAGCCGGCAGTACGTAGGCATTGAACGAAGGCGCGACCATCTTCAGGCCCTCGAGTGCAGAGAGCACCGAGATCGCCGGCGTGATGGCACCGTCGCCGTAGATCAGGGCGGCGCCGAACAGACCGACCGCAACGATGGTGGGACGACGGCCGCGTCTCACGCTCAACAGGGACATCAGGGCCAGAATCCCACCTTCGCCGTCGTTGTCGATGCGCATGGCGAACGCCACGTACTTCACCGAGGTGATGATGATCAGCGTCCAGATCACCAGCGACAGCGACCCGAGCACGGTGAATGCATCGGATCTGTCGCCCGCGAGGCTCAACACCGTCTTCAGGGTGTACAGCGGGCTGGTCCCGATGTCCCCAAATACCACGCCGAGCGCGGCCAGGCTCAGTGACGGCAGACTCGCGGCAATCTTCGGTCGGGTGCCGTTCGCAGCGACGGCCACCGGCGGCCGCGAATCGTGCGGTGCAGGCGCTACGCTCTGTCCACCAGAACCCATGCGATCACCTCATGACAGACGATAGCTCAGTGCCGGGGTCGGCGGCATACTGACGCTCGAGTCCACACGCCGGGGACTATACGATGACGGGTCACATCCAGCGCAATCGGGACAATCTTCGCGACGAGCTCGTGACCCACCATTCATGACGGAGTCTTGAAGCATGACCCACGTACTCGTAACCGGGGCTTCGGGCGGCATTGGCGCAGCTATCTGCAAGGCGCTGGCCCTGCGTGGCGTCACGGTCGTGCTGCACTACCACTCTGACCGGGCGGCAGCGGAAGCGACCCGGCAAGCCATGAAGGGGGGCGGCCACAGCATCATCCAGGGCGACCTCGGCAATCCGACCTCGATCGAATGCCTCTGGCAGGAGGCTTCGGCGCTGCAGCGCGTTGATGCCGTGGTGAACAACGCCGGCATCTATCCGCATCATCCGCCGCTGACCACGGATTACGCCGACTGGACAGTGGCGTGGCAGCGCACGCTGGCGATCAATCTGACCGGTCCGGCACACCTTTCTCATTGCGCCGCGCGCAGGATGGCAGAGCAGGGCGGCGGAAGGATCGTCAACGTCTCGTCCCGCGGTGCTTTTCGGGGAGAGCCCGAGGCGCCCGGCTATGCCGCAAGCAAGGCCGGTTTGAATGCGCTCAGCCAATCGCTGGCAAAAGCGCTGGCACCGAAGGGCGTCTACGTCTTCGTCGTCGCCCCTGGTTGGGTGTCGACACACAGAGTGGCCGATCTGGTGAAGGACAAGGCAGTCCTGGCCGACCAGCCACTGGGCAGGGTCGCAACCCCGGACGAGGTCGCGCAGGTCGTCACGTACTGCACGCTCGATGCGCCGGCGAGCATGACGGGCGCGGTCGTGGACGTGAACGGCGCCTCTTATTTACGGACCTAGCAGCTATCGGCCAGGTCGATCGCCCGCTGGCGCCAAGACTCTTATTTGGGCTTCGACTTCGGTGCTTTGATTGGCTGGTTGTAGGGATCGTAACCGCCACCGGGGCTCGAATCCGACATGATCCGCAACTCCTCGTCCTTGGTGTCTTCCATCTTGAGGTCCGGCGCTTCGAGTTTGCGCAGCAGCCGCGAAGTACTTTCGATGGCGATGCGGCTGGTCTCCTTGACCCACTGCCATACGGCGTGGCCGCGCTCATCGTGAACGACTTTCCCGGCGGTACCGGGATCGGAGGGCTGAGCGGCCGGGCCGACACCGCCGGGGCGCGCAGCCGGTCCCTGCGCGGCAGGCCTTGCAGCGGCGCTTCCGGTCGGGCGAATTCCGCGCCCGGGGTGGCTTGGGTCGCTCATGGTTTAGCTTATAACGGCGCGTCTACGCGCACAGTATTAGGACTTTCCACATTGGTGGTGGGGGCGGTCATTGCGGCCGTGGGAATCCTGCTGGCAGGGTATTTGCTGGTCAATGGTCGGCAGGCGCGTTGAGGCCCTGGCGCGGGATACTACTCCGCCCGGCGGGCGGGCAACGCCCGCCGGGCGAGACTCACTAGATCCAAATGAATGACCGGGTTACTCGCTGATGGCTACCCCGCTGAAGCCGGCGACACCGACCGGGCTCGACGTCGCCGCAGGTGTGAGGTCGCCGTAGGCGTCGATAGCATACACCGCAACATAGCCGCTGCCGCCGGCACTGTAAATGACGGCGAGCCACTTGCCATCACGGGACACCGTGATGTCGGTCGGTGCGCCCGGCAGGGGTATCGATTTGTAGAACACCCCGCCTGCTCCGTCGGTCAGGAATATGGAGATGGCATGACCGGGAGAGTTGGCGGTGTACCAGATGTTTCCCGGCCCTTTGGCCACCCAGCAGGGGGCGTTGGAAGGAAACGGCGGTGTCGGTCCGGTGATCGGGAAAACGTCCCGGTTCCTGTCCACGAGCGCAAAGCTGTCCGGACTGTGGGCCGGAGTGAAGCCCAGAATATCGCCCCAGAAGGCGGCCCCGAGCGGGGTGTTGTTCGCCGTGCTGGGGAGTGTTACGGGCATGCTCGCCCCACCGAGTGCTCCATCCTGGAGAGGCAGCTGCAGGACCGATCCTGACTTGAGTGTCACAGCAGCCCAGCTCTTGCCGACGACTATCTGTGCAGCGGAAGGATCCGTGAGCGCAACGGCTCCCTCGACGCCGCCCGTGGGCCACGCATGACTCTCGGCACAATTCGCGCCGACCACGAACAGACGGTCCCGGGTGAGCGCGACGGAATCGGGCTGCACGCAACCAGGCGCCAGACCGATCGTTGCTGCGACACTGAAGAGATCGCCACTGCGTACCAGTTTACTGACGCTGTTTGATCCGTAGTTGGCCACGGCTCCGGAATCGGCCCTGAACTGCAGAATTCCGGCGTTGCCGCCCGCACCGCCCTTGCCTTGCGCCGGCAACATCCCCGTCAGCGAGAGCGAAGGCGTTCCCGCCGTATCCAGCTTGAACACGACGACATCGTTGCCCGCTGGGTTGTTGGTGCTCGTGAGCACGAACACGCCACGTTCAGGTTCGCCGGCAACCGCCAGGGTGGTCGCGAGTAATGTGGCCGCCAACATGCTGGCGGCGCGATACAGATAAAGCGTCTTGGGTCCTCGAGTACTCATCGTGATCTCCTGATTGGGAAACATTGCGTAAATGGCTGGCGCCCTCCCCGCGGCGTGCTCCAGGATGTGGTGTAGTCTTGAACCCTGTAGCAGGCTGGTTCGGGGATCTTTCAAACATGCGCAGTATTCGACGGGGGGTTATTCGCCTTGGGCTCGCGGAAAGTTACGGTACGACGCACCGGCGGGACCGAAAATCAACAAACCCCGAATTGAAGGCGACACCGTAACTTTTCGGCCCTTGCCAGCGAATACTCGTGGACCCCGGCAGCAATCTGGACACACTGATGGCGCGCTACCAGGCGGGTGATTTCCCCGCCGCCACGGCGCTCATCCAGCGCATCGGACCGCAGCTGCACCGGTTTTTTCTGGCGCAATTTTCCAGCCGTGCAGATGCGGATGACCTGCTGCAGGAAACCTGGCTGCGCATACACCGGGTGCGGCACACCTATCGCCCGGGCGAGCCGGTCCTGCCGTGGTTCTATGCGATCGCGCGGCGCGTGCGCATCGACCACTTCCGCAGGGCCAGCCGGACCACCGCCCGCGAGCGCAGCCTGGAAGAAGCGCCCGACGTGGCGGTGACGTTCCCGCGGGAAGAGGGCGAGCTTGATGACCTGGAGGCGCTGTTGGCACCCCTCTCGGAGAGCCAACGTGAAGTCATTCGGATGATGAAGGTGGCGGGCATGTCGCTGGAGGAGGTCGCGCGCGCGACTTCTTCAAGCGTCGGGTCGGTGAAACAGAAAGTGCACCGGGCATACAGGAATCTGCGCGAACAGATGAGCGCGCCAGGGCTCAAGAAAGGGCCGAGCGGGGGGCTGCCGTGATAGACGAACAGGTTGACGAAGTCCTGAAGAGGGTATCCCGGACAGCGCACGAGGTGGAGCCGGCGTTGCTGGAGCGCGTCGCCGACTCGATCCATTCGTCCTTGCAGCCGGTGCGCCCACTGCCGCCGACGTGGGTGCTGACCGGTGCTCTGGTACTGATCTGCGCGGCCGTGGCTGTGGCGGGAGCCGCTCGAACCGGATTCTACGGAATTGAAAAACTGACTGTGTTGGAGCGCCTGCTGATCTTCACGACACTGGGTATCCTGGCCTGGGTGGCGGGGAGAGAGTTCGTCGCTGAACTGATCCCCGGCAGCCGCCATCGCCTAAGTCCCGGCGCGCTCCTGACGATTGCCAGCGTGGCCCTGCTCGCCGTGTTTGCGCTGCTGTTCCGCAACTATCGCACGGAGCACTTCGTCTCCGCCGGTATTGCGTGTCTCGTCACCGGCCTGCTCCTTGCCATCCCCGCGGCCTTGCTGAGTTGGCTGCTGATGCGGCGCGGTTTTGCGGTGAATTCTGTCTCCGCCGGACTGGTCGGAGGCGCGCTGGCCGGTCTGTGCGGCGTGACGATGCTGGAGTTGCACTGCGCCAACTTCCAGGCACTGCATGTGCTCGTGTGGCACACCGCGGTGGTATCGGTGAGCGCGGCAGCCGGAGCGTTGCTGGGATGGGCGCTGTGCGAAGTCGCCTGATTTCCTGCGGGCCGTCTTCCTGTTGACCGCAAACGGATTTCACTACTTCACACTAAACGTCGGCACCGCTCCGGCATTCTCAATGAACGTGCACTTACCCTCCGCGCACACCCGATTCTCCATCTCGATCCGCTTCAACTGGACATACTGCTCAGGTGATAAACCGATAGCCTGGCGATAAGCATTGTCTGCCGCCGCCCGCGCCTCTTCGGCCGACTTGCGCTGAACTTCTGCCAACTTGGTCTGCTGCTCGGTCTGGATCCTTTGCTCCTGCGTGGCCGTTTCAATGCGCTGATTCTTGATGGCATCAGGCGGATTGGCTCGCCCTACAGTCATCGTAACGAGCTGGATCGGCAATCCCTTTTCCTTGATGAATGCCTTCAAGGCGTCCCGGATCTCCGCATCGATAGCATCCAAGGCTGTCGTACTGATCGCCGTTTCATTCATGCCGCGCTTGCGCACAGCCTGTCTAACCATCGTCTTGAACTGCTCTTCCAGATTGTTCCGATACCAGTTGGCTCCGAAATTCTTGATCAACACCACCGAATCCGTGACTTGTAACACCACGATGGCATGAAAACTGATCGGTACGCCATCCGAGGTCATCGTGTCGTGCATCTCAGTGTCGAACTTCTGAGGTTGCATGTACACATCGACACCCTCAGTCGTGATGGCTCCGAACGTTCGTCCCGGCTTGACCGGATCAGAATCAACTCCGCCATGGCCAAAAATCCATGGCTTTTCGATCAATACGACTTCATGCCCCGCATCAGGCGAATACACACTGCAGCCTCCCAGCCCCACCGCAATCAGCATTACCAGATATTTCATTGATCTACCCTTTCAAAAATCGAATGCAAGTGACGGAGGGAACTGATCGATAAGGCCAGACACTTACACTGCTCCGACGCCTGCGCAGTTGCAAACCGAGCGCGATCGAGCCGTCCGACAGGGACGCTTCTAACCATGCGATAGCTTGAGTCGGCGAACGCTGCGTTCGCAGCAAACGGGCGCGCCGCAATGGCCACCGCCGAGGGTCGCGCGACCAACGAGATCATGCACCGCCCGGGACTGTCCAAGTCGGCGGTGTGGCGCTGCCAGGAGTGTACCCGCAAAATGGCCCCGTCCGACGAAAGTGGAAATGTCATGACCGCGGAAAAAACAACGCAGGGCTTCGGCTGGCGCGTCTACGGCCTGGGCGTGATGGCGTTGGGCGTGGTCTGCCTGGCGTGGGGGGACTTCGACCCGGGGCAGCCTGTGCCCAAGGCCTTTCCCGACCGCACCGCCCTGGCCTATGCCGCCGCTGCGTTCATGCTCGTCGCGGGCGCGGCTGTCGTGTGGCGTCGGACCGCGGCCTGGGGCGCCGCGGCGCTCACCGCCTATTACGCGCTCATTGTCGTCATCCTGATGAACGGCCGCGTGGTGCTCGCCCATTACGCCGAGTTCGGCACCTACAGCGGGATCTGCGAGCAGCTCGCGATCACGGCGGGCGGGCTGATCGTCTACGCCGCCAGCGCCAGGATGGATGCGGCCCTGGCCGCACGCCTCACGCGCCTGGGCCAACTGGCGTTCGGAGTTTGTGCGCTGTTATTCGGCGGAGCGCATTTTGTCTACATGAACTTGACTGCCCCGCTGGTCCCCAAATGGCTGCCGCCTACGCAAGAGTTCTGGGCTTATGCGACCGGGGTTGGCCACATCGCGGCGGGCGTTGCGATCCTGGCGGGCGTGCAGGCCCGCCTGGCGGCGATCCTGCTGACCGCCATGTTCGCGTCCTTCACCCCGCTGGTGCACGTGCCGATGCTCCTGGCCGATCCCTCCAGCCATTGGATCTGGTCCGAGAACGCCCTGAATCTCGCGCTGATCGGCGCCGCCTGGGTCGTGGCGGACTCGCTGGCGCGGCCGAGGCGCTAGCGGAGCGACTCCAAGTGACGCCGCCCGGGTAGATCAGAGCGATGCGGGGCCCGTGCGACATCAATGGACCGGTGCCCTGGTGGTTGGGCTTCGTGTGATACCCCGTGCCAATACACAATCGCCATATATGCAAGGAACATAGCGAGAGCGCCCATATCAATCAGCAGGACTTCCATAGGTCACCTCAACCGGGTCATGCCGCGGCAATTTGGTGACGGCCAGCATGGGCAAGAGAGGCAACATCCACCCGTTACACATAGGTGGCCAGCTCGCAAACTGTTCTGGTCATTCGCCAGAACAGTTCCTTGAGCAGGCGGACGTACTCGATCCGGCCGGCGGAACGGACTGGCTATCGGCTACGAAGCCGGTGCGGCGCCGCCTTCCCGGCGGCGACGTTCGACGAACGCCGTCAGCGCTTCGTGCACGGCCGGGTCCAGGGCCGGCGGCTCAAAGGACGCGAGAGTCTCGCGCCAGCGCGAGTTCGCGCGCTCGGTCGCGGTCTTCGCGCCATCATCCGACCAGGCGCCGTAGTTGCGCCAGTCCGACACCAGGGGCGTGTAGAAGGCGTCACGGTAGCGCTGCATGGTGTGGGCGGCCGCGAAGAAATGGCCCCCGGGTCCTACCTCCGCAACGGCCTCGACGCCGATCTCCTCCGCAGAGGCGAGCACCGGCTGAAAGAGCTCCGCGAACATCTGCAGCATTTCAACATCGAGGATGAACTTCTCGAATGAGGCGGTCAGACCGCCTTCGAGCCAGCCGGCCGCGTGCAGGATGAAATGGCAGCCGCCCAACAGCGCTCCCCACAGGCTCATCTGCGACTCATATACCGCCTGCGCGTCGGGGGCGTTGGATGCCGTGGCGCTCGAGCAGCGCCACGGCGCACCGATGCGTCGAGCCAGCTGCCCGGCGCCGAAAGCCGCTTTGGCGTATTCGGGGGTGCCGAATGCGGGTGATCCGGACTTCATGTCGACGTTCGACGTGAAGCTGCCGTACATCACCGGGGCACCCGGGCGCACGATCTGCGACAGCGTGATGCCGAACAGGGCTTCCGCATGCGCCAGGGTCAGGGCGCCGGCGATGGTGATTGGCGCCATCGCGCCGGCGAGCGTGAACGGGGTAACGATCATCAACTGCCCATGCGCCGCAAACTCGATGATGCCGTCGGTCATTGGCACGTCCAGCTGCAGCGGCGAGTTGGTGTTGCAGATCGAATAGCAGTGCGCTTCGCTGTGAAACGTCGCCTCGTCGATCCCCTGGGCGATGCGCAACATGGCGAAGCAGTCGGCGAGCTGCGCCTCTCCCCGGCAGTAGAAGTACGGCGCCTTGTCCCCGAGCGTGAGCTGCGCGAGGGTCGTCTCGAGGTGACGCTCGGTCACGCTGCTGTCCTGCGGCTCGACCATCTGGCCGAGCACGTGAATGACGTCGAAGGCCTGCGACAGGCGCACGAAGTCGCGAAAATCCTCGATCGTACCGGTGCGCTTGCCGCGCTGCAGATCGCTCACGCTCGGCGGACCCGCGACCGGGGCAAACACGACGTGCGGCCCTCCCACGCGGCAGGAGCGCGCCGGATTGCGTGCAATGAGATTGGCCTCGGCAGGAACGGTCGCCAGGGCCGTGGTGACGAGGCCGCGGTCGAGCCGCACCATCTGGCTCGCGTCGTCCACGTCGGCGCCGGCCCCCGCGAGCACCGCGCGCCCGCGGGGCGACAACACCCGCATGCCCTGGCGCTCCAGGATTCCCAGCGCAGCCAGATGCATGTTCTCGACCTGGTCGTCCGAGAATATCCTCACCGGCTCGAAGGGGTTGACGAGGTTTCGGTAGCGCGTCGAGCGCTGCGGCTGTCCGGCGGTACCCGCCCTCTGGGAATCTCGCCTGCGAGGTCTCATCGCCAAGGCGTTTCTCCGCCGCGGGAATGGCCATCGAGTATGCCACTGTCGCGTTGCAGGCGTCGCTTTTCGCCTTGCACGCTCGCCTGATCGAGGGCGGCGCGCAGCGCGTGAATCCGCGGGCCGCGTTTCGCACCGCCCTGTCACAAAATATTCACGCCGCGGAAGAAAAGCCGAGACCCTCGTGTCATCTTGCGCGCATAGCTTTCCTCCCGGGACTCACTTCAACCAGGGAGGATTTATGCATTCGCACTTCACCACAGCGTGGCGGACGAGAATCGCCGCCAGCGCTTTCGCAGCAGTGCTGTCTGTCTTTGCCTTGACCGCATCCGTGCAGGCGGCCGATCCCAACACACCGGTCGATGCGATCCGGACCGCCACGCCGATCAAGCACGTGATCATCATCGTCGGCGAGAATCGCAGTTTCGATCACCTGTTCGCGACCTATGCACCCAGCGCAGGGGAGGGAATACTCAACCTGCTGTCCGAGGGCATCGTCAATGCCGACGGCACCCCCGGACGTCATTTTGCCCGGGCGCATCAGTACCAGATCACATCCGCCCCCAATGGCGGCAAATTCTTCAGCAGCGCCGGCCGTGCGCACAAGACGCTCTATGGCACGCTGCCGCCGCCGGACGTGAACGGTGTTGGTGCGCTCTCGCCCTATGTCGGGATCCTGAGCCTTGCGGGCGGCGACCCCGGGATGCCGCCCCAGGATCAATTTCTGTTCGGCACGGGGGGCACCGGGCTGAGCTTCACACTCGGTCCCGACACGCGCATCACCAATGTCAATGCCCTGCCGCCCGGGCCATTCCAGCTGACGGGCGCGGCGATGCCCTTTGATGCCTTCACCGGCGACACCATCCATCAATACTTCCAGATGGTGCAACAGATGGATTGCGCGCTCGATGAGGAACACGTCTCCAGGAGCAATCCCACGGGCTGTCTGCACGACCTGCAATCGGCTGTGACCACGACCTACAGCACCCCGCCCGGCGGCACGCCCCACGACACCGGGCAGACCATGGCTTTCTTCAACATGCACAACGGGGATGCGCCGCTCTTCAAATCCCTCGCTGATCGGTACACGATGAGCGACAACTATCACCAGCCGGTGATGGGCGGCACGGGGCCGGACAGCCAGCCGCTCGGCTTCGCCGACCAGGTGTTCTTCAGCGACGGCAATGGCCATCCGGCCACGCCCGCGGCGGTCAACATCTATAACCCCGACCCGCAGAGCGGGACGCTCAATCTCTACACCCACCGCGCGCAGTGGTTCAATTGCTCGGATGCGACCCAACCGGGGATCGGTGCGATCGCGAGCTATCTGAAATCGCTCCCCTACACCCTGCAGACCAGGTGTGGCACGGGTGAATACTGGCAGGCGGTCAACGTCAACCCGGCCTTCACGCCCAAGGGCCTGCCGCAGGGCGGGCTGGTGGTACCACCGACAGCACAGCGCAGCATCGGCGATGTGCTGAGCGCGAACAACATTCCGTGGAAATACTATGGCGGCGGATTCAACGCCGACGGCACCAGCAGCCCGTTAGCCGGCAGCTACTGCAACATCTGCAACCCGTTCGAGTATCAGTCGAACTACCCCTCCAGGGTCGCCGATCACATGCGGGACGTGACCGACCTGTTCACGGATCTGGCCAACGGCACGCTGCCGGCGGTCTCCTACGTGAAGCCCGACGGCACCATGGACGGACACCCGGCATCCTCCAAATGGAGCCTGTTCGAGGCGTTCGCGAACAACATCATCGAGCTCGCACAGAGCAACCGGGAACTGTGGGCCACGACCGCGATTTTCGTCACGGTGGACGAGGGCGGGGGGTACTACGACTCGGGGTTCATCCAGCCGGTTGATTTCTTCGGCACCGGCCCGCGCATTCCGATGATCGCCGTGTCGCCCTTCTCGACGGGCGGACACATCAGCCACGTGTACAACGAGCATTCCTCGTTCGTGAAGTTCATCGAACGCAACTGGCGGCTCGGCGGCACGTTGAGCGATCGCAGTCGTGACAACCTGCCCAATCCGGTGCAGGACCAGGACAATGCCTATGTGCCGCGCAACATGCCGGCCATCGGCGACCTGTTCGACCTGTTTCAATTCGATCATCACGGCGGCTGAGGAGGCTGGGCAGTGCCTCCGTTCACGCGGCTTGCGTTGGTAACGTTCGTCACCGGGCGCCGGCGGGGCTCGCACCCGCCGGCGCCCCGCGCTTGGGTCAGCTGAGCGTCCCGCCGGTTCCAATCAGTCGGTCATGCGTTGGCCTCCCCTTTGGAGATAGTATCCGTGCACGCCGAGCCCCGTCTCGATGCCTGCAGGAGCGCCCCATGCCGGAGTTTGCCAGCGTCGAACAGATCCGCCGCCGCTTTCCGGCGCTCGCGCGCATGCATAACGGTCATCCGGTGGCCTATTTCGATGGTCCGGGCGGGACGCAGGTTCCGCGCCGGGTGATCGACGCCATGACCGAGTACCTGCTGCAGCACAACGCGAACACCGACTGGGCGTTTCCCAGCAGCCAGGAAACCGACCAGGCACTGTTCGAGGCGCGCGGGGCGTTGGCGGACTGGGTCGGGGGTTCTGCGGACGAGATCGTGTTCGGCGCCAACATGACCACGCTCACGCTGCATCTCGGCCGTGCGCTCGGGCGCGAGTGGCGGGCGGGGGATGTGGTGGTCGTGACCGAGCTCGACCACCACGCGAATTCCGACACCTGGCGCTCACTGGCCAAGGAGCGCGGCCTGGAAGTGCGCACCATCAGGATGCGACCCGAGGATGGCTGCCTGGACGAAGAAGACCTCGCGAGGAAGCTCACTCCCGGGACGCGCCTGTTGGCGGTAGGGGCGGCTTCCAACGCGCTCGGTACCATCAACGACGTCGCGCAGCTCGTCAAACAGGCGCACGCGGTGGGTGCGCTCGCGTTCGTGGACGGGGTGCATTACGCCAGCCACCACATGGCGGATGTGCGGGCCTGGAACTGTGACTTTTTCGTCTGCTCCGCCTACAAGTTCTACGGGCCCCATGTCGGGGTGCTGTGGGGGCGACGCGAACTGCTGGAAAAACTGGATGCACCGCGTCTCGAACCCGCGCCCGCGCAGGCCCCGGGGCGCCTGGAGACCGGGACTCTGAACCACGAAGGCATCGTGGGGGCCGCGGCGGCGGTCGACTTTCTCGCCTCCCTCTCGGAGGCTCACGCGCCGCGTCGCGAGCGGCTCGGGCGCGTGTCGCAACGTCTGCAGCAGCGCGGCGCGGACCTGCTGCGGGGACTGTGGGAGGGCTTGCGCGCCATTCCCGGAGTCGAGCTCTACGGTCTGCCGCCCGGCGGGCACCGCACGCCCACGCTGTCCTTCACGCTCGCCGGACGGGATGCGATCGACGTGGCCACCGCCCTTGCGGCTCGCGGCATATTCGTGTCGCACGGCGACTTCTACGCGAGCACCGTGGTGCGGGTGTTGGGTCATGAGCGCGATGGCCTGGTGCGCGCCGGTTGCGCCGTATACACGACCGCGGACGAGGTCCAACGGCTCGTCGAGGGCGTCCGACATCTGGTGTGATGTCAGGGGACCGTCCGCTGCCGCCGACACCCGGCCAGCGCCTGTCTGCTGGCGGGTAGAAAATTTCTCGTTCTCGCGGAGTGACCGGCGAATTGCGCGGTCATACCTTGATCCTCCTCATTTTGCAGGTGCCGTGATGCCTCAGGAAGCCGGCCGATGAAGCTGCGCGTTCTCGTCGTGAGCAACGTGCGAGTCGTGCGGGAGGGCTTGAACTCGATCCTGGCGCAGCGCGGTGGAGTCGATGTGGTCAGCACCGTCGATGTGCCGCGTGCCGGGGATCGTAGTGCGCAGCTGCACCCGGATGTGATCCTCTTCGATGCCGCGCGCCAGGACAGCGTTGAGTTCGTGAAGGCCCTCGTTGCGTCCGCGCCGCACTCCAAGGTCGTGGCGTTCGGCGTCAAGGAGACTGGCGAGGAGATTCTGGCGCTGGCCGCGGCGGGCACGGCCGGCTACGTGCGCGAAAGCGCCGAAGGCAGCGATGTGGTCAGAGTGCTCGAGCAGGTGATGTGCGACGAGCTACCGTGCTCACCACGAGCTGCCGCGTCGCTGTATCGCCACGTGGCGGTGCTGTCGCAGGGTGGCAACGACCCCGTCGGTGTCGGTAACGGCCACGCCGACACCATGCCGCTGTCGCGGCGCGAGCTGCAGATCGCGCATCTGATCGATTGCGGGCTCACGAACAAGCAGATCGGCCGGCGGCTGGGAATCGAAGCTGCGACGGTCAAGAACCACGTCCACAACCTGTGCGAGAAACTCCAGGTACACCGGCGCGGCGAAGCGGTCGCGCGGATCCGCGCCATCTCGCGCGCGCTGTTGTTGCCCGCCTCGGCGCCGGATGCGAATCCGACGCTCGAAGCGAGCTGAACATCAGAAGAATCCCGCCGCCGCCGGCGGCACCGGCAGCCATGTCGGCCACCCCTGGACCGACACCGGCCAGAAGGCGGGCATTGCACCTCGCTCCACGCCGTCCGCGGCCGCAAGTCCCATGGTGAAGCTCTGGGCTGCCGGCACGCGCGCGAGATCCGGCACACCCGCGCCACCACGTCGCGGATCAGATACACGCGCTACGGCGCTCGCCAGGATGAGCTCGAACAGAGCGTGCACGCGCTGCTCGGAGCGCCCCCTGAACGGTCCGTCGCGAAACAGGGGATGATGGGCCAGCACCAGGGCGGCCAGTCCCGTCACGTGTGCCGCCGCGACCGAGGTGCCGTCCGCGGCCGCGTAGCCACCGCCGGGAACCGTGGATACGACCGCCACTCCGGGTGCGGACACCGCCACCTGCGGACCCGCAGCGCTGAAGCTCGCCGCGAAGACCCCGTCACTGCCGATCGATTGCGGAATCACGCTCAGAACGTGAGAGCTGTCAGCGGGGAATTCCCCGAGCTTGCCGACTGCAGCGACCGCCAGCACTCCGGGCAGCGTCGCCGGGAATGCGAGCGGGCCGCCGGAGTTGCCCGCTGCCACGATGCAGGCGATGCCTTTGCGGCGCGCCTCCTGCAGCTTCTGGCTCAGCAGCTCGGAGAATCCCTCACTCACGACGCTGATGTTGATGAGATCGAGCTCCCGCTCGATGCATTCATCCAGCGCCGCCAGCAGATCGCTGACCCGACCCTCCGGAATGACCTTCAGCACGTGCAGCTCGGCCTCGGGCGCGCAGCCGCTGATGCCCTGCTCGGTGCTCGATGCGTTGATGATGCCGGCGCAATGCGTGCCGTGCGACACGAGGTCGTGGGCCCAGCTCGTGTCTGCAGCGCCGGTGGTGAAGTCCTTGCCCCGCGTGACGTGCCGCAACAACGGATGTGTATTGTCGCAGCCCGAATCGATGATGCCGATTCTCACCCCGCTGCCGGTGAAGCGGCCACCGATCGGATCGACCCCCATCAGGCGCTGGCCCCAGCCGAGCAATCGCGCACTCGGAAAGCTCGGGTAGGATTCGGACAGAGGTCGCAGCTTGACCGTATTGGTCGCCGAGCTCAGGCGCGGCGCGGATATGAGGCGATCCCAGTGATTGGCGGCAGACCTGATGAACAGCGTCTGGATTGCCTCCACCGTGCCTCCGAAGAAAGTGAGGCGCGCGGTTCCGGTCTCGTCGGTGAGCGCCTGGGCCGGCAAGCCGCCTCCGTCGATGACGACCGTCGCCCTGGCGAGCGGTTGATCGCGCTCGCCGATCACGCGAATGGAAACCTCGGTGGCGACGGAGCGCAGCGGCAGCAGCGTCCCGATCGGCGCGACCCGCGCAGGCAGCGACAGGTAGTCGGCACAGGCCAACGCCGAGTCGCGTTCGATGATCAGATGCGGAGGTGCCGCCGTGCGCAGTCGCTGCGCCTTGTCCTCCTCGATCTTGGCCACCACCACCTCGCTCACGCTGCGGCCATCGGCCATGAAGGGCTGTGTACCGCCGAGCTTGATGCGCTTCACGACTTCGACGTTCTCCTGATGAGCGAGGTACTCGACGACGCTGTCCATGGAAAATTGGGGATGGGCGAACGGCCGGCCACCGGGTGCAGTACGGGTGCCGATGAGAAATCGCTCCCGCCGCCTGCCCGGGGGTGATGCCTCCAGTCCGCCGCTTCCCGGCTCTCGCGGCCCGGACCGGCCTTGCGTCCCCGTGGTTCTCCTCACCGAGTCATCGCCGGCCTCGCTCGTCTTTTTGATCGCCGCGCCGCCGGGCCGCTCCTCTCTTTCTTGAGCCATCGAACCGTCCTCCATACTGATGGTCAGGTCGCTGCGTCTCGTCGCGCCTCGGCGGGCTCCGGCGGGCCTCACTCCCGTCACGGCGCCGCGCCGAGGCACACGGCTTGGGTGCTATTGAATGGTCTGCGCGCGATTGGCGCCCCATGCCTGGGCCTGGGGGGTGAATCCACCGTATGCGCCCTGACCGTATGCGCTCTGGAAGGCACCCAGGCCAGCGCCCTGATGACTCGGCAGGCCTTGCACAGCCAGCTGGTGAACGAGTTGCTGGAGCGCGATGCTGATCTGCTGTGTCATGGCGGTCTGCACGGAGATCTGCTGCGCCAGCTGTCCGAGCACCAGGACGATCTGTTGTGCCGGATGGTGTGCGCCCGCGAAGCCGGCAAAAGAGCCGGGCAGCGGGTTGTACGCAAGCGGACTTGGTGCGAACGGACTCGGCACGAACGGATTCTGCAGGAACGGAGTCGGATACAGGCCTGCCAGTGCGGGCTCGTGAGCGAACGGCACGAAGCCCGCGTATGCGCCGGGCTGTCCGAACAGGCCCGGACTCATCTGCGGCCACCCCGCCCCCTGCAGTCCAGGAAACTGAGGTATGAATCCTTGCGGGGAATATTGTGAAAAGTTTGACAGCATTGGAAACTCTCCATGTGACTCATTGAAGGCTGAAGCGTCACCGACAGCGACTGTTTCGCCGGCAACGACACGCATCCTCGGCCAAGGGCGGCCGCGCGGGAATAGTCCGAAGATCCCAGTCAGGGTTACAAGGACGGGCTAGGCACGCGGTCCAGTGGGAATGCGCAGACGTTGCTCGCATTTGCCTGCCGTTCGCTGATCGGTGGTAGATTACTCGACAGGGTCTCCACCGGTGTTGCAAACAATCGCACGCGTATTCGTGCTTGCGGCGGTAGTCGTCGCGGTCGCTCGCGCCTATGCGCTCGAGCCTGCCGAGAATGGCGCCAGTCCCGTTGATTGGATCAACACCTACATCGGCACCGGCGGCGGCGGATCGGACTACGGCGGCACGATGCCGTTCGTCACCACGCCTTTCGGGATGACGAACTGGACGGCGCAGACGCGTGAGAACCGCATCAGCGTCAGCTCGTACGCGTTTGAAGACAACACGATCTCGGGGTTCATCGGCACCCACCAACCGGCCATCTGGATGGGCGACTACGGTTACGTGACGCTCACCCCCGAAGTCGACGACATCAAGACCGCCGTGGCAAGCCGCAGGCTGCCGTTCTCACGCAGCGACGAGATCACCTCGCCAGATTACTATTCGGTGCTCATGGATGCCGGAGCCTCACGGCAGATCCGCGCCGAGATCACCGCGACCGACCACTGTGGGTTCCTGAGATTCACGTTCCCCGCGCACTCCAGGGCGAGCGTCGTGGTCGAAGCCACTCGCACCGCTGTCATGGGGTTCGTGCGCATCGATCCTGCGGCGCGCGAGATCGTCGGCTATAACCCCGACCGCATGGATGCCCACCTGACCAACATGCGGCTGCCGAATTTCAAGGGATATTTTGTCATCAGGTTCAACAAGGCCTTCGTCGCGCACGGCGTGTACGCAGGTGCGACGCTGCAGCCGGGAGGCGCAACGGCTGAAGACCCGAACGTCGGCGCGTACGTCAGTTTCGATACCCACTCCGATCCGGTTGTGCAGGCGACGGTCGGCACTTCATTTATCAGCATCGAGCAGGCGCGGGCGAATCTGCGCGCGGAAATTCCCTCATGGAGCTTCGACCGCGTCCGTGCGCGGCTGAAGAGCATCTGGAACCAGAAGCTCGCAATGCTGGCGATCGAGGGCGCGTCCGAGGATGAGCGCCGTATCCTGTACACGGGGCTCTACCACGCGCTGCTGTACCCCAAGCTGTTCTCGGAGTACGGCCGCTACTACAGCGCCTTCGACGACCGGGTGCACGATGGAGTTTCCTACACGGCTTACTCGCTTTGGGATACGTTCCGCGCCGAGAACACCCTGGTGGCGATCCTCGCTCCCGAGCGCATCGACGACATGGTGCGGGCCTTGCTGCAGGATTACCAGCAGGGCGGCTGGATGCCGAAGTGGCCGAATCCGTCCTACACCAACATCATGATTGCCACGCACGCGGATTCGGTCGTGGCCGAGGCGATCAACAAGGGCTTTCACGGCTTTGATTACCGCCTGGCGTACGACGCCGTATACAAGGACGCCATGACGCCGCCCGAGGGCGATACGACGCGCGACTGGCACGACCGCCAGCCCGGGGTCCCCTATGAGGCGCGCCCCGGCCTCACCTATTACAAGCAGCTCGGCTACGTTCCGGTGGACAAGACGGCCGAGGCGGCCTCGGAAACTCTCGAGGATGCCTACGATGATTTCGCGGTCGCACAGGTCGCCAAGGCGCTCGGCAGGGATAAGGATTTCCGGTTCTTCATCAATCGATCGCGCAACTACCGCAATCTCTACAACCCGGCGCGGGGATTCATGCAGGGACGAAACGCCGACGGCTCGTGGGCGCGCCCGCAGGATGGCTGGACCGAGGGCGATCAGTGGGTCTACACCTATTCCGTGTTCCACGATATTGCAGGGCTGATGGCGCTGATGGGCGGGCCGGAAAAATTCAACGCCCGGCTGGATGAGCACTTCCAGGGCGGGCACAACCACCACGATAACGAGCCCAGCCACCACTACGGATATCTCTACGACTTCAGCGGGCAGCCCTGGAAAACGCAGTTCCGGGTGCGTGAGATCGCCGGCAAGTACTACCGCAATCAAGCCGACGGCGTGGCGGGAAACGAAGACTGCGGCCAGATGTCAGCGTGGTACATCTTCACGGCGATGGGGTTTTATCCGGTCAATCCCGTGTCGGGAAATTACATGATCGGCAGCCCGCTGTTCCGCAAATTCACGCTCAACCTGCCCAACGGCAAGCGCTTTGTCATAGCTGCGCCGCGCAACTCCGCGACCCACGTCTACATTCAGTCCGCGAGACTGAACGGCGAGCCGCTCGACGTCCCGGTCGTGACGCACGCGCAGCTCGAGGCCGGCGGGCTGCTCGAGTTCGACATGGGGCCGACGCCCTCGCAGTGGGGCTCGAGCTGGAGAGCAGTTCCGCTGCCCGAATTCCCGGATTGATCAGACGCGGGTGGCACGAGCCGCGTCATTTGCTCGCCTGCGGTGGGGCCGCCAGAGCGCCCGGCAGCGTTACCGCATACACGCTGCGTACCGTCTCCATGGTGTCGGCGTCCGCGACGCGCTTGTCGTCGCGGTAGCGTTTTACCCGCGCGAGCCGCAGTGCCAGGCCGCCCGGATAGCGGCTGCTCGCCTGCAGGTCGCTGAAGGCGATTTCCACGACCAGCTCCGGTCGCACGTACACGGTCCACTGGTCACGGTGAGTCTCGCGTGCCAGAAGCTCCTTCGTCTGCCATTCCAGCATGGCATCGGTGAGGCCCTTGAACGTCTTGCCGAGCATGACGTACTCGCCGCTGGCCGGCTCGCGGGCACCGAGATGCAGGTTGGAAAGCCTGCCGGTGCGCCGGCCGTGGCCCCACTCCGCCGCCAACACCACCAGATCGAGGGTGTGCGCACGCTTGATCTTGAGCCAGCTCGCGCCCCGATTGCCGGCCTCGTAAGGGGAATCGAGCGACTTCGCCATGAGACCCTCATGACCGGCTGCGAGCGCGGCCTCATAGAAGGCGCTCGCCGCGGCTTCCGAGGAGGTGACGAGCCGCGGAATCTGCAACGCCGCCGGCACGGCCTCGGCGAGCGCCTGGAAGCGCTCGCGTGCCGGGCGGTCCGCGATGCTCAGCGCATCGAATCGCAGGCAGTCGAAGAAAAAAGCCCTGATCGGCAGCGAGCCGCGCATTTCTTCGACCTTGAGCCGGCGGCCGAAGCGACGCATGGTGATCTGGAATGGATGCGGCCGGCCCGAGGCATCGAACGCGATCGCCTCGCCGTCGAGATAAGGGTAGCGGTTCTGCAGCTGTCCGCGATTGAGCAGATCGAGCGCCAGTCCATGCAAGCGCGCCATCGTCGCGTAGCGCTCGAGTTCGTGCGCCTGTTCGTCACCACGGGCCAGCTTGAGGTGGCCGGTCACCAAGAATTCGCAATCGTCGCCGACGAGGTCACGCAAGCGCGCCCATATCTGACGGCTGCGCCGCGCCAGCGGCAGTTCAGCCTCGTGACGCCCCTGCTGCCTCACGCCGCCATAGTTGACGCCACTGGCCTGGCTTCCGCAGCGGCGCCGCTCCAGCAGCACCACCGAGGCATGACGCTGGCGCAAATGCAGTGCCGCCGAGCAACCGGGCAGGCCGCCGCCGATGATGGCAACGTCGAAAATCATCGCTCCGCATCTCCAGCGATCAGCGCCAGCGGCACGGGCTTCACTGGCGCCTGTCCGCGTAACCGGCCGACTCTTTCGATCGGGCATCGCGCAGCATCGGCGATTAGCTCGGCGGCAGCAGCCGCACAGACGCGGCCCTGACAGCGGCCCATGCCGACGCGCGAGAATGCCTTGG
>Ga0137412_10000128_pt1 | contig 45577 bp, 37 predicted proteins | sample CZODoug2_1_16fun_FD_122160 | JGI IMG/M metagenome (GOLD analysis project Ga0137412, IMG submission 122160) | Vadose zone soil fungal communities from Angelo Coast Range Reserve, California, USA - CZODoug2_1_16fungal (Hybrid Assembly) | ecosystem: Environmental > Terrestrial > Soil > Vadose zone...
GGCTTCGAAGCCTTACGATGAGAGGATGACCCGACCGCAGGCCAACGCGCCGGACTCCCGCAACGCGATGGTCGCGGGGCTTCTTGCGTCCGGTATTTCGGTCAATGGGCTTCAGCCCAGCCACAATCCGCAAGTGGCCCTGCGTATGTTCACGACGGCCACCCGTCTCGACCCGGAGATGTGCGACGCCTGGCTGGCCCGGGTGCTGGCCGGCGACCAGAGCATCGAGGTGCTCACCGGCGCATGGCAATCCGTCAAGACGTTCGGCTGGGAGACCCGGCGCTGCGGTTTGACCGAGTTGGAGTTCCGGCCCGAGATCTCCGACGGAATGTTCCTGAAGCTGGCGGTCACCAGCGCGGAGTCGCTGGCTGCCGGCTATGCGGCGGCTCTCACCGAAGCGGAGCGGTACGCCGAGGCCGCGGAGCTGTTGGATTCGATTACGCCCCGGCATGCCTCCGATGAGGAGCTGATCAAGTACGTACGCGGGCTGCTGCACTTCCGCACCGGACGCTGGTCGGATGTGCTCGTCCAGTTCCCGCCCGGGGCCGGCTGGCGTCATCCCGAACTGAAAGCCGCCGGCGCGGCGATGGCCACCACCGCGCTGGCGTCGCTCGGGGTGTTCGAAGAAGCGACCCGCCGGGCGCAGGAAGCGATCGAGGGCGACCGGGTGCCCAGTGCGGCCAATGTCGCGATGTACACCCAGGGAATGTGCTTCCGGCACTTGGGTCGCGAAGAGGAAGCGGTGGAGTGCCTGCGCCGGGTCTACTCACGCGACGCGAAGTTCACGCCGGCACGCGAGGCGTTGGACAACGCCAACTACCGGCTGGTGCTGACCGACCCGGAAACGATTGAGGCCAGGACGGATCCGTGGGACGCGGCAAGCGCGCCGACCCGTGAGCAGGCGGAGGCCGCACGTCACGCCGAGATGGCCAAGAAGTACTTGGACGAAGGCGATGCCGAGCTCAACGCGATGCTCGGCATGGACCACGCCAAGCGGGAAATAAAGCTGATCAAGTCGACGACAAAGGTGAACCTGGCCCGCGCGAAAATGGGCCTCCCGGTTCCGGTTACGTCGCGGCACACGTTGTTACTGGGACCTCCTGGCACGGGCAAGACCTCTGTGGCGCGGGCGTTTTCCAAACAGCTGTGCGGTTTGACCGTGCTGCGCAAGCCGTTGGTGGTGGAGACGAGCCGCGCAAAGTTGTTGGGCCGCTACATGGCTGACGCCGAAAAGAACACCGAGGAGATGCTCGAGGAGGCCCTGGGCGGGGCGGTCTTCTTCGATGAGATGCACAACCTGCACGAGAGTGGCTACTCCACCGGCGACGCGTACGGCAACGCGATCATCAACACCTTGCTGCTGTACATGGAGAACCACCGCGATGAGCTGGTGGTCTTCGGGGCCGGGTACGCCAAAGCCATGGACAAGATGCTGGAGGTCAACCAGGGTCTGCGACGCCGGTTCTCCACCGTCATCGAGTTCTACAGCTACAACCCGAAAGAGCTCATCGCGCTGACGCAGTTGATGGGCCGCGAGAACGAAGACGTGATCACCGACGACGCCGTCGACGTTCTGCTGCCGGCCTACACCAGGTTTTATGACGACGAGACGATCTCCCAAGAGGGCGATTTGATCCGCGGTATTGACACCTTGGGCAATGCCGGGTTCGTCCGCAACGTCGTAGAAAAGGCTCGCGATCACCGCAGCTTCCGCCTCGACGACGAGGATCTCGATGCGGTGTTGGCAAGTGACGTCGATGAGTTCAACGACGACCAACTGCGCCGATTCAAGGAATTGACCCGCGAAGACCTCGCCGAGGCGCTCAGCGCCGCGGTTGCGGAGAAGAAGAGCGACTAGTCGTCACTCGGGTGAACGCCCAGGTCGGGCGAATCTTTACGACATCCTGACGGGTGTTGCGTTGACGCAGCATTGTGGCGTTGCCACCATAAATTCACACAGGCGTTACATGCACCTCGCTAGGTGAGGCGTCTGCACGGATACAGGCCACTGACCTCGAACGTCGAAAGACGCCCAGGGTCAGGACAGCTCCTCCCGGCTTAAGGGTTGAGCCCAAGTGGCTTCCGGAATCCCCGGATACGCCGTGCAGTGCCAAAGCTCCGGCGAGAGGGGTGCCCTCCGGCCTTTCGCGTCGGGCCATGCTCCTCTCTTCGACCTCCGCGCGGGTGTACAGGCGGAGGAGGTGGGGCCGGCACACACACGTCTGAGATCGATGACCGTATCGTTCCGATCCGGGACCGCAGCGACTCTTCCGACTGAATTGGTCTGCGCCACAACGTAACTCCGCTTGTATGGAGTGGGGCGCAGCCCGCCGCAGCTCGCGGGCCGAGGCCCGTTTCCGGGTCGGACTTATTCCTGAAGGAGTTAGTCCATGTCTTTACTGACGACACAGCCGGAAATGGTCTCCGGCGCTCAGTCCATCGCGATTGTCGCGGGTTAAGGGGTTCTACTGCAATGGATTACGGAATCTTGCCACCAGAAATCAATTCCTCTCGCATCTACGCCGGTCCTGGTTCGGGCCCGCTGCTGGCTGCCGCATCAGCGTGGGATGGCCTGGCCGCCGAACTGGGTTCTGCGGCGTCTTCTCATACCGCGGTGATCTCCGAGCTGACCGAGGGTCCCTGGCGGGGTCCGGCCTCAGCGTCAATGGCGGCGGCGGCCACTCAATATGCCTCGTGGATGAGTTCAGCTGCCGCGCAAGCCGAGCAGACCGCCGGCCAAGCACAGGCGGCGGCAGCAGCCTTTGAGGCTGCGTTTGCGATGACGGTTCCACCGGCGGTTGTCGCCGCTAACCGCGCTCAGTTGGCGTCGTTGGTCGCGACCAACGTGCTGGGCCAGAACACCCCTGCGATCGCGGTCACCGAGGCCCTGTACGGCGAGATGTGGGCGCAGGATGCTGCGGCCATGTACGGCTACGCGGGTTCTTCGGCCGTCGCGGCGACGGTGACTCCGTTCAGCTCGCCGCCGCAGACCACCAGCCCGGCCGCAGCGGCAAGCCAAGGGGGAGCGGTAGCTCAAGCCACCGCCAGCTCAGCGGGCACCGGTGCACAGTCGACGCTGACGCAGGTGGTGTCTTCCCTTCCCAACACCTTGAATCAACTCGCGTCGCCATTGTCGGCAGCCTCGGTCAATCCCTTTGCGCCTGGGTCGAACACGGCTACGACGGGCATCGCGGGTCTGCTCAATCTGCTGGACGGCCAAACCGGGTCGGCCGTTGGAACCTACTTGACCTCTGGGCTTTCGAACGGGATTCTCTCGGGCAACTGGCTCAATCCGGCCAGCATCAGCCCGGCCGTGACGAGCGCGTTCGCTGATATCGGGTTCCTGGCGGTGGCCGGTCAGGGCACCGGCTTCAACCCGGGTCTGTTCACGGCGGCCACCGCGCCCGCCGCGATGAGCACCCTGGGTCACGTCGCCCCGGCGATCAGTTCAATGGGCTCACCCGGCCTGGTATCGGCCGAGGTCGGTCGCGCCACTTTGGTCGCAAAGATGTCGGTGCCGCAAAGTTGGGCCACAACCGCTCCCGCGACCCAACCCGTCGGCACGCTGCCGGCCGCCGCAGAAGGCTGGGCGATCCCCCCGGGTGCGGGTTTGGAGGAGATGGCCGGGAGACCGGGGATGCCCGGTATGCCTGCCATACCGCCGGGCAGCCTTGGCACTCGCGGCTACGGCTTTGCCGCTCCGCGCTACGGGTTCCGCCCCACCGTCGTCGCCCATCCACCGGCAGCCGGATAGCAGACAGGAGCTGGACAGTGACCTTCACGCCCGACGCAGTCCACGTGAGACGTCGATGTTGGCGCCGACGCCGACGGGGGCGCCCTCGGCGCTCTATATCATGATTCATGAACAGCCACAACGGATCTCGATCAGCGACCACACTCCGGCAGTGGCGGTCTGCTCGACTCGTCACCCACCTCTTTGCCGGATACAGTCGCGCGTCCTGCCCACGCGCTAAGTTGACTCCCTCCGAATTCGGTGGAACTATGGCTCTTGCAAGCACCTCGCTAGGTGAGGCGTCTGCACGGATACAGGCCACTGACCTCGAACGTCGAAAGACGCCCAGGGTCAGGACAGCTCCTCCCGGCTTAAGGGTTGAGCCCAAGTGGCTTCCGGAATCTCCGGATACGCCGTGCAGTGCCAAAGCTCTGTCGAGAGGGGTGCGGCGACCGGCTCATCTGCCGGTTCCGCCTCGTCCCGTGTGCACCGTGCAGGCACCCCTGTGTGCCCTGGCCGCGAGGAGGTGAGGCGAAGTGAGTCCAAGCGACAGTCCGTATTCGAGACCCAAGACCATTTCGTACGGATCCGACCCCGGCAACATCTCTTCTATCTGAAACGGCTTGCGCCGCTTCGATTAACACATGTGGACCTAAATGGTCCGCGCGTGCTCTTGACGTGCTGCAGCACGGTTGCCGCGGGTTCAGCCTGCTTTCCGCAAGGAGAACCCCGATGACTTTTGTGACGACGCAGCCCGAAATCATGGCAGCAGCAGCCGGCCAGCTGACCGGTCTCGGCACCGAGCTGAACGCACAGAATGCTGCTGCGATGCTGCCGACGACGGGTGTGACCCCGGCGGCGGGCGACGAGGTATCGGCTTTGACCGCAGCACAGTTCGCGTCCCACGCCGCGGTGTATCAGGCGGTGAGCGCTCACGCGGCAGCGGTCCACGAGCTCTTCGTCAGCACCTTGGGCGCCAGCGCAGGTTCTTACGCGGCCACCGAATCCGCCAACGCAAGCTCGGCCATCTGAAAGGAGTACCGCGATGAGTGCAGTCTTCGACTTCGGCGCATTCCCGCCGGAAGTCAACTCCGCCAAGATGTATGCAGGCCCGGGATCGACATCGCTGCTGTCTGCCGCAGGCGCCTGGAATGGCTTGGCGTCCGAATTACGTTCGCAAGCAGCCAATTACACCTCGATCGTGTCGAACCTGACCGGCGAAGGCTGGCGCGGTCAGGCGTCGACGGCTATGGCGGCCGCGGCCGCGCCGTACACGGCGTGGATGAACACGACCGCGGCGCAGGCCGAGCAGACCGCGAACCAGGCGGTGGCGGCCGCGTCGGCGTACGAGGCCGCGTTTGGGATGACCGTGCCCCCGCCGGTGATCGCGGCCAACCGGACGCAGTTGGCGTCGCTGGTCGCGACGAACCTGCTCGGGCAGAACGGGCCGGCGATCGCGGCCACCGAGGCGCAGTACGGCCAAATGTGGGCGCAAGACGCCGCCGCCATGTACGGCTATGCAGCGCAATCGGCGACAGCGACCAAGGTGCCGTCGTTCACCACCGCGCCGCAGACGACGGCGCCCGGCGCGCTTGCCGGGCAAGCGGCTGCGACCACGCAGGCCACCGGCGCGAGCACCCAGGCGTCGCTGTCGCAACTGACGTCTGCGGTGCCCACGACACTGCAAGGAATGGCTTCGCCGGCTACCTCCACATCGTCGTCTACGTCAGGACTTTCGGGGCTTGAGAGCCTGCTCAGCGGCGGCTCCTCCGGGAACTCTCAACTCGACAGCTTCTGGAGCACCTGGGGACCGAATGCAAACCTCTGGAACACCTTGACGTCGACCGGCACCTTCAACCCGGCGCAGATCGCACAGACCGTGACGAGTTCAAGCTTCTTAGGGCCCGGCGCGTTAGCGGGAAGCGAAGGGCTAGGCGCGGTCTCGCCGCTAGGTATGGCGGCAGGCCTCGGCTCGGGCACGCATGGAATTTCCGGCCTGACCGGACTTGGCGCCACCGGCTCATCGATGCCGGCAAGCCTCGGCCAATCCACATCCATCGGTCAACTGTCGGTGCCGCCGAGCTGGTCTGCGGTGGCGCCGTCAGCACCCTCGCCCGTCGCCTCGGCGATGGGCAGCAGCCCGTTGGCCGCGCCTCCGGAGGTCGCGACCGGCGTGCCGGGCGTCGCCCCGGCGGGTGCCGCAATGGGCGCCCGGGCCGGAGCAACGACCGGCATCGTGGACAACCGGTTCCTCATCCGCCCGCCGATGGTCCCGTCGTGGGCGGGCGTCGGATAACGGAATCAGTTATAGCCAAACACCACAACATATTTCGAAGGATTGGAGAGAGATTTGCCTTCACGTTTTATGACTGACCCGCACGAGATGCGGTCCATGGCGGGCCGTTTCGATGTGCACGTGCAGACCGCCGGCGACAACATGTCGAGCACCGACTCCGCCGTCGGCGGCAGCTGAGCCTAACGCCAACAGCGACAGCAGTATTGCCGCACACCTGCCGCTACCAACCGCCTGGCGCGCCAAGGAGGGTTACCCGCCATGACCACGTTAGACCGCGAGAGCATCGACGCACCGTCGCGCACCGCAGTGCTGGACAGCGCCCATGTTGGCGATATCGAGGGCGCGCTGGGCCGGATCAGATTGAGCGACAACGATCGTCCGCGCACGCTCAAAACTCGACTCGCCATTCTGCTGGCGATCGTCGGGCCCGGCCTGATCGTGATGGTCGGCGACAACGACGCGGGCGGTGTCGCAACCTATGTGCAGGCCGGGCAGAACTACGGGTACAGCTTGCTGTGGGTGCTTCTGCTGTTGATCCCAGTGCTCATTGTCAACCAGGAAATGGTGGTCCGACTCGGTGCCGTCACCGGCGTCGGGCATGCGCGATTGATCAACGAACGATTCGGCCGGGGCTGGGGCTGGTTTTCCGTCGGCGATCTGTTTCTGCTGAATTTCCTCACTCTGATAACGGAATTCATCGGCATCACGCTGGCCGCCGATTACATCGGCATACCCCGATACGTGGTTGTCCCGTTCGCCGCGATAGCACTGATCGCCATCATGGCCACCGGCAGCTTCCGGCGCTGGGAACGCGCGATGCTGGTCTTCGTCACAATCACCCTGCTGCAGATTCCGATGCTGATGATGTCGCATCCGCACTGGGGACACGCGGCGAAATCCTTTGTCACCCCAGGCGTGGCCGGCGGTTTCACTTCCGATGCGGTGCTGTTGATCATCGCCATCGTCGGCACCACGGTGGCGCCATGGCAGTTGTTCTTCCAGCAATCCAACGTCGTCGACAAGCGCATCACGCCGCGCTTCATCGGCTACGAGCGAATCGACACCACCTTGGGGGCCTTCGTGGTGGTGATCGGCGGGGCCGCTTTGATGATGACCGGCGACTGGGCTGCACGCGCCACCAATAGCCGCGGAAGTTTCGTCGACGCCGGCGTGCTCGCGCACCTGTTGGGCCAGCACAGCTCGGCGCTCGGATCGGTCTTCGCCATCGTGCTTCTCGACGCCTCCATAGTCGGGGCGGCGGCGGTAACCCTGGCAAGCAGCTACGCGTTCGGTGATGTGTTCGGCCTCAAGCATTCACTGCATCGGGGCTTGGCTGACGCAAAGCCGTTCTACTTGTCCTACATCGTTATGGTCGTCATCGCGGCAGCGATTGTGCTCATCCCCGGCGCCCCATTGGGTCTGATCACCACCGCTGTGCAGGCGCTTGCCGGACTGCTCCTGCCGAGCGCCAGCGTATTCTTGCTGCTGCTGTGCAATGACCGGGAAGTGTTGGGCCCTTGGGTGAATCGGCCGTGGCTCAACGTGGTTGCCGGCATCATTGTGAGCGGACTGCTGCTGTTGTCCGGAATCCTGATGGCAACGACCATGTTTCCCAACCTCGAGATCGTCTCGATCTCTGTCGGCCTTTGCATGACCTTCGCGGTCTGCGCCGGAGCCACTTTCACCGTGCTGTGGTGGAGGGGACGACAACGACCGAGACCACCAGTGCTCGAACAGCTCTCCGATGCATTGGCACGAGCCGATCGGGAGTCGTGGCGAATGTCGCCGCTGGCCCTGCTGGAGCCGGTTACCTGGTCCGTCGGCACGCGAGTAGGCATGCTGGCGTTGCGCGGATACCTCGTGATCGGAGCGATCCTGTTGGTAGTCAAAGCTATCCAACTCGGAAGCGCCTGAACCCGTTCGCACCGCCGAGGTGAGCGGATCACGCTACCGGCGTGGTAACGCACCAATCTCACCCGGCGTCGTCCACACTGGTAGGCACCTCGGCCCAGAGGAAAGGAGAGCCACGTCATGCAGACGCTGAGTATCGCTGAGTTCTCGCTACGACTAGGGGTGGGGCTCGGCTGCGGCGCCCTGATCGGAATCGAGCGGCAGTGGCAGGCACGACGGGCCGGGCTGCGCACCAACGCGCTGGTGGCCACGGGTGCGACGCTGTTCGTGCTGTATGCCGTCGCCACCAACGACAGCAGCCCCACCCGGGTGGCGTCCTACGTCGTCTCCGGAGTCGGCTTCCTCGGTGGGGGTGTGATCCTGCGCGAGGGATTCAATGTGCGCGGGCTCAACACTGCGGCGACCTTGTGGTGTTCGGCCGCGGTCGGCGTGCTCGCGGCCGGCGGGCATCTGGTGTTCGCGTTGATCGCCACCGGCACCATCGTCGGAATTCACCTGTTGGGTCGGCCGCTGGGCCACCTGATCGACCACGGCGACAGCGTGGAAGAGGATGAGGACGACCAGCCGTATCAGCTGCAGCTGATTTGTCGGCCCAAGTCCGCGAAGTATGCGCGCGCTCAGATTGTCCAGCGCACCGGCGGCGGCGGAGATCGTCTGGTGCTACGCGGCATCCATACGGGTCGGACGGGCGATGACAGCGTCGCGTTGACCGCGTACCTGCTCAGCGATGGCCACGCGCCGGCTCGGCTCGAGCAGCTCGTCGCGGAACTGTCGTTGCAGGAAGGTGTTCAGGCGGTGCATTGGTACGCCGGCGATGAGGACGAACCCATGCCTCGAGCGCCCCTGACCGATTAGTCCGATCGGTTTCTCAGCACAGGTCAGCGACGTCGTAGGGTATGTGGAGTGAATGCCATTGCCGGATTCTTATCCGTTCTGCCGGAGCAGATGCGGGACCCGGTCTTGTTCGCGATTCCGTTTTTTCTCTTGCTGCTGATTCTGGAGTGGACGGCAGCACGCAAACTCGAACGCATCGAGCGGGAGACAAACACGCACGAGGCCGGCGACTGCCACCAATTGGAAGGCCCGAATTCAGGTGCCTATCTGACCGCCGACTCGTGGGCCAGCATCCGGATGGGGCTCATTTCGGTGGCCACCACTGCGGGCTGGAAGTTCATCGCCGTGCTCGGCTACGCCGCGATCTACGCGTACCTGGCTCCCTGGCACCTGCCGTCGACGCGTTGGTACACCTGGGTAATCGCGATCCTCGGTGTCGACTTGCTCTATTACTGCTATCACCGCAGCGCGCACCGGATTCGGCTGATATGGGCCACCCATCAGGCCCACCACTCCAGCCAGTACTTCAATTTCGCCACCGCGCTGCGCCAGAAGTGGAACAACAGCGGCGAGATCCTGATGTGGATTCCGTTGCCGCTGTTGGGCATTCCGCCATGGATGGTTTTCTGCAGCTTCTCGGTCAACCTGATCTACCAATTCTGGGTGCACACCGAACGGATCGGCAGAATGTGGGCACCTTTCGAGTTCGTCTTCAACACGCCCTCTCATCACCGCGTGCACCACGGCATGGATGCTGAATACCTCGACAAGAACTACGGCGGAATTTTCATTGTCTGGGATCGGCTGTTCGGCAGCTTCCGGCAGGAGACGTTCCGTCCGCACTATGGGCTGACCAAACAGGTGGACACCTTCAACGTCTGGAAACTGCAGACCCACGAATACCTTTCTATCGCCAGAGATTTCCGGTCGGCGACGCGTCTGCGCGATCGGCTCGGCTACGTCTTCGGCCCTCCGGGCTGGCTGCCTGCATCCGTCACGCGACCCGATGCCGCCGCTCCGCTGACGCCGTCCCGGTAGTCGCCGGAGCTTCGGTGAGCCCTTGTTCATCCAGCGTTTTTATTACGGCGAGCCGAAAGCCCCCATGGCTAAGCCAAGATCAGTAAGTTCGACGGCGAGGCCGGTATCCGCCAGGCCGCGACGACAGGAGGAATGCAGTGGGAGACACGCTCGCCGAGGGGCAAAAGCTTGTCAAAGGTGAATCGCTCACGTCGAGCAACGGGGCCTACGCCCTGACGTTGCAAGACGACGGGAACCTGGTCCTGGCATCGCGCGGTCAGGCGATCTGGTCGTCGAAGACCAACGGAGAAGACGTAGTCCGCGCCGAGGTCCAAAGCGACGGCAACTTCGTTCTCTACACCGCCGACAAGCCGGTGTGGCACACCGACACCAAGGGTAAGAAGAACGTGCGTCTCGTCCTGCAGGACGACCGCAACCTGGTGCTGTACTCCGCTGACGGGTCCGCATGGTCGACCAAGACCGAGACCGACGCTCCACCGCCGCCCGAGCCAGAAGCCGCCGCACCGGCTGCGGAAGAGCCTGCGGTTGAGGAAGCCGCTGCCTCGGAGCCAGAGGCCGAAGCCGCGCGGACGTACACCGTGGAGTCCGGCGACACATTGTGGGCCATCTCCGAGCGATTCTACGGGGACGGCAACAAATACCAGATCATCGCCGATGCCAGTGGTATCGCCAACCCGGACCTGATCCAGCCGGGACAGGTGCTGACCATTCCTTGATCGCGAGGGGGAGCGCGTCGGCCCGTAATTCGGCCGGCGCCTTCCCAACCGATCGGCTGTGCAGCGTCATCTCGCCTAATCTCGGCTAGGTAGCCTCATAGCCGGCCGGTGCAGCGCCGGCCCCGACGGATCGGAGTCGACGGTGCACCGTTCGGGAATCCGCGCGTTCGGCGCGACGGTCACCGCCACCCTGGCGGCTGCCTGCTTACCCGGCAGCGCCAGCGCCGACCCGGTTCTGGTTTTTCCCGGAATGGAAATCCACCAGGGGCCCCACCTATGCACCCTGGCTTATGTCGACCCCGCATTGCGGGTGGCGTTCACCGCAGGCCATTGCCGGGGCGACGGCCCGGTGTTCGACAAGGACAACAAGGTCATCGGCAATCTCGCGACGTTCCGCGACAACACACCGAACGGCACGGTCGTCAAGACCGATCAGCAGGTCGACGATTACGAGTCGATCGTGCTGACGCCCGACGTCGCAGTGAACAACATCCTCCCAGGTGGACGAGTACTGGAGTCGGATCCAGGGCTGGTCGTGACACCCGGCGAACCCATCTGCCATTTCGGCGTGATCACCGGCGAGAGCTGCGGAACCGTCGAAAGCGTCAACAACGGCTGGTTCACGATGGGGCATGGCGCCGTCAGCCAGCAAGGCGACTCCGGCGGGCCGGTCTACCAAACCAACGGCCCCGGTCCCGCCCGGATGGTCGGCATCTTCAACAGCGTGTGGGGCGGATTCCCGGCCGCGGTGTCGTGGCAGTCCACCACTCAGCAGATCCGTCAGGACGTGGGCGTCGGCGGTCCGGCGATCTAGGTATCAGCCGAGATCGGCCAGCGCGAAAACCGGTATCGACGACGCTGCCGCGCCTAACTGCTCGTCGCTGGAATCGGGAGTCAGCCCGGCGATGTGGCCTTTGACCTCCCAGAACCACCTATCCATGTACCGGCGGAGCAGCTCGGGCTTCGCCGCGTCATCCACTTCGATGGCCCTGACTCTGCGGCTCCGCCAGCGCGGTCCCATTTCGACTTCACCGGCCGCCCTGACATTGCGCACCCATTGGGTGGTACCGCGCGGCGACACCAGATAGTCGAGGTCGGCGACGGTCAGCACATTGATCACCACGCCGCGAAGCCGGCCCGTTTTGCGACCGCGCACGCGAAGAGCCCTGGTACCGGCGATGCTGATCCCGACCTCGGCCAACCAACGAATCAGCGTATTGGCGGCCCTGGCCGCGGCGTGGGGCTCGTCATAACGTACCGACATGATGCATCCTTTCGGGAGGTCCAGGTAGAGAGCACTGCTCTCGGTACAAATGACCCTGACACGCCGGGCACGAAAAAACAAGAGCACTGTTCTCTCTTGTGTCAAAATGGGCAGATGGCGAAGCGTCGCGACTCGCGTGAGCGCATCGAAGCGCAGATCATCGAGCTGGGCCGACGCCATTTGGTGGAGCACGGCGCGGCCGGGTTGTCGCTGCGCGCCATCGCCCGCGACCTGGGGATGGTGTCGTCGGCGGTGTACCGATACGTCTCCAGCCGCGACGAGTTGCTGACCGTGTTGCTGGTCGACGCTTATTCCGAGCTCGCCGACGCGGTGGATCGCGCCCGCGACGCCATGGCGGAAGTCTGGAGCGACGACGTTGTCGCAATCGCGCATGCGGGCCGCGACTGGGCGATCGCGCATCCGGCCAGCTGGGCGCTGCTGTACGGCAGCCCGGTACCCGGCTACCACGCACCGGCCGACCGAACGGTTGGCCCCGGCACGCGTGTGGTCGGCGCGTTGTTCGACGCGGTGGCCGCCGGTATCGCGACCGGCGACATCAAGCTGACGAATCAGCCTGCACCACAACCGATATCGTCAGACTTCGAAGGACTCCGGCAGGAGTTCGGATTTCCCGGCGACGATCACGTCATCGTCAAATGCTTCGCGATCTGGGCGGGCGTGGTGGGCGCGATCAGCCTCGAGGTGTTCGGACAGTACGGCGTCGACACCCTGAGCGACCCGCAGACGGTGTTCGACACCCAGATGCGGCTGCTGGTCGGCGTGCTCAACCAGTCCGATGTGGGCGCGCAGCCGTTCGGGGTCCCGACGACGAATTAGAACATGTTCAGCGCGAACTTCGGCGCCGCAAACGCCTCGCGGTGGCAACATCAATTCCGGTGGTTCCTGCCGGGCGGACGCTGGGTTATCCTGCGATGCGATGAGCCTCTCCTTCGGATCACCGGTCCAAGTCGCCTGGGTGACGAACGACTTGAATGGCACGGAAACGGCTCTCACCGGGCTGTTAGGCGTCAAGAAGTGGGTGCGACTGCCCGACATCCACTTCGCACCGGACACCTGCAGCTACCTCGGCAGCCCGGCCGATTTCGTGGCCAACATCTCGCTGAGCTACCTCGGCGACATGCAGCTCGAGCTGATCGAACCGGTCCGCGGCCCTAATATCTATAGTGACTTTCTGCGGGACAGCGGGCCGGGTCTGCACCACATCTGCGTCGAGGCCGACACCCTCGAGAACTTCGATGCCGCGCTGGCCCTGGCCGCCGAACAAGGAGCCACCGTGCCACAGCAGGGTGTGATGCCCGGCGGCCTACGGTTCGCCTATCTGTCTGCCCCGCAACACGGGGTTCCGTTCCTGGAGATCGCGCATTTCTCAGCCGAAATGCGGCAGTTCTTCGACTACATCAAGCAGGAGCAGCGCGAATGAGCCGCGCTGACGACGATGCAGAGCGAAGCGATGAGGAGGAGCGGCGCCAATGACTACTGACATTCCAGCAACTCTGAGCGCCGACGATGTGTCGTCGTGGTCGGACGATGTGGACGTCGTGGTGATCGGCTTCGGCATCGGCGGCGGTTGCGCCGCGGTCACCGCGGCCGCCGCCGGAGCACGGGTACTGGTGTTGGAGCGCGCGGCCGCGGCCGGTGGCACGACTTCGCTTGCCGGCGGCCACTTTTACCTCGGCGGCGGCACCGCGGTCCAGCAGGCGACCGGGCATCCCGACTCCGCCGAGGAGATGTACAAGTATCTGGTCGCGGTGTCGCGCGAGCCCGATCACGAGAAGATCCGCGCCTACAGCGACGGCAGCGTCGAGCACTTCAACTGGTTGGAGGACTTGGGTTTTCAGTTCGAACGAAGCTTCTACCCGGGCAAGGTAGTTGTTCCGCCGGGCACCGAGGGCCTGAGCTACACCGGCAATGAAAAGGTGTGGCCATTCTGCGAGCAGGCCATCCCCTCGCCGCGCGGGCACTCCGTACCGGTGCCCGGCGAACTCGGCGGCGCGTCGATGGTGATCGATCTACTGGTCAAACGCGCCGACGACCTGGGCGTGCAGATCCGATACGAGACCGGGGCAACCAACCTGATCCTGGACGCCGACGGAGCCGTGGCCGGCGTCACCTGGAAACACTTCACCGAAACCGGTGCGGTCAAAGCTAAATCGGTCATCATCGCCGCCGGCGGTTTTGCGATGAACCCGGAGATGGTCGCCGAGCACACTCCCGCGCTGGGGCAGCCGCGACGCACCAAACACCATGGGTTGGTGGCGCCCTACATCCTGGGTAACCCCAACGACGACGGTCTGGGTCTGCGGATGGGCGTCTCGGCGGGCGGGGTCGCGGAGAACATGAACGAACAGTTCATCACCGCGGCGGCCTATCCGCCCGAAGTCCTGCTGACCGGCGTGATCGTGAACAAGGAAGGCAAACGCTTCGTCGCCGAGGACTCCTACCACTCGCGCACATCGGCTTTCGTGCTTGAGCAGCCGGACCAAACCGCATACCTGATCGTCGACGAGGCCCACACCGAGATGCCCGCGATGCCGTTGATCCGGTTCCTCGACGGTTACGAGACGATCGCCGAATTGGAGACCGCACTCGAGTTACCTGCGGGCAGCGTCGCGGCGACGCTGGAGCGCTACAACGAGTTCGCCGCCAACGGCGAGGACCCCGACTTCCACAAGCAACCGGAATATGTAGCGCCGCAGGCTAATGGACCCTGGGCAGTATTCGACCTGTCACTCGGGCGGGCGATGTACTCCGGATTCACGATGGGCGGTCTGGCCGTCACCGTCGACGGCCAGGTGCAACGCGGCGACGGCAGCGTCGTCGCAGGCCTGTACGCGGTCGGTGCGTGCGCGTCCAACATCGCCCAGGACGGCAAGGGTTACGCCAGCGGCACGCAGCTCGGCGAGGGGTCGTTCTTCGGGCGCCGCGCCGGCGCGCACGCGGCCGGTAGGCGCTAGACCGGCGCCGGCTCCCTGCTCACCGGGCCCAGCCGCCACGGGCCGCCGCCGAGCAGCTTCAGGTGTCGTTCGTGGAACAGCTCAACGGCCGGCCGATGGCTGACGCTGACCACGACGCAATCTGGTAATTCGTTCGCCAGCAACTGATACAGCGCGTGCTCGAGCCCTTCGTCGAGCGCCGACGTGCTTTCGTCGAGGAAGACCGCCTTGGGTTTGTTCAACAGAATCCGCGCGAAGGCCACTCGTTGTTGCTCACCGGGGGAGAGCACTTTGGCCCAGTCACGCTGTTCGTCGAGACGATCGATCAGCGGTGCCAGCGCGACCCTTGTCAAAGTGTCGCGCAACGACTCGTCCGAGATGTCGGCCGGCGAGCTCGGATAACACACCACGGTCCGCAACGAACCCAGCGGCACATAGGGCAACTGCGACAAGAACATCGTCGCGTTGTCGCCCTCGGGGCAGCGCAGCGTCCCCGAGGCGTACGGCCACAATTCGGCCAGGCTGCGCAGCAGCGTGGTCTTGCCTGCGCCCGACTGCCCGGTGATCACCAGCGACTGACCGGATTCCAGGCGCACGTCCAGCGAATCGACCAGCGGGTCGCCGTCGGGTGTCCGCACCTCGACGCCGTCGAATTCGACCGACCCGTCGTCGGTGGGCCGGGTCAGCACCGCGGGCAGGTCGCGGCCTTTGTCGTTCGCATCGACCAGTCCGTGCAAACGGATGATGGCCGCGCGGAAGGCAGCGAAGGCGTCGTAGTTGTTGCGGAAGAACGACAATGAATCGCTGATCTCGCCGAACGCCGTCGCCGTCTGCGTGACATCGCCGAAGGCGATCTGACCGGCGAAAAGCCGAGGCGCCTGAACGATCCACGGCAGCGGCACAATCGCCTGAGACATCGACCAGTTCCAGCCGTTGAACGCGATCGTCCGGCGGACGTATCTACGGTAGTTGCCGATGACCGGGGTGAAGCGGTCCCACAGCTGCGTTCGCTCGACCTGCTCACCCCGATAGAAGCCGACCGCCTCGGCCGCATCGCGCAACCGGACCAGGGCATAACGGAACGCGGCGTTGAGCTTCTCGTTGTTGAAGCTGAGCCAGATCAGCGGACGCCCGAGCCGGAACGCGACGCCCGTCGCGACCGCCACGAAGACCACGACAATCCAGAACATCGCGCGGGACAGTTGGAAGCCGAAGATGTCCAGCGGCCCCGATAGATCCCACAGGATGGCGGCAAACGAGACCACTGAAACCACCGCACGCACCGCGCCGAACAGCAGGGTGTTCGCAGTTTCGTTGGATGGGATGTTCGGGGTGCCGCCCGCTCCGGCGGTGAAGATGTCGACGTCCTGCTGAATGCGCTGGTCGGGGTTGTCGATGGTGTTGTCGATGAACAGATCACGGTAGTAGGCCCGGCCACGCAGCCAGTCGTCGGTGAGATGGCCGGTCAACCACATGCGCCAGGCGATCATGAACCGCTGGGTCAGGTAGATGTCCACCAGCAGCCGGCCGATGAACAGCGACGCCAGCACGCTGAAATGGACCAGAGACATCCAAAAGCCGTGTGTTCCAGAATGTTTGATTTGCTCGTTACCCGTGGCAGCGCCCTCGAACGCGGTTTGCAGCGACGTGAACATGTCCTTGCTCTGAAAACTGAGCAGGACCGTCAGGCGCACCGAAAGCAGAACCAACAGCAGCAGGGCCGCCAACTGCAGCCAGACCGGCACCGCGTGTCGTCCGTTGAAGTAGCCGCCGGTGATCCGCCAGTACTGGCGGCCCCACCCGGTGACGTATCGCAGCAGGATCAGTACCACCAGGACGCACACCGCAGCGATCGCCCAGCCTTTGACGAGCCACCACAGTGATTCCGTGGTTGCCGCGGACCAATCGATCGACGGCTCGAAAGGCTTCGGCTCCAAGGTCGCGTCTCCTTGCTAACGCGGCTGTCTGGCCAACGTCTCGTGGATGCTTCCCCGCAAAAGTACCGCAGGAGGGTCGATAGGCTGCGCCCATGGGCAACGACGCCGAGGACACGTTCCATGCCGGCCGACTGATCGCCCGGCGGCTGAAAGCCAGCGGAATCGATACCGTCTTCACGTTATCCGGCGGCCATCTGTTCTCGCTCTACGACGGTTGCCGCAGCGAGGGTATCCGGCTGATCGACACCCGCCACGAGCAGACCGCCGCGTTCGCGGCCGAGGGCTGGTCGAAGGTGACCCGTCAGCCGGGCGTGGCGGCGCTGACCGCGGGCCCGGGCGTGACGACCGGAATGAGCGCAATGGCTGCCGCCCAGCAGAACTCGTCGCCGCTGCTGGTTCTCGGCGGCCGGGCGCCCGCGGGGCGGTGGGGAATGGGGTCCCTGCAGGAGATCGACCATGTGCCATTCGTGGCACCGCTGACTCGATTCGCCGCCACCGCGCCGTCGGCCGAGGCGGTCAGCGGCCTGATCGACCACGCGCTGCGGGCCACGGTCGGCGCGCCATCGGGGGTGGCGTTCATCGACATTCCGATGGACCACGCATTTTCCGTCGCCGCCGACACCGGACAGCCCGGCGCCCTGACCACGTCGCCGGCGCCGTCTCTGGCCGACGGCGATGCGCTCGACCGCGCGGTCAGCCTGCTGGCCGCCGCGCAGCGACCGGTCATCATGGCAGGCACCAACGTCTGGTGGGGTCACGCCGAAGCGGCGCTATTGCGACTGGCCGGGGAACGACGGATCCCGGTACTGATGAACGGCATGGCCCGCGGCACCGTGCCCGCCGACCATCCGCTGGCGTTTTCGCGGGCACGCTCAAAAGCGTTGGGGGAGGCCGATGTTGCGGTCGTCATCGGGGTACCGATGGACTTCCGGCTGGGATTCGGCGGGGTATTCGGGCCAGACACCCAGTTGATCGTCGCCGATCGCGTGCAACCCGACCGCGGACATCCTCGGCCTGTTGCCGCCGAGCTCTACGGCGACCTGTCGTCGACCCTGACCGTCCTGAGCGACACGCCGCGGGCCGAAACCACCGGCCACGAGGAGTGGATCGCCGATCTGCGGGCGACCGAGACCGCGGCGCGCGAAGGCGAGCTCGGCGAGCTGGCCGATGACCGCAGCCCGCTGCACCCGATGCGGGTCTACGCCGAACTCGCGCCGCTGCTGGACCGCGACGCGATCGTCGTCGTCGACGCCGGCGACTTCGGCTCGTACGCCGGCCGGGTGATCGACAGCTATGTCCCCGGTGCGTGGCTCGACAGCGGTCCGTTCGGATGCCTCGGTTCGGGTCCCGGCTACGCGCTGGCCGCCAAATTAGCCCGGCCGGACCGTCAGGTCATCTTGCTGCAAGGCGACGGCGCCTTCGGATTCAGCGGCATGGAATGGGACACGCTGGCCAGGCACCACGTTCCCGTCGTCTCGGTGATCGGCAACAACGGCATCTGGGCTCTGGAGCACCACCCGATGACAGCGCTGTACGGCTATTCGGTGGTGGCCGAACTGCGGCCCGGCACCCGCTACGACGAGGTTGTGCGTGCGCTCGGTGGATATGGCGAGCTGGTCTCGACGCCCGCGGAGCTGCGGCCGGCGCTGACGCGCGCGCTGGGCAGCGGTCTGCCCGCCGTCGTCAACGTACTCACCGATCCCGACATCGCCTATCCACGCCGGTCCAATCTGGCCTGACGCACGCTCGGCCCAACTTGACCGGCTCGCCCCCGCAAGCGGGTGGGGGTACCTCCAGCCGCGTAAGCGGCGTGGGGGCGTGCCCCCACCTCAGGGCGTCCCGCCCTGCATCGTCACCGGCCGGTACCGTTGACCTGTGCCAAAGACCACCAGCTCTTCGTCCGGCCGGTTGAGCGACCGCTTCTGGCGACTGCTCGGCGCCAGCACCGAGAAGAACCAGGGCCGCTCACTGTCCCAGGTCACCGCGTCGGCCGAGTATGACGAGAAAGCCGCCGGGCTCGACGACGAGCAGTTGCGCAAAGCCGCCGGCCTGCTCGACCTCGACGACCTGGCCGAGGCCGACGACGTCCCGCAGTTCCTCGCCATCGCGCGAGAAGCCGCCGAACGGGCCACCGGGCTAAGGCCGTTCGACGTGCAGCTGCTCGGGGCGCTGCGGATGTTGGCCGGCGACGTCGTCGAAATGGCGACCGGTGAGGGCAAGACGCTAGCCGGAGCGATCGCCGCGGCCGGCTACGCGTTGGGCGGTCGGCACGTTCACGTCGTGACCATCAACGACTATCTGGCCCGCCGCGACGCCGAGTGGATGGGTCCGCTGCTGGAGGCGGTGGGCGTCACCGTCGGCTGGGTGACCGGTGAATCGACCGCCGAGGAGCGTCGCGCGGCATACAAGTGCAATGTCACCTACGCGTCGATCAACGAGATCGGCTTCGACGTGCTGCGCGATCAGCTGGTGACCGATGTCGACGAACTGGTGTCGCCCAACCCGGACGTCGCCCTGATCGACGAAGCCGACTCGGTGCTGGTCGACGAGGCGTTGGTCCCGCTGGTGCTGGCCGGAACAAGCTACCGCGAGAAGCCACGGCTGGAAATCATCCGGCTGGTCGGCGAGCTGCACGCCGGCGACGACTACGACACCGACTCCGACAGCCGCAACGTGCATCTGACCGAGGCCGGGGCGCACAAACTCGAAAAGCAGCTTGGCGGAATCGATCTCTACTCCGAGGAGCATGTCGGCACCACGCTCACCGAGGTCAACGTCGCGCTGCACGCGCATGTCCTGCTGCACCGCGACGTGCACTACATCGTGCGCGACGACGCCGTGCACCTGATCAACGCCTCCCGCGGCCGCATCGCCCAGCTGCAACGCTGGCCGGACGGTCTGCAGGCCGCGGTCGAGGCCAAAGAAGGCATCGAGACCACCGAAACCGGTGAGGTGCTCGACACCATCACCGTGCAGGCGCTGATCAACCGGTACCCGACGGTGTGCGGCATGACCGGAACCGCTTTGGCCGCAGGCGAACAGCTGCGCCAGTTCTACAAGCTCGGTGTCTCCCCGATCGCACCGAACACACCCAACGTTCGCGAGGACGAAACCGACCGGGTCTACATCACGGCCGCGGCGAAAATCGACGCGATCATCGCGCACATCATCGACATGCACGAGACCGGACAGCCCGTCCTGGTCGGCACCCACGACGTGGCGGAATCCGAAGAGCTGCACGAGCGGCTGCAGCGTCGCGGGGTCCCCGCCGTCGTACTCAACGCCAAGAACGACGCCGAGGAAGCCGGGGTGATCGCGGAGGCCGGCAAGCTCGGGGCCGTCACAGTCTCCACGCAGATGGCCGGCCGCGGCACCGACATCCGGCTCGGCGGTTCCGACGAAGCCGACCACGAGAAGGTGGTCGAGCTCGGCGGTCTGCACGTCGTCGGCACCGGCCGGCACCACACCGAGCGACTGGACAACCAGCTGCGCGGCCGCGCCGGCCGTCAGGGCGATCCCGGATCGTCGGTCTTCTTCTCGAGCTGGGAAGACAACGTTGCAGCGGCCAACCTCGAGCCCAACAAGCTGCCGATGCAGACCGACGAGGACGGCCGCATCGTCAGCAACAAGGTGGCAGGACTGCTCGATCACGCCCAGCGAGTCGCCGAGGGCCGCCTGCTCGACGTGCACGCCAACACCTGGCGCTACAACCAGTTGACCGCCCAGCAGCGAGCGATCATCGTCGAGCGGCGCAACAAACTGCTCAGCACCGCCGCCGCTCGCGAAGAGCTCGCCGAGCTGGCCCCCGAACGTTACGACGAGCTATCAGAAGACCTTTCCGAAGACCAGCTCGAGAAAATCTGCCGGCTGATCATGCTGTATCACCTCGACCGCGGGTGGGCCGACCATCTCGCTTACCTGGCCGACATCCGGGAAAGCATCCACCTGCGAGCGCTGGGACGGCAGAACCCGCTCGACGAATTCCACCGGATGGCCGTCGACGCGTTCGCGTCACTGGCCGCCGACGCGATCGAAGCCGCCCAGCAGACCTTCGAGACCTCACCGTCGATCGAGGACGAGCCGGGCGTGGATCTGTCCAAGTTGGCCCGTCCGACGTCGACGTGGACTTACATGGTGCACGACAACCCGCTGGCCGACGACTCGCTTTCCGCGCTGAGCCTGCCCGGCATCTTCAGATAAGGTCACCGCCCATGAACCGGCCGCCTGCCCACGACCGGCTCTTGACCGTGCCCAACGTGCTCAGCGGACTCCGCCTGGCACTGATCCCGGTCTTCGTTTATCTGCTGCTGGTCGCCCATGCGGACGCCTGGGCGGTGGCCATCCTGATGTTCAGCGGCGCCTCCGATTGGGCCGACGGCAAGATCGCCCGGGTGATGAACCAGTCGTCAAGGCTGGGGGAGTATCTGGATCCCTTCGTCGACCGGCTGTACATGGTGACGACGCCGATCGCGTTCGGGCTGCGCCACATCGTGCCGTGGTGGATCATCGCCATCCTGCTGGTACGCGATGTACTGCTGGCCGCTGAACTGCCACTGCTGCGCACCCGCGGCATCACCGCACTGCCGGTCATCTATGTCGGTAAGGCAGCGACGTTCGCGTTGATGTCGGCCTTCCCGCTGATTCTGCTGGGTCAGTGGGACGCGCAGTGGAGTCGTGTCGTATTGGCTTGCGGCTGGGCGTTTTTGATCTGGGGCACGTACATGTACCTATGGTCGTTCTTCGTATACGCGTGGCAGGTTGTCACGGTGCGGCGCCGAATGCCGCCGGTGAAGGCCCGCGATGGCTGACCAGACACTCGGCGGCTACGACCCCAATGCGGGCCTCAGCGCACACAATGCCGGACGGCCGCAGCTGATCCCGGTGCCGTCGCTGCTGCGCGCCCTGCTCTCCGAGCATCTGGATCCCGGCTATGCGGCCGCGGCCGCGCAGCGGGACCGCAGCGGCGAGCCACCGACCGGTCGGGCCCGAGCCACGAGCTGGGTCTGGCAAGCGCTGGCCGCGTTGCTGGTGGCGTCGGTGTTCGCCGCGGCCGTCGCCCAGGCCCGGCTGGTCGCACCGGGAGTCAGCGCGGCGCAACGGGTGCTGGCGGCCGGCGTGCGTTCCGAAGAGGCGACGACCGGCGAGCTCACCGCACATCGGAATACGCTTGCCAGACAACGTGATGACGTTCAACGGCACGCGTTGGCCGAAGACGCCGCGGGCCAGCAACTGCTCGCCAGCCTCGACCGGCTCAGCCTGGCCGCCGCGAGCACCCCGGTCGCCGGTCCGGGTCTGAGCGTCACCGTGACCGAGCCCGGCGTCGGCCCGAACCTGTCCGACGTCTCCAAGCAGCGAGTCGCGGGCAGCCAGCAGATCATCCTCGATCGGGACCTGCAGTTGGTCGTCAACTCGTTGTGGGCCAGCGGTGCCGAGGCCATCTCGGTCGACGGAGTCCGGATCGGCCCGAACGTGACCATCCGGCAGGCCGGGGGAGCGATTCTGGTCGACAACAACCCCACCAGCAGCCCGTATGCGGTTCTGGCGGTGGGGCCACCGCATGCCATGCAAGACGTGTTCGACAACAGCCCGGGCCTACGCCGACTACGGCTTCTGGAGACCTCATACGGCGTCGGCGTGAACGTCAGCGCCAAGGACAATCTCACGCTGCCCGCCGGGGCGGTCCGAGATGTCAAGTTCGCCAAACAGATTGGTTCGTCGTAATGCGGGAAAACCTAGTGCAGAACATCCAGATAGCGGAGGCAGAGCACCGATGATCGGTATTGCAGCGCTGGTCCTCGGTATCGTGCTGGGCCTGGTCTTTCATCCCAGCGTGCCGGAGGCCATCCAGCCCTATCTGCCGATCGCGGTCGTCGCCGCACTCGACGCGGTGTTCGGTGGGTTGCGGGCATACCTGGAGCGGATATTCGACCCGAAGGTCTTCGTGGTGTCGTTCGTCTTCAACGTGTTGGTCGCGGCGCTGATCGTCTACGTCGGTGACCAATTGGGCGTCGGCACGCAGCTGTCGACCGCGATCATCGTCGTATTGGGCATCCGCATCTTCGGCAACGCTGCGGCGCTGCGGCGCCGACTCTTCGGGGCGTAGCGGGTATGAGGCCGACATGAGCGACACCGATCCAGAAGCCGACGACACCACCGCGGAGTCGCACCAGCCCGATGCCGAAAAGGCCCAGGAGGGCCAGGAGGGCCAGGAGGCCGAGCAGCACGGTCGGCACGAACTGGCGCCGCACCAGCCGAAACCCGTGATCGGCGAGTTGCAGCCCCGCGGATTTCTGCGACGCGGCCGCGCAGTCTTCGGCGCGCTGGCCCTGATCCTTTGTCTGCTGCTGGGCGCCGCCATCGCAACCCAGGTGCACCAGACCAACACCGGCGACTCGTTGGATACGGCCCGTCCCGCGGACCTGCTGGTGCTGCTGGATTCGCTGCGTCAACGCGAAGCGACGCTGAGTACCGAAGTCGCCGAACTGCAGAGCTCGTTGAACGCCCTGCATGCCTCGGGCAGCAGCGACCAGGCCGCCATCCAGAACGCTCAGGCCCGGCTGGCGGCGTTGTCGATCCTGATCGGCACAGTCGGCGCCACCGGCCCCGGTGTCACCGTGCGGATCGAGGATCCCGGGCCCGGAGTTGCCCCACAGGCGTTGCTCGACGTGCTCGACGAATTACGGGCCGCCGGCGCCGAGGCCATCCAGATCAGCGATGGGCACCAGGCGGTGCGGACCGGCGTCGACACCTGGATCGTCGGTGCTCCCGGTGCGCTGATCATCGACGGCAAAACCCTCATGCCGCCGTATTCAGTTGTCGCCATTGGTGATCCACCGACGCTTGCGGCGGCGATGAACATTCCCGGCGGCGCGGTGGACAGTGTCAAACGCGTTGGCGGCACCATGTCGGTGCAGCAGGGTGACAAGGTAGACATCACCGCCTTGCGACAACCAAAACCGCGCCAATACGCTCAGCCCGCCAAGTAGTAACCGACCAGAACAGGAAAACCGTGAGCGAAATCCCGCCTGATTTGCACTACACCGCCGAACACGAGTGGATTCGGCGAACCGGGGACGACACCGTCCGGGTGGGGATCACGGACTTCGCCCAGTCGGCCCTCGGCGACGTCGTGTTCGTCCGGTTGCCTGATGCGGGTAGTGACCTGTCTGCCGGGGACGCCTTCGGTGAAGTGGAATCGACCAAGTCCGTGTCGGATCTGTACGCACCGGTGACGGCGAAAGTTGTTGCTGTGAATGAAGATTTGGACACCAGCCCCGAGCTGGTCAACTCCGACCCTTACGGCGGCGGCTGGCTACTTGACCTCCAGGTCGACGCTCAGGCCCTGGAGAAGGGATTCGCGGAGCTGCTGGACGCCGAGACCTACCGCGGCACGCTGGCCGAATGACCCTTGTTATCGTTCCCCGCGTGGCGACGATGCGCGCCGTGGAGCGGCGTGAGGTGGGGGCACCCCCAGCCGCGCAGCGGCGAGGGGGCGAGCCGGGCAGTTGGACACGCCGGCAACGATGCACGCCGGACCGGGGCCGAACTCGGACGGCGATCAGATGTCGCCGTCGATCCGGCGGGGGACGGCACATTGGGCTCCTGTGCGCGGTACGGTCGTCACATCGACGGTCACAGCGGGTGGGAAGCCGGTCGACCGGACCCAACCAGACAACGCAGCAGCGGTCAGTGAGGAGCAGCGGGTGACGGACAAGGACAACGACCAGACTTCTGATGAAGTCACCGTGGAGACAACATCTGTTTTCCGCGCCGACTTCCTCAATGAACTGGACGCTCCCGCGCAGTCGGGCTCCGAGACCGCAGTGTCCGGTGTCGAAGGGCTGCCGGTCGGTTCAGCGTTGCTGGTCGTCAAACGGGGGCCGAACGCCGGCTCGCGCTTCCTGCTCGACCAACCGACCACGTCGGCCGGCCGCCATCCCGACAGTGACATCTTCCTCGACGACGTCACCGTCAGCCGTCGGCACGCTGAATTCCGGTTGGAGACCGACGAGTTCCACGTCGTCGACGTCGGCAGCCTCAACGGCACCTACGTCAACCGCGAGCCGGTCGATTCGGCTGTGCTGGCCAACGGCGACGAGGTTCAGATCGGGAAATTCCGCTTGGTCTTTCTGACTGGGCCCAAGGTTGGCGAAGACGGAGGGCCCGGAAGCTAGTGACCGCGCCCGAGACCCCCGCACTGAGCGGGATGTCTATCGGAGCGGTCCTCGACCTGCTACGGCCGGACTTCCCGGATGTGACGATTTCCAAGATCCGTTTCTTGGAAGCCGAGGGTCTCGTTACGCCGCAGCGCGCGGCCTCGGGTTATCGCCGGTTCACGGCCTACGACTGCGCTCGCCTGCGCTTCATTCTGACCGCCCAGCGCGACCAGTACCTGCCGCTGAAGGTGATCAAGGCCCAGCTGGACGCGCAGCCCGACGGCGAGCTGCCACTGACCGGATCACCTTACGGTGTACCGCGATTGGTGTCGGTCGGCGACGATGGCGCCGCGGACTCGGCGGCGGTGTCCACTGCCCGCGTCCGGCTCAGCCGAGAAGACCTGCTGGAGCGTTCCGGGGTTGACAGCGAGCTGCTGACGGCGCTGATCAAAGCCGGCGTGATCACCACCGGGCCGGGTGGTTTTTTCGACGAGCACGCCGTGGTGATCCTGCAGTGCGCCCGAGCACTCGCGGATTACGGCGTCGAGCCGCGTCATCTTCGGGCATTCCGCTCGGCCGCCGACCGGCAATCCGACCTGATCGCGCAGATCGCCGGGCCCCTCGTCAAGGCCGGCAAGACCGGTGCCCGCGACCGCGCCGACGACCTCGCACGCGAAGTCGCCGCTCTGGCGATCACGCTGCACACCTCGTTGATCAAGTCCGCAGTGCGCGACGTTCTCCACCGCTGAAGGACTAGACTTCGGAAGCACAGCTTGTGCTCGGCGGCTTGGTGTTTGCACCGCGACGTCGGAGCAGGTCTGATCGGTGACGGCAGCACGCGCGGAGGGCAGACACAGATGGGTGAAGTTCGCGTCGTCGGCATTCGCGTCGAGCAGCCGCAGAACCAACCGGTGCTGTTGCTGCGCGAGGCTGACGGCGACCGGTACCTGCCGATCTGGATCGGCCAGTCCGAAGCTGCCGCGATCGCCCTCGAGCAGCAGGGAGTCGAGCCGCCGCGTCCGCTGACCCATGACCTGATTCGGGATCTCATTGCCGCGCTTGGTCATTCGCTCAAAGAGGTGCGTATCGTCGACCTGCAGGAAGGCACGTTCTACGCTGACTTGATCTTTGACCGGAACATCACAGTGTCAGCGCGGCCATCGGACTCGGTGGCCATCGCTTTACGGGTCGGCGTACCGATTTACGTCGAAGAAGCCGTCCTCGCGGAGGCTGGCTTGCTGATTCCCGACGAGAACGACGACGAGCCGTCCACCGCCGTTCGCGAGGACGAGGTGGAGAAGTTCAAAGAGTTTTTGGACAGCGTCTCGCCCGACGATTTCAAGGCCACCTGACGCACACAGAACGGAAATCGACTTCGGCCCGCAAAAAAAATGTGGGCCGCATTTGTCGAGCAGGGCATACCCGGCAACATCACGGATGCGTCTCAACTGCGAGTTCGACCTCGACACGCCCATTGGATAGCGTGGAGTCACCGCCACGACCGCCATACTTTGAATTCGACTGATTAGTTCTACGAACACCAGAGCTAGTCGAAAAGCGTATGCTCACAAGCACTCGATTGAGCAAACGCGGAAACCGGCAGCCCGTAACGAGCGCGATCGGCGAGAGGAAGCACCGTGGGTGACCAACCACGTCAAGATCAACTGGATCTCGAGTCTTTGAGCGCGCTCGACGACAGTCCAGCACCCGGCCCCGATCAGGCAATCCGTGTTTCCAGCGAACCCGTGCAGGGTGGCTTGTTCCCCGACGATTCAGTGCCCGACGAGCTGGTCGGCTACCGCGGCCCGAGCGCCTGCCAGATCGCCGGAATCACATATCGCCAGTTGGACTACTGGGCGCGTACTTCGCTGGTGGTGCCGTCGATCCGCAGCGCCGCCGGATCCGGCAGCCAACGGTTGTACTCCTTCAAAGACATCCTCGTGCTCAAGATCGTCAAGCGTTTGCTCGACACCGGGATCTCGTTGCACAACATCCGTGTCGCGGTTGATCACCTGCGTCAGCGCGGCGTGCAGGACCTGGCCAACATCACGCTGTTCTCCGACGGCACCACGGTTTACGAGTGCACGTCGGCCGAAGAAGTCGTCGACTTGCTGCAGGGTGGACAGGGCGTGTTCGGCATCGCCGTCTCCGGAGCGATGCGCGAGCTGACCGGCGCTATCGCAGATTTTCCCGGCGAGCGCGCCGACGACGGCGAGTCGATCGCCGCGCCGGAAGACGAGCTGGCCTCGCGGCGCAAGCACCGCGACCGCAAGATCGGCTGACTCCAGCCGCTATATCCATGCCGCTGGCTACGCCGGCGGCATCGAGTCGGTAAACTCGACAACGCATCGTTCTTGCGCGGGAGAGTTCCGTGGCCGCCAGCCACGGACGCCGAAGGAGCAATACCTCTCCGTCAACCTCTCAGGCACCCGGACCGCGCCAGACCCCGATGCCTCTGGAAAGCGGTGACTTTCGGGTCGCCCGCCCATGGGGAAAGACATTCGGATGTCGAATCTCTCAGGCGCCCGGTTCGGGTAGACGACAGAGGGGGAGGGCCTGCCTTCCCTGTTTGTCAGGAGTTCGCCAATGTCCGACTACACCAACCCGCTTTTCGCCGACCGGCATATTGGCCCGGACAGTGCTGCCGTCACGGCGATGCTCGAGGTCATCGGGGTCGACTCCCTCGAGGAACTCGCTCGCCGCGCCCTGCCTGTGGGAATCCTCGACGGATTGACCGGTTCCGGCGCCGCGCCCGGCCTGGATCAGCTGCCGCCGGCGGCTTCCGAGGCCGAAGCACTGGCTGAGCTGCGGACGCTGGCCGACGCCAACACCGTCGCGGTGTCGATGATCGGGCAGGGTTACTACGACACGTACACACCGCCGGTGTTGCTCCGCAATATCTTGGAGAACCCCGCCTGGTACACCGCCTATACGCCGTATCAGCCGGAGATCAGCCAGGGTCGGCTGGAGGCGCTGCTGAACTTCCAGACCATGGTGGCCGACCTGACCGGCCTCGAGGTGGCCAACGCATCGATGCTCGACGAGGGCACCGCGGCCGCCGAGGCGATGACGCTGATGCACCGCGCGGTGCGGGGCAACAACGCCAACCGGCTGGCCGTCGACGTCGACGTGTTCGCCCAGACCGCGGCCGTGCTCGCCACTCGCGCCGAGCCGTTGGGCATCGAGATCGTCACCGCCGACCTGCGCGAGGGCCTCCCGGACGGGGAGTTCTTTGGCGTCATCGCTCAATTGCCGGGTGCCAGCGGTCGGGTCACCGACTGGTCGGCGCTGATCTCGGAGGCGCACGACCGCGGCGCGCTGGTGGCCCTCGGCGCTGACCTGCTGGCGCTGACGCTGATTACGCCGCCGGGGGAGATCGGCGCCGACGTGGCGTTCGGCAACACCCAACGTTTCGGTGTGCCAATGGGATTCGGTGGCCCACACGCCGGATACCTGGTAGTGCACGCTCAGCACGCTCGCCAGCTGCCGGGCCGGCTGGTCGGCGTCTCTCAGGACGCCGACGGCTCACCCGCTTACCGGCTGGCACTGCAGACACGCGAGCAGCACATCCGTCGCGACAAGGCGACCAGCAACATCTGCACCGCTCAGGTGCTGCTGTCGGTGATGGCCGCGATGTATGCGAGCTACCACGGCGCCGACGGACTGACCGGCATCGCGCGGCGGGTGCACGGTCACGCCGAGTCGATCGCCGCCGCACTCGGCGATGCATTGGTGCACGACAAGTACTTTGACACCGTATTGGCCCGGATACCCGGCCGCGCCGACGAGGTGATCGCGGCGGCCAAGGCCAACAACATCAACCTGTGGCGGGTGGACGACGACCACGTCTCGGTGACTTGTGACGAGGTGACCACGGACGCCCATGTGGCGGCGGTGTTGGACGCGTTCGGTTGGGAGCACCGCCCGCTTGCGGGGGACAAGGCGGCTGAGCATGGCGCCGCAGGCGCTGATATCGGGGTGAACCGGACCTCGGAATTCCTGACCCACCCGGCGTTCATCCGCTACCGCACCGAAACGTCGATGATGCGGTACCTGCGCGCGCTGGCCGATAAGGATCTTGCGTTGGACCGCAGCATGATTCCGCTCGGCTCGTGCACGATGAAGCTCAACGCCGCAGCCGAGATGGAGTCGATCACCTGGCCGGAATTCGCGCGCCAGCATCCGTTCGCACCAGCATCCGACAGCCAGGGTCTGCGCACGCTGATCGCCGAACTGGAGACCTGGCTGGTGCAGATGACCGGCTACGACGCGGTGTCGCTGCAACCGAACGCCGGATCGCAGGGCGAGTACGCCGGCCTGCTGGCCATCCACGCCTACCACGCCAGCCGCGGCGAACCGCAGCGCGATGTCTGCCTGATCCCGTCCAGCGCGCACGGCACCAACGCCGCATCCGCCGCGCTGGCCGGGATGCGGGTGGTCGTGGTGGCTTGCCGGCCCAACGGCGACGTCGACCTCGACGACCTGCGCGTCAAGGTCACTGAGCATGCCGAGCGGCTGTCGACGCTGATGATCACCTACCCGTCGACGCACGGCGTGTACGAGCAGGACATCGCCGACATCTGCGCGGCCGTGCACGACGCCGGTGGCCAGGTCTACATCGACGGCGCCAACCTGAATGCGCTGGTTGGGCTGGCCCGGCCGGGGAAGTTCGGCGGCGACGTCAGCCACCTCAACCTGCACAAGACGTTCTGCATCCCGCACGGCGGCGGCGGTCCGGGTGTCGGCCCGGTGGCGGTGCGCTCGCATCTGGCGCAGTTCTTGCCCGGCCATCCGCTGGCGCCCGAGCTGCCGGCTGGTCCGCCGGTGTCGTCGGCGCCCTACGGGTCGGCGTCCATCCTGCCGATCAGCTGGGCCTACATCCGAATGATGGGTGCACCCGGGCTAAGGGCCGCGTCGTTGACGGCGATCGCGTCGGCCAACTACATCGCCCGCCGGCTCGACGAGTACTACCCGGTGCTGTACACCGGCGAGAATGGCATGGTCGCCCACGAGTGCATCCTGGACCTGCGGCCGATCACCAAGTCGACCGGCGTGACCGTCGACGATGTCGCAAAACGCTTGGCGGACTATGGCTTTCACGCGCCGACCATGAGCTTCCCGGTTGTGGGCACGCTGATGGTCGAGCCCACCGAGAGCGAAAGCCTGGCCGAGATCGACGCGTTCTGCGACGCGATGATCGCCATCCGCGGCGAGATCGACAAGGTCGGCGCGGGGGAGTGGCCGGTCGACGACAATCCGCTGCGCGGCGCCCCGCACACGGCCGAATGCCTGCTGGTGGACAAGTGGGAGCACCCGTACACCCGCGAGGTCGCCGCCTACCCGCTCGGCAAGGGCTTCCGACCCAAGGTGTGGCCACCGGTGCGTCGCATCGACGGCGCCTACGGCGACCGCAACCTGGTCTGCTCGTGCCCGCCGGTGGAGTCCTACGCCTGACGGCGGCTGCGCGATCTACAGCGCAGCGAGGATCTGGGCTGGCACGGTGTCGACCAGCTCGGTGATCAGCCCGCCGAACGGTTCCACGGTGATGTTGGCCAAATCGCCCAGGCCGAGATCGCCGAGCAGGTCGGTCAGATTCAGGTTCGAAAGGTCGCCCAAGTCGAGGATCCCCGGCAGGCCGGTCAACAGGGTGTTATTAAGGCCCAGGTCGGTGAGCAGCTGACCCAGGTTCACGGTGTCCAGCAAGGTGCCGACGTTCGGGTCAATGCCCAGGTCACCGAGTAGGCCACCCAGCGTCAGGTCGCTGGTCTGACTGGAGAAGCCCAAATCTCCCAGCAACGTTCCGATGGTCAGCCCGCTGGGCGTGGCATCGCCGACACCCAGGGCAGTGAGAATGCTGCTGAGGCTGTCGTTCAGGGTCTGACCGCCCAGCAAGCTACCAACGGTGTCATTGTTCAGTGCGGTTTCAAGGCCGCTGGCGGTGAGCAGACTACCCGGGCTAAGTCCGATGGCTTGCAGAGCGAGTTCAACGGCCGGGTTATTGAGCAGCGTGCCGAGGGCAGTATTGAGGGTGCCCAGGACGCCTGTGAGCAGTCCAAGGTTGTTCAGCTCAGTGCCCAGCCCCGTGCCAAGCAAGGAGCTGAAGCCCACCTGGTCCAGGAAACCGGTCAAACCGACGTCGGCGGTCGGGTCGATGCCAAAGGCGGTCAACACCTGGTCCAGTGTCAGGCTGTTCAGGTTGACGCTGCCGTCCAGATGAAGATCACTCAATATGCTAGTCAGGCTCAACTTGCCTGCGTCGAGATTGCCCAGGCCGAGATCGCTGAGTAGGCCGCTTAGCGTCGGGTCGCCCAGCAATGTGCCCAAGCCGAGGTTGCTCAACCCAAGGTCACTGAATAATGAGCCCAGGGTCAGATCACCCAACCCGAGCTGACTTAACAAGCTGCTCAAGTCCAGGCTGCCAAGGCCCAGGTTGCCCAGCCCCAGGGCATTCACCAGGTCGGTCAGATTGAGATCCACGGTCAGCGACGTTTCAGGGGCGAGGAGCCCGTTGAAGGCCGGGATATCGATGATGCCGCCCAACAGGCTGACATTGTCCGCGCCGTTGAGCGCGGCGTTCAGGATAGTGGCCGAGCCCTCGTAGAGAATGTTGAGAGCGTTCGACGGGTCGCTCGCCAACTGTCCGACGACGCCGTTAATCGCGTCGAGCGTGGCACCCTCTGCCCCAAGTTGCGCGATCGCAAGCTCGAGCCCCGGTGATAACTCCACCCCGATCGTCAGGGGAAGCCCTGCGGTTGTGGTGACGCTGGGGTCGAGGTTGGTCAGCGCACTGATTACGCCGAGCGGGTTGGTAAGGAGCGCACTAAAAACTTGCGAAATGTCCGACGAGTCGGCGTTGCTGACGATGCTTTGCAGGTTGGCGGTCGTGTCGGTGAGGAGGTCCGACCACGCGTCGACCAGTTGCACCGGCCGCACCTGGACGTTGGGAGGCGGCACCGCCAGGGGCGTGACGGCAATGATGCTGGCGCCGACCAGGGCGACTCCGGCGGTGGCGTAGGGGCGTAATGCGTGCTGCATAGCGGGCTCCTTTTTGAACACCACCCTGTGATGGGCGTCACATGACTATGACAGCGAGAGACTCTACCTGAGCGCCGCCTGAGTAATTGGACAAACCTCTAATATGAATCGATTCACAACGCCGCTAACCCGCGATGTGCACGTCGACGGGCGCCCTGAAGCCAACCCAAGCACCCCATTGCGCGTGAAATGGCCGTCGACTTCGAATTTTTCCTGTGACTGATCTGAGGAATTGCACGAACCGTCTAAGGTGAATCCAGTTTTCTCAATCAACCGCGTGGGGCTGAACACGGCGCACCTACGTAACCGCGGCCGCCTCGCTAGCGAACAGCCGGTCAGCTGAGGAACTTGGTTACCGCGGTGGCCAGGTCCGGCGACGCCGAGGTGGCCAGGTTCTGGTAGCTGCCGCCGGAGAGCTTCGCGACAGCCTCCCAGGTTGCCCGGTCGGAGTCGGACCCGAAGTCGATGACGTTGACCGCGACCGGCTTGGCCGGGTCGGCGCTCTGCTTGATGAATTCCTGCAGGCCCTCGCCGGCGAGGCTCTGATCGGAATGCGGCCCGGCCGTAATCACCAGCACCGAATTCGTCTGTCCGGCATGGAAATTAGCCAGCGCCTTCTGGTAGATCAGCCGCAGCGTGGTGAACGACACCGCCCCGCCTGACGAGGCATGCTGTCGATCCAGTACCGCCGTCAGCGCCGCCGAGCGCGGCTGGCCGTCGACCTGATCGCTCAGCGGGCCTGCCGACACCTCGGAGCGACCTTCCTTGCCGTCGAAGGTCCAGAGCCCGATCACGGCATTGGGCGACAGCGACTTGATGCGGTCGTCGAGCGCACTGACGACATTGCCCAGCCGGGTCGTGTCGCCCTCCGCGGTGTTCATCGACTGCTCGAGCATGATGATCGTTGCCGGTGCACTCGCCGGCGCGGACACGACGTTGGCCAGGGCCGCGCGCGTTCCGTCGTCACCGACCGACAGCGTCGACGGCAGGGCGGGGAAGCTGGTGACATCGCTCTTCGGCGACTTGTTGCCTTCGGCGCGGAAGCCGGCTTTGGCCAGCTCGGCGAGTTGATCGGGTTTGTGCATGAACCGGGCGAACTCGCTCGCTGCCGTCACCTGCTCCTGCGACAGCCACGACCCGCTGAGCAGCACGGTGGGGTAGTCGGCGACCGCAGCCGGGCCCGGTGGAAGCCACGAACTCAGTGCGGTGCCGGCGTCGGGCAACGACTGGCCGCGGGCGAACAGCTGCTGTTCGGTCGTGACCACCGCATGCACCGGCGCAGTCGCCGCGTCACCGGACGTCAGCAGCGCTTTCATCGCCTCATCCAGCGAGTTGTCGGCGAGCTTTGGCTGACCGCCGATCAGTGCGCGCACCGCGCCGCTGCCGTCCGTGGGCGGCGCACCCTGTGGCACGGATGCCGCCGCTACCGCCTCGCCGGCCAGGTATGCGGCGTCGCTGTTGCCGCCGAGTGGCAGCGCCAGACGCAGCGACCCCCAGGCCGGCAGCTTCAATCCCGCCAACGAGTCCGGCTTGGTCTGCAGATCGGGCAGCGTCGCCCACTTCTGGTCGCCGAGTGCTTTTTGAAGTTCAGGTCGTACCGCGAGCACTACCGGCGAGGTGACCAGCGACCGGCTGTCGGTAACCGTCTCCTTGCCCGCCGCGGCGGTCAGCCGCGCGGCCGATACCGAGCTGCCGGGGATCCACAGCGCCGGTCGTTGGCCCAGCTCTCCCGGCCATTTCCCGATGAAGCCGTCGACGACGGCGTCGGAGCCGACGGATTTGACGCCGACGGAGACGCAGTGGTCGCCGACCGGTGCGGCGATGGAGTTGAAACGTTCAGCGAGATGCTGCACCTGGTCGCCGATCGACGGATCGGCGATGACTGCGACGGGCTGTTTTTCGCCGACGCATCGCGCGCTGTGCGAGCGGTTGGACAGCGCGTCGCCGAAGAAACGCCACAGGATGACCACGCCGACCACCACGACGACAGTGATCAGGGCGGCGATCACCCCGATGCTGACGCCGCGCCGGCCGGCCTCGTTGCGGTGACCGCCACCAAACCCGGGCAGGCCTCGATGGCCGCCGGTCTGAGACGGCGGGGGCGGTGGCCCTTGGTCGCGTCGCGGGAACCCGGGGAAGTCGTCCGGCGGATCGATGTCGGCGGGGGGCAGGTCCCGCTCGGGCTGCTCCGGGCGAGCGAAGTCGTCGCGGTGATCGTCAGCGGGTTCGTCGAAGTCGAAAAACCCTCGATGATCGTCAAAGTCGTCGTGAAACTCCTCAGGCGGCCGAGTCGGATAACGCGGCGCGGAGAAGGAATCGGTGTAGGGAGGTTCGTCCGCCGGGAAATTCCCGGGTTCGCGAGAGCCGCCGGCATCCCCGAAGTCCTCCGGCCCGGGATAGTCGTCCGACGGTTCGTCGGCCGGCTCGTCGTCATCAGGAGCTCTGTGCCTACCCATGCCGGTCCTCTGAGCGCCGGAGCTGCCTGCAACCTCTAGTCATGGGGCTGGTCGATACTCCCCGGACAGACGTCACTCATGGGCGCGGGCCTTAAACTCGCGCCGGCGCCGATGCAGAATCGGCTCGGTGTAACCGCTGGGCTGCTGGGCGCCCTCCAGGATCAGTTCTTGGGCGGCCAGGAAGGCGATGCTGTCGTCGAATTTGGGAGCCATCGGCAGGTAGCCGGAGTCACCGGCGTTCTGCTCGTCCACCAGCGGAGCCATCCGTTCCAGGCTAGCGCGCACATCCTCTTCGGTGATGACGCCATGCCGCAGCCAGTTGGCCAACAACTGGCTGGAAATCCGCAGCGTGGCACGGTCTTCCATCAACGCGACGTTGTGAATGTCGGGCACCTTCGAGCAGCCGACGCCCTCGTCGATCCAGCGCACCACATAGCCCAGGATCGACTGGCAGTTGTTGTCGACCTCCTCGCGGATCTCCTCGGGCGCCCAGGCCAGTTCCTTGGCCAGCGGGACCGTCAGCAGCTCGTCGATGGTGGCGCGCTTCTTGCCCTGGAGCTCTTCCTGCACGGCAGCCACGTCCACGTAGTGGTAGTGCATGGCGTGCAGCGTGGCCGCCGTCGGCGAGGGCACCCACGCGGTGGTGGCGCCGGCCTTCGGTTGACCGATCTTCTGCTCCATCATGTCGGCCATCAGCTCGGTCATGGCCCACATGCCCTTGCCGATCTGCGCCCTGCCCTTGAAGCCGGCGGCAAGCCCAGTGTCGACGTTGTTGTCCTCGTAGGCCTTGATCCAGGCGGTGCTCTTCATCGCACCCTTGCGGATCATCGGGCCCGCTTCCATCGAGGTGTGGATCTCGTCGCCGGTGCGGTCCAGGAAACCGGTGTTGATGAACACGACGCGGTCGGCGGCGGCTTTGATGCATGCCTTGAGGTTGACCGTGGTGCGGCGCTCCTCGTCCATGATGCCGACCTTCAGCGTGCCCTGCGGCAAGCCGAGGACGTCCTCGACGCGGCTGAACAGCTCGCAGGTGAAAGCGACCTCGTCCGGCCCGTGCATCTTGGGCTTGACGATGTAGATCGACCCGGTGCGGCTGTTGGTCAGCGGGCCGTTGCCGCCGCCGGTCTTCAGGCCGTGCATCGCGGTCAGACCGGTGAACAGCGCATCCTGGATGCCTTCGAACACCTCGTTTTCAGCGCCGTTGCCGTCGCTCACGACGATGGCGTCGTTGGTCATCAAGTGGCCGACGTTGCGGACGAACAGCACGCTGCGACCGGGCAGGGTCAGCTCGCCGCCATCGGGTGTCTTGTAGGTGCGATCCTGGTTGAGCACGCGGGTGAAGGTCTTGCCGTCCTTCTTGACGTCCTCGGACAGGTCACCCCTGTTCAGCCCGAGCCAGTTTCGGTAGCCCAGCACCTTGTCGTCAGCGTCGACGGCGGCCACCGAGTCCTCGAAGTCCATGATCGTCGTGATCGCCGACTCCAGGACGACGTCCTTGATGCCGGCGGCGTCGGTCTTGCCGATCGGCGATTCCGGGTCGACCAGGATCTCGATGTGCAGCCCGTGATTGACCAGCAGCACCGACCAGTCGGGGGAGCCGAGCTCGCCGGTGTAGCCGACGAACTTCTCCGGGCTGGCCAGTCCAACCGAACCGTCGGCGGTCACGACCTGCAGCTGGCCGTCTTCGACACTGAGTCCCGTCGCACCGGTCCACGAGCCCGACGCCAGCGGAACCGCCTCGTCGAGGAATTTGCGGGCGTAGGCGATCACCTTGTCGCCGCGGACCCGGTTGTAGCTGGTGCCTTTTTCGGCGCCGTCGCTTTCCGGGATCACGTCGGTGCCGTACAGCGCGTCGTACAGCGAGCCCCACCGGGCGTTGGCAGCGTTCAGCGCAAACCGCGCGTTGAGGACGGGCACCACCAGCTGTGGGCCGGCCGTCGTGGTGATCTCGTCGTCGACGCCCGCGGTGGTGATGGTGAAATCAGCGGGTTCTGGCTGCAGATAACCGATCTCGATGAGGAACTGACGGTACGCCTCGGGGTCGAGCGGCTCGATGACGTGCTGGCGGTGCCACTTGTCGATCTGAGCCTGCAGCTGATCCCGGCGCGCCAGCAGGTCCTGATTCTGCGGCTGCAGGTCGGTGACCACCTTGTCGACGCCCGCCCAGAAGCTGTCGGGGTCTATGTCGGTGCCGGGCAAAGCCTCCGTGTTGATGAAGTCATGCAGCACTTTGGCGACGCGCAGGTTCCCCACCGACACGCGATCAGTCATCATTTCCCTCCGCATTAGCCTCGATAAATCGCTACCAGCCTACCGGCCAGCAGCTCGACTACCTGCAACCGGCAGCTTTCAGCAGCAGGTCACACCGTGCCGGCAGCGCTGCCCTCAACGGCTCAGTCTGGCAACGCACCTATTCGGCGCGGCCCGCCGCGTCCTCGACATCGATAGGCGTATACCCGAAGTCGCTCAGGTCATACGGGCTGGCTCGCATGTCGATCTCGCGGGCAGCCGCAGCCAGTTCCAGACAGTCGAGCAGCGTCTCGGAGTCGATCAGCGGGCGCAACTTGTACGACCATTTTGTACAGGTCCCTGCCTATTCGGTCAGGAGGCAACACCGCCCCTTAGTAATCCCAATCACTCTCCCGAGTGAAGACGGCCTGCGTACCCTCCCACCATGGAGCTACGGGGAAAGCGAGTGCTGATTACCGGCGCGTCACGAGGCATCGGCTAGTCGTTCGCTCACGCCTTCGCCCGGGAAGGGGCAACGGTCGCGCTCGTCGCCCGGACGAAGGACGCCATTCATTCACTCGCGGCCGAACTGGGAGGCACCGCGCATCCCGCCGACCTGTCGGATCCGACGCAGGTCGGCACCCTGATCAGTCAAGTTGAGGACGAAGCTGGGCCGATCGACGTTCTGGTCAACAACGCCGGCATCGGGGTCCCCGCCGCCTTCATCGACGCGCCCGACGAGGACCTGAGCCAAGTCACCCAAGTCAACTACCTGGCCCCGGCGGAGCTGTGCCGGAAGGTCATCCCCCGGATGCTAGGACGCGGCGGCGGTCACATTGTCAACATCTCCTCGCTGGCCGGCTGTGGCGTCTTCGCCGGTCTTGTCAGCTATTCGGCGTCCAAGGCCGCGCTCTCCCACTTCACTGCGGGGCTGCGGGCAGACCTCCGCGGGTTGACGATCGGCACCACCCTCGTTGAGCTCGGGCCGATCCCTACCGAGATGCTCGCCCAGACCGATGACTTCGAGCCGACAGCGGCGGCGTTCCGGCGCTTCTACCGGCTGCGGCTCATGGTTGACGTCCCCCGCGAGAAGGTGGCCGACGAAGTCGTCGAGGCCGTACAGAAGGGTCGCAGGCACGTGCGGATCCCCAAGCGACTGACTCTTACGGCCGTGTTGTCCGAAGCGCCACGGCGCGTCACTGAAGTGTTGCTCAGCGGCGTCCCCCACCAAGTCAACTAGCTACGGCTGGCCCTGAGCCGCGGCGTCGAGCAGGGCCCGAGACCTCGCGAGCAAATCTTGACGGACAACGGCCGCACGCTCGGCTATGGCCTTCTGGCAACGCACATATTCGGCGCGGCCCGCCGCGTCCTCGACAGCGATAGGCGTATACCCGTAGTCGCTCAGGTCATACGGGCTGGCTCGCATGTCGATCTCGCGCGCAGCCGCAGCCAGTTCCAGGCAGTCCAGCAGCAACTCGGAGTCGATCAGCGGGCTCAACTTGTACGACCATTTGTACAGATCCATGTTCGCGTGCAGGCAGCCGGGCTGCTCCCAATCCAATTGCGTGGCGCGGCTGGGCGAGCCCGCGTTGCGCGGCACGGCTTCGGGGGTGAAGAAGCGGAACGCGTCGAAGTGGCTGCACCGCAACGGTCCGGCGACCTCGGCCTCGACCACGGTGTCGGTGCCCGCAGCGCCAAGGCGCAGCGGGACACTGTCGTGGCGCACCTCGCCGCTGCGGTAGACCATCGCCCACTCGTGCAGTCCAAAGCAGTTCAGCTGCGCCGGCCGCCGCGCGGTCGCGCCCAGCAGGTCGGCCACGAACGAAGTGGTCTCCACCCGGCTGCGCAGGTATGTGTCGCTCACTGTGGCACCAGACACGTCGACGGTGTAGCCCCTGCGATCGCGGTATCGACGGACCGCTTCGCTGCCTGCCAGTTGCACCCCGTAGCCGGGATGCCAGCAGCGCAGTTGCCGCGGTCGCAGGCTGTAGTAGCTGAACAAGAAGTCCCACACCGGATGCGCCTCGCCGACTTGTGCCCGTCTCGCGTGCGGGGCCGCGAATCTTTCGACGCGCGAGGCATATTCGTCGGCGCGGGCCGTCCACTGCTCGGCTTCCAACTGGATGCTCGTACTAAGCACGCTGCGTCCCGTCGCGTACCACGCCGACCAGATCCCGCACCAAGTCCTCCAGCGCCACCATGGCCACCACGGTTTCGTCTTGACCGGTGACCAACGCGAGGTGACTGTTGCTGCGCCGCATTCGCGACAGCGCCTCGGGCACCGTCAGCGACTCGGAAACCCGCGGCAGCGGCCGGACACTGGCCAAGTCGATCACGGCGTGCGGGTCGTCGGCCAGCGACAGCACGTCTTTGATGTGCAGGTAGCCAACGAATCCGTGGTCGACGTCGACCACCGGGAATCGCGAGTAACCGGTTGCGGCCAAAGCCTTTTCGACGATCCCGACCGTCGGCCCAGACCCGGCGGCGGCCACCGGCACCGCCTGGATCTCGGCGACCGGGACCGCCACATCGGCGACCCTGCGATTGCGGATTTGCAGTGCCCGGGTGAGCCTCGTGTGCTCCTCGGGGTCCAGCAGGCCTTCCGACACCGACTCGGCGATCATCTCGCTGAGCTCGACCGTGGACACCGCGACCTCGAGCTCGTCGCGGGGCTGCACCCGCAGCGCGCGCAGCGTCACACCGGTGCACCAGTTGTAGAAATTCAAGATCGGCCGGACCGTCCGCACGTAGGCCAAATAGGGCGGAATCAGCAGCATCGCCGCCTTTTCTGGACCCGCGATGGCGATGTTCTTCGGGACCATCTCGCCGAGCAGCACGTGCAGCGTCACCACGATCGCCAGCGCCACCATCAACGACAGGGTGTGCAGCACGGTCGGCGAGACGCCGAGCAGGTCGAACGGCCGCTGCAGCAGGTCGGCGACCGCGGGCTCGCCGAGCCGGCCCAGCATCAGCGACGCGACCGTGATGCCCAGTTGAGCCCCGGCGAACATCAGCGGCAGCTGCTCGCCGGCCCGCAGCGCGGTGACCGCGCTTGATCTGCCCTGTTCGGCCAACGCCTCCAAGCGATCCCGTCGTGCGGAGATCAGCGAGAACTCCGCAGCCACAAAAAACGCGTTTGCGCCCACCAGCAGGATGGTCGCCAACAGCTCGAGCAGGTCGCCCATCATCGGCCTCGCACGGCGGCGGAATCGGCGTGATTCGGCAGCTGGGTCAGCTCGAGCAGGTCGATGCGGCGGCCGTCCATCCGAAGCACTCTGGCCCGCCAGGCCGAGGTGTGCGGGACGCCGTCGTGCTCGTATCCACTCAGCTGCACCTCGTCGCCGATGGCCGGAATGCGGCCCAGTTGTTGCATGACCAGCCCACCGATCGTCTCGTATTCACCCTCGGGGGCGTGGTAGCCGGTCTCGGTGGCCACCTCGTCGATGCGCAGCAGGCCGGACACCCGCCAACCATTGCCGGCTGCCACCACATCTGGTGTGGCGTCGTCGTGTTCGTCACGGACGTCCCCGACGATCTCCTCGATCAAGTCCTCGACGGTCACCATGCCCGCGGTGCCGCCGTACTCGTCGACGACCATCGCGGTCTGCAGGTCGTTGGCGCGAATCTGTCCCATCAGCGCGTCGCCGTCGAGCGTGGAGGGCACCTTGGCAACCGGCTGCGCGACGGCAGTGACCAGCGTGAGCGCACGCTCGGCGGCCGGCACTTCGAAGACCTGTTTGACGTGCACGATGCCAACGGTCTCGTCGAGGTCACCGTCGACGACCGGAAACCGCGAGAAGCCGCTCTCGGCGGCGGCTTCCACCAGATCTGCGACGGTGTTATCGACTTGCAGCGCAACGATTTTCGACCGGGGAGTCATCAGCTCCTCGGCGGTCAGGTCACCGAATTGCAGCGACCGGCGCAGCAGCGCCGCGGTGGCGGGGTCCAGCGAGCCGCTGCGAGCCGAATTACGCACCAGCGACACCAGCTCCTGCGCCGAACGAGCCGACCGCAGTTCTTGAGCGGGCTCGACCCCGAGCTTGCGCAGAACCCAGTTGGCCACGCCGTTGGTCAGCCGGATCGGCCACGTCATCAGCCAGGAGAACAGCAACTGCAACCCGGCAACCGCGCGTGCGGTCTGCAGTGGCCGGGCCACGGCAAGATTCTTCGGCACCAGCTCACCGAAGATCATCGACAGCGACGTGACGACCAGCAGCGTCATGAAGGCGATGGCAGCGTTGGCGACCCGGTCAGGCACGCCGAGCGCATCCATCGCCGGGTGTGGCAGCTCGGCGACCAGCGGCTCGGTCAGGTAGCCGGTGATCAGTGTGGTGATCGAAATGCCCAGCTGCGCTCCGGACAACTGGAACGACAGGGTGTGATGGGCGCGGCGCACGAACCGGTCGCGCCGGCGGCCGTTGCGCGCGTTGGCATCGACCGTGCTGCGCTCGAGCGTGGTGAGGGAGAACTCAGCCGCGACGAACAGTGCGGTGCCGGCGGTGAGCAAGACGATGGCCAGCAGGCTGAGCAGGGTGACGACGAGATTCATCGAGGCCACCTGCGAGAAGGAGGCTCCTCGGAGTCGGCGTCACACACGCCGGACGGCGCGGGTGCCTGCGGCACGGGAACCCTTCCTTCGACGTAACCACGAATGATGTGAGCTTTGATGGTAGCGAAGGCGCGACTGGCCCGAGCAATCGTTGCCGCGCCGACACGCCCGTCAACCGAGTGGTTTACCACCCCAGCGGCAGCGGATGGCCTTCGGCGAAGCCCGCGGCGGACTGCACACCGACCACCGCCCGGTCGTGCAACTCGGCCAGCGTCGACGCGCCGACGTAGGTGCAGGTGCTCCGCACGCCGGACGTGATGTGGTCGAGCAGATCCTCGACGCCGCCGCGGGCCGGGTCCAGCCCCATCCGCGACGTCGAGATGCCTTCCTCGAACAACGCCTTGCGGGCCCGCTCGAAGGCGCTGTCGCCCGTGGTGCGAGCGACCACCGCGCGCTTGGAGGCCATGCCGTAGCTCTCCTTGTACGGCCGGTTGTCGCGGTCGCGCAACAGGTCGCCGGGGGACTCGTAGGTGCCCGCGAACCAGGATCCGATCATGACGTTGGACGCGCCGGCCGCCAGCGCCAAGGCCACGTCGCGCGGGTGACGCACCCCGCCGTCCGCCCACACGTGGGCACCGAGTTGCTTTGCGGCCGAAGCGCATTCGAGGACTGCGGAGAACTGGGGCCGGCCGACACCGGTCATCATGCGGGTGGTGCACATCGCGCCCGGACCCACCCCGACCTTGACGATCGATGCGCCGGCGTTGATCAGGTCGCGGGTGCCGTCGGCCGACACCACGTTGCCGGCGACCAACGGCACACCCAGGTCCAGCGATGAAATCGCCTTGATGGCGTCCAGCGCCTTGACCTGATGCCCGTGGGCCGTGTCGACGACAATCAGGTCGACGCCGACCTCGACCAGCGCCTGCGCCTTGGCCACCACGTCGCCGTTGATACCGACCGCCGCGGCGATGCGCAGCCGGCCTTTCGCGTCGACGGCGGGTGTGTAGATGCCGGCACGGATCGCCCCAGTCCGGGTCAGCACGCCGGCCAGGGTGCCGTCGGCGCCGGTGAGCACCGCGACATCGACCGGTGAGTGCTCGAGCAGATCGAAGACTTTTCGCGGTTCGGTGCCGACCGGGGCGTTGACGAAGTCGGTGATCGCGATGTCGTGCACGCGAGCGAATCGATCCACCCCTTCGCAACACGACTCGGTGACCAGTCCAATCGGCCGGCCCTCGATAGCCACCACCGCGGCGCCATGCGCGCGCTTGTGAATCAGTGCCATCGCATCCGACACCGAATCGTCCGGCGCCAAGGTCACCGGGGTGTCGACGACCAGGTCGCGGCTTTTGACGAAATCCACCGTCTGCTGCACCGCGGCGATCGGAAGGTCTTGCGGCAGAACGACAATCCCACCGCGGCGGGCCACCGTCTCGGCCATTCGCCGGCCCGCGACCGCGCTCATATTGGCCACCACCACCGGGATGGTGGTGCCCGAGCCATCGTTGCTGGACAAGTCGACGTCGAAGCGTGACGCCACATCCGAGTGGTTCGGCACGATGAAGACGTCGTTGTAGGTCAGGTCGTACGCGGGATGGTGCCCTTCTAGAAACCTCATCGGTATCGGTGTACCCCCTGGTTGGCCTCGCTAGGCCGGGACCTCGCTGTGGTCTCCACTCCAAAGAGTATGGAACTTTTTGCTCGGGTCGTCATCAATCCGTCCATAAGTGTGGGCACCGAAGAAGTCCCGCAGGCCCTGGGTGAGCGCGGCGGGCAGCCGTTCGGTGCGCAGTGCGTCGTAGTAGGACAACGCCGAGGCGAAGCCCGGGATGGGGATACCCAATCGGGTGGCCGTCACCACCACACGACGCCAGCTGTCGATCGACGATTCGATCGCGCTACGGAAATACGGAGCGACGATCAGCGTCGGCAGCTCGGCGTCATCGTCGTAGGCCTCCTTGATCCGGTTGAGGAATTTGGCCCGGATGATGCATCCGCCACGCCAGATCGTCGCCATGTCGCCCAGCGTGATGCCCCAGTTGTATTCGGCGCTGCCGGCCTGGATCTGGTTGAACCCCTGGGCGTAGGCGATGATCTTCGACGCGTACAGCGCCTTGCTGACATCGTCGATGAACTGCTCTGCATCGCTAGGCTTTTCGCCTAGGTGGCCGGACGCCAGGCCGGTGGTGGCCTTTCGCTGGGCCACCGAGCCGGACAGTGCACGGGCGAACACCGCCTCGGCGATACCGGTGACCGGAATTCCGAGGTCCAGGGCCGACTTCACCGTCCAGCGGCCGGTGCCTTTCTGCTCGGCCTCGTCGACGATGATGTCGACGAGCGGCTTACCGGTCTTGGCGTCTTTCTGGCGCAGCACCTTCGCGGTGATCTCGATGAGAAAGCTGTCCAGGTCGCCCTTGTTCCATTTGGCGAAGACGTCGGCGATCTCGGGTGCGGTCTTGCCGAGTCCGTCGCGCAGCAGCTGGTAGGCCTCGCCGATGAGCTGCATGTCGGAGTATTCGATGCCGTTGTGCACCATTTTGACGAAGTGCCCGGCGCCGTCGGGGCCGATGTGGGTGCAGCACGGCACGCCGTCGACGTGCGCGGAGATCTCCTCGAGCAGCGGGCCGAGCGACTTGTATGACTCGGCCGGCCCGCCGGGCATGATCGACGGCCCGTTCAGCGCGCCCTCCTCGCCGCCGGAGATGCCGGCGCCGACGAAGTGCAGACCGCGTTCGCGGATCGCCTTCTCACGGCGGATGGTGTCGGTGTAGAGCGCGTTTCCGCCGTCGATGATGATGTCGCCGTCTTCCATCGCGTCGGCGAGCTCGTTGATGACGGCGTCGGTCGGGTCACCGGCCTTGACCATGATGATCACCCGCCGCGGCTTCTCCAACGCGTCCAGGAATTCTTCGATGGTCTCCGACCGGACGAATTTGCCCTCGTCACCGTGCTCTTTGAGCAGCGCGTCGGTCTTGGCGATCGACCGGTTGTGCAGCGCCACGGTGTAGCCGTGGTGGGCGAAGTTGCGGGCGAGGTTCGAGCCCATCACCGCGAGGCCGGTGACGCCGATCTGCGCGGTCCCGGTCTTTGATTCCGACGAGCTCATGTGTGCGCCTCTCGATTCGTGACTGGCGATCCAACGCCCTGCTCCGAACACTGTGGCACAGCGGGATTCAGGTACCTGCAAAGTATCGCCAAAGCGAGGTGATTGCCCGGTTGCGGGGTTAGGCAGCGGTGAACAGCCGGTGCAGTTCGGTGAGCCACGGGACAGCCAGCGCCGCGGTGGGCACGATGAGCACCGCCGCGGCCGCGAGGTAGGCGGCTGTCGACACCCACAGGCTGTTGCCGCTGCCGGACAGCCGTCGGACCCGCAACAGGGTGTGCGTACCGCCGGCGGCCAGTGCGCCTAGCGGCCTGCGGCCCGACGCGCAGGTCACCAGGGCGCGGGCCAGGGGAGCGCGACCGGCTACCCGGACCGCGGCGTCGTCGGCCAATAGCTCGGCCAGCAGTTGCACTGCGTCCAAAGCGCTTGCGCTGCGGACGAATCGGGGGAACGCGGCGTGCGCGGCGGTGAACGCCTCGAGTACCAGGTCGTGGCGGGCGCGCAGGTGGGCCCGCTCATGGCTGAGGATCGCGGCAACCTCGGCCTCAGCGAGCGAGTCCAGGGTGCCCTCGCTGACCACCACACGGCCGCGTACGCCGGGCAGGCAGTAGGCCAGCGGCTGCGCCACTTCCAGCACGCTCTCCGTCCCCACCTCAAACCGCGGCCAAACAGTCTTGTTCGCCACCGTAGCCCAGCGATTCGGATCCAGCTCCACCGCTTTGCGAATGGCGAGGATCGGGGCCACAAACAAATCTGTCGGGGCTAGCCCAGCGGTCACCGATGCTCTAATTCTGGCAAGTGCCGTCAGTCCGTGAGCTTGCTGAAATTGACTGGACGCGACGACAACGGCCGCCGCCCCATCGCTAATCATCGACGCGTTTCCGGCCGCCCAGCAGAACCAGGTGCGGGCGATGTTCTCGGAGTCGATCGAGGCGATCGTCACCCAGACGCTTTGCAAGAAGAAGGGCGGCGGCCGCATCGCAGCCTGCGAGATCCTCGTCGGTACGCCCGCCGTCCGGAACCTGATCCGCGAGGGCAAGATTCACCAAATCCCGTCGACGATGCAGACCGGTCAAAAGCTCGGCATGCAGACGCTCGACATGTCGCTCCAGGACCTCGTCGCGCGCGGCGTCATCAGCAAGGAGGAGGCGGCTCTGCGGAGCTCGAACCCGCAGCTCTTCGGCGCGGTACAAGTCGGCTCCGGCCTCTCCGGCGCGAGGCTGGCGGCGGTCTGAGCCCGAGTCGCGCGATGAACCGGATCGACCGCTACCTCGAGCGGATCCTCGAGCTCGACGCCTCCGACGTCTATCTGACGGTCGGCAGCCCGCCGGTCTTTCGCGTCGAGGGGGTTGCCACCCCGGCC
>Ga0137412_10000129_pt1 | contig 45172 bp, 41 predicted proteins | sample CZODoug2_1_16fun_FD_122160 | JGI IMG/M metagenome (GOLD analysis project Ga0137412, IMG submission 122160) | Vadose zone soil fungal communities from Angelo Coast Range Reserve, California, USA - CZODoug2_1_16fungal (Hybrid Assembly) | ecosystem: Environmental > Terrestrial > Soil > Vadose zone...
TGAAGCCGCAGGGGCGCGGCAGATCACGGTCGTAGCGAGGCAGAGGTTGCCGCGAACTGCGCAGGTCGCGGGCGGGGACACTGACGATCGCTGGGAGAGCAAACAGCGTTGATGGGGGACTTGGTTGCTTGGCGTAAGAAGAGTTCCGGGAGATGCCATATCAGCAAATATGTGGCGATTGCTGCTAGCAGTTGCGCCTGGCACCAACGTGTGCAAATCTTGGTTCGCTGAAATTGTTCCGATATGTAGCGGCAAGTGGCTTTCAGGGTTACGGCGACACGGGCGGGGGATAGCGCGGTCCGTTCCTGTGAATTGGCTTGGAGCCGTGGGGGCGTTACTCGGGTTCGCCGATCGGGAGACATCGAAGTCATTCAGGCTTTGGCGAATTCGAATCACCTGTGGGCGTGTGAATTTTGACACCGCCGAAGAACATTTATCCGTATGACTCGAACCCTGAAGAAAGAGTTGACGCAGTGACCAAATTGGTGGGGATCTGGGACGGGGTGCCGCACGACTTCGAAAGACCGACGGTGTCGGTGATCATCCCGGCATTGAACGAGGAGAAGAACCTTCCTCACGTTGCTGCGCGAATGCCGACCGACATCGACGAGATCGTCTTCGTCGACGGCAACTCGGTCGACGACACCGTGGCCGTTGCCCGGCAACTCTGGCCGCGGGCGAAGCACATCACCCAGACTCGACGGGGCAAGGGCAACGCGCTCGCGTGTGGCTTCGAGGCAGCCACTGGCGACATCATCGTGATGATCGACGCCGACGGCAGCACCGATCCGCTTGAGATTACGCGCTACGTCGGCGCATTGGTTTCTGGTGCCGACTTCGCGAAGGGGTCACGCTTCATTCAAGGCGGCGGCAGCGCGGACATCACCAAGTTCCGGCGACTCGGCAACTGGGGTCTGAACACGCTCGTCAACATTCTCTTCGGAACCAGGTACACCGATCTGTGCTACGGCTACAACGCATTCTGGCGGCACTGCCTCGACGTGATGCGTCTGCCCGACGTCGGCCATGCTGCCCCCCAGTGGGGCGACGGCTTCGAGATCGAGACCATGATCAACGTAAGGGTTGCTGCCAGTCAGCTCAGCATTGCTGAGGTATGCAGCTACGAGTCCAGCCGTATCCACGGCGTCAGTAACCTCAACGCTATTCGTGATGGCACGCGCGTCCTGCGCACGATCCAGAGGGAATTCATCGATAAGGCAGCTCGCCGCGGGCCCGGCTCGTTGCGGAGATTGCGAAACCCTTCGGTCTGTTCAACCACTTCAGCAGAGCAGGCGTCAACCACTTCGGCAGAGCAGGCGTCAACCACTTCGGCAGAGCAGGCGTCGTAAGACGGGGCCCGGTAGCTGTCGACGAAGGCTGGTTGCCGTCCGAAGGTCTAACGCGTGCTGCGGCGGCAGCGAACGGTGTGGGATCGGCACATATGCGCGGGACTGACTGGGAACCGGGGTCAACGACAATGGTCAACGCCTCCGCTCTGACGGACCGCCCAGTCTGTGGCTGGACGTGTACGTGATGCTGCGACCCAAAGCCAGTGCTGGCGGCGAGTCGCGGTTCGGAATCAAACGCCTCTATCGCGACGCTGGTTCGATGGCGACAATGACCGCCTCAAACGCGGTGTTGGGTATGGGGTTCTGGGGCTTGGCCGCGACTCTTTACCCGCCCGCGAAGCTGGGTGTGATGACAGCGGTCCTCGCGGCCGTCGTGTCGGTGGGAACCGTCGTCGCCGCCGGGGTAGGCGACGCATACACGTCGCTGCTGCCCGCTGTGGGCAAGGCACGGTCTCACTTGTTCCGGCACGGTCAGAGGGTCTTCGTCGGGCTCGCCGTCCTGAGTGGCTTCGGGGCGGCGTTCGCGACGACGAAGTTGCTGAAGGAAGTACGGGGATCGTGGGCCGTCGGTGCGTTGGTCACCGTGGGAGTCGTGGCATTGGCATCTGTTGCCCTTCAAAATTCGACCTTGGTTTCGCTCGGTCGCGCTCGGTGGCTGCCGGCGGTAAACATCGCGCTGAGCCTGGGCAAGATACTGCTGCTGCCCCTGCTGGCCTTCACCGTCAGCTGGCATGCCGTGGAGTTGTCGGTAGTCATTTCGGCGATCGTCTCCGTCCTGGTCGTAAGGCGATTGATCGGGCGGATGATCGATGCCGACGACGACCTTCCCGAGGCGACGATGTCCGAGGCGCCAGCGGCCCGTGCCTTCGACAGGTTCGTTGGCCAGACGACGGTTTCGTCGGCGTTGAGCATCGGCGTGTTCATGGTCACACCATTTCTGGTCACTTACTTCGGCGGTCCTGCGCAGGGCGCGGTCTTCGCCCTCTCCTTCTCGATCGTCCAGGTACTGGACTTGGTCGGAGTGGCGATGTCGATGTCGCTTGTCGTTCATGCGTCAAGCGCGCCGGAACAAGCGGCCGCGATGGCGCGGGCGATGATGATCAGAGCACTGCTGCTGGTGGTAGTGGGCGGTGGGGTGCTCGTGACCCTCGCACCGCTGATTCTGAAGATCATCAATCCTGAATATGGGTCCCTGGGCGCCACGTCGATCATCGCTGTCCTGTCGGGAGGTTCCATTCTTCGGACCGCGTACAACGTGTGGTCTGCTCTGCAGCGTTCACGACGGAAAATGGTTGCACAGCTGCTTCTCAACGTGTCATCAGCGATTATTCTGTTGGCTGCCATGCCCTTCCTGTGCGGAAGCCATGGGGCGCTGGGGGGCGCAATCTCGCTAATACTGGCAGAATCATTCCTCGTTGCTGGAGTAGCTGGTCACTACGTGATCAATCGTCGTCGATGGGGGTGGACGAAAAATCGATAAACACGTGCAATCTGAAGTTGGTGGAAGTATCGAGCCGATTCTCGACGTCGACCTCGACCCCGACGCCGAAAGGTGGGCCGGGGCAACCTGGGTCGGCCAAGTCGACGAAGCGGATCTGGAGGGTGACCGGCTCAAGCTGGTCGGCGGCTTTGGATTTGCTAATGCACGATTGCTGGTTTGGCGCTCAGGTCAGCCAGTGGGGTTCATCGAACTCGCGGTTGCTGACGGCACCGTGAGAGTCGGCGATGCCGAAGTCGCGATCCGCCAATTGCCGGAGATCGCGCCTCCCTCACCGGTCGCAGAATTCCCCCCGATATCGGTCGTCGTGTGCACGCGCGATCGACCTGACCAATTGCGTGATGTGCTGAACAGTCTGAGCGAATTGGACTATCCGGAGTTCGAGTTGCTGGTCGTGGACAACAATCCGGTCAGCGGCCTGACCCCACCGGTGGTGGCCTCGTTTGCTGAGAAACCCGTTCGGCTGCTGGAGGCTAGAGGCCAGGGCTTGTCGATAAGCCGTAACGTGGGGGTCAATGGTGCCACGCACGACATCATCGCCTTCACCGATGACGACGTCGTGGTCGAAATGTCCTGGCTTAGGAATCTCGCCTACGGTTTCGCGCGGGATGCACGAGTAGCGTGCGTATGCGGCATGGTCCCCAGCGCCGAACTTGCTACGCCGGCGCAGTCCTACTTCGATCGGCGCGTGGATTGGGCGCGCGGGTGCGCTCCCGCAACGTTTGATCTCGCCGATCCGCCTGACGACGACCCGCTCTTTCCCCTACGGGTGGCCCGATACGGCACTGGTGCGAACTTCGCCGTGCGTAAGGATGCCGTGCTTGCCATCGGCGGTTTCGACGAGGGCATGGGCATTGGATCTCCCACGGGCGGAGGGGAAGACATCGACCTGTTCATCCGCATACTGATCGCGGGCCAGATCCTCGCGCGTGAGCCGTCCGCGATCGTGTGGCACCGCCACCGTCGGACTGCGGAAGATTTGGCAGTACAAATACGTAACTACGGACTTGGACTCGGTGCGTGGGCAACGAAGCTGGTGCTTCGGCCAAGGACATTGGGCATGGTGTTGCGACGCCTCGGTCCCGGCATCAGGCACATTCGCGACGTGACGGTCGTCGACCAGACGGACACCGTGGACAACGATCCGGGCCTTGACGCGCTTAATAAACAAGAGGTCAGCGGGGTCATTAATGGGCCGCTAGCCCTTGCGCGGGCGCGGCTCGCCGGCCGCAAGGCCAGGCCCCTAAGGAAGCGCGATACACAGCTTGCGCGTGCGTTCGACTTTCGTGGTGATCAGATGTGGGGCGACTCGGGAAGCTCGATTGTCGCGGGGCGGCTCGCGCTCGGCGCGGTCGTCGTCAGTTTGCTTGGGTCACTCGGGGCTGTCGAAGCCCTTCCCACCGTCGTTCTCGGGTTGGTCGTGGGGGCGTTCGTCCTATGCGGTCCTGGGAGCCTGATCATGTCCTGGTTTACGCACGTGCAGCCAGTTGTGGTCGCGGGACTGGTGCCGGTGCTCAGTATCGCGGCGTGCATCCTGGTCGTGTCTGGTCTTTTGATGGCGGGTCTCTACGCCCCCACGTTCGTCCTCCTCTCGTTGACAATCGCCACCACGGTCATCGCCTTGGCGCGGTGCAACTACCTCGCCCGACACGTGGCGCAGGTGCACCCATGACAACCGTCGCCGCAAACACCGTCGAGATTGAGACGACGCAACTCCAATCGCCGGTTTTGCGTCCGCATTCGCGGACCTGGTTGCCGTGGGCTTTGCTGGGTCTGTGGATAGTGCTCTTCGTCTACGGCGAGCGTTCGATCCCGTACGCCGGACCCTCGGAGTGGGGACTGATCGGTGCCAGTTCGCCGGCCTACGCGCTGTCGATCTTGCTGGTCATCGTCACATTCACAATCGCGGTGCGGCAACGGAACTTTAGGGCGAGTGTGGCGGCCACAATGGCCATGGTTGTGGTCCTCCAGTTACCGCGCGCCATCGCAACCGACATGCCGATGTATTCGTGGACCTACAAGCACCTCGGCGTAGTCGACTACGTGCAACACATGCACGCGTTGGCCAAGGGCATCGACGTGTACAACGGGTGGCCGGGGCTGTTCGGGTTGACGGCCTGGTTCTCAGACGTGACCGGTGTCTCCCCGATGGACATCGCGCATTGGTGGATTCCCTGCTTTCACTTGATCTTCGTCAGCCTCATCTACGTAGTTGCGCGCGCGTGGGGTCTTGATCCGCTGAAGGCGGTGACGGCGGCGTATGTTGCCGCATCTCTGAACTGGGTCCAGCAGGACTACTTCTCGCCGCAGGCGGTCGCACTGCTCCTCGCGGCTGGGATCCTTGCGCTCATTCCATCGCTTCGCAACGGCGACAGGGCGGGGTGGCTCGTCATAGTGCTCTTCGCCGCAATCACCATCAGTCACCCATTGACACCGTATTGGCTCCTGGTCATCATCGGCGGGTTGGTGGTGACCAGGCGGATAAGGCCGTGGTGGATCCTGATCCCGCTGATCGCAATCGCGCTCGCGCAGGTGATTTACAACTCGGACCAGGTGAGCCACTACTCATTCTTCTCGGGCGATTTCTTGGCGAACACGCAAACAAACCTCAGTCGGTGGCATTTTCAGCCCGTCCTCGGCCAAAAACTAGTCAGCATCGGAAACAAGGTCCAGGCGATCTCGTTTTGGTCGGCTACTGCGATATCGCTGCTGTACATGTGGCGTAACAAGCAGCCAATGTGGGCCTTGGCCGTCGTCACTTTCGGGGGCATGTTCATTCTTGGCGGTGTGGACTACGGTGGCGAGTCCATCTTCCGGGTCTACCTCTACTGCCTCATGGGCTGCTCTGTCGTGCTTGCGCCCATGATTGTCGCGTTGCTTCAGGCCAGCATGAAGGTGTACCTCGGCGCGCTGGGAGTCCTCATCGTATGGACATCCCTTGCCGTGATGGGGAATACGGGTTCTTGGTACGCCAACGTAATGCCCAAGAGCCAGGTCGAGACCTCCAGGATCGTGCTGAGTCAAGCAGAGCTACCCGCATACCTCACCATTGTGGCGCCCACTTGGCCGGAGCGGAGCACGTGGCGGTACGTTGACTATGCCCGCTTCAACAGCGGTTTCGACGCCCCGATGATCTTGACGTCGAGCCTTGTCGGCAGGCACTTCGACACAGACGCCGACTACGCCACGTTCATCGAAGCGTTGGAATCACGGACCACGGCATCGACCTACCTGGTGATGACCGATCAGATGCAAGTCTATTGCTGGTATTTCGGCATCTTGCCGTGGGATGCGTTGCCGAACCTGAAGGCGCGGCTTTACCAAGACAAGCAGCACTGGGAACCGTTCTACGACGGAGGGGGCATTTCGGTCTTCGTTCATAGGGTGAATACCACCGCCTCGAAGTCGTCGGAAGCGGACGAACCGGCGGGTTCGGGTGGCGGCCCCAGCTCACCCACCGACTCGGCCCCCGCGGGCGGGTCGACTGAGCCCGAAAGTAACCCGCCTGACAGCCCGGCGCCAGGAGCGGGTCCGGTTGCTCCCGAACCCCCCGCGACACCGCAGGCAGCGGCGCCGACGGCGGCGATCGGTCCGCCCAGCGCGTCAGATGGGATAGGAGCAGGTGCGACGTTCTCGACTGGAAGTCAGCGATGACCGCCTCCTCAACGCCAGCATTCGACGTAAACACGTTGCCAGACTGGGCGTTCCGATGAAAGTTCCTGTCGCGCGGCGCGACCGGCCGTGGATTGATGCCCATGTCACTATTCTGCTCGGCCCGTTCGAGATGCCGTCGCTACGCGAACTTCGTGACGCGGTCGGCGCCCTGGCTGAGCGCTACCCCTGGAGTCGATTGACGTGGCGGCCAGATCAGCGCGCTCGGTATTGGCTGCACGATCGTTCGCCCGAATCGATCGTCATCGAACGTCCGTGGGGAGGCGAGTTCAACCTCGGCAAACGCCTTGATGATCTAGCGCTGGACCATTCGCTCGAGACGCCGCTGATCCTGATCAGATACCCGAACTGTTTGGGTCTTCGAATGTCTCATGGGTTGGGTGACGGTCGCGCGTTTCTAACCGTCATGTCCGCTGTGTTGCTTACTGCAATGACCGATGCCGTCGTGGACTGGCCAGCCGAGCCGGCCGGCCGGTTTCCCCTCGTCACTGCCGCGTGGCGTACCTTTGGTCGGCACCCGTCCGCGGTAGTCAGGGCGATCCGAGACCGTCCGGCGCGAGAATCGAAGACGAGCTCAGCGATCGAAAAACCATGGCAGCCCTCGCGACACACCGTGCACCGCACCATTTCTCGATCAACAACCGACGAGTTGTTCGCATGGGGAAAGGCAGCGGCCCCGGGCGCCAACGCGTTCGGTTTGAAGGCGGCGGCTCTACTGATTGCGTTCAGGGCCGCGGGCCTCGAGGTCTCGCAGGATGTGCGGGTGGTCGCCGACCTTCGGCGCTACCTCGATTGGAGATACATCGACGGTAACTTCCTCGCGGGAGTACCGGTTCGTCTCAATGCCTCCATGACTCCAGAGCACATTTCCGCCGTGGTCAAGACCATGAGTAGGTCTGGACGGCCGCTCGCTGGCCAAATGCTTACGGCGATGAGAGGTGGTGTTCGAATGGAGAGCCCGACGACCGTCGCACCAGACCTCTTGCCAACGGTGACCTTCAGTGATCTTGGCAAATCCCCAGAGCTCAATCGCCTGAGCTTTCTCCCCGACGGCCCGAGGCTCTTCGCGGGTAGTGCGCCTCCCGAGGGTCCGCTGGGTTTGACGGTCTTCATGTCAGAGACCTCCCAAGGTGTGACGCTCAACGCGACCTTTCACGACAACGTGGTGGATCCCGAGCGGGTGACAGCAGCGCTCGACATGGTGGCGACTGATCCGATCGCATTGCTAAAGCCTTCGGCGGACGCGAGATGACGGGTCATTCGTCGCTATCGGCAAGGGCACGAGGTAGGTGCCGATGATTTCCCGCATGCGCACCTGGCTTGCGTCGCTGATCACAGTCCTCGTCGTCGTAGTGACGTCGTGCTCGAACACGGAGGCCGCTGTCGAAAAGTACGACTACTTCAGGATCACCGTCGACGGTCAGCAGACACTCGGTGTCAGTGGGAAGGACAAGATCGTCAGAGGAGTGGTCATCTTCTTTCATGGCCTTGACGGTGATGAGTTCTCATTCAGCGCTGAACGTGTTCGACGAGAATTCACCGCGGAACTCGTCGATGCAGGATTCGCGGTGGTGTCGAGCGCCGCGGGGGGCAACGCGTTTGGGAATTCGAGTTCGCGGCAGAACTATCTATACCTGGGCGGGGAGGCCGCAAACCACTACCACACCGAGAATTTCTTCCTCGTCGCGGAGTCGATGGGCGCGCTCACCGCGGTGAACCTGATGGCATCCCTTCAGACGTTGAGGTTTCGTGGGTTGGCAGCGATCAACCCGATACTCGACATGTCGACCATCCCAACGAGATACAAGGGTGAATTCGATCGCGCCTATCCGAATGGCGATTTCGAGGACTCGAACCCGATCAATCTCCCGTTGGACAGTCTCCGCGATATGAAGATGAGATTCTATGTGAGCGAAGGAGTCTCGGATGTTCCGGCCGCTCAGAACGCGCTCGCGTTCAAGGCCCGTTTCGGCTATGTATCAAACATCTCTGTGGTCAAGTGCTCAGGTGGTAGCGGCGACGCGTCGTGTTTCCAAGGCCAGGACTTGGTGAAGTGGTTCAGCGGGGTAGAGAAGAAGAACCAGTAGGCAGCCTCATCTCGATGGCCGGGGCACCGACTCGTCGAGTGCCCGGAACGCGATGTGCTGCTGAGCCATCAGATTCTCACCTGGAAGTGTGGTCGCGGCCTCGATGAGTCCAAGAAGCGAGTCGGAGCGAAATGGCATCGGCACTCCCGCGCCTTCGAGAACACGCAGGACTGCGATGATCGGCCTCGCTGGGGTGGGAACGCTGGGGCGTCGTCGACGGGTCAGCGACAGCCCGGTCAAGATCGAACTGAGATCAAGCGGCGTTGGGTTTGCGAATCCAATTGTCTCGCTGGACATTCGGTCGTAATCGTCAATCACCGCGGCCATCGCCGGGCCAATGTCGCCGTCATGCACGAGAAAGAGCTTGGCAGACGCAAATCGAGGCCAAATCGGCAGCTTGGAGAGCGTCCGTAGCGTACCCGCCATGCCGCCAGGCGAGTCGCCGTAGACCAATCCGGGTCGGATCACAATGCCGCCCATGTCGAGGACGGTGCGTTCGACGGCCAGCTTCATCAGACCGTAAGTCTGCCGAGTGCCGAAATAGGCGGACATGGACGAAATGAAGATGATGCGTCCTACACCTGCCACGGACGCCGCTTCGACCAGCCGACGCGAGCCGACGACATTCTGTTGCCACAGTTCTCCGGTGTCCTTACCGCTGAGCACCCATGCCGCGTGGATCAGGATGTCAACATCGGCCAGAGATGAGGCCTCGATCGGCTCGTCGAGCTCGAAGTGACGCCATTCGAGGGTCTCGTCCACGGGTCGGCTTCTGGTCAGTGCGACGACCTGGCCGTACTGCGACATGTGTTGGACGAGAATAGAACCCAGATACCCAGTCGCGCCCGTGATCGCAATCCGAGGCGATCCCATCAGGCCCCCTCCAGTGCGCGAGTGGCGATGCGGTGCGCGTTGGCCATCACGGTCAAGGTGAACGTTGTCGCTGGGACCGTGGGAAACACGGAGCCGTCGACCAGGTGAACGTTGCGCCATGGGCCTACGCGACCAAGGGTGTCGCTAGTGAATTCTCCTGGGCCCTGGCGGGACATCGCGAAGGTTCCCCCGTAGTGATAACTCTTCGCCGCAGCCGACAACTTCGTTTGGCCCGGGATGGGGTGCAGATCGAGCGGGCGACCGGTGCGACGAAGGCGTCGGATCACTCTCTGCAAAGCGGGCCCAGTGGCTTCGTTGGGTCGAGACGTCACCCGGACGGAGGGCAGCGCGCCCTCGTTCAGCGGTTGTGGCCCTACTTCCAGTTCGACGAATGGTGAATCCCACGACGGCAGATACCCCAGACCGACGGTTAGTCGGCGCAGCCCTGCTGAGGTAATCGGCTCGATCGGAGGTTTCATCAGGAATGCCGGTAGTGAGTTCAACATGATGTCGTTGTATGGATAGCAATGTATGAGCGCGGCGTCTCTGCCGTCGCTGTCGAACGTGACGAACAGGTTGAACTGGTTGAGGGTGAACTCGCCGTCCTGGGTGAGCTCGCGCATCGGCCGAAGCGAGAGGAGGGGCATCATAAATTGCACCGACTCGACCAAATCGATCTTTCTGTCCGTCAGGCCAAGTGAGCCGGCCACGATCCGTGTCGTTCCGATCGCCCCTGCGCCAAGGAAGACGCGGTCGGCCCGGAACGTCACGGTGCGACCGGTAGCGACCTCGGTCGCGTGGACGGCGACCGCGCCGGAGTCGTCCTCCTCGACCCGGTAGACCTTCAACCCGGAGTGGTAGTTCACCCGTCCGTGCGCTCGGAGATCGTCGAATGTTTGTGAGGCCGTGTAGATCAATTCGTACGGGCAACCCGTCATGCACAAACCACACAGCTCGCAGGACGACCCCCTCAGTGCCAAACGCGCGTGGCCGGCGGTAACGCCATGTCGCCGCACTGCGATGCGATGGCGTTCATATCGGTTGAGGACCGCGGATGTGCGGGCTGTCACCTTGGGTAGGCGATCCGGACGGCCCATCAGCGGAAAGACTTCCTCCAGGTCGTCTGATTCGGCCGAATACGGGATCTGGGTCAGGATCTGACGGTAGTGCGGTTCGAGTTCTTGGCGGGTGATCGGCCAGTCTCGAAATGTGCCCGTGGAATAGGGCATGACCTGTGCGCCCCAAGTGTTCGAGAATCCGCCGTAGGCGCCGGACACCACCAAGTCGTTTGCGAGTTCAGCGGCGTCGATGTCGTCGAGCTGACCCAAATTCTCGAACGGGAAGTTCGAACCGTAGATCTGTTTGGTGGGTATCTTGCCGGGCGCGGCAGACTTCGGAGGCGCTGACAGTAATTGGAGATCGGCTTGATTCCATTGTTGCGGTCGGGACTCTGCCATCGCCGTACGGGCAACCACTCGCTCTTGCTCGAGTTGGCCACCAAGATCAAGGATTGTGATGGCGACGTCCGGCATGTGTTGCAATGCCAACGCGACAGCGGCTGCCGAGGGTCCCGACCCCACGATAACGACGTCCATTTCGCCCCCTCGTCAGATGTCACAACGTGTTCCGACGTTCTGCCCGGCGGTCAGTTTCCGTCGGGGCGAGTCAGCCGGATTCCGAACCTATGCGTCGGCGGACGCCTTGGCGCGCTCGACGTCGGCGGGACTCAGGCCAGTCGTCAACCGCGCCGACCCGGTTGATGTTGTGCGGTTCTGCACCTTGCCAAGCGGCTCCACCCGGCGGCCGAGGACGAACCTTGCCTTGGCAACCGCATAACCGCAACCAGCGATCACGATTCCGACCAGCGCAGTCAGCAATTGCACCAGCCGTTCCGGGTGGCCCGTCAGGGCCGCGAGACACGCTGGCGGGAACGACCTCAGCACGCCAAAGACGAACCGTAGCTCTGCCCGCATGTTGGCCGCTCCACCGAGGTCGGCCAATACGGTGGGTTTACGTTGGTTGGTGTAGTAACAGCGGCGCCAAAAGTAGGACCACGTGAGCCGTTCCGAGGACACGAAATGACGAACTACGGCCAGCGGTTCGTACAGGACCGATCCCGGACCGTACTGGTGTCCGATCCGTTCTGACAGGTCCATGTCGTCGTGATCGTCTTGGTGCCATCCGCCGATGTCGAGGATGGCCTCTCGGCGCCCACTCAAGCTCGTGCCGATCAGGCGATTTGTGGGACCGAGTTCGTCGGGCATCGACTGATAGTGACAACCGAGCACCCAATCGAACTCTGGGGGAAACCATCCGGGTCGCGGCGCTTCATAGTTTGGCAGCGGCGCACAGCCAACGGCGATGGCTTCGGGTCTGGTGGCGTAGACGGTGAGCACTCGTTCCAGCCAGTCGGGCGCCGCCTCGGCATCGTCGTCAAGGAACACGATGATCTCGGATCCGGTGAGCAGAAGGGCGGTGTTGATGCTGGATCCCTTGCGACCCGCGAAACGGTTTGCCACCGCGAGTATTTCAACGGATGAACCGCTCTTGCCGTTGCACCATTCCTGTTGGCACCGCTCTACCAGTTCGTCGTTGTGGTCCACAGCGATGATCAGCCGCTGCGGGAGAACACCTTGCGCCAGGACCGAATCGACTGCGCGCTCGAGTAACGCCCAGCGATCGAGAGCGTGCGTGCAGATGATGACGTCCGCGTACGGCAAGCTCGTCGCGTTTGCGGCCACCCGTACCTCCCCGTTGCCATCGCCAACCCCGTACGGCGATGCAGTCTGTGGCTCAAATGTTAGCGAACTCGCCGTCGGTTCGCGCAGTGGCGCTCTTGCAAAGCGTCGGAGGACGCGGTGTGGAACAATGACTCGCAACTGTGGCAAACCTGGGTGGGACTGATTCGGGAGGGGCACAGGGGTCGGAGAATCATCTGAACGGTCACGTGGTTTGACAGACTGACGCTCGCATCGCGTAGCCAATCAGCGATTCGGGGGAGGGAATATCACCGATGATTAGCTGTGAGGCCAGATGAACAGCGAGATGAACCCGCGGCAGCATCTCGTAACGGCATCCGTTGTGATACCAGCATTCACGTTCGATCGCTGGGACAATATCGTCAAGGCCGTAGACGCTGTTCAGGCTCAGTCGCGGCTGCCGGCCGAGCTGATCTTGAGCATCGATAGGAACCCTGGCCTGTTTCGTGCCTGCCAGGATCGATGGGGATCTGCAGAACTTCCCGTACCCGTAAAAGTCGTGGCGAACGACACCGCGTGGGTGCCCCGGGTTGCGACGGAGGCGAACTCCGATGGGGTTGCCCGCGGCTACGGCGGCGGTAGCGCGCGCAATGTGGGCGCCAGGCTGGCGACCGGCGACGTCATCGTGACCTTCGACGACGACGCCTGGCCTGATCCCGAATGCCTCGCATATCTCGTTGCCCCCTACGAGGATCCGTCGATAGCGGCCGTTGGCGGCAGCCCAATTCCCTACTTCGAGACTGCTCGACCACGGTGGTTTCCGAGCTCATTCGATTGGATTTTTGGATGTGCATACGAGGGACTTCCCACAGGTCTGGGACCGACGCCTCGCTTGATCGGCGCGAATTTGTCCGTCAGGGCCAGTGCATTTCGTGCACTCGGCGGGTTTCGAGTCGCTGACTTCGATGATCTCGACCTCTGCACCCGCTTGGCGAGCAAATTTGGAGACTGCGCCATCCTGTATGAGCCGCGAGCAGTTGCCCACCACTTCGTGCCGGCGAATCGGGTCACTTGGCGTTACTTCTGGAGCCGCAATTACCTGGTCAACCGAGACAAGGTACTTGCCTTCGCCCAGATGGGTGAAAGTGCCAGCTTGGCAGCTGAATTCAACTTCGTGCTTCGAACGATACCGCTTCACGTGGGTGCCGCCGTTCGCGGACTATTCGGCGGGAGTACGGCCGAGCTACTTCAGCTCGGCGCAGCCGTCATAGGAATTGCGCTCGCGGGACTCGGCAACATCACCGGCCGACTGCAACCGCGGCGGGCCGGCCAGCGGCGTCCGCAGCGTGACCTGGCGGACCCGGCCCAGACGCCGGGTTACCAATAGTCTGTGCGACGGCGCCAGCTCTCACGCGGCATACCAGAGCAAGCAGCGCGCTCTATTGCATCGCGGGGCGTAAGTGCGTCGGCGAGCGCACCGGATAGGTACATGCCGTAGTCACCGGTGATGTGGTAGAGACTCGAGTACGGGATCATTCCTGCGATTACTTCGGGGCATGTTTGATCGCAGAACTACGGGGTGATGTCGATGAAAGTTGAGTCCGTAGCCGTTGCAACATTTTTCAGTATGTCGTTGACACGCAAAGCCCTCCGGAACGCCAAAGGTTGACGCGGGCCATCCATTGCGCGCAGCAAACCTGAAGGCTTGCCAGCCAGAGGCGATGCCGACTGGCGTTGGCACTGACGGCGAGAACGAATCCCTGCTGTCTGGTCAGATGCAGCGAGCTCACGTGAAGTAGGTCCATCCGGCGCTCTGCCACTGTGCTTTGTCCAGACACAACCTGCCGTCGATGACGATGCGTTGGCGGACCACGGAATTGAGGTCGTAGGGGTTGAGTTCCCGGAACTCGGCCCACTCCGTCAACACGAGGACCACGTCGGCGTGGTCACATGCCTCCAAGGTTGACTCGGCGTAGCTGAGCGTGGGGAAAATCGCGCGTGAATTCGGGTTCGCCTTCGGGTCGTACACCGTGACCGACGCGCCTTGCAGCTGAATCTGCCCCGCCACGTTCAACGCCGGTGAATCGCGAACGTCGTCGGATTCAGGTTTGAAGGCCGCGCCAAGTATCGCGACGTTGACTCCGACCAACGAACCGCCGCATGCTTCGCGCGCAACCTCGACCATTCGTGTCCGGCGCCGCATGTTGACGTTGTCGACCTCCCGCAGGAATGTGAGGGCTTGCGCAGCACCAAGTTCCCCGGCACGTGCCATGAACGCCCGAATGTCCTTCGGCAGACAGCCGCCACCGAATCCAATCCCAGCGTTGAGGAATTTGCGCCCAATCCGCGGGTCGTATCCGATCGCGTCCGCAAGGGCTGACACATCGGCACCAGCCGCCGAACATACTTCGGCGATGGCGTTGATGAACGAGATCTTCGTTGCGAGAAAGGCATTGGCGGAGGCCTTGACCAGCTCCGCCGTTGCGGTATCGGTGACGATGAACGGCGTGCCCTCTTCGATTATCGGTGCGTAGATTTCGCGGGTGACTGCCTCGGCGCCGCCGCCCGCGAACTGCCCCAGTACGAGCCGATCGGGATGGATCGTGTCCTGGATTGCAAAGCCTTCGCGCAGGAACTCGGGATTCCATGCGACCTCCACGTGGACGTCTTTGGCGAGTTCATTCGCTCGGTCTGCGAGTCGCTGCGCTGTGCCGACTGGGACCGTGGACTTTCCCAGGATCAACGCATCATGCTCCAGAAGCGGCACGAGCTCTTCGATGACGGAGTCGACGTAGCAGAGGTCGGCGGCATTCTCGCCACGCTTCTGGGGAGTACCAACGGCAATGAAGAATACTTCCCCCCAACTGGCGGCGGCATCGTAGGAATCGGTGACGTGCAGTCTTCCCGAATCGATGTGTCGCTTCAGGAGCTCGGGTAGCCCCGGCTCGTAGAACGGAACCTCTCCATCCTTGAGCTTGGCGAGTCGATCTGGATTTCGTTCAACTCCAAGAACCTCGTGCCCAAACTCTGCCATGCAAGCTGCATGAGTAGCCCCCAGGTAGCCCATCCCAATCACCGTCAGACGCACGTATCCTCCGAAAGGTTCTGTTGTGGATTCAAGTTCACCGTGTGCTTCTCGGGACTTCCGTCACGGCCTCGTGATGCTGCTGTCAACGGACGGCACTGCCCGAGTTGACGCCTTGGCGACACCATATGCACGGCGTTGCCGCACTGTTTCACGAACGTAGAGCCAGGGCCCCTGGGTCAACCCCCGCCGAGTGGCGCTCGTCAAATGCGCAGGCAAACTATCTTCCTTCACCTGGCGCGTTTGTGACTGCGCATCTTTGAAGCCGCGGGGGAGGAGGCTGACGATTCGCCAAACGAACTTGGGAGACGACATGAACATGCTCGTGTAGTAGGCCGTCAGACCGGCCGCATTGCCAAAGAGTTTGGTCGCCAAGTCCTGATCCGTAGCGCGGTGATAGTGCCAGGTAACGGCCGGGGGCCAGTGCAGGATCGAATATCCGGCTTCGAGTAGCAGGGAAAGTGCTTTGGTGTCTTCGCCTCCCCGCGTCAGAGTGCCTGCACCTAGACGGTTGTCGAACCCACCGATGGCCCTCAACGTCTCAGTGCGGAATGCCATGTTGCCGCCAGAGCCGAAGATGGGCCGAGGGTACAAAGGATCGACCACAGTCGGCGTCCCTGCGCGCAGCAGCTCGGGCTCCATACCGCGGCCCTTGTTATGGCCTCCGTAGCGTTCCCAGTCGACGGGCGCGGTCCCCGGAAGCTCGGCGGGGAACATCTTTCCCACAACGGCATTCGGTCGATACGGTGACGAAAATCCCTGCTTGACCCAGAAGATCCAGTCTGGATCGGCCACCTCGTCGTCGTCGAGCCACGCCACGAGTTCGGAGTCGATCTCTGACAGCCCGCGGTTTCTGGCATGCGAGAGTCCCGGCTTCGGCTCATGACAACAACGCATTGCGAGCCCATCGACATCCGTCATGGTCCGCGCTACATCGCCATGAGTTGAGTTGTCGACGACCAGGACGGTGAAATCGGGATCGGATTGCTCGGTGAGACTTGCCAGCGCTCTGGACAGTTCGTCGGAGCGATCACGTGTGCAGATGATGACCGTCAACGTTGCGTCGACGACCGCCGAACGTTGAACGGGTACCGAAAGGGTCTGCCCGGCGAAGTGCTGACGTATTGCCTCGAGACGAAGTGCTGATTCACCTTCGACGTCGAGGAAGCGGATCGCCACCGGAACACCAGCGCGGCGGATCAGACACCAGGCGGACATGGAGCCGGATACGTCCAATGTGTCGTCGCCGTACTGATGTTCGGTGTCGATGTCGAGCACGAGCGCAGGCGGCCGCAACTCAGTGCGTTCGATGTCGTGCAATTTCAACCCCCCGGTTTCGCTGACGCCATGATCGAGGCCGTGACTTTGTCTCACGCGGCAGACGCCCCAGCGCGAATCCCAGCCACCGAAAGCCCCCCACCCGCGATCCACAGCAGGTGGTGTCGCCGTCGCTGCGACTGCTTTCTCGGACGGCGATAGCTTACACACCAGTGTGGTGATGCGCTGGTCGAGCGACGGGATGGCCGTAGGTAACTGGCGGTTTGCCGCGGCGAAGGCCGTGTGCTCTGCCGCACAGAATCGCTGGATCTCACCTGTTAGCTGACAACGCCCTCGTCGATGGACTCAGCCGCACGCCTCGTCGGTCTGTCCCAGGCAGATACGGTGACACCGCGTTAGGATCAGAGCCTCCACCAATCTCAAGGGTCGCGCGGTCGTGTTCGTGCACTCGCTCTCAGCCAGCGTCGTCACTCAGTTTTGAAAGGTGAAGGGCCCCAACCATGCAACGTGTGGTCAACGCCGTCAAGGTGATCTTCTCGCTGAGTGCTTGGCGTCATATTGCCGCCGTCATTGCGTTCTTTGGGATGGACACCGTTGAACAGGGCAAGATCCGCAAGGACCGGACGGTTCTCATGTCACCAACCGTTTCAGTACGTAACGGCGCCAACATCGCGATCGGACCCGGATCCCATATCGGCCAAGGCTGCCATCTCTGGGCGGGAGACCAGTCCCGCATTGACATCGGCGACCACGCCCTATTCGGGCCGAACGTTTTCGTCACCTCGTCGAATTATCGATTCGATGACGGCGATGGACCGGTGATGGACAGCGGACGACGCGAGGCGGACATCGTCATCGGGGACAACACGTGGATAGGAACCGGAGTGGTCATCGTGGCCGGAACCCGCATCGGCCGCGGAGCAATCATCGCGGCCGGCGCGGTGGTCTCAGGGGTGATACCGGAAATGACGGTGGCGGCCGGCATTCCAGCGCGCGTGATCCGAGCTCGGGGCAGAACATGAGACCGTTCATTACTGCGGCACTGTGTGCCGCAGCAGCACTTCTGCTGTGCCCAGTCGCCCACTCGTCTTCCCAATGTCTAGGACAGTCGTCGCCGAGGGTGGCGTTCATCGGCGATTCGTTGACAGAAGGCGACGTTCAATCCGGCGGCCCCTCCAGCTCTTGGATTTGGCAGCTCTCGAGTATGTGTGGGTGGCAGGACGTGTGGAACGACGGGCACGGATCGACTGGCCCGATCGCTGACCGGGATGGGAAATCGACCAACTATGCGGACACTATCTCGCTACAAGCTGCACCAGTGAATCCAACCATTGTCTTCATCACCAGTTATTGGAATGATCGACCAAAGGGTCCTGCCGCAATAGCTGCAGCGTTCGACCGTGCGATCGACAGAGCTCAGTCACTCCCCACTCATCCGCAAGTAGTGGTGACAGGCACTTACGATCCTCTCGGAATCAACGTCTCCCCGTACCAGGAGATCGATGCTTCTCTGCTGGAGATCTGCGGCCGCCGAGCCGTTCCCTTCATCGAACCCCGGACTGGGAATGTCTATACGGCCGATGGCAGGGCCATTGCCACAGATGGCCCGTGGATAACTCCTGAGAACAGAGACACTGTCATAGGGCCCGACGGCAGGCACCAAAGCGTCGAGGGGCAAGCGTACATGGCGCGACGGATGTTCGATGCCATTCAGAGGCTTGATTAGCACGACGCCGAACCATCGTCAGTGCGATTCTCATCAGAACCAGCGGAGACGCTATCTACGGGCTGACGACTGGGTTTCGAGAAAAGAAGGAAAATCCCTGCAGAAAACGCGCCTGCTAGCCGTAGGGCCAAGAATGCCGCGGCGCCCCCGACCGCTCCGTAGGTATTCGCGAAGTAGGGCATCAGTGAAAATAGAGCGATCGCGCCAACCACGTTGGCGATGAGCGGTTGCAGCATCTTCCGGCGGGATAGCTGTAAATCTGACCAAGCCTGGTAAAAGCACCGAGCGACGGATGCGGCACAAAGAAGCGCAATCACTTCCCCTATCTTCATGCCTCCGTACTGAGGATTTAGCCACGGAAGGGCTACTGGGACAACGAAAAATAGGCAGATGAAGCCAAGAATCGCTATTCCGACCATTCTGATCAACACGGTGCGGGCCATTGATCGGCTTTGCTCAGGCTGGCTCGAGGCGTGGACCGCAAGAGACCAAGATAGTGCCCCAGTAACGATGTCGATAAGTTGTGTAAATGTGAAGCAGAGCGCGAAGAATGCTCCCTGCGTTGGACCTGCGATCACGGTGACGACAAATGGCGATACGAATGGCGGACCCCAAGCCAGGGCTGCGTTAACGACCATCTGCGTCGAAAGCTTTTTGAATGTCTTTACGGCCTGCTCGTCGGATAGTGTGGCTTCGGCGGGCCAGCCGTCGGGCGAAGAAACGAATCGCGAGATTGGCCGCATGAAGACGATCACAACAACAGCGGCAGAGGCGATGAAAGCCAGCTCTGGGCTGTGCCACCCTATCGTGACGACAAATAGTGGCAAAAGTAGAACTCGCCCAAGACTTATCAGGACTTGCGAAACGGGTGTCCACCGTGCTTGACCCACGGCGATCAACGCCTTGTACTGCACATACGAGCTTGACCAAACCACCACGCCGATGGCGACAAGCGCACCGACGGCTAACGACCCACGGACCTCTGGCAGTAGCCAGATGACGGCGATGCCACTCACCAAGCCCGCAACCGACGACAACATCCACTGCCTACGTCGGCCCAGACGGTAGATTTGGCGGCGCGCCGACCCCACCGCCGGAAAAAGCGCCGTATAGGGGTCGCCCGCCACCGATGCAACCACTGCGCCAACCGCATTGATCACCGCGATGATGGCAGTGGCGACACCCATTTGTGCGGGAGGGTAGATTCTTGCGGCCAAGGCCCAAAATGCAGCACCAAACACCGCACTGCCGACAGTCGCGGCCGTCATCCAGCCAGCGTCACGGAACAGTCGCTGGGCGCCGTACCGCACAGGCTTCGAATCGATGCTGGGCTCGCGGCTAGCGTTAACCACAGATTGCCTTCCGGTCGTAGAACGCTGAGAGTTCGACCACCGTTGGTCTCGGCGAGAGGTGAATGACCTCGATCCCGCAATGATGAACTGACATCAAACCCCGTCGGCCCTCTGCGTGTGAGTTCCTTGCGGCTGGGACCTCGCCTCCGGGCATCCCTGCCCGACCGGAGAATGCCGCTAACGCCAGCGTCCGGCCTTCCCCACCGCCATCACCCACCCCGTGTCGATGAGAATCACACACCGCACACGACTGCGCAACTTCCAAACAAACTGCGCGACTCCCTAACAAACGGACGTGTCTAGGGCCGGTCGGAGTGATCCGACCGGTGATATCACCTCGCAACTGGCGGGTGTGACCGAAGGCGAACTCCCGCAACAACGTTCCCACCGTCGAGGGGGGCATACACCCCGTCGAAGAGCGACCGACATCTGGACGGCCGCGCCACATGGCAGCAGCGGGCCGCGCGGGATGCCGCGGATCAGGTCCAAGCCGGCTATGTGAATCTGACACCATTGGCCTGCACGGAGGACCAGGGCTTCACCGCTGCGCCGTAACCCAGACGTGGGCACAATGGTCGCCGTGAAGACCATGCGGTTGCTTGTCGGGCTGGCCATGTTGACCGTCGGCCTGTGGGACGCGGGCAACGCACACGCCAAGGCGCCGACAGGTATGCACATCGTTGGCGGCCGACTCGTTGAGGCCAACGGGGAACCGTTCATCATGCGCGGCACCAACTACTACTACTCCTGGGCGCGATCGTCTTTCGCCGACTCAATGACTGCCATCAAAGCGTTGGGCGCCAACGCGGTTCGCGTTGCACTGGGCGGTGAACGACCGGAACGGGGCGGCCCCACCGATGTCGCCGATGTGGCCGACATTGTCGGGCGATGCAAAGCGAACCGGGTAATCTGCATGCTCACCAACATCGACACCAACAACCTCCCTACACCCCAGAACGGGTGGACATTGGGGCGCTCTGCCGACTACTGGGTCAGTGTCAAAGACGCGCTGCAGGGGCAGGAGAAATACGTCCTGGTGAACATCGGCAATGAACCACCGCCGGGCAATGATGACGGTACCGACTGGACGACCGCCACCATCGGGGCCATCGCCAAGATGCGTGCCGGTGGGATCAACAACACGATCGTGGTTGACGCTCCGTACGGTCAGGATCGGACGTTCACGATGCGCGACAACGCGCAGGCAATATTTGACAGCGATCCCGACGGGAACGTGCAGTTCTCGATCCACATGTACGGCGCGTTCGACACCGCCGACAAGGTCACCTCGTACTTGGGCACGTTTCAGTCGAGGGGGCTGCCGTTAGTCATCGGGGAGTTTGGTGACCACTCCTACGACGGCAAACCTGATTCCGACGCCATCATGGCCCAAGCGCAGGCGATGGGTATCGGCTATTTGGGCTGGTCGTGGAACGGGAACAAGGGCGGCAACGTCCCCTACCTGGATCAGGTCACCAACTTTGACCCCAGCCAGATGACACCATGGGGAACGCGGTTGTTCTTCGGTCCTGACGGCATCAAGTCGAATTCGGTGTCGGCGACAATCTTCCCGGGCTGATGTGTGCCTGATGGTGGCGACCTCATGCTTTGCCCGAGCGGCCATCGGCCGGAGCCGGGCGCCCGCGTGGCCTGGCCACGAAGGGCACATCACCTAGCCTTGCGGCCAGTGGTCCGGTCGAGCGACTGTGATCTACTTCGTGACGTTGCACATCAGCAGCCTTCTCCGGCTCAACACGGTGGTTCGAAATCCCGTAGGCTCCCACGAAACCGTAGCTACAGCGGAATGGCATCGGACACGACGGTTTACGACGTACTGGTGCGCTATGACCCTCACGCCGACGGGAATGGATTGCACACTCGGTGAGAATCATCGCAATCGGCGCGACGGTCGTCGGCTGGTCGGCCTTCGCCGCCGCGGTTGCCGGCCTGGCGGCACGGTATCTACCCATCACATGGCACATCGTCTTGATAGCCTCCGCCCTCTCGCCCTACCTAATGGCCGGAGCGGTGTTCGCTGTTCTCGTGTTCGCTATGCGCAGGCTCTGGATCCCGTTCGGGGTTGCGGCGGCGCTTGTCATCGCTTCGACCACTGTCGAGACTCCGTTATGGGCGAGCCAGCCAGTTGACCGAGCAGATACTTCGACCGTCAGAGTGATGACAGCAAACCTCTATCTTGGCCAGGCCGATCCGGCGTCAGTGGTGGCGATGGCTGAGTCGAACGCGGACTTGCTCGCCGTTCAGGAGTTGACGCCCGAAGAGAGCGAGCGTCTGTCCGCAGCGGGTATCGACCGCGTGTTTCCGTACCGCGTGCTCGACCCGCGCCCCGAGGCCTCGGGCACTGGCCTGTGGAGCCGATTCCCGACGTCACTGCCCAGGGTTCACAGCGGATACGTCAACGGACTCATCAGTGCACGCACCCATCTGACGGGCGTCGCGGAGGATCTAACCGTCCTCGTCGCGCACATGCCCGGCCCGTGGCCGCAGCCCCTGGGCATGTGGGCTGACGAATTGGGCAGTGCACCGCAGGCGCTCAGTGACGCTGCCCGAGCGGCGGGAGCGGGATGTGTGATCGTCGCGGGCGACTTCAACGCAACCTTCGACATGAAACCCTTCCGCAATCTCCTCCGCGACGGCTACCGCGACGGTGCCGAGCAGGCTGGGTCAGGTATCACCGCGACGTACCCCGCGAATAGCGCTGTGCCACCGTTGATAGCGATCGATCACGTGTTGACTCATCAGTGCACGGTGACGTCGGTCAGAGTGGTAAAACTGCCCGGGTCTGACCATCGAGGCCTCATTTCTACGGTCGAAGTCCCGAAGAGTCCCTAGTGTGTCGCGCCTGAAATCAGTGATACCTATAGGCGCGCGAGTCGGCGATCCCTTCGCCAGTCTCTGGTCAGCGGAACGGTTTCGGGTCCTCGTTCCATGCGGCGATCCAGTCGCTGACGTCGTACTCCAGTGCGGCAACGCTTTTGTGGACACCGCGGCGCAGGACTTGTTCGGTGCGCAAGCCGAACCAGCTCGCGGTGAAGTGCACGTGGAAGCGGCGGTGTCTGGCGAGGCAGTCGTTGATGGCTGGGGTCTTATGGGTGGCGAGGTTGTCGCGGACCAGATGGACGTCCAAATGAGCCGGAACGACCTTGTCGATGGCGATGAGGAACTTCTTGAACTCCGCCGCCCTAAGCTGCGGGTGAATCTGGCCCGTCGGCGATGTGAAACGCCGCGAACAGGCTGACGATGCCGTGGCAGGCGTAATCGTTGGTGCGGCCTAGGCATCCGGGCATCATCGGCAGCACCGGCTGGGACCGATTCAGCGCCTTGCATCTGACTCTTTGTCGACGCAGAGCACCACCGCTTTGTCCGGTGGATCGTGGTAGAGGCCAACGACATCGACGACCTTGGCCACGAACTGCGAGTCGGTGGACTGGCGTCAGATCCGCCCGCTCGTCGACCTTGTCGAGCAGGATCGAGGGCGGACGCCCCGGGCGAGGCTTGTCGAGCAACCCGTCGAGGCGGTTGTCGATGAAACGGCGTCACCACCCACTCTGCGACCGTGTGCTCCCTCACCGGCAAGCCAGCGGTGACCTGCTTGTTGGTTGCCCCGGATGTCGCGCAGCCCAGGATGATCCGGGCGCGCAACGCCAACGCCTGCGCCGATTTCGCCCGCCGCGACTACCCCCGAAGTTGGTCGGGTTCGCCCTCGGACAGCACCAGATCAGCCCTTGAGCGCCCCGGCCGTTGAACGTCGATCAAGCCGTCCACACCCACGTCGTCACACCCTAAGTTCGGTGGCGATCTCCACACCCAGGCTTGCCTGAAGCAGTCAGCTTTACGCGCGGCGCAACCTGCGCACGATGCCCTCCGTGGGGTGCCACTTCCGACGCCTTGCCCGCGGACATCCTTCCCGTTTAGGTGGCGTCCAGAAGTCCAATTCCGAAGTTATCCGGAAGGGCGCGACCGCAGCAAATTGTCGGAAGTTCCCCGCTGTATGCGCGGCGCGACCCGAAACCTTCAAGTAGCGCTACTGGATGAGGAATGTTTAGGCGAGTTCGGCACATAGATGTCGTGTAGCACTTACGCTGACGTCAAACTGGTTCGTTACATGACACATTGACGTCGGGGGCATAGTGCGCGCGGTGGCATTTGTTGGGCGGGTCGGCGGTCTAGCTGTGGCGTTGGGAGTGGGCGGTGCTATCGCGGGAGGGTGCGGTGTCGCGCTGGCGGACTCGACCTCGTCGGGATCTTCTGACACCTCAGCTTCGTCTGGCACGTCGACGTCTTCGTCTGGCACGTCGACGTCTTCGTCTGGCACGTCAACTAATTCGTCCAAATCATCCGGATCATCATTTGGTTTTTCGGCCGGCTCACCACAATCGCCAGATGCCGAGACTGAATATTCGCACGCCACGAGATATTCACACGCCTCGAGTGGATCCGTCTCGGGAACCAACAGCAGACCAAAATCGTCAGAATCTGCTAGTCCGACCGACGAAATCCACCCAGCGGTCAGTCCGGGTGTCACCAAGCCCAACTCAAATAAGGTGCCTGCAGGTGTCAAGCCCAAGGGAAGCTCAGCTGGTGGAGTTGCATCTGCTGCGCCTCCATCCGAGTCGTTTTCGGAGTCACTCGCCACCTCATCTGCGCGCGACAATATCCGGACGTCTGCGTTGGCCGCAGATTTATCGAGACAGTTGCCAGTTTCTTCTTCTTCGCCAAACGACACAAACAGCAGCACCCTAAGAGCAACCGCCGGGGTGTCGGCGGAACAGGCCCCACTTCCGTCCGCGAATTCAGCGCACAGCCCTTCCTTGCGAGCGACCAGCCAGCCAACGGTGACTGCAATTACGTCTGCGCCACCCGAAACGACATCAATTGCGCCATCTGTGCCGGCGGCAATACTGGTGGGATTGTTCGGCGGGATCGCTCAGCAATTCCAGGTAATCGGCGGGTACAGAAATCCAATCTTCACCGTCAATGCTTTGAGGCCAGACGCGTCATTGAACGCAGTCAAGGTTGTCGACACACCTCTCGCCAGTGCGTCGACCGTCCAAGCTGTCGAAGCCGCCCCATTGGTGGTCGTGCCGCCGATCGTCGGCATCCCAAATCAGCTCACCGGCGCTATCTTTGGCGCTCTTGGCATTTCTGATCCCAGCGGCAGCAAACTGACCTACACCATTACCGGCACCCCGGTCCACGGAGCGCTCTCCGTGTGGAGCGACGGCAGTTTCACCTATACGCCCAGTGCGGCTGCACGTCTGGCTGCCGGGGTTGCCGGGGCGCCGGCCTCGGCGACTACCGACACCTTCACGGTGTCAGCCACCAATGGCGTCTACAGCACCACCCAGACCGTGACCGTCGCGGTCAGCCCGATCGCGGCGCCGGTGATCGCCGCGCCGACGGTCGGCACGCCAGATCTGCCTACGGGGGGTGCGGTGTACGGCAAGATCAACGCCACCGACCCCTTCGGCTACAAACTGACCTACACCGCCACTGACACCCCGGTCCACGGGACCCTCACCGTCAATGCCAGCACCGGCAGTTTCACCTATACGCCCAGTGCGGCTGCACGTCTGACTACCGGGGTTGCCGGGGTTCCGCCCACGGGCATTACCGACACCTTCAAAGTCACCGTCAGCGACGGGAGCCTGAGCACCAGCCAAACCGTGACCGTCCCGGTCAGCCCGATCCTCGTCACCGACAACTCGGTGACCGCGGCTGAGACATACGGATGGGGAACGCCGACGTCATCCACAGACTTCACCAGTTGGGCGTCATTGGACGGCTGGCGGATTTACAACGGACCGGACGCCCTAGGATTCGGTACGCGCACCCCGACCGCGATTTCGTTCAATGACAACACCATGACTTTCACCGGCGATGCGCAAGGCAACACTGCGGGTATCGCGTCCCAGACCAATCAGACATACGGGCGCTGGGAAGTCAGTGCCAGATTCGCGGACGGCTCTGCGAATTACCATCCTGTGATCCTCCTGTGGCCCGCATCAGACTCCACCTCCGGTGGGGAAGTTGACTTCGGGGAGAACCAAGGAGATCGACAAATCCTTCACGCCGCCTTGCACTATGCGCCGACTACAGTGCAAGACCCTGGCCAGGAGTGGTCCGACATTGCGATCGATACCACCCAGTGGCACAACTACGCCGTCGAATGGACACCGGACAAAATCACGTACTACATCGATGGTGTGCCCTGGTACAGCACCACGAACACTCAGGATTTCCCGTCTGGTCCTGTCCACCTCGCCCTTCAGCTCGACGACTTCGGTGGCGACATCAGTCAGGGCGGTCAGATGCAAGTTGCATGGGCGCACGTGTATTCGTTGTGATGGCCCCACTACCGAGCAGTCGGGCAACTTTCGTTCGTGATCGTTTCCGCTACTTTTCAGCGGTTCATGTTGCCCACAACACACTCCTTGCGCTCGTCCTAACGGCGGTGTTTGTGTGGACCGCCGGACCCACGCAGATGGATTGACACGCACGGATGACGCTGCGGCCGAATGCTTCTGGGCCACATTCCGGGTGGAGTCCTACGGTCGGTACTCGTGGACCACCCCGCGGCGCTCGGGGGCGAGGTGGTTCGTGTCACAGTTCAGGCGCAACTGTGTTCATGCGTTTTCAGCCCTGGAGGACAGGCTGTAATGCGTCACTCAGTGCTCCGCTGATGTAATCGGCGTAGGACTGGGTGAGATGAAAGTTGTCGTTGAATACGCGGATGCTTGCGATGACAGGTTGGCAGGTATCCGCGCACATCCATGACTGAGGGGAGACGTACAGTGCGCCCGCTCTGTCTGCCGCGGCTTGCTCACCAGCTCGTCTCAGTGCGCTAGGAAAGGCTCGATCCAAGGTAGCGCTGCACTTCTGGATGTCGTCGGAATGCGCAGCTAGGCAACGTGAATCGTTGGTGGTCCAGGTTGGAAGCACGCCGATCATCGCGACCTTGGTTCCGGGCTGGCTCAACTTGGCCAATGCAGAGATCCAACCGTCGCGCCATTGATCGTCGGTTGGTTCGTTGCCGTCGGTGAGTGAATTGGCGCCGCCGCTACTCGACACAAGGACAAGTTGTGGGTGAAGGTTTCGGATCGCGGTTACTGCGCTGGTATGGAACGCGTCGCAGGCGTCGTTTGGCGATTTCGTCTGCTCTGAGGTGAAGTGCAGATCGGGGCCTGGGCAACCCGGTAGGCAAAAGTCCATGAGCTTCCAGCCGTTTTTGGCGGCGACGCCTGCCAGCGACGATCCCCACATACAAGCACGGGAATCGCCGTAGAGCACCATCAATTTCGTGCCGTGAGGGTCGCCATAGGCGCAATTCCCGAATACCTTTGCCCCGGAGGGATTATCGGCGGGCTCGGTGCAGTCGAAGTGCCCCCTTGGCCCAGCCTGATCGGACTGCTGTAGCGAGGGCTTGACATCGCCAGGGAGAGTCTGCAGTTGCTGTGCGGCCTTGACTGCGTCAAGAACCTCTGCGGTCGTCGCGAAGGTGGTGTTCACACCGGGCCCACTGTCTGCGCTTGACGGTGGATTGAGCGATCGGGGTGAACTACTACATGCCGCGATGACCAGCGCGGCGATAGCTAAGCAGATAACGAACTTGGCGTTCTTCATGACGAGAATCCTCCTGAGTGCCAACAGATTGCGGTTCCTGCTAGCGGGTTGGACAATGACGTTTGTGTCTCGTAACTCTCGTGGTAGGTCCGCACCGTCCGTTCTGTTGCGGGGGTGTGCGGCTGGGTTCGTGGCGATAGGCGTTCTAGCCACCTACTGCGGAGTGACACCTCCGCTCTCGTTGCGGCTGACCTCCGGCGGTGCTCGGCCCGTCGCTGCATTCATCGGGGACTCCTACACCGCGGGCGCGGGAGCCTCGTCCGCGCAGACTCGGTGGACTTACCTGGTGTCGCAGCAAATGGGATGGAGCGAAGACGATTTCGGTCGCGGTGGCACCGGCTATGTACGCACAAACACCCCAGGGCAGCCCTGTCGGCACAACGACTCTTGCCCGAATTACCCCGGAATTGTGGACGAGGTTGCCGCCACCCACCCTGACATCGTGGTTGTCGCAGGCGGCCAGAATGATCTGACGGAGTTCGACGTTCATCGTGACTTGGTGGCGGCGAGCATCGCCGGTACCTTCACCGCGCTACGCGCGCAGTTGCCCGATGCCCGCATAATCGGTATCGGTCCATCCGTACCCCGTGCCGTGACGGACTCAGTGGTCGCGTTCAACGATGACGTGCAAGGTGCCGTTCGTGCGGTCGGCGGCGAATTCGTCTCCCTCATCGCACCGACGCCGGTCATCCTGCCCGACATGGTTCTGCCAGATCGCACACACGTCAACGATGCGGGACACGCAGCGATCGCCGCTCGAATCGTCGACGCTCTTACTTCGCCGATCAACTGAATTCGTAACTCATCGAGGACGACGCGCCGGAGTCGTTGCGTCTGACCGCAACGTGCTGCTCGGTGGTCGCCACGCTGGCGTTCCCGAATGCTCCTTGGGCTGGCCGACACTGGACATCACGATTCGTAGAGAGATGGCGTTGTGTCGTTGGTCTGAAAGAGGTTCCAAGTGCCGTAATGGGTGGCGATCTGCCATTGCGCGACGGCGATGGTGCCGACGATCAGCATCGCGCCCATGGCCAGGCTCAACCAGGTTCGCGTGGTCAGGAATCGCGCGCGCCGCAACGGGTTCTCCACCAGTTGGTAGGAAAGCGCGCACGCCACGACCGCCACTAGCAGCAAGCCGGTGTTCTGCCATCCGCTCAACTCGTGTCCGGCGTACTCGGACGCGATGATCAGGACCGGCCAGTGCCACAGGTACAGCGAGTAGGACCTGGCGCCCAGCCATTGCATCGGGCGTACCGAAAGCCCCCGACCGACAACTGTTTTCGGGTTCGCGCAGCCCGCGGCGATTAACACCGCGCTGCTGACCACGGGGAGTGCCACCGCCGAACCGGGGTACGGCGTGAACGAGTTCAACACCAACGCACTGACAGTAATGCCGACCAGACCGCAGACTGCGAGGATTTCGCTGACCCAGGCAAGTGATATTCGCGATATTGCCGGTGCCATCACCGCAACCAGGGCGCCCAAGGCAAGTTCCCACGCGCGGGTAAACGGCGAAAAGTATGCCCAGGTGGCGTTCGATATCGTCTGAATGACCGACCAGGCCAACGACGCACCGATAATGGTCGTCAGTACAGCGGCCATCGCGGTGCGGTGTCGTGCTCCCCGAACGATGAGCACCATCACGAGGAACAGAGCCGGCCAGACTACGTAGAACTGTTCTTCGACGCCTAGTGACCACATGTGCTGCAGCGGCGAGGGGGGGAGTTGCGATCCGAGGTAGTCGGTTCCGATCAATCCGAAATGGATATTGGCAGCGAAGACCGATGTCCATTGGGCGTCGTTGGCAACATTGTTGCCCGCGATGAAGCCCAGGAGATAGTAAGTTGCACCGATGGTGGCCAGCACCACCAGAGCCGACGCGGGCAGGATGCGCCGCGCACGTCTGGCGTAGAAGCCCAGGATGGAGATCCGGCCGGACGTAGTCTGCTCGCGGACAAGCAGACTCGTGATCAGGAACCCGGAGATCACGAAGAAGACATCGACCCCGACGAATCCACCGGTGAAGGGGTACTTGTAGCCGTGAAACAGCAGGACCAGGCCTACCGCGATCGCGCGCATACCCTCAATGTCGGGGCGAAATGGCTGCCCCGAACCGCCCCGTTTCGCTACCGGTAGGCCCACGACTTCATCAGCTACCGGTGCACTACCCACATCGGGCGGCGACTCAACTGCATCCGCGTTCATCGCCATCCAACCCCCCGGGTGATCCCACCGTTTAGCCCGCGGCGCTGCGTACCTTCCCTCGAGCCCGCACATTATCAGCAGGTCAGTGTCGGCGCGACCTGACTGAAGTGGCTGTCGACCAACGTTGCCCCGCAACGTAACTGGCCGCCGAACGCGACGGTGCACACCGCGGTGGCCTACGTCGCAGCACGTCCACGCCGGTAGTGCCGCCACCATCCTCATCGAGGGATGTCAATCAGTCGGGCATCCTTCGATGGGGAACCAGGATGGGTGCTTCTGCTTCGCCGTGGCACACCAAGCCTGGCCGTCGGGCGTTGCCAGCCACTGCTGTTTTAGCTGTTCCTTCTTGGCGGCTTGCCCGTCTGGGCTCCCAGCCGAATTGCCGGGATGGCCCGCAGATGCCAACGGCGCGTTGCAATTCAGCGACAGGAGCAACGTGCCCGGCGTGTACTGGCGGCCGAAGCTGACCGCGGCGCGCATCACTTGATTGACCACGATGCAATCACCCTGCGCCAGCTCAGTGCCCGTGGTGGTGGACACGTCCGTCGCGACGCCGGCGCTCTTCGCAGTCTGCTGTGCTTGGTCGTACGTCATCCCCACCACAGACGGAGTCGCACCGGCGACTCCAGCAGTTGCCAACATGATCGCCACCCCTATGAGCGCTGACGATCCGACGCCAAATCCCACCCTCATGTTTCCCCCGTGAATCGCGATGTCGCAAACAAACTAGACCGTCACTGTAAAGCACCTGCGGGGTTCCTGTGACCTCTGACGAACGCAGCGGCAACTTGGATGCCGTCGTCGTACGTGCTGTACCAGCATTGACTTCGGGTGGTCGGGGCGTCAGCCCGCCAGGACCGACCACATCGGATGATTGCCGTTATTCTTGGCAGATGCCGCGATCCTCGGGGACGGTCGCTTGGTGACGGCCCGCACACTCAGAGTGCTAGTCCTCGACCAAGGGCGGGGACTCTGGGGTGCGCAGCGCTACCTGTTGAGGCTTGCTCCCCTGTTGCGCGAACGGGGTGTAGAACTCACCCTGGCTGGCCCGCGATCGCTCGCGCTCCACGATGCCTGGCAGGGCGCCGGGTTCGAAGCGATCGACCTCGACCTCCCAATTGAGCGCAGCATCCGAGAGTCAGACCGGCCCAGCGTGCGTGGCACTGTCAGGGAAGCCGGGAACAGCCTCAGGGGAGCCCGAATGATTGCGGCACGACTACGGCGCGGTGACTACGATGCACTCTGGGCGAACGGCCACTGGACGCACGTCGAGGGCAGTGTTGCCGGATGGGCGAGAGGCAAACCGGTGGTCCTCCATCTCCACGAGGAAGCCGTACCCGGATTGGGGAGATTCCTGCGGACCGTCGCAGTCCGCATCGCCACGCAGACCGTCGCGGTCAGCGAAGTCGTCGCTGCAGGTCTGCCTCCTGGCGTTTCCTCGCGAGTCATCGTGATTCCGAATGGTGTTGATACACAGGTGATGTCACCCACCGAGTCGATACAACGAGCTCAATTGCGCGATCTGCGTGCCGGATTCGGCATCGGTGATAGCGAAGTTCTGGTGCTGGCCGCAACGAGGCTCGACCCGGTGAAGAGGATAGAAGACTTGCTCGACGCCGTCCGGAATCTGGACGACCGGCGGATCAAGCTCGTCATCGCCGGAGCTACTAGTGGATATCCGGAGTACGAACGCGATGTGCGCGCGTTGGCCAGTGAATTACCTTCGCGCCAGGTGATCTTCGCCGGCAACCGCGAGTCGATGGCCGACCTCTTTCGAGCGAGCGACGTGGTCATCCATGCCGGTATCGTTGAGGGCATGCCATTGGGATTGCTGGAGGCACAGTCGTGCGCCAAGCCGGTGGTCGCGTATCGCGTTGCCGGTGTCCCGGAGGCCGTGCTCGATGGAACCACCGGTCTATTGGTCGACGCCTGTGACGTCCCGGGTTTGACGAAGGCTCTGCGGACGCTGACGACCGATGCTTCGCTTCGTGCCGAGATGGGCGCGGCTGCTCGGGCGCACGTGCTGGCCCGCCACCGCATCGAAGTGCAAGCTGATCGCAACGCCGAAGTGCTCACCGATATGTGTCTCGGGTCCTGCGGCACGGCCAAATGATCACTCGGACACTGACGGCGCTCGCCGCAAGCGTTGGCGTGATCTGTGGCCTCGTGAGTTGCTCCCCCAACTCCAACTATGGGTTCGACGTCGCAGAGGTCGAGGTGGCAGGGCCGGGCACGCTCGGCATATCAGATGCAGGGCAGCACGTGAAGGGGGTGGTCGTCTACTTCCACGGCAGCGACCAAACCGCACAGGTAATCAAGGACGACCGCAAGCACACCGACTTTTTCGATCCCATCCTGCGTGCCGGCTATGCCGTCGTTGCTGCAGATGCCGGCGGCAACGCGTTTGGCAACCCCCAATCGCAGGACGCATATCGCAAGCTCATCGATGGCGCGCGTCTGAAATACGCTACAGGAACGGTGTTTTACATCGCTGAGTCGATGGGCGGGATCGCTGCGCTGACATTGCTGAGCGAAGACACGGGACGAGCGGTGAAGGGCATGGCGGGGATTTCGCCGCTGATGGGTCTTCCGCCGGCGGCCCAGTCCGTTAGTTACATTGCCGGATCGTGGGGAGGAAGAGTGCCGCCGAGTGCCAACCCGCTCGGCTGGGAGCCAATTACGTTCAGCGACAGGCAATTCAAGCTGTACGTTCCGCTTGGGGACAAGGTCATTCCTCCGGATGCGTCAGCAAAGGCCTTCGACAAACGGTTCGGCTCAGTCGCCAAGGTTGTCCTCGTCAATTGCGAAGGTGACCACGTTGCGGTGGATTGTTATCGAGGCGACGACGTCGTGAAATGGATGTCGAGCCTTGGCTAAGGGCGTAGAGGCCCGTTTGGCGTTAGCCTGATCGCCAACATGCTCGCGCTCCAACGCATCGGAGGGACCCGTGTCTAGGGGGAAAGAATCTAGAATTCGCTGGGGGGTGGTGGTGTCTGTGGTCGTAGCGTGTGCTGCGGCGGGAGTGGTTTGGTCCGTGGCGGGCAAAGCTGACCCAAGCAATACTGCCGGGCACTGCGGGGACACCGCCGCAGCAAAGTTCGGCTGGGGAACACCACGTCGATTCGCCGACTTCAACGATCCCGCCGAGCTATCAAATTGGTGGCTGTACGACGGGCGCGGGCACGCGGGTAACGGGCGCCGGACACCGGGTGCGATCTCAGTTTCTGATGGATTGCTCACCATCACCGGCGACGGCCAGGGGACTTCCGGCGGAATGGGGCTCAAGGGACCTGGTCAGATCCACGGGCGTTGGGAGGTGTGTGCGAAGTCGTCAACGGTGACGGACACGTATCACTCGGTCTTGCTGGCTTGGCCCGACGCCGAGGATTGGCCTGCGGGGGGCGAGATCGACTTCATGGAGATCGCGGACCCCAAGCGTCAAACAGTCGAATTCAATCTGCACTATGGCGCCGACGACCGGAAGACGAGCGGATCCGTGCAAATCGACGCCACACAATGGCACAGCTGGGCGGTCGAATGGACGCCTGACCGCATCACTGCGTATGTCGACGGCGTCAAATGGTGGGAGACAACAGATTCCGCGACGTTTCCCCCGAGGCCGATGCATCTGTGCATGCAGCTCGACAATTTTGGAGGTGACACGCGTGGCGGGGGGCAACAGAACGTTGACTGGGCGCGTGAATACAGCTACCCGTAAGCTCATGGCAACGTAAGACGTTTGGTTTGGAACGACAGCTGGCGCTTCGAATCGGGGGATGGGAATGGTTGATCCGGTCGTCGCGCCCAGGTGGACTAGCAGTTACGCATTGCGGATGCTGGCGATCATTGTGGTGGTGACGATTGCCGCCTGTTCGGCGCCCAAAGCCGACTCATCGGGTGCTGCGTCATCGCCCCAAACCGTGGATTCCGGAGAGAAGACCTATCCCACGACCGCCCAGGTCTTGATGGCCGTGAAGTCAGCGCAGACGCTGTCGGAGCTTCCCCATTCGGTTGAGGCGTCTTTGACTCAGGAAAATGACACAGCGCTGAAGAACCCCTTCGACTGCGTGTCCGTCGACAATCAGGCGCATGCCGAATACTTCGGAGATTGTGCGTTCGGAGACCCCGGCGGCTCGAAGCTCATGGCAGTGTACGGCGACTCTCACGCGTCGATGTGGGCGTTCGCATTGGCGAGCGTGGCGAAGGCCAACGGCTGGAAGCTCCGCGTCTTCTCACTTGGTGGCTGCCCGGTGCCGAACCTGCACTTCATCTCATCGCAAACCCTGGCGCCCAACACGAATTGCGATCTCTTCCACGCCACTGCGGCGGCGAGCATCCGCGAACTGCGACCCGACCTGGTGATCCTCACCAGTTTCAGCAGCGAGTATCTCGCCGAAGGACGTATGCCCAGTGGCCCGGAATGGCAACAGGGTCTCGAGTCGGCGTTCCATGACGTGTCTCAACCCGGTACGCGTTTGGCGATGCTTGGTGACATTCCGACGTGGCCCCAAAACGACGCTCGATGTCTAGCCGCCCATGTGGATGCCGTTCAAGAATGCAGTGTTGCTGCGGCTGACGGCACCCCTGCCAATCTCGACGCCGAAAAGGCTGCTGCCGCAACAGTTGGCGCGACGTACGTCTCCACAATTCCATGGGCTTGTTTGGAACGGTGCGAACCGGTAATTGCCGAGACGCGAGTCTTCAGCAACCAGTATCACTTCAGTCGTCTTTACACCGAATACGTCACCGGCGCGCTCGGAGAGAGCCTGCAACCCGCGCTGCATTAGCCTTCGATGCCGAGTGTGACGCTCGACGATCGTTGACGACGGTTAGTTCGCGGGCTTGACGCCGACTACGAGGGTGGAGACTCCGAACCTGCGAAGGCCCGGAATGTGATCCCAGGTCTGAAAGTTGCGGTGGTACATGGCGAGTGCTGGTTTCGGTAACCATGGGTAGGTTTCCAAGATTGGCCAGATGAAGCTCGTCTCCTTGATCGCGAACCCCGCGTCGCGAACATGGCGCACCAGCTGTCTCGGCCAGTAATTCCGCGCCGCCGTCCAATTGTGGGTCAGCCTCTCAGGCAGCCATGGAATGAGCGGGGCCGGGCAGATGGTCTTCGAACCGATGGTCACGTTGTGTCCCTCGACGGGGAACCAGCGGTTTGGACTAATCAATACCAGGTATCCGCCCGGCTTCAGTACGCGACGTATCTCGGCCAGTGAGTGGGCTTCATCGGCGACGTGCTCGTACACCTCGTTCATGAAGACGCCGTCAAATTCGTCGTTGCCGTATGGGAGCGTGCTGCCGTCGAACGTCGAGAATTCGGCCGCAGGTAGGTTCTTCTTGGTTGCCTCAGCGATCCGGTCCTGCTCGACGTCGACGCCCGTGAGGCGCGCAACACCGCGCTTCAGCAGTTCCTCGTCGTACCCTCCATCTGCGCAGCCAAAGTCGAGCCAATGCCCCGACAAATACTGCGCCACTCGACCAATGCGGTAACTGACGTTGAGAGGTGTCGCGGTAGGGTCGCCGCGGTCCGGCTCACGATTAACCAAAACTCCTCCGTTCAATCGATCGAGGGGAGGACCCACGTAGTCCCACCCGCCGTGCCACCCCGCGTCAGGCTTAGGTTTGCTCGGCACTGTTCGCCCAATCATGACATTCGTCGGGCCGCATCTCGAAGTGGGCCGTACACGGATACAATCGCGCCCCAGTCCTCACCAGGTGACGTTGCGGCGAACTTTGCCCCGGCTACCGGCATCATTGGCCAATGCGACGTTCGACGCCCAGGCACGGCAGTTGACGCCGGCTCGCAACAGTAGGTGGGTGTCCCTGGCAGCTGCCGTTTGGTTCGTTGGCTTCGGTGTTGTCGGCTGCAGCGCGAACCAAAACGGCACGACGGTGTTTGTCGGGACTCCCCCCATGGGATGGAGTAGTTGGAATGCGCTGGGCTGTGCAGTAACCGAGAGCGCCGTCAGGGCCAATGCCGATGTGCTTGTTTCCTCCGGAATGGCCGCTCTCGGTTATCAATTCGTCAACATCGACGACTGCTGGATGGCGACGCATCGCGGTGGCGATGGCCGCCTCGTTGCCGATCCCGTGCGATTCCCAAGCGGCATCAAGGCAATCGCCGATTACGTGCACGGGAAGGGATTGAAGCTCGGAATCTATGCGGCCGCAGGCACCGCAACGTGCCAGAACTTGCCTGGCAGCTTAGATCACGAGCAGATTGATGCGGCCACGTTCGCTGAGTGGGGAGTGGACCTGCTCAAGTACGACAACTGCAACGATGCCGGCAGACCTGCCCGGGCACGATTCGAGGTGATGGCCAAAGCGCTGGCGGCCACCGGGCGGAGCATCATCTACTCGGTCTGCGAGTGGGGCGACAACTTTCCGTGGACGTGGGCCCGCGCAGCGGGGGCGCACTCCTGGCGAACGTATGGCGACATCTCCGACAACTGGCAGAGCTTCACATCGATCGTCGACCGGCAGGTGGGTCTGGAGGCGTACTCGGGCCCAGGAGGGTGGAATGACCCCGACATGCTGGAGATCGGCAATGGCGGGATGACCTCGGAGGAATACCGCGCTCAGATGAGTCTCTGGGCGTTGCTCAACGCACCGCTGATTGCAGGTAACGACCTTCGCTCGATGAGCGCCGAGACGCGCAACATCTTGACGAATCCCGCGGTGATCGCGGTGGATCAGGATTGGTCCGGCAGCCAGGGGCGCAGGATTGCCGTGACTGGTCTGAGCGAAGTGTGGGCCAAACCAATGAAAGGAGGGAGCGCGGCCCTCGTACTGTTCAACCGGGACGCACATGCCGTACAGATCACCGCCAGCGCTCCCAGCATCGGGCTGTCTCAAGCCTCCGTGTACGGCATCCGCGATCTGTGGACCGGTGACCGCCGCATTTCGCCGGCAGACATCAGCGAATTGGTCCCGAGTCATGGCGTCAAGATGTTGTTGGTATCCCCGCCGTGAGCAAGAGGTGCGCATTCGTGACCACGCGACGACCCGCTCCCAGACACGTTTATTTACTGCCAGGCGATGATCTGCGGACTCTGCCCTGACGGACTGCGCCAGCAGTATCGAACGGACCGCTATGGCTCTTACAAACACTCGATGACCGGTTCGGCCCAATCGGCGTGGTCATATTCGATCCCATCGCCGCCGTCGGTTACCACGAGCTTCAAGGTGTCGGCGCCGGACAGGTTGGCGGCCAATGTCTTCGTCGGTGTCGTCGTGGTCATGAGCCCGCTGTCGGCGACCATCGTGTGATCGACATAAATCTGGAATACCACCGAGCCGGGTCCTTGTACGTCGTCGTCGATGCCGACCGATGTGGTCAGCTTGGAGCACGTTCCGCCGAGGTAGTAGTCGATCTCGCTTGGAGCGTGGACGCCGAGCCCCTTCTTGAACGTGACGCCGTGCAGCGTAAGTACGCGCCCGTCGCCTCCGGGCTGGTCACCATTGCTGCGATCGGCCTCGAACGTGCCCCATCCATTCGAACTGCGAAGCTCAACCATGTCGGACAGGTTCCACCGGCCGGCGGATCGTGGGCCTACCCGGCTGATTCGGTAGAGGACGGTCGAGTGGCCAGGCACAGAGGCGCTGAGCACATCCCCGGTCAGGCGCGTCGACTTGGACCACAGATCCTTGGCGACGTACATGCCTGCGTCGAGTCCGATCTCGGTCAGATTCGCGCTGATCGTCGTGTCCGCGGCGTTCTCGTTGAACAGTGCCACGGCTTGGTCACCACCGGCCAGCGGCTTTACGATCACGCCGCTGACGACGAAGATCGCCAATATCCGCCAGCCGATCATGAGACGGTCCGACGACTGCGGTGCCCCCACGGTTCTACTCGAAGAGCTTATTTGCTGCGACTCAACGTGCGGGTGTGAGTGCAGCAAAGTCACTGCGGCTGCAGACGCAAGAGTTGACGGTCCGCAGAAATTAACCCAAATGTCGATTACATGCCTTGCGGCAGGTCATCGAGATCGCTTGGACGGCTAGCTGAGGAAAATTCTTAGTTGACCCTTATGTCAATATTGTTCCGCGTCACCGCAAACTGGATGATCATGAAGTGATGCACGACACATGCCTATGTGGGCACGGCCGCAGCGCCCACGACCACTACCGAGGTGGCTCAGACTGCGCGTCCTGCGCCGACGGGCAATGCCGGGCCTTCCGGGCCGACACCATCATCGGCCGTTTGATAGATCGTCTGACCGGGCGGCGCGGCCAACGGTCGAACTTTGTCGACTCGCCGGTGGGTGTGGTGTCAGTCGGCCAAGCGTGACGTAGGTATCCCGACGCGGCACGCATCGCCTCTTAGGTAAAAATCAGTCGGCTATCACCGTTGACTCAGCGTGGTAGCCGACTATTTATGCATGCGCAATGTTTGCATGTGTGGACACGCTCGTTCGGCCCATGAGCACTACCGGCCCGGCTCGGACTGCGGTCTGTGCGCGACTGGGTCGTGTGTGCTCTACCGATCCCACACTCCCCTCAATCGACTGCTGCGCGGAATCCGCGGTCGTCGTACGACGGGTCGTCCGGAAACCACGCGGCGGACCGAGCGCGGTGATGGCGCCCAAAGGGTCGCGTAGTCGACTGCCCTCACCGCGGAATCAGACCGACCGCCGACGCTAGGTGACTGGCGCCGACGCTCTCTAGACGCCGATTCCGTGGCATACGAGACAGTGCGCACGGTTGCTGGCGATCACCTCCTACGCTCACCATCAGGGCACGTCACCACAGGCACCCGCCAACCACTGCACTGACTGCTGCCCACAGTTGAGGAAATTCGGCGAGCACACCCGGGGAATTTCGATGAGCGCAGTCACCTTCACGGTCACCATCGGGGCCTGCAAACAGCAGGGTCCTGATCGACGCGACGAGCATGGTGTTGGGACCTTTACTTGGTCACAGACAAGCCGTTCCGCGACTGCAGCAGTATCGGCCCGAAGCTCTGTAGGGCGTGATTCACGAGCATCGTTGACGGGTTCCTGAATTCGGGTTTAGCCGCGAACCGGCAGTGGTAATTGGTGACATGGACCACACCTGCGTGTGTAAGCATGACCGCGTCGCGCACGCGCACTACCGTTCCGGCAGCGATTGCGCCAAGTGCCCGCCGGCAGTCTGTCGTCGGTTCCGGGCTGCCACGCCGCTGCGTCTACGACTCGGCATGCTGTTGCACGCGTCTGCCCGCAGGGACGGCGACGTCTCCGAGGTTGAGCGACACCGTCAGGTCGGCCTGACCGCTCGCCTGTCTCGCTGATTGACGACGACGCGCTGACCCGCACGTCGAATTGGCTAGGCCGAGCGGTCGACGGTGCTCGGAGCACCGAGACACGCGTGCCTCAACTCCCCGAACGGATAGTCGCACACCGGGCAGGCGCCGTCACAGTCGTCAAAAGCCCGCGCCGACCTGTGGCCGGTATGGAACAAGTGGGTCAGAGGTCTCGCGAGCGGAGTGAGTAGACCACCAAGCATGATGCCCCCTGTGGTGGATCAGTTGCCGAAATGGATTCCGGTAGTCGAACGGTAACCCCAGGCAGTGCATGGGGGAATGGGGGATTACCCTTGACTTCCACGTGGATACCCTGGTTGATTCATGGCGGTAATTGACACTGCCACATAGTAATTGACGCCTATGTAACAATCGACTCACCCACGCCACCACGGCCGATCGGCAGGCCAGCAGCGAGCTGCTACCGAACCCCGCCTGTCAATGACATTAGTTAGCTGAGACCGCAGAAATGTGCAAAGCGGGGCTGCGCCGCTCCGTGGTCACGACGCGTCCGGCCATCAGCCATCTCTTGAGCACTCCGCGAGCCGACGACGCAAGAACTCGCGCGCCGGCGCGGATCCGTTGTGGTTCAACGCGATCCGGTACCACTGCGCGGCCTCGGGCAGCCGGCCGGAGCGCCGAAGGAGATCGGCGCGGATCGTGGCGACCGTGCCCGACCGCGCCAGCCGCGGATCGTCGGCAACGTCGTCCAGCGCCGACAGCCCAGCGTCGAAGCCGTCGCGGAACCCGACGGCGAGCGCACGATTGGCCCGCGCGACCGGAGAGTCGGCGATCACGATGAGTCGGTCGTAGGCGGTGCAGATGGTGACCCAGTCGGTCTGCTCCCAACTCGGTGCCGTCGCATGCAGCGCCGCGATCACGGCCTGCGGCAGATACGGCCCCGTCGCGCCGGCGGCCAGACGCAGCCGGTCCAGCCCACGCGCGATGCGGCCGCGGTCCCACCGGCCGCGGTCCTGCTCGTCGAGCGGGACCAGGGCGCCGTCGGCGTCGACGCGCGTCTGGCGTCGCGAATCATGCAGCAGCACAAGCGCAGCCAAGGCGTGCGCATCGCTCTCGTCGGGCATCAGTGAGCACAGTTCGCCCGCGAGCCGCACCCCCTCGTCGCACAGTTCGTCGCGGATGGCCGACGGTCCGGTGGTCGACCAGTAGCCCTCGGTGAAGACGGAGTAGATACAGGCCAGTACGTGCGGCGTGCGCTCGGGTAGCAGCTCGGCGGGCGGCACCCGCAACGGGATGTTCGCGTGCCGAATCTTGTTCTTGGCTCGTGTGATTCGCTGGCCCACCGCCGCTTCGGACTGCAGCAGCGCCCGTGCGATCTCTGGCACGGTAAGGCCCGAGATCAGGCGCAGCGTCAGCGCCAGCTGTGAGGTCGGGTCGAGCGCGGGGTGCGCGCAGGTGAACATCATCCGCAGTTCGTCGTCGCGCACGGGATCCACGTCGACGCGATCGGTGCGCGCTCGGATGTCGTCCACCACGGCAGCGAGTTCCTTTCCCGGGCGCACGGATTCGCGCCGCAACCGATCAAGGGCGCGGTTGCGGCCAACCGCCACGATCCATCCGCCGGCGTTGTCGGGCACGCCGTCGCGCGGCCAGGCGCGCAACGCCTCGGCGAAGGCCTCCTGGACGGCGTCTTCGGCGACCGTGACGTCACCGGACCAGCGCGCAAGCGCCGCGACGGCCGGGCCCCATTCGCGCCGAAAGACGCCGTCCAGGTTGGTCATTGGGCGGGTACTACAGCCCCGAAACACCGGCCAGCCGACGCAGCTCCACCGTCGTGGCCGGAATCATCGAGGCGATCTTGACCGCCTCGTCGCGGTCGGGAGTGTTGATGTAGTAGAACCCGTTGGCGACCTCGGCGCCCTCGGCGAACGGACCGTCGGTCAGCGTGACCTTGCCGTCGCGCACCCGCACCGTCGTCGCGGTGCTCGGCGGGTGCAGCGGCGCCCCGCCGACCGACTTGTCTCCCGCGACCATGCCGAACTCGATGTGCGGCTTGACGCCCTCTTCCCACTCCGGAGTTCCGGGCATCACCACGTTTCCGGGTGGCTCGAGCAGCAGCGCCAGCCAGCTGTCGCCGGTCAGCGGAGCGCGCGCAGGTGTGTAGTGGACCATCGGCCAGACCTCGACGGCCCCGTGCTTGGCGGCCGGGATCTCGCGGGCGAGTTCCAGTGCGTCGTCGAGGTTGTCGGCCTCGAGGACGTAGTAGCCGCATGCGACCTCGGCGCCTTCGGCGAACGGGCCGTCGGTGATCGTCGGGGCGTCGGGACCGCCGGTGATCCGCACGCCGGTCGCCGACGGGGTCAGCGCGTCGCCGGCGCGGATCGCCGAGGCCGCCTTGGTGTGGAAGGCCTGATAGGCGGCCATTTCGGCGGCCAGCGTGTCGGGGTCGGGCGAAGTGTTGGCCTCAGCGGTGAGCAGCAGAGCGAAGTAGTACATCGTGTCGACCTTCCCGGTGTTGAGCAGGACCCTGTGTCCCACTCTCTACCTCACCGACGAACGGTGCCGCGCGAATCCGACAGCTTTCGGAGAACTCTGCGGAAGCAACCTCCTTATTCCGCCGACCGCGTTGTCGCCATTGTGTGATCGTTGACACGCGGGGGACAAGAAGGACGACGTTCAGAAGGACGCTAACGACAAGAAGGACGCGAACGACAAGAAGGACACCGACACCGACAAGAAGGACACCGACACCGACAAGAAGACGGCCAAGGCCGCGGCCTGACCGGAACAAGCAAATCCCCCGACACACCAGGCAGGTGGCGGGGGATTTCCTTTGGAGTGCAGCTACGCGGCCGCCCCGGGCTTCAGGTAGGTGACGAGGCTGACGTCGATGGCCTCGTCGACGAAGTAGTACTGGCAGCCCGTCAGGTACTTCATGTACCGGTGGTAGTTCTCTTCATCGGTGGCCGCGATCGCCTCGTCCTTGTGCGTCTCGAGACGACTGGCCCAGATGCCGAGCGTCTTGATGTAGTGGTTGCGCAACGACAACGTCTCGGGCACCGAGAAGCCGGCCTTCTCGCCATGGTCGACCATCATCTGGGTGGTCGGGACCCGGCCGCCCGGGAAGATCTCGGTGATCATGAACTTGACGAACCGGGCCAGCTCGAAGGTCAGCTTCTTGCCGCGCTCGGCGAGGTCGTACGGGTGATAGCCGACGCTGCTCTGGATCGTCATCCGGCCGTCGTCGGGCAGGATCTCGAAGCAGGTCTTGAAGAAGTCGTCCCAGCGGTCCCTGCCGAAGTGCTCGAACGCCTCTATCGACACGATCCGGTCGACCGGGCTGTGGAACTGCTCCCACCCCTCCAGCCGTACGTCATAGGTGCGGTCGCTGCCGAGCTTGGCCAACAGCTGGTTGCAGTAGGTCTGCTGGTTCTTGCTCAGCGTCAGGCCGATGACGTTGACGTCGTACTTCTCCATCGCGCGCTGCAGGGTCAGACCCCAGCCGCAGCCGACCTCCAGCAGCGTCATGCCCGGCTTGAGATCGAGCCTGTCGAGGTGCTGGTCGACGTTGGCGATCTGCGCCTCCGACAACGTGACGTTCGGGCCGGTGAAGTACGCGCAGCTGTACTTGCGGGTCGGGTCCTGAAACACACCGAAGAAGTCGTCCGACAGGTCGTAATGGGCCTGGATGTCCTCAAAGTGCGGGCGCATGTCCTGCGTGCCGGTTGAGTTATCAGACATGTTTTCTCTGGTTGGCCTTTCTCGGTGATGCGGTGGTGCTTCGACCCGCAGCCGCTCACGTACGGCTGTTGGTGCGACCGTACCCCGGCACAGTCCATTGACGTGCGAACACGCGTCCCAAGCGGTACACCCTAGCGTTTAGCGCGGGCCGGACTCCAATCAGGCTCTACTTCTGCAGGGTGAACTGGTTGACGTCGATGTAGCCCTTGTGGAACATGTCCGCGCATCCGGTCAGGTATTTCATGTACCGCTGGTAGACCTCTTCGGACTGGACGGTGATCGCCTCGTCGCGCTGCGCTTCCAGCGCCTGCGCCCATATTTCCAGGGTCCGGGCGTAGTGCAACTGCAGCGACTGGATTCGGGCCACCGTGAAGCCCGCGGCCGTCGCCTGCTCCTCGACGGCCTCGATCGTCGGCAGGTGCCCGCCGGGGAAGATCTCTTTCGAGATGAAGCTGGCGAACCGCGCGGCATCCATCGTCAGCGGTATGTCCCGCTCCTTGAGCTCCGCCAGCGTCAGCCTGGTGATGGTGTGCAGGAGCATGACGCCGTCCTCGGGCAGCGAGCGGTACGCCATCGCGAAGAAGTCGTCGTGACGGTCGTGGCCGAAGTGCTCGAAGGCACCGATCGAGACGATCCGATCGACCGGCTCGTCGAACTGCTCCCAGCCCTCCAACAGCACCCGCAAGGACCGCGAACTGTCAAGAGCCGCAAACGCCTTCTCGACGTGGTCATGCTGATTCTCCGAAAGCGTCAGCCCGACGACATTCACGTCGTAGCGTTCGACGGCCCGCCGGATGGTCGCGCCCCAGCCGCACCCGATGTCGAGCAATGTCATACCGGGCTGCAGGCCCAGCTTGCCCAGCGACAGGTCGATCTTGGCGATCTGAGCCTCTTCGAGCGTCATGTCGTCACGTTCGAAGTAGGCGCAGCTGTAGGTCTGCGTCGGATCCAGAAACAGCCGATAGAAGTCGTCCGACAAATCGTAATGCGACTGCACATCCTCGAAACGAGGAGTGAGGTCGGCCATGAAGCGTCCGCCTTCCGGGTGGCGCCGATGCTGCAAGGGCATGTTACGCCGCGGAACCCGGGTGCTCCCTGGACGTCTACTTGGCCAGCGTGAACTGGTGGACGTCGATGTAGCCCATGCGGAAGCCCCTGGCACAGCCGGTGAGGTAGTGCATGTAGCGGTTGTAGACCTCTTCCGACTGCACGGCGATGGCCTCGTCCTTGTGCGCCTCCAGTGCCGCGGCCCAGGTGTCCAGGGTCCGGGCGTAGTGCAGCTGCAGCGACTGGGTGCGGGTCAGCGTGAAGCCCACCGGTGTCGCATACTCCTCGACCTTCTCGATCGACGGCAGCCTGCCGCCGGGGAAGATCTCGGTCAGGATGAACTTGACGAACCGCGCCACCTCGAACGTCAACGGTATCTTGCGGTCCGCCATCTGCGGCAGTGTGAGCGCGGTGATCGTGTGCAGCAGCATGACACCGTCGTCGGGCAGCGCTACGTAGGCCATCTTGAAGAATTCGTCGTAGCGGTCGAACCCGAAGTGCTCGAAAGCGCCGATCGACACGATCCGGTCGACCCGCTCGTCGAACTGTTCCCAACCCTGAAGCAGCACCCGCTTGGAACGCGGGCTGTCAGATGCAGCGAAAATCCTGTCCACGTGGGCCTTTTGGTTCTCGCTGAGGGTCAGGCCGATGACGTTGACGTCGTATTTCTCGATCGCCCGCATCATCGTCGAACCCCAACCGCAACCGACGTCGAGCAGCGTCATCCCTGGTTCCAACCCAAGTTTTCCCAGCGCCAGGTCGATCTTGGCTAACTGAGCCTCTTGGAGCGTCATGTCGTCGCGTTCGAAATACGCGCAGCTGTAGGTCTGGGTAGGATCCAGCCACAGCCCGAAGAACTCGTCGGACAGGTCGTAATGGGCCTGGACGTCCGCGAAGTGGGGTTTCAATTTGGGCGCTCGAGCCATGTTTCGGTGCCTTTCTGGCTGTTCAGAAGCCCTGCCGCCGTCGCCGATGACTTGCGAGCCCTGATGCACTCAACTCCGCATGCTACGCGTCGGTCGCGATAGCTAACGACTCGACACCCTCAGCCGCAGGTCCTACCCGGTCTCGGCGAAGTTTGTCTTGAGTTCCCCCACAATGTCATCCCACAACTCGCGGGGCAGGTCGTGTCCCATGCCGTCGAACAGCACCAGCCGGGCGCCCCTGATGGCGCGGGCGATCGCGCGTCCGCCGAACGGCCGCATCAGCTTGTCGGCCTTTCCGTGGATCACCACGGTCGGGACGCTGATCTGCCGGTTGTAGCCGAGCAAGCTGCCGGTGCCGAGGATCGCGGCGAAATGGCGGCCCACACCGGCGGGGTAGTAGGACCGGTCGTAGCCCTCGAGCGCCTCGGCGCGGATGCGCTCCTCGGGCGCCGGATAGCCGGGGCTGCCGGTGATTCTGGTTACCCGGATCGCGTTCTCGACGATCGCCTCGCGCGTCGCGTCCTTGGGCTTCTGCAAGATGGCCAGCAGCTGCTTGGGTCCCGGCGGCGGCAGCAGCGGCTGGTTGTTGCTCGAGAAGATGATCGCGAGTGTCTTGGTTCGCACCTTGTGCCGGGCCGCGAAGACCTGCGCGATCATGCCGCCCATCGACGCGCCGACGATGTGCGCTGTGTCGATCCTCAGGTGGTCCAACAGTGCTACCGCATCGTCGGCCACGTCCTCCA
>Ga0137412_10000130_pt1 | contig 44740 bp, 30 predicted proteins | sample CZODoug2_1_16fun_FD_122160 | JGI IMG/M metagenome (GOLD analysis project Ga0137412, IMG submission 122160) | Vadose zone soil fungal communities from Angelo Coast Range Reserve, California, USA - CZODoug2_1_16fungal (Hybrid Assembly) | ecosystem: Environmental > Terrestrial > Soil > Vadose zone...
GCTGTCGGCGACGGTCACATTGTTGTAGCTTTGGGTGTCACAAGCCACGGTATCAAAGGTGAATGGGGAAATGTTTGTCAATGCCGTGCTGCCGGGAGTCTGAAGCAGATAAGTGCTAAAGATGGATTGCCCCATCGTACTGAGTTGCGAAGGATTATCACCAGAGGTAACGACAAATTCCCATCGTCCCTGAACCACGGGGACTACCGCTGACGCAATACCAACGCCTGCGGACGCAAGGCAGGCGAAAGCTAGGCCAGCCCGTCTTAAAATTGAGGTCAAGCTTGATAGTCGGTAAAATTTGATCACAGCATTGCTCCTGAGGGGTGAGTTCGTAACGCGCGGGTAGAAATGCAAGGCTGTTGCCATTCTTTCGAACGCTTATTCCCAGCGGGGGCCTTGTCGAATCAACGTCTTGGCGTTTGCGCTACGGGCTTCGATTATTCCACTCGTTCAGTTCCTGGATTGGCGTCCATAATTTGTACACGCCCTGCTCTCTGGAGATCTGTCTGAATCTTGAGATAGCGCAAGTTTTGCCCCGGCGGGCGCGCCGGTTCGGAAGCATTCGCCACAAAGCGTCCGCGGCCGCTTGCTCAAAGCTCTTAATATATACAAGTGGTTATCAGGCGCCGGATGATGGCTGCGACTATTGATTTGTTCGCTCATTTTTTGCGCCCGAAAATAAAACTGTTGCTCTGGAGGAGAGCCGATGTCGGAAAGCCATGCCCCTGTCCGCCTACTGGCGATCGACGATGATGCAGCAACACTGCGATTGATCCAGGACGCTCTGACCGACACCGGGTTGGAAATTCATACGGCGTCCGATCCCCAGGAAGGCTTGGAAGCATTCAAAAGCATTCGACCCCGCATCGTCCTTGTTGACCTGATGATGCCCACCATGACGGGCATGGATCTTCTCGAGCGTATGCTTAGCAAGGACCCTGGTGTCGAAGTAATCCTCATGACTGGACATTACTCTACGGATTCCGCGGTTGAGGCCATTCAGAAGGGCGCGCGAGATTATCTGGACAAGCCTCTGAACCTGCAGAAATTACGAGCACGTATATCGAGCCTCTTGGCGGAACTGAAGGAAAAGGAAGAGGCTTTCCGGTTGGAACGCCAGTTGATGGATGTTTTTCAATTTGAAGGCATGATTGGCCGTGGCCCGTTAATGCTCGATGTTTTTGCCAAGATTCGACGCGTTGCTCCACATTTTCAGACCGTTCTGATCACCGGCCCGACCGGTACCGGCAAGGAATTGGTGGCCCGAGCGTTGCATAACCTCCGCAACGCGGGTTCCGGCCCGCTCGCTGTCTGCAATTGCGCCGCCGTGGTTGACACCCTCTTTGAGAGCGAGTTGTTCGGGTATGCGAAAGGCGCTTTTACGGGAGCCACTGAGGATAAGATTGGCTTATTTGAATACGCCAATCGCGGAACTGTTTTTCTCGACGAAATCGGCGAGATGCCGCTTCCCGCCCAGGCAAAGCTCCTCCGCGTGCTTCAAGAGAAGGAAGTGCAGCGTGTTGGTTCACCGGTCCCTCGCAAAGTGGACGTCCGGGTCATCGCGGCTACAAATCGCGATCTTGCAACTCTCATAAAAGAAGGAAAATTTCGCGAAGACCTCTTTTACCGTCTGGGGATGATTGAAATCAGTTTGCCCCGGCTCGCGGACCGAAGGGAAGATCTGCAAATTCTCGAACGCTTCATGGTGGAAAAGTACGCAAAGCAGTATGGGAAAAAGATCAATGGCATCACGCGCCGGGCACAAAGTTGCCTTTCCGCCTATTCCTGGCCGGGGAATGTTCGTGAACTGGAAAACGTTCTCAGCCTGGCCGTGATGATGGCCGAAGACAATTTGATTGATCTCAATGACCTGCCCAAGCCGCTTCTGACGCTCAATTTAGAGGCTAATGTTCAGGAGCAGAAATTGCTGACTTTCGAAGAACTGCAGCGCGTCCACCTCCATCGTGTTCTGGAACATGTGGCAGGCGATAAGACCCGCGCGGCAGAAATTCTGGGCATCAGCCGCTCCACTCTGTATAACCTTTTATCCAGGGCAAAAGTCTGATGCTCCGTTGCACGAGCTTTCCGCAACATGCGTGCGGTTTCCTGGTAGTTTTCAACCTGCTTGAGCATCGTGCGAAGCACCGATCTGCGCGACCAGTTAGCAAACGACAGCCCACAACTGCATGACCAAATTTTGGACATTCGTCAGGAACTTGCACGAGACCCGAGCCAAACGACGCATCCTGAGCTTATCCCATCGCCGCGATATAGCCTCCTAAGTCACTGAAATTCCATGATCTGTGTCTATTTGAAGTCACCCGATCCAGATTTATCGCCAGTTTGGAATGGCCTGTGCATCTACTATAGCAAGGTACGTTTACTCATGAAAAGCTTCAGGACTCTCGCCGGCGCACTCCTTCCGTCTTTAAGGGGACGCAGTTCTATTGGCATGGCGCCTTTCCCCACATACTTCCCGCCTAGGTTGGCCCCAGCTAATCAATCTGTTTCCAACAAGCCGGGAGATTTGCTTAATAGCCGCTGGATTGCGGCTGATACTCAGCTGCGGGGAAGTATCGAATGAAAGGACTAATCTACAACCGCGCTCCGGCAAGCTCCCTCGGGAACAGCTTTCTTCAGATTGAGTTCCGTGAATGGGGATTGCTGGCGACGGCAATCATCATCACACTGCTTTTGACCGCCGGGATTATTTCCTTCGCGGTTCCCGCTTTCCACGCATCTTCCCAGCATCCCGATTTGCCTTCCAATCAGATACTGCGCAGCTTGATTGGGGTGGTTCTGCTGTTTGATTTCTACAGCATTTATCAGCAACTTCAAATTCAGAGGATGCGGCGGCAGCTCTTGATGCGCGACGAGCTATTCCGCCTGATCGGCGAAAACGCAGCCGATATGATTGCTGTTGTGGACAGCGAAGGGAATCGCCTTTATAACAGCCCTTCTTACGAAAGGATTCTGGGCTATACCCCGGAAGAACTAAAGCAGACCTCCGCGTTCGAGCAGATTCACCCGGATGATCGGGACCGGGTCACGAGCGCCGCCGCCCTCGCGCAGAAATCCGGCACGGGACAAGCCATTGAATACAGGATGCGGGACAAAACCGGGCAATGGCGAGTCCTGGAGTCAACCGCCAGTGCGGTTCGCAACAAGAACGGAGAAGTCGAAAAACTGATTATTGTCAATCGCGACGTCAGTGAGCGCCGTTTGCTTGAAAAGCAGTTTCTCCAGGCGCAAAAGATGGAAGCCATCGGCCGCCTGTCGGGAGGCGTGGCCCACGACTTCAACAATCTCCTTGGCGTGATTATTGGTTATGCGGAGGTGCTTGAAGAGAAAACCGCTTTCTCCCCAGCTCTTCGCGAAAGTGTGGATCAAATCCTCAAGGCTGGAGGGCAAGCTGCCTCGCTCATCCGCCAGCTTCTGGCGTTCAGCCGGCAACAAGTTCTGGAGCCCAAAATCGTCGACGTCAATGCGATCGTCCATGACACGGAAAAAATGCTTCATCGCCTTATCGGCGAAGATATCGAGCTCATCACGCAACTAGATGGCGCAGTCAACAAAATGATGGTGGACCAGGGACAACTGGAACAAGCCCTCGTCAACATGGTGGTGAATGCCAGGGACGCCATGCCGAACGGCGGCCAGCTCAGGATTCAAACCGAAAATTTCGAGATGGATACGCAGGCTGCCGGCAAATATCAATATCCCGTGCTTGCGGGCCCGTACGTGCGCCTAACCATTTCCGACGATGGGGTTGGCATGAATTCTGAGACTCTCGCTCGCGCTTTCGAACCATTTTTTACCACCAAGGAAAAGGGAAAGGGAACCGGACTGGGTCTCGCAATGGTTTATGGTTTCGTGAAACAAAGCGGTGGCTACATTGATCTGACCAGTGAATTGGGACTCGGAACTTCCATCCGGATCTACCTACCACGAGTTGGGCAGGCTTGTGGAAAAAGTGAGGCGGTAGTTATTTCCAAAGAGTTTCTTGCCGGAAACGGGACGATTCTTCTCGTCGAGGACGATGACCCCCTCCGGAAACTGACAGTTTGCCACCTGCAATCTTTCGGCTACAGGGTTCTTGAAGCGCAGGATGCAGCCTCGGCGCTTGCCATCAGCTCCGCGTCAGACGAGAGCATTGATCTCTTACTGACGGACGTGGTGTTGCCCAAAATCAACGGGCGTGAACTCGCAAAGATGCTCATTGAAAAACGGCCAGACCTTCGCGTCCTTTTCACCTCGGGTTATACAGGCCAGAGCGTCGAACGAGGCAACGTTTTGGAGGAAAACTGTCACTTCCTTCCGAAACCATATACACGCGCCAATTTGGCACAAAAGGTGCGCGAGGTGCTGGAGGTCTAGCCAACATTGGGAATGGGCCAGTCGGTGGAGAAATCCAAACACAAGCAGGGAGAAATTCATGAAGAAAGTTGTCGTGATTGACGATGATCCAAAGCTGCGCAGCCTGATGCGTGTCCGATTGCAATCCACGTATGAGCTGTTCGACACTGGCGACCCTGCCGAAGCGTTCGGCCTTGTTCTGGCGAACAAGCCGGATGCCATCTTGCTCGATTTGTTCATGCCGGGACATACGGGTTTTGAACTTTGCCTGAGCCTGCACTCCTTCAGTTTTACTTCCAAGATACCCATTTTCATCGTGACCGGCGAAGGCGGAAACCGATTTAGAGAACACTGCAAGACTCTTGGAGCCAGTGGGTACTTCGAAAAGCCTATAGACTTCCCGGCGCTGATCAAGGCAATCGAATCGGCAGTGCCGAATCACTCGCCGGAGAGACGCGCACACCTCCGGATTGTCATGAAAGTGGCGCTGAGGCTGGCGGCTCGCACTGAAAATCACATTTTCAAGTCAGAGATAGTGACCACGGAAAACGTCAGCGCGGGAGGTTTTCTCTGTGCCTGCACGACTCCATTACTGAAAGACGCTGTTGTGGAGGTTTATTTGTCGGGGCAAGAAGAGCGGTATGCGGGCAAGGCCCGCGTGACCCGGAAGGAAGCTTCCAGCGCGCTACGGCAAAACTATGGTTTCCAGTTCATTGAGAAGACAGAAGACTGGTTGCTCCAATAGCTGCCAAGGGGCGATCAAGGAACGGTTCTCAAAACTACAGCAATCTCGATTCACAGCCGAAAGGGCATAGCATGTTAAAGCTTAAGAGAAATCAAGTCGCCAAATCTCCGTGGTGTTCCGCATCGAGAGAAGACCTCTGCGCAGCGGTCCAATGCCTGCGAGACAACTTCATTACTTACGTCGGCCCGTTTGTCATCAAGTCGGGTGTCGCGGCGTTCAAAGTATCAGACTACCTTTTGACCGCCGATGAATTGGTCACTCTTTACAAGTCTGGGCGACTTACCCAGGAAGGTCTCTCAAGTTTTGCGAAAGAGCTGGACGCCGCGGAAGAGCGGCTCGGATTAGAGCGCAGGAGTTAGTCGATGAAGGTTGGCAATAAGTATCTCGATACATGTCGCGGAGAAATTTGGCATGGAGACTTACTTGCAGTGAGTTGAATCCGAACCATATGTTACGAACAACTACAATTTCGCCTTCGCAGTCTGCCACGATCGCAGAGATACAGCACCATTCTGAACCAACGACGGAAAGCTTGTTTCAATCAGGCACGCACACCGTTCTCGGTCACACAATTCTTTGCGTTAGTGTCCTTCTAATTTATCTACTTCTGAATCGGCCCGACGTCATTCTTCTTTCCCGTCTTGGGCTGACGGCTTGGTATCCGGCTGTAGGATTGGCATTCGCGATGATGCTCGCGATCAGCCCTCGCTACATGCTGCTGTTCGCGATAGCCGGTTCCATCTCTGGCATGCTTTTTTATCACCAGCCATTTTATTCGTGGGGCACACTCGTCGGCGTGCCGCTTGAAATTGCCGCCTATGCGGCGGCGGCGTATCTGCTGCGGGGCCCGCTGAGAATTGACAGTTCTCTGGGCCAGCGGCGGGACGTGATGCGATACGTAGTCGTAGCATCAGTGGCAGCCATTCCCGCAACGCTGGCGGGCGTCTTCTGCCTATGCGCGGATCACACGATTCAGTGGTCGCAGTTCTGGAGCTCGGCCCTGGATTGGTACATGGGTGATACCATCGGATTGCTGAGCGTTGCGCCTTTTCTTCTGATTCATGTTCTGCCCTGGATCGGCAAGTGGACTGCGGCTTCGGTTTCAGAAACTGTTCGCGAGGGCCGGGAGTGGGCAAGAGGAAGTCAGGAAATTACCGCACTCCGGATTCTGGAAGTCACAGGGCAGGCGGCTTCCTTCGGCCTGCTTTTCTGGATCATGTTCGGCGTGTCTGACTCCAGGCAGCTATTCTATCCAGCATTCCTCCCCATTATCTGGATGGGCATGCGGCGCGGGATCCGCGGAGCGGTCACCGGGTTGCTTGCGCTAAATTTCGGCATCGTCGTTACTCTCCGGTTCGTACCGGTGTCGGCGGAGACTTTCACGAAACTTGGGCTGCTGATGCTTGCAATCTCCGCCACCGGATTGATCCTTGGTGCGGCGGTTTCCGAGCGCGAACGTATTGCCGGTGATCTGAAAGAACGGACCATTTTCTTGAATTCCCTCATTGAGAACAGTCCATTTAGCATCGTCGTCCACGACCGCGACGGCAAAGTGCAACTTTATAACGATGCTTTTGTATCTCTGTTCCTTTATGGTCCTTTGGAGATCGTCGGAAAAAGCCTGCGTGACTTGGTTGTTCCGGCCGAGCTGCACGGCGAGTCGATGCAATTTGCCGAACAAGTTAACTCGGGACAGACAATTCACGAGACAGTTCGGCGCAGAAGGAAAGACGGACAACTGGTGGATGTCGAGATTCATGCTTTGCCCATGGTCGTAGCCGGTCGAGTCCAGGGTGGCTACGCTATTTACAAGGATATTTCGGAGGAGGTCCAGGCCTCCGTGATGGCCAAAGAGCATGCGGCCGCCATGGGTCATTGGGTGGGCGAACTGGAACTTCGAGCCATGCAGATCACGCTTCTGAACGAAATGAGCGGGTTGTTGCAATGTGCTGAGAACACCGAAGAGGCGTACGCCGTAGTCGGGCAGTCCGTAAATAAACTGTTCGCCGATGCCAGGGCAGGCGCTGTGTTCATTTATAAGCCGTTGAGCAATGCATTGGAACTTACAGCGTCATGGGGGGAAGGTCACCTCGGGGAACCGGTTTTTGCGCGTGACCACTGCTGGTCTCTGCGCCTGGGCAAACCGCATTGGAGCGAGTCTTCCAACCGGGGGATTGTTTGTGAACACATAGACAGATCCGTTGCCGCAATCTACCTGTGTGTCCCCATGGTGGCGCATGGCGAGACTCTTGGGGTTCTGCATCTTCGCTATGATCTTGATGCCCACGGCAACTCGGAAGTTGACCAGAAAACTCGAGAATCTCAGAAGCGGCTCGCTGTCGCCGCGGCAAGTCAGATTGCCGTATCACTGGCCAATCTGCGCCTGCGTGAGACACTCCGGGATCAATCCATCCGGGACCCCCTCACGGGCCTGTTCAATCGCCGCTTTATGCAAGAATCGTTGGACAAGGAGCTGCAGCGCGCAAAACGCAAACAGCGGTCACTCTCACTCATTTTCCTCGATCTCGATCATTTCAAACGATTCAATGATGTTTTTGGACACGATGCAGGCGACAGCGTGCTGCAATCCATGGCTGACATTTTCCGGATGCATTTCCGCGCAGAGGACGTCATCTGCCGTTACGGGGGAGAAGAGTTTGCTGTCATTCTTCCGGAATCCTCGATCCAGGATGCTTTCAAGCGTGCGGAGGCCTTGCGGCTCGCAACCAAGGATCTCAAGCTCGTACACCGCGGGGTGCTCCTGGACCCTGTAACTCTATCCGTCGGAATTGCGGGATTTCCTGAGCACGGGCAGAGCGCTCAGGAGTTGTTGGATAGGGCAGACAAGACCCTCTATCAATCAAAGGCTAACGGCCGCGACCGCGTGACTCTGGCCAGTCTATAAAGTTCCAACTCAGTTTTGGGTTGAACCGAAAGAAGACGAAACTTCGCGTGCTTGTTGATCCAACTGTGTCCGCACCAGCGGTTGCTTTCGGCTTCCTCTATTTGAGTCGTGGATCTAGAACTCGCCGCGCGTCAGTGCAGGGCCCCAATATAAACCCCGAAGGGCTGCACTGTGAGATTTTCGATCGAAACTGCGTCGCCGCGCATTTCCGGCGCAGCGAGAAGCGGCCTTGAATTTTTCTGGTTGATTCCATAGGGCGTGAGATCAAACGTGAGCGTTCTTTGCTCACCAGTCATGTTCAGGACCACCAGGATGGAATCACTGCCGCCCGGGCTCTTACGGAGAAAGGAAAGAACGGACGGATTATTGCGATCTATCGGCACGTAGCTTCCACTCTTAAGGGCAGGCTCGCTTCGGCGGAGCGCAAGAGCCCGCTTGTAGAATGAAAGAATGGAGTGTGGATCGTGCGATTCCACCACGACGTTGTACTCAGCGGAACTGGGCGGCACCGGCAACCAAGTGTGATCTGCCGTGCTGAACCCAGCGTTTCTTGAAGGGTCCCACTGCATCGGGGTGCGTTCTCCATCGCGGCCCTTCTCCTCCGGCCATCCTGTTTTGCCGATGGGGTCCTGGACATCCTCTTTGCGTTGGGGTGGCGTGGTACGCATCCCTATCTCCTCACCGTAATATAAAAGCGGCGTGGCGCGAGTGGTCAGAAGCAGTGCGGCCATTAACTTGGCGATCTGGTCGTTGTGAACGCCATCGCCGTAACGGTCCCATTGCCGCGGTTGATCGTGATTGCTGAAAAAATAGAACGGCTGGCCATGGGCTGGATTGTGGTCTATCTCATCCAACAACCTGCGGAATTCCGGGGCAGAAAGACGGTTGACGTCGGCGATCTGAAAGTCCATTGGCAACTGGATTTCATCGTTGTTGCCGTACATTCTGGTGAGCTCCGTGATGTTCGGCTCGTCGGCTTCGCTGATCAAGATGGGATCACCTGGATATTGGTCGACGATGTGCCGCATTTCCCGCAGAACTTCGTGAACCTCCGGCAGGTTGTCGGTGTATTTGTGCTCGATGTTTGGATCACCATAGGAATTCTTCCCCGGCAAAATCGGATCGTCGTACAGGTTGGGATCCTCAAAGAGACGGGAGACCGCGTCAATCCGAAAGCCAGCCACTCCGCGATCAAGCCAGAAGCGCATCACGTCATACATGGCCTTGCGAACCTGCGGGTTGCGCCAATTCAGGTCGGGTTGTTCTGTGTAGAAATAATGGTAGTAATACTGATTCGTTGCGGGATCAAGAGTCCATGCGGAATGCCCAAACCACGAAAGCCAGTTGTTTGGTGGATGGCCAGGGTCTTTCCCATCGCGCCAGATATACCAGTCCCGCTTCGGACTTGTTCGGGAAGAGCGTGACTCTTTGAACCAGGGATGCTGATCGGACGTGTGGTTGGCAACGTAATCCATGATGACGCGAATGTTTCGCTTCTTGGCTTCACTGATCAGGTGATCAAAGTCCGCGAGCGTTCCATAGAGCGGATCAATTGCCGTGTAATCCGAAATGTCGTAGCCAAAATCCACCAGGGGAGAGGGATACATGGGGCATATCCAGATTGCATCTATGCCGAGGTCGCGAAGGTAATCCAGGCGGGAAGTTATCCCATTGATGTCACCAACCCCATCGCCGTTCGAATCCTGAAAGCTCCGCGGATAGATTTCATAGACGACCATGTGTTTCCACCAGGGGTCCTCCTGTTTTGTTTCAACGCGGGTGTTCGTCGAAGGGGCTGGTGTGTTCTGCGGGAGAACATTGCAACAATACAAAAGACAGATTGTCTGCGCAATTGCGAACCGCAAGTAGCTGGCGAGTTTTGTCAGCGGGATTCTCATGAGACTCGATGACACTGTTTGTCCGCTGTCATGGTTTCGGATGTTCGCGCTGGCGGAGTTCTTCCGAAAGCTTAAATTCGCGGTCGGCGTCCTCGTTCCTGCCTAACTGGTGGTAGGCCTGGCCGAGCAGGTAATGTGACAGCTGATTGTTCGGGTCCATGGTAAGCGCGTGCTCCAACATGCGCGTGGCAAGTTCGAATTCGCCCTTTTTCACCAACACTTTTCCCAGCAGGATGTACGGCCCCGTCGAATTCGGATCCAGCCAGAGGGAGCGTTGCAGAAGCCGCTCAGCGTCCTCATACTTATCAAGCCGCATTTCGGCATCCGCAAGTTTGTAGTACACGCCGGCGTAGCCCGGATTGATTTCCATTTCCTTTCGCAACTCGCTGACTGCTTCCGGATACTTCAGCTGAGAAAGATAGAGTTCCCCGAGGAGATAATGTGCGAGGGGCAACCTGGGGTCGAGCGCGATGGCTTTCTGCGAGTAATTTTCCGCAACCACGTTGATGCCATGGCGAACGAACATCTGCGCGCTAAAGAGATAACTGGCAGCCGAATCAGGCGGAGTATCAAACATTTTCGCAAACGCCCCGCGTGCGGCGTCGTAATTCTGGACACCCATGTAACAGAGCCCGAGAACGTAAAGTGCATCAACATTCGCGGCCTGGTACCAGGATTGAGAGCGCTCGAGCAGCGGAATGGCGTCGGTTGTTTTGCCGCTGAAGTAGTAGCTCAATCCCAGCAATTGGACAGATTCCTTGTCGTTGGGACTCTCCTTTAGCGCCTCCTGCAAGTAGGGAACCGCCTGCGAATAATTGCTTTTCTTGTAATAGGCAACACCCCAGGCATGCGCAAGACCCTTCAGGCCGGGTTGGCGCGCGGAGAGTTCCTTCAACACCACCATGCCCTCGTCAATCTTTCCGTGATCCAGCAATTGGCGCGCGTGCGGTAGATCCGTCAAATCATCCTGAGACGGCGCAACCGGAAGCCCGGTCATCAAAAGCGCGAGCAGGACGATTGCGACTAATTTCCAGATAGCGAACATCGAATGGTCTCACTCCCAAGAAATATGATGACGAATGACGTCAGATTCTCCCGGCAAAGAAAGTCGCGCTCCGATCTAGGTGGTGATCAGTTGCGCCGGCGCGCCATCAGTAGCCACCAGCCTCTTAGGCTCGCCTTTGACATAGACGCGTTCAATTTCTATTTTGCTCCAGCCGGCTGGAAGCGACGCGGGATACTTCGTCCAACTGCCTTCGTTGACGCGTAATCCGGTGAAACCGAACATAACCGTCTGGAGATAGGAACCGAAGTTGGTCAGAAAACACGCATAATCCTGCAATGGTCCTTCGCGTATCATCCCCCAGGGTTCCACCCAGACGTTTTTCCAGGACGCGTCAAATAGTTCGGCGGCGCGGCGTTTCTCGCCAAGGAAGGCGGCGGAGGCGGCCACAGCAGCGGCTGCAAATCCAATCGCAAAATCCGAATCTGGCATTAACGCGCCCGTGGGTTTCACGTTGTGCAGGGACTCCTCGAAATCATGGGTGTTGCGAAGCAGTTCGAGGCTGAGCGGCGTGTCGTGTACGACCAGAAAATCCATCTGGCCGAGCGAGTAGGCGCGGCTGGAAGAAGCCGGTGGATTGTCATAGGGCAGAACAATATTCTTGGTCTTATTGATCGGAATGGCCATCGTGTCTCGAATTTTGTTCCAGGAAGCGGGCGCAGTGACTCCGGCCATCTGAGCGCATCGTACGGCCGCCGACATTACCATTTTGCAGGCCAGGTTCATGTAGGCGACGTTGCTGACGTTCGGAACTCCCTCATCAGGACCCATGAGATTCCGGATTTCAAAGCCGCGCTCGGAGAACACTCCGCGGCTCTCAATCCACTCGGCGACTGATTTGAGAACTGGCCAGGTTCCTTGGTGAAGAAAACTCTGATCGTTGGTTGCCAGCTGATACTCCCAGAAACCAAGCGCCACGTCGGGGGTCGCGTGCTGTTCTCCCCATCCTGTGTCTGCAAAAGTGGGCGTAGTTTCGAAACCACCCAGGGGCGCCGCTTCCCACGGAAACTGAGCCCCGCGATAGCCATAGAGAGAAGCCTGGCGCTGGGCATAGTCGAGTCCGCGCAATCGGAATTCAAGTAGCGCCCGCGCAGTGGCAGGAGCGGCTAAAGCAATGGGCAACAAAGACCAGGTTTCCGTATCCCAAAAGCTGTGACCGAAGTAATGCGAAAACTGGGACAAGCCAAAGGGCGGCATCCCAGTGCGCGTGGAAGCATGCAGGCTGGAGTGCAGGTAAAAAAATGAAGCATCAAGCGCGCGCTGGGCGTCCGTGTCGCCAGAAACTTTAACCCGGGATTTCCATAATTCCGCCCAAGCCGAGCGGTTCTGTTCCCGAAGAGTTTCAAATCCCAGCAGACTTCCCCAACTCGCGAGGCGGATTGCTTCCAAATCCGGCTCGGGATGATACGAATCGGACACCATTGCCGCGATCGTCTGAAAGCGAACAGACTTTCCACCGCGGGCTTTCACAATATAGGACCGAGTCGGGCCGTATTCCGTAAGGAACGGTTCTCTTTTCTCCGCCGCTCCATCAGGAGTGAGTATCCAGAGCGCGGCGCCCAGTTTGCTTAAACCGTTTCCACTTTCGAAACCAGCCACCAGGTCGATTTTGGTGCGTTCGGGTGCCTGGTTCCGGTACATGTTGCCGGGCACGCCTTCCGTATCTATGGTAGGGACAAACTCGAGCTCCACGTCTGCTGTCGGCGTCAGGCGAATTTCCTGGCAAATCAGTGACGGAACGGAGCGCGGCGCAAATTGCAGCACTTCGATATCCAGCCGCAAATCCTTTCCTGGAGCGAAAACCATTCTGGTAGTCAATTCGCCAGTGGAAGTATCCAGATTCTGACGCTCGATCTTGACCAAGTCCGGTCGTTTGAGGAGCCGCGTTCCACGGATGCTGATGTCGGTTTCCAGCGGATAGGGAGCGGGCGAAAGACTTTGCATGCCGTAGGGAATGTGGGCGAAGACAAAGCCGCTCACACAGGTCGGCGCGTTCGCGAGCGGGTTCGGGCCCGGGCGAATGCCGATCAGCCCGTTGCTCAAATAGGCGGGATCGAAGACCTTGGAAAAATTGTCTGCAGTGAAATGGGGAAGACCGGAGGATTTATCGCGTTGCGGCGAAAAAAAAGGCCCCGGCACGCCCCACATCGCTCGGGGAAATGCCGAAGCCGCCAGAAGAGCGAGACAGTTTTTGCCGAGTGCTCTGCGCGAAAGCACCATCGAAATGTTCCTCCTGTTCGGAATATCCTACTCTACCGGCCGAGCGACGCGACCGCTCGCTGCAGAACGCCGCCTGACAAGGGGTGGGCTGCCCGCCTGGGGTGAAGGGGGCAGCCCCGGAGTGTGCACGCGAACCAGGAGCGTCGAATTTGCGGGACTCGCTCGCACGCAAGAAGTGTTACCAGGTCAAGCGCAAGCCAAACTGCTGATTGCGCATTGGGGCCGCGATGTCGGAAATGAAACCCGCTTTCGCATCGTTGATGTTGTTATCCGGATTCTGGAGATTAATCCGGTTGAACGCGTTGAAAACTTCCCAACGGAACTGGAGCTTCATCATTTCCGTGAGCTGAAACGTCTTGTGCAGAGCCCAGTCCGCGGTGAACAAACCGGGTCCGCGAAGCGAATTTCTGCTGGTATCTCCAAACGTGAAGGGGGCCGGGTCAGCAAATGCAACTCCAAGGGCGGGGTTGAACCAGCAAGTTTGCGTCTGCGTGTGCGCACCGTTCGCACAGGTTCCACTAAATGGGTTACCAATCCGATCTGGCCGAAGGTTCATGTCAAAGGTGTTCAGGCTGGTGTTGTTCATAAGAACCGAGAAAGGAAGTCCGCTTTCCACACTCGTGATCCCGGACCATTCCCAGCCGCCAATGAACGCGTTAAGTACTCGCCCCGCATCCGAGGCGAATCGTTGTCCTCTGCCAAATGGCAAGGCAACTGTGTGACCAATGGTAAAGATGCTCGCACGATCGAAGACTGCCGGCCCCCGATCCACACGATAGTTGTACTGGTTTGACTCGGTTCCAAATTCTCCAAAATCCAGTGTCTTAGACCACGTGTAACTGGCCAGCACAGAGTAATTGCGAGAGAACCGCTTGGTGAACTTTGCTTGCAAAGCGTTGTAACTGCTGCTCGCACAGTTGCATTTGTTAAAAATGTCTTGGGTAAGCCCAAACTCCGCGAAAAGCGGTTGCCTGGAGGTGAAAGATCCCGGCCCGGGCACCGGCGCATTCAGATTCCACCCGTCATTCAGGTGGCGTCCAACATTCCCGACATAGCCCACACTCAAAGTCGCATCCCTGAACACCGCGCGTTCAACGGTTAGGTTGTAGGAGTCTACGTATGGAATTTTCTGGTTTGTCGGGATGTTCGAAACTCCGATGCCGTTCGGCAGCGGAAACCGCCCAGTGCTCGGGATGGCGGGAAATACCGCCGCCGGGGGAGCTGTCCCAAAGGAAGGAGTCCCCGGCGCAGCCGACGGATTAAACTCGACAGGGAAGAAGGTTGAAGCGGAAGGAATACTCTGGCTTACGATCGAAGGATACACGTCCGCCGCCAAATCGTTGAAGGTCCAGCCGAACGTGCCAGGGAAATAGCTCCTCCCATAACCGGTCCGAATGACTGTCTTGGGATCGAGCGAGTAAGCGATCCCCAGACGAGGCGAGAAATTGTGATACTGCGTATTCACACCCCCGGACTGTGAGACGCCCCCTACTCCGGGGATGAAAACTGTATTGGTTGTTACGTCGTAGCGGCCTCCTTGCCCTGAGTTGAGCGATTCATCGGCAAACCAAGTGTCCCAACGCAAACCGTAGTTTAACGTGAGCTTCGGAGTGATGCGCCAGGTGTCTTCGGCGTAGTAGTACATGCTCCATTGCACGTCCTGCTGTGTCGTTGAGATTTGCGCAAACCGACTGAAGCTGCTCGGATCACCGAGAAGGAAGGAAGCCAAGCCAAGCCCGCCCACGACGGGGTTGTTGAGATTGGTGGGATCGTTCAGGGCAGTGACCGAATCATTGAACGGATAGACGCCTGCGCGATGCTGGTCGCTCGGCAAACGCTTGTTTTGGCGGCGTCTAATGTCGGCGCCCCATTTGAAGGTGTGATTCTTATACAACCTGGTCCAGTTTGTCGCGCCCTGGTATTCCAAATCCTGCTCGTTCAGGGGGCAGTTGCACTGATACCCCATCAGAAATCCGCCGCTGCCGTTAATGGTGAGATCTGGGAGACCCCAAGTGTCCGGACGGTTGGGGTCGTTGAGGCCGGGGATGCCGACAGTGGTTGCAAGCTGTGTAGCGGCGTCAGGGGAAGATACGAAGACGCGGTATTTGGTCACTCCGAACCGAACGTCGGCAAGCAAAGAGGAACTCAAGTTGTAGCTAAGGCCTCCCAGGCCATTTTGATTTCGCGCATCCGAGATGCCCTCAAAGCTAAGTCCATTGAGCTGCGGTCCGCCGGCAGTCTTGAAAGCCGCAGGGGTATTGAGGTAATAGCCACCATAACTGTATCGGCCAAAATAACGCAGCTTGTCAGATAGGTAGTGGTCCACCCGAACGTCAAACTGATTGACATCGAATTGCTGCACACCACTGGTAATGAAGTTGTTCGATCCCGGGAGCGCACCCGGAGGGAAGAAATTGGGCATCGGCAGAAGGTTAAGCAAGTTGGTCGCTTGTTGAGAGATGCGGTTCTGCGGGATGATATTCTGCCCTTGCGGATTCGCTGCCGTTGCCCGGGTTGGGTCACTAAACTGCGTTCTGCCAGTTCCATCGGCGTTGCCTGTCATGGGATCGTAAATCGGTACGCCCAAGTCACTCAGGTCTCCAGCACGCTCGGCCTGTGTGGGCACGTAAGTTTGAATGGAACCGCCGTTGCGTGCACGCGTTCCCTGGTAGTCAAAGAATCCAAAAATTTTGTCCTTCCGGATGGGGCCGCCAAGCGACCCTCCGAATTGATTCCAACGGAGCGGTGGAATGCTCCCAAACTGAGTGAGTGGATCGCGCGCTTCGAAAACGTCGTTCTGCAGGAATTCAAACGCGGAGCCGTGATATTGATTGGTGCCAGACTTGGTTTCAACTTGAATTACGGCGCCACCCGCCTGAGAAAACTCCGCGTCAAAATTTCCGGTTGTGGCCCTCACTTGTTGCACGGAATCCACCGGCGGATTAATAGTAATGATTCCCAGAACTGGATCGGTGTTGTCCATACCGTCGATCATGAAATTGGTGCCGCTGAAAAGCTGTCCGTTGGAATTAATCTGAATGCCGCCTTGCGGGTTTTCCGTTTGACCGTGTTGCCACGGCATTTTGGCGGCGCCGGGCAGCAGGAGTTCAAGCTCGGTAAAATTCCGGTTGAGAATTGGGAGTGATTCCACTTGTTGGGCCGCCAGGTCCGTACTCACCGCGGCGCGGTCGGTCTCAATTAATGGCGGAGTGGTATCAACGGTGATAGTTTGTCCCAATGAACCGACCTCAAGCGCGACATTGACGGTGGTTGAACTGCCCACAATCACTTGCAAATTCTCCTGCACCACGGTCTTGAAGCCTTTTGCCTCCACGGAAACTTTGTAATCGCCCGGCGTGAGATTGCTGGCCGTGTAATAACCCGAATCATTCGACATCGTGGACAGGGATACTCCCTTGTTCTTATCTACAACTGTGATCTTGGCGCCCGGAACTCCGGCCCCGCTCGGGTCGGTTACCGTTCCAATGATCGTGCCGTAGGCTGCTTGGCCCAACGCCTTGGGCGGGAGAAAGAAAACCAACCCGAGGCAAAACGTACTTAGTCCAACGACCATCTTGAGGAAGTTCCTCATGACCCACACCTCCACCCAACGATTTCGGATTTGCTGACCAGACTCGTAGGCCAAAGAAATGGCAACCGGCAACTGTGAGATCCCACTTCGGGTACTAGCCTTCCCCTCGACGCACCTATCAAAAATTAGTATGCTTTCTATTACTGAAACAGCAGTGTGTTGCGGTAGTCTCTTTGGGTTAGCTACGGTAACACTGGAAAAACCACCCGTTTCCTGTAACTTAAGGGAACCGCCCGGGCGGTGTTAAAATGTCTGTTACCTCGGCCCCGCCAATTGAAAGGGATGTTTGTCTTAAGCAGGTAGACAAACTCACTCAAAGTCACGTCCTGCATGGTTCGGAAGCTCTCTGCAAGATTCTTCAATACCTGAGCCAACATGCACTGGAACACCCGGGAACTTCCGTAAAGGAATACCAGATTGCTACGGAAGTCTTCGGCAGGCCCTCCGACTTCGATCCACATCTGGACGCTACAATTCGAGTGCAGGTTGGCCGCCTGCGCGCGAAACTCGTGGAATATTACAGCACTGTCGGATCAGAAGATCCTATTGGGGTCGACTTACCAAAAGGCACTTACGCGCTCACGTTCCATTTGCGAGTGCCCCAAAATCCCATCAGGTTAAGATCGGAAGAATCGGTTGCTGCCGGCCAGGAAAAACCGGCGACAGAAAAAACGGTTCGCCGTCTGCTGATAACGATTTTCGTGCTTTCCATTCTCTTGACTGCCGCCGTCGCCACGATCATCGGCACGGCTCTTGTCCGCAAGCCCGCGCCCCCTGCCGTCCTGAAAGCAGGCGATCCGCCACCCGCTCCTCTGCAAATATTGTGGGGACCGTTCCTGAATGGACCGGACGAGCCATGGGTAATTTTCAGCAATGCTGAATTTGTTGGCCGGCCAGAAACGGGAATGCGCTATTACAATCCTTCACGGGATCCTTCAGATCATATTATGGATCATTACACCGGGATCGGAGAGGTGTTGGCCGTTCGCGACCTGGACCATCTTTTTGGCCAGCTCAATAGTGGCGTACGCATTAAACGAGGCAGCCTCTTCACTCTGGATGATGCGAAGAATAATAACTTGATTTTTGTGGGTTCGCCCGCGGAAAACCTGACCCTGCGGGAAATACCGAGCACTCATGAATTTATTTTTCAACGGGTGGATTCTGGCCCCCGCAAAGGTGACCTTGCAATTTTCAACGTGCATCCTCGGCCCGATGAGGCCTCAACGTTTCTGCCCAATCCGCCCCGCCCCCCACTTTCTGAGGATTATGCAATCATCGCCTTGGTGCGTGGGCTGAATCCCACGCGTTCCACATTGATCCTGGCGGGAACTTCGACCCTCGGTACACAAGCGGCTGTTGAATTCGTCTGCCAACCGGATTCTGTCCAGGGACTCCTTCGGCAACTCGGAGTTTCAACTGCATCCGAACTGAAACCGTTCGAGGCCGTGATCCAGGTCGAGGTAAAGCACGACGTCCCGGTTAGAACAAAACTCGTACTTCTCCGAAAGTTCTAACGGGCAAGATATTGACCTGCTGCCGCTCAGAATTTGTATTCCCTCCCCAATGCGAATAAAATCTGCGAGTTCGCGAGGTGTCCAGTGCTGAGGAATTTCATCCGGCTTTCATTGTTTTTTGTTTTCTTGCCTGCGATTGCCACAACCGCTGTTGGTCAAGAGTCCATTGTGGCAATTACCCATGTCAATGTGATCGACGCAACCGGCACTCCCGTTCAGACGGATATGACGGTGATAGTTCAAGGCAAACAGATCGTGCAGATTGGCAAAAGCGACGCGACACCCTTACCGAAGACAGCCATAGTCGTGGATGGGAGAGAGAAGTTTCTGATCCCCGGGCTGTGGGATATGCATGTGCATGAGATTTTCGGAACGTGGCTGCCTGAAGACGAGAAAATAACTCCTGTGTTGTTTGTCGCGAATGGTGTGACCGGCGTGCGTGATATGGGCGGCGACCTGGAGCCGCTTAAGAAGTGGCGCGCCAGGATTGCGGAAGGGAAGCTGCTGGGGCCACGGATGATCATTTCCGGGCCGATGCTGGATGGGCCCGTTCCACAATTTCCGAGTTCCGCACCGGTGAAGGATGCTGCAGAGGGCCGGCGAATTGTAGATGATCTGCAAAAGAACGGGGCGGACTTCATCAAAATTCAGTCGCTGGTTCCTCGTGATGGGTATTTCGCGGCCGCCGACGAAGCAAAGAAAGATGGCATCGTGTTTGCCGGGCACGTGCCGGATAAAGTTCGCGCGATGGAAGCGTCGAATGCTGGGCAGAAAAGCATTGAGCACTTGACGGGCGTTTTCGAGGGATGTTCGACCGTTGAAGATGAATTGATGGCTGCGCCGCGAGGACCGGGAAGAGGGAGATTTCTTTCGACCTACGATCCAGCTCGGGCAAAGGCTCTGATCGCCCTATTTGCGAAGAATCAGACCTGGCAAGTGCCGACTCTTTATTGGGAGCGGGGCGAATGGCTGATTGAGCAGACGACTGCGGGCCCTGATCCGCTGGAGAAATATGCCCCGGCAGCGTGGAGAGTCCGGGCGTGGCCGATGTTTACGACCGGCATACTAAAAGACTGGTCGACCGATCCTGTTTCGGATCGGGAAAAGTTTTTTCAAGCCGAACTGAAAATGGTGGGTGAAATGAAGAAGGCCGGAGTTCCCATCCTTGCGGGAACGGACACTGCGGCCGGAGTGCGCGTGTATCCGGGCTTCAGCTTGCATGAAGAATTGGAATTACTGGTGCAGGCCGGGTTGACGCCGATGGAAGCCCTTCAGACGGCGACCATAAACGCCGGGAAATATCTAGGCCTTGCGGATACAGGAACTATCGAGAAGGGAAATCGCGCCGACCTGGTGCTTTTGGACGCGAACCCGCTGGCGGACATTAAGAATACGCGGAAGATTCAAAGCGTGGTGCTGGCCGGGCGATATTTCTCTAGGGCTGATCTCGATCACCTTCTAGCAGGAGTGGAAGCAGAAGCCGCCAAATCAAAGTAGACGTGATCATGCCTCGAGCATCGGCGGAATCGCCTGTCGGTCACGGGATTCAGCGGCCCGCACAGTGAACTACGCCTACGACGACATGTCCCGCCTGGCGAGCGGTCTGAATTCGATTCAACCCGCGTTTCAGTGCTACATGGGCGTCGGCGCCAATCCCGCATTACCGAATGCGCCCGTTTTCGGATTCCGTACCAAAGTAAATTTCTAAATTGTGAGAGCGCTATGAAGACCAGAATCGAAGAACTAAAGAATATTGCAGGCCAGCAGTTTGATTTGTGCGTGATTGGTGGCGGAGCCACGGGGGCCGCTTGCGCGCTGGATGCGCAACTGCGCGGGATCCGAACCGTCCTTATAGAAGCGGGCGACTTTGCCGGGGCCACCTCCAGCGCGGCCACCAAGATCATTCACGGCGGCGTGCGTTACCTGGAAGAAGCCATCAAGGGCGCGGATCTTCAGGAATATCACGTACTGGTGCGGGCATTGCACGAACGCGTTCGAATGCTGGAAAACGCACCGCACCTCACGCGCGTCCTCGAGTTCCTCGTGCCCAGCTACCACTGGATCGACGTCGCGTACCTCGATATCGGCCTGAAGATTTACGACTGGCTCGCGGGACCCGGACGCATCTCTCCCAGCAAATTTCTTTCGCTGGAAGAAACCCTGAAGCGCATGCCGGGGCTGAATCAGAAGGGACTGGTCGGCGGTGTGGTGTATACCGATGGCCAATTCGATGACGCACGCTACAACATGATGCTGGTTCAATCTTTCACCGTGGCTGGCGGAAATGCGCTGAACCATGCCAGAGTCACCGATTTCCGGCGTGACGCGAATAGAAAACTCTCTGGCGTCGTGGTCAAGGACCAATTGAGCGGTCAGACGTTCACCGTAGACGCCAAAGTCATCGTCAACGCCACGGGGCCGGTCTCGGACTCGGTTCGCCAAATGGCGACGCCTGCGCTGGGCAAGCGCATGCGCCCGAGCAAAGGCGCGCACATCCTTTTCCCGCTGGATGTTTTCCCAACCCAAGACGCCCTGCTGATTCCGAAAACAGAGGACGGCCGCGTCCTGTTTGCGGTTCCATGGAACGAAAGGCTGCTGGTTGGAACCACGGACGAAGAGGTGTCGCCCGATGCCGAATTGCTCGTGACCAAGGAAGATGTTGAGTACATGCTGCGGCAACTCAATCAGTATCTGGCGCGACCTGTTACTCCTGACGAAATCGTCAGCGGCTTTGCCGGCGCCCGGCCGCTTGTCGGCTCGGAAGGCGACGGCGACACAAAAAAACTGGCGCGCGACGATGTGATTGAAGTGGATCCAGCCAGCGGGCTCATCAGTATCATGGGCGGCAAATGGACCACGCACCGTGCCATGGCCGAAGATACGATCAGCCGAGTCCAGCAATCTTTGGGCGTGCCCCCGGCGGAGTCTCTGACCCGCAACCATATTCTTTACGGCGGTGAGGGTTTCACGGACGACTATGCTGAGAAGCTGGCCCGCCAGCACGGGCTCTCCGAAGCTACGGCCCGCCATCTGACATCCAAATTCGGTACCGCGGCAGAAAAGGTTGTAGCGCTGGCACGCGAAAACACCGCACTCTTGAAACCAATCCTCCCCGAATTCCCGGCTATCCAGGCGGAAGTCGTGTATTCAGTCCGCTGCGAGATGGCGGCCACCATCGAGGACGTCCTTGCACGGCGCATCGGAATGCAGCTTCATTCCTGGCGAGACGCGATTGACGCAGCCCCGGTGGTTGGCTTCCTGATGGCCGCGGAGTTGCACTGGGATGACGAGTACGCCAGCGAGGCCATTCAGCGCTACGTGGAAAAGATCAATCACCTGCTAGACTCTGCGGGATTGTCCCGCAAACGGCCTTTAACGAGAGATGGAGCCTTGGGAATGACCTCGGGCACCGGCTCCGCCGCGCACTGATGCTATCCGGAGCGAATCGAAATCTCAGGGAGAGTACCTTGGCAAATTACATCGGCGCCATTGATCAAGGCACGACCAGCACGCGGTTCATTGTGTTTGACCGCTCGGGGCGCGTCGTTTCGGTCGCCCAAAAAGAACACGAACAAATTTATCCCAAACCCGGATGGGTGGAACACAACCCGGAAGAAATCTGGCAACGCACACGCGAAGTGATTGCGGAAGCCATGTCGAACGGAAAGCTTCAGCCGAAGGATCTGGCCGCTGTCGGCATCACCAACCAGCGCGAGACCACCGTTGTGTGGAACCGCAAAACCGGCAAGCCGCTCGCAAACGCCCTCGTATGGCAAGACACGCGGGTCGCGGACTACGTCAGCGAGCTGGCAAAAACAAGCGGGCAGGATCGTTTCCGCGGCAAGACCGGGCTGCCGCTCACAACGTATTTCAGCGGCCTGAAAATCCGCTGGATTCTCGAAAACGTGAAGGGCGTACGCGAACTGGCCCAGTCGGGTGATGCCATATTCGGTAACATTGACGCCTTTCTGGTCTGGCACCTGACCGGCGGTCCCCAGGGCGGCGTCCACATAACGGATGTCACCAACGCCAGCCGCACGCAACTGATGAATCTGGAGACATTGTCCTGGGACAAAGAACTTCTCGATGCGTTTGGAATTCCAGAAGCGATGCTGCCCAAAATTCGCTCCAGCAGCGAGAACTACGGGCTTGCAAAGGAGCCCTCGGTAAAAGACGTGGCCATCGCCGGAATCCTGGGAGACCAGCAAGCTGCGTTGGTGGGCCAGACCTGCTTCGAGGCGGGCGAAGCGAAGAATACCTACGGCACAGGCTGCTTTTTGCTGATGAACACCGGCACGCGGAAAGTGGATTCGAAATCTGGCTTGCTGACAACCATGGCGTACAAGTTGGGTGACGGGCCAGCTCACTACGCATTGGAGGGAAGCATCGCCATCACCGGAGCCTTGGTGCAATGGGTGCGTGACAACCTCGGCCTGATCGAAAAAAGTTCCGACATCGAAAAACTCGCAAGAACGGTGGACGACAACGGCGGCGTGTATTTCGTTCCCGCATTTTCCGGCCTGTACGCTCCTTATTGGAAAGACAGCGCCCGCGGCGTAATCACCGGCTTGACCCGCTACGCCAACAAGGGGCACATTGCCCGCGCCGCACTTGAGGCAACCGCGTTTCAAACGCGTGACGTGCTGGAAGCCATGGAGAAGGACTCGGGCATCAATCTTGATGTGCTTCGGACGGACGGCGGCATGGTAAATGACGATCTGCTGATGCAATTCCAAGCGGACATTCTCGATCGGCCGGTAGTTCGCCCGGTAACGAAAGACGCGACCACCGCGCTCGGCGCGGCTTATGCCGCCGGCCTGGCAGTCGGCTACTTCAAAGATCTGAAAGATCTTCGCGCGAACTGGGCGGTTGATCACACATGGAAGCCTAACCTGAACAATGAGAAGCGAGAGGAGATGTACAACCTTTGGAAGCGGGCAGTTAGCCGCTCATTCGATTGGGTGAGCTGACTTTAGTATTGGAGACACTAGATGCTGGCAAAATGTTTTGGCGAGTTCATGGGCACGCTCGTACTGATCTTGCTGGGTTTATTGCATGGCGCAAGTAAGCAAGCATGTGAAGCGGCTCGGGGCAGGCGCAAAGATCCCGGGGAGCTTCTGCGCCCCGTCTAGCAGTTCGAACCTCCGCGGCCAGCCTGTCCATCCAGAAACGGGATCTGAATCCCAACGGAAGTCTGGCTTTCATCCGAACCAAACAGCCGCAAAAACGTCCCTCCTGAATTCAAATTCTATGGCGAAATCTCGCGCCCATTTTCCCTTTGGAAAAGCGTGCGACGCAAGGGTGGTTCAAGCCGCATGCGCGCGTCGACAAAGGCTTTTTTTGCCAATCTGGCAACCGGCGCCGTGGGGAAAAGTCCTGTGTAATCTTTAGGGTAATCACCGGATTGTAGGTGGAATGCGCGTCGGCTATCGTCCGGCTTGGGTCGAACTTCCGTTCGCCGAATCCGTACTTTCAACGGCGCATCCAGTTCCACGGAAATCAGACCTCGAATGTAGCTGGAGTCCAGCCGAAATGGGACTCCATGGGCGGTAGCTTCTCTGGGGGAACCTAATGAGCACGCGGAATCATTCGTGGCCGTGGTACGCGATCCTGACCAAGACCGGCCGGGAAAAGAATGCGACGTTGCTGTTGGAGAATTCCGGGTTTGAATGTTACTTGCCGGTCAGCAAGTCCAGCCGGAAGTGGTCCGACCGCACGAAAGAAATTGATGTCCCACTGTTTCCCGGATATTTGTTTTGCCGGATGAATCCGAATGACCGGTTGCCGGTGTTGATCACTCCGGGCGTGGTGCAAATTGTTGGCAGAGGAAAGACGCCAATTCCCATCGAAGAGCAGGAGATTGCGGCAATTCAGCGGGTGAGCAGCAGCGGGCTCTCCACGATGCCGTGGCCTTACTTGCAAGTCGGCCAGGTGGCCCGGATTGAAGAAGGGCCTCTGCAGGGAATGAGCGGAATCGTGGTAAGGATCAAGTCCGGATTTAAGCTGGTGCTGTCCGTACAACTATTGCAGCGCTCGATTGCAGTCGAAATTGATCGCGCCTGGATCCGTGCAGCACATCCAACCAGGGCCGAGGAACATCATCGGTCTGCGGCGGAATTGGTTGACGCCGCCACGTGCTGAACGAATTTAAGCAGAGTTCACCCAGGGCTCTGCGCAATAAAGCGATGCAATGATTTGTAACACAAAGGTAGACCAGGTCTAACCCCGCCTATTCTGGTCCACCAAAATTCCATTCCTCCCAGCGGAAGACGAGAAGGCCATGCAATTTCTTGTATTTATCGCCGCACTTCTACTCTCAGCAATTTTCACGCGCCTGGTCCGCGATTTTGCCAACCGTCATGGCTGGGCCACTCCTCCAGCTTCGGATCGCCATATCCACACGCGGCCCACGCCGCGCCTGGGAGGCGTGGCGATTTTTCTCACACTCTGGTGCATCGCGCTGCTGGCCCACTGGGTGCCAGAGCATTTCGGCATGACAGAATTTCCCTTGTCTCAGCTCACGGTGAAGATCCTTGGGCCGGCAACGATTATTTTCCTGCTCGGGCTGATAGATGATTTTGTTGAACTCAGCGCCTACATCAAATTTTCCGTTCAGGCTTTGGCGGCCGTGCTCCTGTATTGCAATGGTATCGGAATTTCCCGGCTGACACTCCTCGCGGGCCACCCCCATCTGGGATGGCTGGTCGGACTCCCGTTGACAATTCTTTGGGTTCTCTGGATTACCAATGCTTTCAACCTGATTGATGGCCTTGATGGGCTGGCGGCGGGCTCGGCGTTGCTATCAACCCTGGTGAGCTGCGTTGTAGCGATTGTGGGCCATAATGAAGTGGTTCTGATTCTCACGCTCGCCCTGGCTGGCGCGATCAGCGGGTTTCTGCGCTACAACTTCAATCCGGCTTCGATATTTCTCGGCGATTGTGGCAGTTTGTTGATCGGTTTCCTGATCAGCGCCATCGCTATCGCTGGCTCGCACAAATCTCCGACCATGGTGGCGGTCGCGATCCCCATTGTCTCCTTGGGACTGCCGATCCTGGACGTAGCGTTCGCGGTGTTGCGGCGTTTCCTTAGTTATAAACGATTGTTCGCCCCCGACCGCGAGCATATACACCACAAATTGCTCGGCCGGGGCATTTCGCACCGGCAAACCGTGCTGGTGCTGTACAGCGTCAGCGCATTCTTTTGCCTCTTCAGCCTGCTGCTCCTGAACCCCGGCGGCGCCGCACTTGCAGCGGTTCTCGTTGTCGTGGGAATTGGCGTGTTGATTGGCGTGCAGCAGCTGAAGTATCACGAGTTTCTGGAACTCGGGCGCGTCGCCAGCAGGACCCTGAATCAGCGCCACGCAATCGCCAATGGTATCAGCGTGCGGCGAACAGCGGACAGACTGGAGACTTGCACCACCTTGCCTCAGTTTTGTCAGATTTTGCGGGACTGCCTGGAACCGATCGGATTCGATGGCTTCGGTCTTTACCTTTCGGCGGGATTGCCGGCGGAAGCGGATCTTGGCCCTTTCGAGAGAGTGGACCGGACCAAGGTTCAATATTTCTGGGATCAATTGCCGGAACCCTGCGATGCCAACTGGAGTTTGACGTTCAGCCTGGCGAAACAAAATGGGAAGTCACTGGGCGGATTCACTCTATATAGGAAGAATACGGCTTCACCTCTTTGGATGGACCTCGATGCGTTTACGACGACCGGGTTCTCCAACGCTATCGAGGCTTGCGTGGAGAATATTCAAAATGCCTGGCCGGATTACAGCGAAGAAGAAAAGAGCCAGAAGCCTGCCTACGAACCAGCCGGCACCGCGGTTCGTTCCGGGTTCCGCCAATCCATTCCCGCTCGAAGCTCTGGCTAGCTCTCAATAGCAAGTTACGCTGCGGCAATGACAGGGCCGCCTAAATGAACATGGAACACAACAGACCGACACTGATATACCGGCGACAAAAGATGCCACAAGGTTTCTCTAAATCGATTATCTCGACGCCCTCAGAGCGGCCAGCTTGGCTGGTGTTCAACCTCCGAATCATGGCACTTGGTTTGGCTGGCGCCTTCTTGATCGCGGGTGCCGCCGCGCAAAATCCGCCTGCAAGTGCGTCCAACGGACAAACGGCAAAGTGCGATAACCAGATTCGCTCAACCTATCTGCTGGGACCTGACGACCAATTGGACATCTCCGCCCCTGAACTGACCGACGTCAACAATAAGCCGGTTCGCATTGACGGCCAGGGCGATATCGCGGTGCCGCTGGCCGGATCGGTCCATGTAGCTGGTTTGACCGTACAGCAGACCGAGCAACAGCTGGACAAAGTTTTGAGCAAGTACATTCGGCACCCACAAGTTGTTGTCAACGTCACGGAGGTGCGCAGCCAGCCAGTCTCTGTGCTGGGCGCTGTGAATTCTCCGGGTGTCCACCAGGTGCAGGGGCACAAAACTGTGATGGAGATGCTGGCGATGGCCGGCGGGATCCGCCAGGACGCCGGGTACAGCATTCGAATCACCCGGCAATTGGAGTGGGGTTGCATCCCCTTGCCCGGCGCGCAGCTTGATCCTTCGGGCAAGTTCAGCGTAGCTGAGGTGAACCTTAGAAAAATCATGGACGCAAAGGCTCCCGAAGAGAATATTCAGATTTTTCCACACGACGTCATTTCTGTTCCGAAGGCGGAAATGGTCTACGTGATCGGCGAAGTTCATCGTTCGGGTGGCTTCGTTCTCGGCGAACACAAGTCCATCTCCGTACTGCAGGCGCTTTCGCTGGCGGAAGGCCTGAATACAGGCGCCGACCCGCGCCATGCAAAGATTCTGCGATTGAATGCCAGCGCAGATCAGCGGGAAGAATTAAAGGTGGATGTTAAGGATGCCCTCAACGGCAAAAAGCCTGACACCCCCATGCAAGGTGAAGACATTTTGTTCATACCGGGCAGCACCGGCAAAAAAGCGGCATTGCGCGGACTGGAAGCGGCGATTCAGACAGGAACTGGCTTGGCGGTCTGGCGCATACCTTGAGATCAAGTTTAAGGGGCTGAAATGAGAGCTTCGGAATTTCCAATTCAGAGAAGAAATCCCCGTTCCACGGACGTTGATCTGTGGAATGAGCAGCGTCCCATGCCGTACAAGCGTGTGGAATCACCTCCGCCAGAGACCGGTGGGCCGGGGAGCTACGACAGCCTGGTGGATCACTGGCAAATTCTGTTCCGCCATCGAAAGACACTGCTTGCCTTCGTGGTTGCGGGTTTGGTCGCGGCGATCTTAATCAGCCTTATCCAGACACCGATCTATCGCGTACGGACTTCCCTTGAAATTCAGGGCACGAGTTTTCTGGACCCGAAGGGCACGAACGACACTGGCGGGAACTACGCTTCGCCGGAGTCGTACGTCGAGACCCAAGTCAAACTGCTGCAGAGCGAATCGTTGCTGGAGCACGTGATTGACAAACTGAAGCTGCAAAATGAGCAGCCAAAATCCGGGTTGCGGGCATTTACGTGGCGCATTCACCGCATGCTCCAATTCTCCGACCCCTCGGGTCTACCGGAACGCGAGAAATTGATGCGCGAGATCGAGCGCAATTTGACTGTTCGCACATCGGGCAGCTCTCGCTTGCTGGAAGTGACGTATGAGTCGCCGGATGCCAAGGGAGCGGCAGATTTTGCGAACACACTGGTCAGCCAATTCATCGAACTGAGCCAGGAGGAAAGATGGAAAGCTGCACAGGGCACCGCCGAATGGCTGACGAGCCACCTGGACAAAATGAAGGCTCAACTGGAACAGTCCGAGACGCAGATGCAGGAGTATGCGCGCACCTCCGGGTTGTCCTTCACTTCTGAGAAAGAAAACCTGGCGGAGAGCCGGCTGAAGGAGTTACAGGACGATCTTTCGAAGGCGCAGGCAGACCGCATCGGCAGCCAGGCGAAACTGGAAGGGGCGAAGAACAATCCAGCAGATACCTTGCCGGAAGTCCTCGACGACACGACGATGCGCGAGTATCGCCAGCGGCTGACGGATTTGCAGCGGCAGTATGCCGAGCTCGGCGCCACGCTTACACCGGAACATTACAAAGTTCAACGCGTGCAGGCGCAGATTGACGAACTGAAGTCCGCGATGCAGAGGGAACGCGGGAACGTGGTTCGCCGCATCGGCAACGAATATTCGGCGTCGTTGCGCCGCGAGACTCTTTTGTCAAGGGCGCGCGACGTACAGGCAAAGATCGTTGCGGATCAATCGGAGAAGGCCATTCACTACGACACGCTGAAACGCGACGTGGATTCGAACCGGCACCTTTATGAAGTGATGTTGCAAAGGGTAAAAGAAGCCAGCTTGGCTTCCGCCATGCGCGACAGCAACGTGCTGGTCGTTGATCGCGCCCGGCCGCCACTTCTTCCTTACCGCCCGAGCCTGCCTATGAACTCGGCCATTGGCTTGTGCAGCGGCGTGCTTTTCGGTTTTGGATTTGTTCTGCTGCGCGAACGCGTTAACCACAGGATCAGCGTTCCGGGCGACGCGCAGGTTTTTCTGGATTTACCGGAGCTGGGCGTTATCCCGCTGGACGATTCAGTCCTTCCCCGTCAAATCTCTAGCGGTTTGAACCCCCGACGCCCTGCTCCGTCTCTCCCGACGTGGAAGTCGAATGGCCCGGAGCTCGCTACCTGGAAGCGCAAGCCATCGATGGTGGCGGAATGCGCCCGAACCACGCTGACTTCGATTTTGTTGCCCATCGAAAATGGCGAGGGTCCTCAGGTTATCGTGATCACCAGTCCGTGCCCGGGTGATGGCAAAACCACTGTCGCCTGCAACCTGAGTATTGCGGTTGCAGAGATCGGCCGCAAGGTTCTGCTCATCGAAGGTGATTTGCGCCGCCCGAGACTCAATAGCGTGTTTGGCGTCGGCAATAACTGGGGCTTGAGCGACGTCCTGCGCGGTGATGGTCAGCTGGAAAATGTTTCTGTGTCACACCTGGTTCGTGAAACCGAAGTGTCCGGGCTTTACCTGCTCCCGGGTGGAAGTTGCGGTGTCACCCCATCGAATCTTTTCTATTCACCGCGCATGGCGACGCTTCTGAAACGGCTGCGCGGGGAGTTTGACATGATTCTGATCGATGCCCCGCCGATGATCCATCTGGCGGATGCGCGCGTGCTTGGCCACCTTTCGGACGGCGTGGTATTGGTGATCCGCGCAGGGCAGACAACGACGGAAAGCGCGCTCTCTGCTTGCCAGCGATTCGCGGAAGACGGTACACGGGTGCTCGGCACCATTCTGAACAGTTGGGATCCGAAATCCACCGGCGTATACGGCTACGGAGGTTACGCCGATTATCAGACGACGGTGAAAAGTTAGTTCAACAAAGTGAAATGCTGATCTCTCGGCCGGCGGTCACCGGGTGCCAGGAAATCGTTCCTGAATTCGCTGGGCAACGGATCTAGTAATTAGGAAACCTTCTCCTCGGCTATGCTCTTTGACTCTCCAGCGTATTTTGTTTTCTTAATCCCCGTTGTGCTGATTTACTGGCGCCTGAATCGTCGTGAGCAGAATATTTTCCTGCTGCTCGCGAGTTACTTCTTTTACGGCTGGTGGGATTGGCGCTTCCTGGCGCTGATGATCTGCAGCACAACCGCGGATTTCTTGATCGCCCGGAAAATCGATCCCGGGCGCGGGGACGCGAACCGCAGGAAATGGCTCCTTTTTTCGCTGGTTTTAAATTTCTCGATCCTTGGTACGTTCAAGTATTTCAATTTCTTTGTGGACTCTTTCTCGACGACCCTGGAAACACTGGGCTTCCACAATATTCCGATGCCGCTGATCCGGATACTGCTTCCGCCGGGGATTTCGTTCTACACGTTCCAGGAAGTGGCCTACATCGTGGATGTCTATAAAGGACGGCTGCAGCCGGCGAAATCCTTTGTCGAGTACGGCCTCTTCGTCAGTCTCTTTCCCCACTTGATCGCCGGGCCGATTCAAAGGCCGGGGCACCTTCTCCCGCAAGTGCAGCGGGAGCGGACGTTCGACGCGGATCGGGTTTTTGACGGCATCATGCTGATTTTCTCCGGGCTCATCCGTAAGTGTGTGGTTGCTGACAATTGCGCGGTACTGGCGAATGCCGCATTTGGCGGTCAATTCGGGAAACCGACTTTGTGGGTCGTTCTACTGGGGACTTACGCATTCGCATGGCAAGTATATGGAGATTTTAGCGGCTACAGCGACATCGCGCGAGGCAGCGCCCAGTTGATGGGCTTCCATTTCATGGTCAACTTCCGGCAACCGTACCTTTCTCAACGTCTGCAGGAATTCTGGCGGCGCTGGCACATCAGCTTGAGTTCCTGGTTACGCGATTATCTCTACATTCCGCTGGGAGGCAGCGCGGGCGGGGAGTGGAAAACTTCCCGGAACCTGATTACCACGATGATTCTGGCCGGGCTGTGGCACGGGGCAAACTGGACCTTCGTCATTTTTGGCGCCATTCACGGCGTTGTGCTTTCCCTGGAGCGGCTGGTTTTTCCAGTCGCGAAGGGGGCGGCCGATGCGGTCCAGTCCAGGGGCTTTACCCAGTTCCTTTCCATCTGGGGGCAGCGCATTCTCACGTTCAACGTGTTTTGCCTGAGCCTGGCTTACTTTCGCGCCACGTCGCTCACGGCAGCTACGCAATACTTGGGAGGGCTTTCTGATCTTGCTTGGCGGAGCGAGTACGGAACCGCGTTCCTGATGCTGAGTCTTTTTGCTATCCCATTGTTTGTCGTGGACCTGCTAATGGAAGCTAACAACGAAGAATACCCGTTCGCAAAAACCTCTTATGCATTTCGAACTGCGCTCGCCACGGCCGCGTTCGTCGTTCTGGCGCTTTTTTCTGGGAGCAATCTCAATGCCTTCGTCTACTTCCGGTTCTAAGTCCAAGGCCATGACGTATGCGAAGGCCCTCGCGGCTATCTGTGCCGCGCTGATACTTATGTTCGAACTTGCCTCGATTTACCTTCTGAATCACCGTTCGGCTACGTACGCGCGGATTTCGCGGCAGTACGACGAGGCGCTGAAGATACGTCCCGCAAGCGCGGGAGAACCGCCGAACGTGCTGATGGTCGGCAACTCGCTGCTGCTGCACGGAGTGCAGGTGAACCGGCTGCAGGAGATGACCTCCTCCAGCATGCGAATCTACCCTATTTTCCTGGAAGCGACGGGCTACTACGACTGGCTGTATGCGCTGCACGGGTTGTTTCTGCGTGGAGCCAGGCCGCAGGTTGTAGTTCTGGGTGTGGGTGTGAATTATTTTCTCGAAAATGGTGTGCGTCAGGATTACGCACCGATGATGTTTTTCAACGCGCGGGACACACTTGCCGTGGCTTCCGACTTGAAATTGGATCACACCGCGACGAGCAATCTACTGCTGGCGCATTCGAGCACTTTCTGGGATACGCGCAGCGCGATTCGAATGCAGGTCCTGAACCACATAGTTCCGCACCTGGAAGATCTTTTCTCCCTTGTGAATCAGAAGCCCGCGGTGCCGGAGGGCAGGGAATTCACGGAATTGACGATTCCCCGCCTCCGGAGACTGCGAGAACTATGCGATGCAAACGGAGTCCGGCTGATCCTTCTGGTGCCGCCGACTTTGGATTCTGAGAACGCAGTCAGCCAAATGGCCGCCGCTGCACAGGCCGCGGGAGTGGATGTTTCGGTACCGATCGATCCGGCGACGCTCTCGCCGAAGTTTTACCAGCCGGACGGAATGCACCTCAACCGGGATGGAGCCGTGCTGTTTACCTCAGCGCTGGCAAAGGCTCTTCCTGAAAAGGTGATGGCGCATGAAACTCTGGCCGCACAAAAGTAGGGTGTTCTGAAACAGGTGAATTCGCGCGAGGGATGGAAATGAGGTCCGTGGTAATCACAAAAGGCGAGGGGAGCCAAACCAATGAGCACTGAAGCTCCCAATGTGTTCGCACTTGAGCAAAGCGAGGGCTCCTCCCTGACCGCGGATTTCAGCTGGACGTTTGTCGGGAACGCCATCTATGCCGCGGGCCAGTTCGCAATTCTGATGCTGCTCACGAAGCTGGTCCGGCCGGAACTCGTCGGGCAGTACGCACTTGGCCTCGCGCTGGTTTATCCCGTGATGATGCTGTCGAACATGCAACTGCGGTCGGTGATGAATTCAAGCGTACGCGACGGCGCACAGTTTGGGCATTACTTGAGCCTTCGCCTGCTTATGACTCTGGCAGCTTTCGCGGCTATCTTCGGCATCACGCGGATCCTGCGATATGACTGGCAGTTGACCGAAGTTGTTTTGATGGTGGGGGTTGCGTACGGCATCGAAACGATCAGCGATGTGTATTATGCGCGGCTGCAACTGCACGACAGAATGGCCGAAATCTCCAAATCCTTGATGGCCCGGGCAGTGTTGTCCGTGCTTATCCTGGCTGCGGTTACTTATGCCACCAGAAGCGTAGTATGGGGAATCGCGGGCGTCGCGGTAGGACGCGCCATCGTGCTCTTCGGATATGACACTCGGGAACGAACGCACGTTCTACGGCAACAAACAAAATGGTATTTGTTGAACGGGGAACTCGCGCCGCGATTCGATGCCGGCGAACAACGCCAACTTCTGTGGCGAAGCCTTCCGCTTGGAATCGTCGTGCTTTTGACCACGCTAAATTCCAGCATTCCCAGTTTTTTCATCAAGCATGGGATTGGTGAACGCGACCTGGGCATTTTCTCCGCGCTGGGATTGACGATCTCCGTAGGCAACATGGCCGTCGTCTCACTCGGACAATCCGCCTTCACACGTCTATCCAGAGCGTACGCAAGCGGAAATATCACGGCCTTCGGCTCGCTGCTCGTTGTGCTTCTCACTTGTGGAGCAGGCCTCGGCGTTTGCGGCATGCTCATTTCGAAATTCGCGGGGCGCGAGATTCTCACCCTGCTGTTCCGGCCCGAGTATGCGGAACGGGCTGACCTTCTCCCCTGGATCATGGCTGCCGGTGCTGTTTTGTTTATGGCGCAATTTTTGGGATTCGGGATGACTGCGGCCGGTTTTTATCATTCGCAGGTGTATCTGAACATTTTGGCCAACGTGAGCCTGGTGGCCGCGTGCTACTGGTTGGTGGCCGCCAAGGGACTGCTGGGTGCGATCCTTGCGATGCTGATTGCGGCAATCGTACAGCTTTTGGCGAGCGTCGTGATTCTCGCTGCCGCCATGCGAACGAAGTCCAATGTTCGAACGGAAACGCTCGAAGCGGCATGATACCAGCGATGCAAATCCGGTGGAAACTTGGAGAGAGCGACTCGTGAGAGAGCACGGACAGTTCGGTGCATTTCCGGGACGTCAGGGCCCAATCGTTCCGGAAACGATGGGCGGCTTTGGGGCGGGGCAAGGGCGAGCGGCAGTGCGGAATACGCGAATGCCGTCGAAGCCGCGTCGTTTCCTCGGTGGCGGATTTGCCCGCTTGTTTGCACGCACCGAGCAGCTTTCGACTCTAGGCAAAATTGCGTTTGGTTCGCTGTGGCTGCTGGTGTTCGCGATGCCGTGGGAAGACGCGATTACGATCTCCGGGTTTGGCACCAGCGTTCGACTGATCGGGATGGTGACTCTGGGACTGGGAGTGCTGGCTGTCGTCGAACGCGGAAGAGTCAGGCGACCTGCGCTCGGTCACATCGTTATGGCGCTGTTCGTTCTGCTGGCGGCGCTGAGCTACTTGTGGAGCCTTTTTCCTGAGGGAACTCTGATCGAAGCATTCTCCTACGTCCAGCTGTTCACCATGGTTTGGCTCATCTGGGAACTGGCACCCGGTGTGGAAGAACAGATGTATCTGATGCGGGCTTACGTTTTCGGAACCTTTGTCTCTGGGATAGACACCTTTTATCTTTTTCTTTCCCACCAAGAGTCGGTGTATCAGCGCTACGCGGGCGCGAAATTAGACGCCAATGACCTGGGCCTCATCATGGCTTTAAGCATTCCGATGTCTTATTACCTGCTGATTCAGAACCACGGAAAGATGGTTTGGGTCTACAGACTCCACCTGATTCTGGCGGGAACAACCATCTTGTTGACGGCTTCAAGAGGAGCCACGCTTGCCACCGTCGTCGCCCTCGCGATCGTCCCGTTGACGCAAGCGCGCTTGGGCGGCCGGCAAAGAGTTGCGCTCCTGCTGACGGTAATCCTGCTCATCGGCGGCATTATCTTCTTCGTGCCCGAAACATCATGGGAACGCCTCGCTACGATGCCGGGCGAATTCGAGCGAGGGACGTTCACCGGTCGCACCATTATCTGGAAAGCGGGCTGGGAAATATTCCGCGCGCATCCATTCGTGGGCATTGGAGCTAACTCGTTCCGCGTTATCGTAAGCCGCGAGCTGGCGGAACCTATTCGCATGGGTGAGGCTGATCCCGCTCCGCCAGCGCACAATACTTTTTTATCGGTGCTTGTCGAGCAGGGCGTGCTCGGCTTCGCGGTTTTTTGCGGAATGCTGGGCGCCCTCGCTTTATCGCTCAGGGGCATGCCGCCTTTCCCTCAGCGGCTCTGGATTGTCTCTCTCGCGGTCTGGACCGTCGGCGTCTCCAGCTTGACATGGGAAATGCGCAAACCGACCTGGTTCTTCTTCGGTCTTTTAATGGCGCAATGCGGAAGAATACCTCAGATGCAGCGTGATGCTCGGGCATTCGCGCGCCCGCGCCTGAACGCAGTTCCCAATTCAGCCCGCATTATGGGACTTGGAATTTCCGCGCGGAAACCCGGATGGTCGTTCTTCTCCTGAACAATTTCCTGGCCCGGACTGGCGAATTGAAATCATGAACAAGGTCAAAGTAGTCCAAATCATTCCGCTGCTCAGCCCCGGTGGCGCTGAACGCGTTGCCGTCCACCTCGCAACAGGATTGAACCGCCGCCGGTATGAAACGACGGTCATTTCGCTCTCGGGACGCGTGGGATGCGACCTAGACCACATGCTGGAAGAGGCGGAGATAGAGGCTCGCTATCTCGGCAAGCACCCGGGCTTCGATTACCGCGTCTACACCCGGCTGGATAGCGTTCTGACGGAAGTCGAGCCGGATGTCATTCACACGCACTTGCACGTGCTGCGCTACTCGTTGCCTTCCATGTTGCTCATGAAACGCGTTGCTATGGTCCATACGGTCCACAATCTTGCCGAACGCGAGGTTGAACCGCGCGCGCGTCTCATTCAGCGTTATGCGCTTACTCACGGAGTGAAGCCGATTGCCGTGGCGGAAGAAGTGGCAGCAAGCCTGAAGAGCCTCTATGGAATCCAACGCTGCCGTGTTATTTCGAATTGCATCCCAACGGCCCTTTATGCGAATCCACAGACTTCGCGGAAAGACTGGCGGGCGAAGGAGGGTTTCAACGACACCGATGTGCTTTTTGTGTGCGTGGCGCGATTCGGTCCACAGAAAAACCACGCACTGCTGCTGAAATCGTTCGCCCACGGCCCGGCGTCCGATCCTCGGGCGCATCTGGTGTTGGTGGGAGAGGGAGAGTTGCGGGCGAATCTGGAAGAGCAGGCGAAGAAGCTCAACGTTGCGGAAAAAGTCCATTTTCTTGGGTTGCGCAGCGACATTCTTGATGTTTTGGGAGCGATGGATGCATTTGTTCTGAGTTCAGACTATGAGGGGAACCCGCTCTCGGTGCTGGAAGCAATGGCGTCCGGCCTGCCGATTGTGAGCACCGCCGTAGGTGGCGTTCCAAAACTGTTTGAAGACGGCAATGAAGGATTCCTGGTGGCGCCAGGAGATTGTCAGGGGCTCGCCAAGTCTATGAACTCGCTCCTCAAATATGAAGCGGCGCGGGAGTTTATGGGGGCAGCCGCCGCAACCCGTGCAGGAAAAAATTACGACGTGGCAAACATGGTCCACGCCTACGAGGATGTGTACGAGGATTTGCTGGCTCATTCCCAACCTCGGAATGTGCGGAGTCTGTTCCGAGGGCCGGCGATTCCGGCCGAAGAAGAACTGGCTGGTCAGCATCGGTGAGCTTTCTGAGCGAAAAATGAGAACGAACATGATCAAGGTGATGCACATCATTACGACGCTCGGTCCGGCGGGGGCCGAAAATATGTTGTGCCGGATTGCGGGCGGGATGGACAGGGCGCGCTTTGAGAACGAGGTTGTTTCGCTGACCGGGATCCTGGACCTGGCGGAGAAGATGCGTTCCATCGGCGTGCGTGTGCGCACGCTCGGCATGAAAAAGGCTATTCCGAATCCGTTACTGGTGATGCGTCTGGCGCAATGGATCCGAGAATCGAAGCCCGATGTAATTCACACCTGGATGTATCACGCAAATCTGATTGGCAGCCTTGCGGCGCGCCTGGCGGGCAATGTACCGGTGGTTTGGGCGATTCACCACAATGCGTATGACCCCCGCGTGGATAAGCGTCGGACCATGTTGGTGAATCGAGCATGTGCCCTTTTATCGCAAAAGTATGCCGCCCGCATTGTGTTTTGTTCGGAAGCCTCGCTTCGCACGCATAAGAAGCTCAACTACGCCGCCGAAAAACTGGAAGTGATTCCCAACGGCTTCGACCTGGAACAAGTGAAGCCCGATCCCGCGGCCCGCGAATCGTTGCGCGCGGAGTTGGGTCTTCCTCTTGATGCAATTGTGATCGGATACGCCGCTCGCTTCCATCCGCACAAGGATCACCGCAATTTTATTCAAGCCGCCGAACGTTTGCACAAACTGATGCCGCAGGTTCACTTCCTCCTCTTCGGCATGGGCATTACCTGGGAGAACGCGCGGTTGGCGTCGTGGATCGATTCCGCTGGAATTCGCGAGCGTTGTCATCTGTTGGGATTGCGCCAGGATATTTCCCGCCTCTTTTCGGGAATGGATATTGCCACCACGGCCTCGCGTAGCGAAGCCTTTCCGATTGTGGTCGGCGAGGCCATGGCCTGTGGAACGCCTTGCGTCGTGACCGACGTGGGAGACTCGGCACTCATCGTAGAAAACACCGGCAGCGTCGTCCCGCCGGAGGATCCGCATTTGCTGGCCGAAGCCTGGCGGGCGCTGATTGACGCTGGGCCCGCCGTACGGCGGCGGCTCGGAATCGCGGCCAGGGACCGGGTGCAGCGCCATTTCGCGTTGCCCGCAATCGTGGAAAGTTATCAGAGTATTTACGCCCAAGTCGCGGCTCGTCCACAGCAAGAAGTGCCTTCGGCAGGACTTTCGCAGTTTGCCCGGTAGATTGCCATTCGCTGTGAAAACATGAAAACAAAATCAAATCGACCACGCTTGGTGATTGCGGTGAATTCATCCATCGCCCTCGGATTCCTGCAAGGTCAACCGGAGTATTTCCAGAACTCGGGCTTTGACGTGACCGTCCTCCGCCCCGAAAAACGGTCTGGTGAATGGGAAGTCCCTCGCCCTGATGGCGTTCGCGTCCTGGAAGTCCCCATGGAGCGGGAAATCTCACCGGTGCGAGACATTCGCTCCATCTGCCATCTATGGGGCATCCTGCGGACATTGCGCCCCACCGTCACCAATGTGGGCACACCCAAGGCAGGACTTCTCGGCGGTTTCGCGGCATGGCTGAATCGTGTTCCTTGCCGCTTTTACACGCTTCACGGCTTGCGCTTTGAGACCGCCACTGGTTTGAGACGCAAACTCCTGATCCTGGCCGAGCGCTTGGCGTGCCGTTTTGCCCATCGCGTCGTTTGCGTCAGCCACAGCGTCCGAGAAAAGGCCATCGCCAGCGGTCTCGTGGATCGAGAGCGGGCGTTGATATTTGGGGCTGGAAGTTGCAATGGTGTGGATGTCGCGCGTTTCGCGCCGACGCAACAACGAATATGGCGAGCTGCAGAATTGCGACGTCAATTCGGAATCCCAGCTGATGCGCCAGTAGCTCTTTTCGTTGGACGCCTGACCTGCGACAAGGGTATTGCCGAACTCATTGAAGCCTTCTTGCAACTTGAGAATCGAATCCCAAATCTTCGCTTGCTCTTGGTCGGCAGCTTTGAGGACGGTGACCCTCTTCCCGAGGACATTCGCAAACGCCTCGAGACGCATGATCGCGTCATTTTGGCAGGGCCCGTAAACGATACCGCTCCCTACTATGCCATGGCTGATGTTCTGGTTCTGCCGAGCCACCGCGAAGGGTTGCCCACAGTCGTTCTGGAAGCGCATGCGGCTGGCAAACCGGTGATCGGAGCGGCGGCGACCGGCATCGTCGACCTGCTGGTGGATGGTGAGACCGGCCTGCTTTTTCCAGTGGGAGATGTTTCCTCGCTTGCGAATGCCATAGCCAGGCTCATCGAAGACAAGGCGTTGGCAAGGAAACTCGCAGACGCGGGCCGGGATCAAGTGAAACGCAAATTTCGACAAGAGCTGATTTGGGCTGCCCTGCGGCGGGAATACCTCAAAGTTTTACAGGGAGGAGAAACACCACACTCCTCCGCCCTCCCCCAGCACGGGAATTAGACGCAAGAAAATATCGCCCATGCATACGAAAGTAAACTTGTTTTCCTGGAGAAGGAGCTACGCGCGAGTGATTTTGCAAAGTGGAAAGGTGCCGCTGCTTGTAGCAGCAGTGTTAGTGGTCGTTGTGATTATCATAAAGGCAAATAAATCATCTTCGGCGGCCTTCCCGGCTTGGGTGGCATCAGGTCTGGTCCGGGTAGGGAAGACGGAAGCCCCGGCAATGGTTTCTTCCATCGACCTCTCCGGTGCACGCGGGGAGACTGTGGACGCTCAGATCATTGTGCAAGCGCCTGGCACCGGCTTGACCAATGTGAATGTGAGCGCTTCAGATCTTACTGCTCCCGGTGGCGGGACGATTCCGGCGTCAAACATAACGCTCTACCGCGAATACTATGTGACTGTCGCCGGCACGGCCAATTACGGTGGTGGCAACAATCCCCCACTCGGCTCGGGAACTTATCCGGAGCCGCTCATCCCGTTTAATGATCCGGAAACTGGTGCACCCTTGTGTGACACGTCCGCCTCACTCAAGGCCTGCAATGCGAGCATCGTTGCGGGCGAGAATCAGCCTTACTGGCTGGATATCTCCATCCCGCATGGAACTGCGGCCAGTCCCTCGGGAACCTATACCGGCAATATCTCCGTCACCGCGAACCAGGGCGCGGTAACAATCCCGGTCGCACTGACGGTTTGGAATTTCGAGTTGCCCGCGCAGCCTTCAGAGCTTTCTCTCTGGACGCTCTGGCCCCCCGCGCAGGGGAATACCACTACCAGTGTTGCTCGAGCGCTGATGCGCAACAAGGTGATGAGCTGGTTCGATGAAGCTGCAAACGCGGCGTTGGACAAATCCAATGCCGGGCTGAATCGCTCTGGCATCGACGCCTATCAGCATTTCCAGGTAAAGTGCAACGGCTCCCACACGGACTTTCCATCCACCAAGGAGATTGATGCTGCTGCGGCACATTTTCCGGAAACCCTTCCGCTTGATCTTTATGTTGGAGACGAGTTGAACGAATGTCCCGAGGGCTATGAAGCTCTGAAAACCATTGCTTCTCGGGCGCATACCTCAAATCGCACTATAAAGACCATATTGACCGTGAATACGCCCGACACGAAACTTTTCAATGATGGCCATGGGCACAGTGTAATTGACCACTGGGTGGTGCTTGATTCCATGGAAAAATGGCCCCCATTGCCGTATACCGGCGGTGGCGACCTCTGGAGCTATACGAGTTGCAATACCGGCCACGGGAACGCGCCGGAATGGTTGGTGGACTATCCGCCGATCAACGAACGTATCCAAGCCGGATTCCTGAACTTCACACAGGGAGCGACGGGGTTGCTTTACTACCGCGCTGATGGATGGACCGCGGGAAATGCCATCGGCAGTTGGAACAATCTGGATACGAACGCTTGTGGCCCCGGTATCCCCAGGCCGGGCGACGGGATTTTTCTTTATCCACCGGAACCAATTGGTTCAACCGAACCTGCCCCGGGGATACGGTTGAAAGCCATCCGCGATGGCATTCAAGACTACGAATACGCGCAGTTGCTCAAAAATCAGGGCCAAGCCTCTTACATCGAGTTTGTTCTCAAGCCGATTGCGGCGAGCTGGACCAAGTGGAGCCACGAACCCGGCGACCTTGAAGGTGTCCGGCAGAAATTCGGGCAGCAACTCCAGCAGCTTTCTCATCATTAGCCATCTTTTGCGCGCGGCCAATCCCCGAGTGTACGAAAAATTTCCTCAACACGGTGAGCATCATCGCAAGAATTACCAAACTTCATTTCTGATAGGAGCGAAAAATGACAGGGTGTGACATTGCAATTATCGGTGCGGGGCCGTACGGCATTTCCGCCTCGGCTCACTTGCGCACGATCAAAGGCCTGGACGTGCACACGTTCGGCGAGCCGATGGTTTTCTGGCAGCGCAATATGCCAAAGGGCATGTTGCTGCGCTCGGGTTGGGAAGCCAGCCATATTGCCGACCCGAAACAGTCGCTGACACTGGATATATTCCGTAAGGAAAGCCGTAACCACTTTTCGAGCCCTGTGCCGCTCGACCGCTTTGTGAATTACGGATTGTGGCATCAGCAACACTCCGTTCCGGATCTCGACCGGCGAAAGATTGTCACTGTCGAACCCGGCGCCCGCGGATTCCGGCTGATACTTGAAGATGGCGAGTCGATTCTGGCCAACCGCGTCGTTATTGCCGCCGGCATTTCTTCGTTCACCTGGCGTCCGCCGGAATTCGACAACGTGCCCCCTGCACTGGCTACGCATACTTCGGAGCATGTCGATTTCGAAAAATTCGCTGGAAAAGAAGTGCTGGTGATTGGAGGAGGCCAGAGCGCGCTGGAGTCCGCGGCTCTGTTGCACGAAACCGGCGCCACAGTCGAAATCGTTGCCCGTGCTCACCAGATTCGCTGGCTGGGCGGAATTGTGTCGCGGACGATTCACCGCGGCTTCGGGTCCAAAATCTCAAAGCTTCTCTACGCACCGACGGACGTTGGTCCCGCGGGCATCAGCCAGATCGTCGCCCGGCCGGATCTGGTGCGGCGCTTCTCGCGGCCGATTCAGGACTGGCTCCGGAAGAGATCGATCCGGCCGGCTGGCGCGCGATGGTTGGTGGAGCGTCTCAAAGACGTGCCAATGCACCTTGGACGCACAGTAGCGTCCGCCACATCGAATGGCGCGCGCGTCAAAGTGCGCCTCGATGACGGAAGTGAGAGAAACTTCGACCACGTTTTCCTGGGAACCGGATATCGCGTGGATGTTTCCAAGTACGATTTTCTCGCTCCCAAACTTGCTGGTTCCATCAGCCGCCACCAGGGATACCCCCGCCTCACCGACGGCTTCGAAACGTCCTTCCCGGGACTGCACATCCTGGGCGCCCCCGCCGTTTGGAGCTTCGGTCCGCTGATGCAATTCGTCGTCGGCACACATTATTCTTCACGCGCGCTGATGCAATTCGTCGCCCGCAAAAAGGCAGGCAGTCGTGCGCGAGTGGGCGAACCACTCGTGGCTGGACTGGAATTATCCCGGCCGCACGATTGATCCTCGAATCCGGATCGTCAGGCGCCCTGCGCCTCGAAGGAAATTCCACTCATGAACAAAACGACGGGCGCATTGATTGTCGGCGGAAACCTCAACGGCCTTTCGATCGCGCGTAGTTTGGGCCGCAATGACGTGCCAGTTTGGGTGGTGTCCCCGCCCAACATCAGGCTGGCCAGTTTCTCCCGCTACACCCGCCGGACATTGCCCTGGCCAACCGGGGACGACGAAACGCAGGCGGAATACCTGCTGGACATCGCCGCGCGCAACAATCTCGACCAATGGGTGTTGTTTCCAACCAGCGATGAAACGGCCGCATTGCTCTCCCGTTTTCACTCCAAGCTCTCACGCAGGTTCCTCGTGTCGGCTCCAACCTGGAATGTTTTGCGCTGGGCCTACGACAAACGGCTCACCTACCGGTTGGCCGCCGACCACCACGTCGACTATCCGCAAACTTTCTATCCCCTGACGGACGCGGATCTTGAAGGCGTGAACTGCGACTTTCCCGCAATTCTGAAACCCGCCATCCACGCTTCGATCAACCGCCTTACTGAGGACAAGGCTTGGCGCGTAGCGAATCATGAAGAACTACTTGTAAAGTATCGCGAGGCCCGGGAATTCATGCCCGCGGATTTGATTCTGGTTCAAGAAATGATTCCCGGCGGTGGCGAATCGCAATTTTCTTACGCGGCACTCTGTTGCGATGGAAAACCGATCGCCTCGCTCACCGCTCGCCGGACCAGGCAGTACCCCATTGATTTTGGCTATTCCAGCTCGTTTGTGGAAACGCTCGATGTCCCGGAGATTGTCGCGCCATCCGAGCGCCTTCTCGCCACTATCCGTTACAACGGAATTGTTGAGGTGGAATACAAGTTCGACGCGCGCAATGGACGCTACAAGTTGCTCGACATCAATCCCAGGCTTTGGACGTGGTCTCCGCTGGGTGGCCGTGCCGGAATGGATTTTCCTTATTTGCTTTGGAAAATGATGCAACGCATGCCACTGGCGCGGCAGACGGCTCCCGCAGGCGTGCGATGGGTTCGCATGAGTACGGATGTTCCCGCCGCGCTTCAGGAAATGCTTCGCGGCCGCTTGAATTTGCGCTCGTACCTGCGGTCTTTGCGCGGGCCGTTGCAATTTGCGCTGGTCAGCGCGGATGACCCTCTGCCTGGACTCATGGATCTGCCTATCTTCGCATTCAAGCATATTTACAACGTGTACTCGAGCCTGCGAAAAAACGCCGCAGCTGCGCGGAGATGTCCCGTCAAGAGTTGAACATCAAAACCAGATAACTGGCCCGATGCCATGGAAAGGAAGCCACCGTGTGCCGCCACGCATTTTCGAACGCGAAACTTCCTCAGGCAATGCACCATAAAATCCCGCGCCATGAACCGTGGGGAAAGGAACGTGCGGCGAACCAGGCATTCTCCCAGGCGCAACGCGCGTTCCGGAAACACAATTGGCGCATCGCCCGTATAGTTCCCGCGATCAAGATTGGAGGTTAAATGACCCGACCAACCGTTGTCATCAGTCTGGATCTGGAGTTCAGTTGGGGCAGCTTCGATCTTTCCTATAGCGATGAACTGCTCAAAATGGGCCGGTGGACCCATGATATTGGCGCGCCTAATTTATTGAAGCACCTTACGCGGAATGGCCTCTCCGCGACTTGGGCTATTGTTGGCGCCATGATGCGTCGTTCCCTGCCGGACGTTTCCGGCATGCCGGAAGTTCGCTATCCTCACTTTCCGAAACCCTGGTTCAGTTATATTCCGAAAGATGGCGATGAGCAGACTCATCCGGAGTGGTTCGGCGCAAGCTTGGTGGAAATGATTCGGAACGCGACGCCCGAACAGGAAATCGGCTTTCATTCGTTTTCACACGTTCCATTTGGAGAGCGCGGCATGACGCGGGAGCGCGCCATCGCGGAATATCGTTATTGCGCCCAAATCGCGCAAGAGCTCAAGATCCCGAAATCCTCGTTTGTTTTTCCGCGCAATTCCGTTGCGTATCTTGCGGAGCTTCGCGATGCCGGGTTCACCTGTTTTCGCGATGTCGATCGGTTGCCGGTGCGGTTTTCGAACGGCATGCTCAACTCCCTCGCCATGATCTGGGCGGATTTCGTTGGAAGCTCGCCCTGCATGGTCGAACCTTCGCTCAAAGACGGAATTGTTTCTATTCCCGGTTCGCTCCTGATCCGTTACGCGGCAGGGTGGCGCAAGTTTATTCCGGATTCCAGCCGGTTGCGACGATTGAGAAAAGGGCTGGAGCGCGTCCGCCTGAACCGTGGAGTTTTCCACGTGTGGTTCCATCCGGAAAATCTTTATGCCGAGTGGCCGCGACTGGAAAACGTTGTGGCTCGTTTTTTGGAAGAGCTTGGCGTTCTGGTGCGGAATGGTGACGTACGGTGTCTGACGATGGGCCAGTTGGCCGCGGAATTCCGATCCCATTCGACCGCGAAACAAAAGCCACACCAGCCCGCAGCTTACACACCAGCCGCGCAGGTCAATTCATCCGCTGCTAGCAGCGGCGGCCGCGCTCGTTCCGCGGTTTCCGCCTAATCGGACTTGGATGAAGACTATACGGAATCTATAACTCTTTCGGAAAAACGAATCGGGCCTTGGGGTCTGGGTGGCTCCCTCTCCTTTACCGAGGTGCCACACAAACCCTTTGGCCCGACCCATAACAACTTCAATCAGTTTTAAGCTGACAGAAGCCGATTCGTCCCGCGTTCATCACGGTGCGAGCTGATGAAGCAGTTGCCCCAGTGTTGCACGCGCGTTTTGAAGCGCGTTCGGGTCGCGATTCCAATTGCTCCAGCTCCCCGCAATCGGAAGAACAGTGCTGTCCACCACGCTGAGTTGTCCCAGGTTCTTGAGCATGTGCGCGTATTCGTAATCCTGGATACCGTCGCGAATGGCCTTCAAGCGAATGCCTGGTGCGGACTCGGTCGACCCGATCGGTGCCGGCGGATACAGAAAGA
>Ga0137412_10000131_pt1 | contig 44666 bp, 40 predicted proteins | sample CZODoug2_1_16fun_FD_122160 | JGI IMG/M metagenome (GOLD analysis project Ga0137412, IMG submission 122160) | Vadose zone soil fungal communities from Angelo Coast Range Reserve, California, USA - CZODoug2_1_16fungal (Hybrid Assembly) | ecosystem: Environmental > Terrestrial > Soil > Vadose zone...
TCGCTGCGCGGCCACCTTCGTCTCCAGCAAGGCAGGTTCCAGGAGCGCCGCGGCGGCGCAGAGGAGTCCGATCCCGGTCACGGAGCGCCCGATTGCAGCCGGCGTGCCGAGTCATCCCACCCCGAAGTCCAGGACTTTTCCCACTCCCGGAGGCCTTCGGCCCTGACCAGATTGAGAGGGGGTCTCGAAATGGGACCCCTGCCGACCCGGGAGCCGATGGATCTGCGCGACGTTCCGAGGGGACGCGGGTTGTTCGCCGCCGTTCGCCGCCGCGGCCGGCCCGCGCTCGTCCTGGCGGCGGGGCCGGCTTGGTCGGCCCTTCTCGCGCTGCGTTTCCGCCAGGCGCGCGTGGGCAGCGCGCTGATGCCTGCGGGGCCGCCGGGCCCTTCGGCATACCGCCGCCAGGCCGCTTCGACAAACAGCCGCACGCGCTGCTCGGAGACGGGCTTGTGCAGGAAACGATGCACCGAACCGTCGGTGATCTGGGCCGCGACAGCCGCCTGGTCCTCGGAGCCGCCCGCCACGATGAGCACGATGTCCGGGAACTGCGCGTGCAGCCGCGCCGCCAGGTGTCCGGCCGGGGTGGCGAGCGCGGCGACATCCAGGACCACGACCCCGGTGTGATGCGCCATCAATGCGCCGGCGAGGTCGATCTCGGAGCCGGCGGCGTACACTTCGTGCGCCGGGTCGGTGACCTGTCTGAGGGTCTCGATGAGCTTGCGGTCCTGGGTCAACGCCAGGAGTTGCTTGCCGATGAGCGTCAGCCGCGGCGGCGGCGCGCCCGAGGGTAGCGTTACGGTCGAACTCTGCGCTTTGGTGTGGGAAGCCACGGCTGTCACAATCTAAAACCCGCCCGTTGGGCTCAGCGCCCGGCCGCGGGAATTACCATGACGTAATGCACGCGGCCTGTCGCTAACTGCAGCCGGATTCTGTGAAACTGGTCATATGCGGGGGGTCATTGACGCGCGCGGCACCCCCGGCCGGGACGCGCTATCCTGCAAAATCCCGTCACAGGCGACATATCCTGAAGGTGTGATGCGACACGTTCCGGCAAGGTGTGCGTGGGCCTGTGCAGCCTGGCTGGCGATGCTGCCGGTGTGCCCGGGGGCCTGGGCGGTCACCGCCACCGGGGTCACCATGAGCCAGAAGAACGCGGCGCTCGAGTTTCTGCAGGCCGTCGCCAGCGGCGATCCGGAAGCGGTGGCGTTCGCGATTCATCCGGATGACCTGCGGGCCCTGCGGCTGCGGATCCTGACCCTGCTGCACAACGAGGCGCAGCGCGGCGACGGCACGGTGCGCAACCGACTGTTTGGTCCGGCCCGGCCGCTCGACGAGATCGAGCACCTCACCGACACCGGTTTCTACGCAAGCCTCGCCGACCGCCTGTATCTGCCTGGCCGGGAATTCGAAGGCGGCGAAGGCATTGCGAGCGTTGCGGACAAAGACGGCAAGGTCGAGGTGGTGATCCGCGGCCGCCAGCCCCGCGATCGCGGCAAGGTGCAGGTGGTCAACGTCGTCACCCTCAAGCCCTTCGGCAAGGACTGGAAAGCGGCGCTGCCGACCGAGATCGAGGCGCAGATCGACGATCTCATCGAGGGCCGGCACGGCACCTCCGCCGCGGCGCGCACGCCCGCCGCGCTGCGCGGCGGGGGCCGCAGCACCGCCCCGGCCCAGCCCGGGATCATCGAGCTGCTCAGCACCTCGGAGAAGCTCCTGTCGGAGAGCAAGTGCGATGTCTACTACGGCAAGCAGATGAGCCCGAACTTCCGGCGCGTGACCGGCAAGAAGGCGTTGGCGGCGCTGGTGGCCGCGTGTCAGAACAGCCTGGGTACGCGCGAGATGCTGTTAGCGACCCTGCGCATCGTGCAGGGGCTCGAGCCGCGCTATGAGTACGAAGGACAGCGCGCGACCTACGATCTGTCGGGCCAGGGGCTGCCCTTCGATCACTTCGTGCTCGAGCAGCTCGACAAGCGCTGGTACGTGGCCGAGTAGGGCCGGCTCAGTCCCGCGTCAACAGGAATCGCGATCCGCTGTAGGACAGCACCGCGCCCTCGGGTGTGATGCTGTCCACGTGCACGCCCTCGGGAAGCGAGTCCCCTTCGCGCAGCTTGTGCATGTTGATCATGACGAAGCGCTCCTGCGGTTGCGGCGCGAACACGTGCAGATCCAGCCGCAGCTGCGGAATGCGCGCGCCGGGAGTCGCCGCCACGTCCTGGTACAGGGGTACACCATCGACGGTATCGCGCCGCACGCGGTTGCCGAGGAGCGGGGCGGCCGCGGGTTCGGCCGCGGGGGCGTAGTCGTCGGGATTTTCGACGGCGCCGCCGGCGGTTGGGCGCAGCACGGGCGCGGCGGCAGGTGGGGATCCCGCCGGCGCCGGCAGCGACACCGGCGGCGCGACGGTAGCGGCTGCGGCCTGCGGCCGCTCCTCTATGGCGCTCCCCGGGAGCGGTGGCGCGGGCCGCGGGGCCGGGGCGGCGGCACTCGTGTCGGCCATGCCGGCGTCGGTGGTGCGCGCCGCCGGATGCCGCCACAGCATCCACATGACGATGGCGAGGTTCACCACCAGCAGCGCTGCAACCGCGACGGCCCACAGCGGCAGCCCGGTGCGCGGCGGGGCGACCTTGACCTCGAAGAGCGCCGGACCGCTCTGGCGCTGGCGATCGCTCTCGGACTTCTTCAGGGCATCGAGGATGAAGGACATCGATCACCCGCCATGATAATGAGTATCGGCGGCGGACAGCAGCGGTGCATCGGCGCCGCCCACGGCACTGGCGAGGGCAATCTGCGTGCGCACACCCGCGATGCCGTCGACGGCGAGCTGGTGCCGGCGCTGAAAGTCGCGCACGAGTGCGGTGAGCTCGGCGTCGAACACGTCACTCACCGCAGCGTCATCGGCCACGCCGTGCAGGCGCTGCAGGCTGCGGCGCAGCCAGCGCACCTCGGCGCCGCGCATCCCGGCCGACAGCGCCTTCACCGGCGAGCTGGCCGGCCGCCACAGCATGACGAAATCGCCCAGCCAGAAGTGTGACAGCTCGCCGAGGCCGACGCTGCGTGCGCCGCCGAGCTCGATGCGCGCCTGCTCATCGTCGAGCGCGGTGAGCACCACCTGGTGACTCGTGCCGGCGGGATCACTCAGCATGAGGATCGCCGGGCGGTTGTACAGACGCAGCTGGCCGAAGGAGCCGCGCTCGGTGACACACTCCAGGCCCTGTTGCGTCGCCTGGCTGCACGGATCGGTGCTGTTGGGCTGGTACCTGGCGCCCCACAGTGCGAGGAGCCTGGCGAACGCGCTGTCGGTGTCGGTCTCGGCGGCATGCTGTGCCAGCAGCTCCGCGAGCTGCGGTGCGGACGGAGGCGTCACGGCGGCCCGCGCGGGCCCGGCCGCCGCGGCCGCGAGGGCGGCGTCCCCGCGCGGCAGGCGCGCTGCGCCCGAGCGCGTGCTCCACGGCTGCAGGTTCCACAGCGCCACGGTGGCGACGCTGAGGAGCGCGGCGATGCCGGCGGTGAGGGCCCAGGGGAGCCAGTGCGGCGTGAAACGCCGGCCGAACACCTCGGCGGCGGCGGCGCGCACCAGGTTCGCGGTAACGCGGTGCCGGTCGAGCGAGTAAGCCCCGAGGAGCGCTCGATCGCAGATGACGTTGATGACGCGCGGCACGCCCTGTGACAGCCGGAATACCTCATTGAGCGTCGCGGGTGCAAAGATGTCGGTGGTCGCGCCCGCGACCCGCAGCCGATGCAGCACGTAGGCGGCGGTCTCCTCGTGCGACAGCGGATTCAAGTGATAGCGACCGGTGATGCGCTGCGCCAGCTGGCGCAGCTCGTTGCGCGATAGCAGCTCGCGCAGCTCCGGCTGGCCGATGAGGATGATCTGCAGGAGCTTCTGCGTGTTGGTTTCGAGGTTGGTGAGCAGGCGCACCTGCTCGAGCACGTCCGGCGACAGGTTCTGCGCCTCGTCCACCACCAGTACGACGCGCTTGCCCGCGGCGTGGGCACGCAGCAGGTAGTCGCTGAGGATGTCGACCAGGTCCTTCAGGCTCCCGGGCGCGGTGTCCGGCACGCCGATGCCGAGCTCCTCGCAGATGGTCAGCAGGAACTCCGGCGCGGTCATCCTGGGATTGAGGATGAGCGCGATCTCGGCGTTCTTCGGGGTCTGCGCCAGGAGCGACCGCACGATGGTGGTCTTGCCGGTGCCGACCTCGCCGGTGAGCTGCACGAAACCGCCCGCCTCGTTGATGCCGTACAACAGGTGCGCCAGGGCTTCGGCGTGCCGCTCGCTCAGGTACAGGTAGCGCGGATCGGGCGTGATCGCGAACGGCTTTTCGTTGAGGCCGAAGAACGTCAGGTACATGGGTCGATGCTACTCGATGCTGCTGGCGCGCCGCAGTGCCCGGCTGCCGAAGCGCGCACGCGCCTCGTCCAGCGCCGCATCGAGGCGTCCGGTGTGCTCGAACAGTCCCAGCTGCGCGGCAGGCGTGAGCTCTGTGAGGACCACGCCCAGCAGGCGAAGTTTCGCAGCCGGGTTGCCGGCGAGCCAGCGCCCCAGCAGCTCCGCGGCCACGCCGGCGATGGCGCGCACCTCGCAGGTCGGCGGAGCCACGGCGCGCTGGCGCGTAAAGGTGCTGAAATCTTCGCGCCGGATCTTCACCCCGATGCAGCCCGCCATCAGCTGCCGCGTGCGTAGCCGCGCGGCGGCCACGTCCGCGAGGCGCGCGAGCTGTGCCTGCAGGGCGCGCGGCTCCCCGACGTCGTGCTCGAAGGTGTCCTCGGCGCTGAGGGATTTCTCCTCGACGTCCGGCAGCACCGGCCGGTCGTCGATCCCGGAGGCGCGCTCGCGCATCCAGGCCGAGTAGCGCCCGAACAGCGGCCACAGTACCGCATCCGGCGCACTGCGCAGCTCACCGAAGGTGCCGATTCCGGCGGCTTCGACCCGCGCGCCGGTCTTGCGCCCCAGGCCCGGAAGCCGGCGCACCGACAGCGGGTCGAGCACCGCGCGCACGCGCTCGGCCGGGACCACCGTGAGGCCGTCGGGCTTCATGAGCTCGGAGGCGATCTTGGCCACCAGCTTGTTGGGCGCCACCCCCACCGAGGCGGTGAGCCCGGTGAGCTCGTTAATGCGGCGCTTGATGCCGCGCGCGATGTCGACGGCGCCGCCGAGCAGCTGCCGGCTCGCCGTGACATCCAGATAGGCCTCATCCAGCGACAGCCCCTGCACCAGCGGGGTGATTTCCTGAAACACCCCGAACACCAACCGGGACACGTCCTGGTAACGCTGCATGCGCGGACGCACGCACACCGCCTGCGGGCACAACCGCAGCGCGGTGCGCATCGGCATCGCCGAGCGCACACCGTACCGGCGCACCTCGTAGCTGGCCGCCGCCACCACGCCGCGGCCGCCGTCCCAGCCGACGATGAGCGGCTTGCCGAGCAGCCGCGGGTCATCGTGCTGCTCCACCGAGGCGTAGAACGCATCCATGTCGACGTGCAGGACGGCGCGCGTCATGGTGGTGCCCGGTGGCGCGTCCGCCGGCGCGCTACTTGGCGACCGTGATGGTGATCCTGGTGGAGATCACCGGCGGGTTGTGCGGCACGTGATTCTGGTCGCCGAGCAGCAGCTGCAGGGTGTGCTTGCCGGGGCTCAAGGGCACGCTCGCCTCGGTCTGGCCTTTTCCGAAGTGCACGATCTTGTCGGTCGCCGGGAGCGGCGCGCCCGGATCCGCGGGGGCGTCGGTGTCGATGAGCAGGTGGTGGTGCCCGGTGTTGTCGAACTTCACCCCCGCCGGCGCGACTCCCATCCCCTTCAGGCCGAACTGCACCAGTACCGGGCTCTTCACCGTGGCGCCGTCCTTGGGAGAGATGATGTAGGCCTCGGCGCCCGGGGGCGAGGCGCTGCGCGGCAGAGCGGCGGCGGGGGCCGGCGCCGCTGGCGCCTGGGCGCTGGCGAGCGGGGTGGCGAGAATCAGGGCAGCCATGATCAAGGTACGCATGAGCATCTCCTTCCAACAATAGTTCACACCGTGATGAAGCTGTACGCGGCGGTGAGGCCGATCATGAGCGCACCGCTCAGCAGATAGAAAAATGACAGCAGCAGCAGCTTGCCGACCGTGAGCCAGCGGCCCTGCCCGTACACCACGCGCATGGAACGGTACAGGTACCAGGGTATGTAGAGCCAGAGCGCGAAGCGCACCCACGGAGCCAGCGGCGGCAGCAACGCCGACAGCGCTGACGCCAGCAGCAGCAGCACGAACGCGAACGCATGGTTGTGCACGAACAAGAGCAGGTGCTCGACGTAGTAGTGCCGCGGCCGCCAGTACATGAGCATCATGGCCCCCGCCAGGAGCGGCAGGAACACGAACATGGCGCGCGGCAGGTTGTGCAGGAACGCCTCCCGCAGCGAGCGCCCGCTATCCTGCACGTTCTCGCGGCAGGCGCGCGATACGAGCGGCGCGAGCCGCTGCTGCCACGGACCCTGGTAGACCATGTCCCGGCACAGGCGCTCGGCACGCTGCTGCGCTGACTCTCCGGGCAGGGCCGGATTGAAGGGCGTGCTGTGGCGCTCGGCGGCGCGCGGCGCGACCGCGGCGCTGCCGGCCGCCTGCGGCCCATCGAGCTGCACGACCTGCAGTTTCGACTGGCTGGCGCTGACCCAGACGAAAAACACCACCGACAGCACCAGGTACAGCCGCACGGGCGGCAGATAGCTCGCGCGCCGTCCGGCGAGAAACTGCGCCGTCAGGTAACCGGGCCTGAACAACAGCGCCGCGAGCGTGCGCCACAGGCGCGAGTCCGCGTGCGTCAGATCCTCGCTCGCCACCCGGAAGAAATGCCACAGCGAGTGCACCGGGGGCTCGAGGCGCTGGCCGCAGGCGCCGCAATAGCGAGCGCTGACCGGCGCGCCGCAGTTGTCGCAGCGCACCGTGGGCACGCTGGGCGCGACGGCGGCCGCGACAACGGCGACCCCCGCTGCGGCCGGCATGCCATCCGGCGCGATGCTGACCGGCGGTGGCGCCGTGCTCATGCCACGTGCGCGCTGGACCTCGCGGCCGACTGCGACGCCGGTGCGGTGAGGGCGCCGAGCTCGTGCGGCTCGAAGTCATCGACGTGAATCAGTTCCATCACCTTGCGATCGTAGTCGCGCAGCGCCGCGGCCTCGGTTTCCGACACGATGCCGGCGGCGAGCGCCTGCTGGATGCGTCCCGGCGGATCCAGGGCGGTGACCTTGCCGGTCTTGACCCCCTCGACGCGGATGCGCTTCTCGAGCGGCTCGAGCTGCACCGCGAGCAGCAGCGCTTCCTGCAGCAGTCCCAGCGGGTTGGCGGGCTCGAGCGTCCAGTAGATGTATTGGCACAGCCGCTCGCGCGCCTCGGTCGGACTGGTCACCAGGCCCGCGACCTGGTGCCCGAGGCGGTCATCGGGGGCCGAGTACACGCGACCGCGCGGAAAGATCAGCGCGCGCATCAATGCCGCCAGCGCAGGGCTGGGGAAGTTGCGCAGGAAACCGTGCAGCTGCTCCTGCGCGTGATACAGCAGGTAGCGGCACGCCCACTCGACGATCGGCAGATCCTCCTCCTGACCGCCCTGGTTCTCGTGATGCTTGAGCACCATGGAGGCCAGATACATGCACGACAGCACATCCCCGAGCCGCGCCGACAGGCCTTCCTTCTTCTTCAGGTAGCCCCCGAGCGTCAGCAGCGCCACATCCACCGCGAAGGCAAACGAGGCGGAAAAGCGCACGATGTGCTGGTAGTAGCGCGCGGTGGAGTTCTGCACCGGCGCGTGGGTGAAGCGCGCGTGGGTCAGAGCCATGATGAGCGAGCGCACGGCGTTGGAGATGGTGAAGCCGATGTGCCCGAAGAGGGCGCGGTCGAACTCCTCCACGCCCGCGGCGCGATCGGGATTGCGGGCCGCGCTCATCTCGCGCAGCACGAACGGATGGCAGCGCACCGCACCCTGGCCGAAGATGATGAGGTTGCGGGTGAGGAGGTTGGCCCCCTCGACGGTGATCGCCACCGGTACCACCTGGTAGGCACGGCCGAGATAGTTCCTGGGCCCGAGGCAGATACCCTTGCCGCCGTGCACGTCCATGGCGTCGTTGGCCACCTGGCGGCCCATCTCGGTGACGTGGTACTTGAGCATCGCGGAGGGCACTGAGGGCTTCTCGCCGCCGTCGATCGCGCCGGCGGTCACCGAGCGTGCCGCGTCCATGATGTAGGTCAGGCCCACCATGCGTGCGATCACCGCCTCGACCCCTTCGAACTTGCCCACCGGCATGTTGAACTGGTTGCGGATGCGGGCGTAGGCGCCGGTCGCCCACACGCCCGCCTTCGCGCCGCCGGTGGCGTTGGAGGGCAGCGAGATGCAGCGCCCGACCGACAGCTGCTCCACCAGCATGCGCCAGCCGCTGCCGGCCATGCGCGGGCCGCCGATGATGAAATCCAGCGGCACGAACACGTCCTTGCCGAGAATGGGCCCGTTCTGGAACGGGACGTTGAGCGGGAAATGGCGCCGTCCGATGCTCACCCCCGGCGTGTTGCGCGGGATCAGCGCGCAGGTGATGCCGATGTCGGTCTTGCCGCCCAGCAGCCGCTCGGGATCGAACATGCGGAACGCCAGACCGATGACCGTGGCCACGGGGGCGAGGGTGATGTAGCGCTTGGAGAAGTTGAGCTTGAGTCCGACGATCTCGCGCCCCTGCCACAGCCCGCGGCACACCATGCCGGTGTCGGGAATGGAACCGGCGTCCGAGCCGGCGCGCGGGCCGGTGAGCGCGAAGCACGGCACTTCCTCCCCGCGGGCGAGGCGTGGCAGGTAGTAGTTCTTCTGTTCCTCGGTGCCGTAGTGGTTCAGCAGCTCCGCGGGTCCGAGGGAGTTGGGCACCGCGACCGTGGAGGAGACGGTGGCGCTGCGGCTGGCGATCTTGGCCAGCACGCACGAGTGCGCATAGGCGGAGAACTCAAGTCCCCCGTATTTCTTCGGAATGATCATGGCGAAGAAGCCGCGGCTCTTGAGGTACTCCCACACCTGCGGCGGCAGGTCGGCGCGCTCGTGCGTGATGTTCCAGTCATCGAGCATGCGGCACAGCTCCTCGCACGGGCCGTCGAGGAAGGCCTGCTCGGGGCCCGACAGCCGCGGCGGCTTTGCGGCCAGCAGCTTCGGCCAGTGCGGCGCGCCGGTGAACAGCTCCCCGTCCCACCACACCGTGCCCGCCTCCAGCGCCTCTTTCTCGGTCTGCGACATGGCCGGCAGGAGCTTCAGGTAGGTCTTCATGAACGGGCGTGTGAGCAGCGCCTTGCGCAGGGTGCGCACGTTCAGCAGCCACAGCCCCGCGAGCAGCAACCCCAGGAACCCCTTCCAGATCCCGGCCGGAGCGCCCAGCAGCGTGTAGGCGAACAGCAGCACCGTGAACGTCACGGTGAAGGTGAGGAGCGACAGCCGCCGGTAAGCGAGGAACAGCACCGCGGCGATGAACAGCAGCGTGATGACGCCCCCCACCTGGGTGACCGCATAGGCGGCCGCCACCACGAGCGTCAGGGAGAGCAAAGCGCCCAACATGAAAATCCTCCGCGTCGCGCGGTTTCACCCGACTATAGCTTGCCGCGGTGCGGCTGCGCGAAACTTCAGGCCAGCAGGCTCCTGACCCCCTCGCGCTCCTCGCGCAGCTCGGCGTGCGTCGCCTCCATGCGCCGGCGGCTGAAGTCATCCACGGCGAGGCCCGGCACGATGCGGTACTCGCCGTTGCTGAGGGTGACGGGGTAGGAGTAGATGACGCCCTCGGGGATGCCGTAGCTGCCATCCGACGGCACGGCCATGCTGACCCAGTCGCCCGCGGGCGTGCCATGAAGCCAACTGTGCACATGGTCGATCGCGGCGGAGGCGGCCGAGGCGGCCGAAGAGGCGCCGCGCGCCTTGATGACGGCCGCGCCGCGCTGTTGTATCACCGGAATGAATGTCTCCTCGATCCACTGTTGGGTCACGAGGGACTTTGCCGGCTTGCCGGCGACCTCGGCGTGCGACACATCGGGGTACTGGGTGGCCGAATGATTTCCCCAGACGATCATGCGGCGGATATCGCTCACGTGCGTCTCGGTCTTTTGCGCCAGCTGTGACAGCGCGCGGTTGTGATCGAGGCGCGTCATCGCGGTGAAGTTGCGCGGATTGAGATCGCGGGCATTGCTTCGGGCGATGAGCGCGTTGGTATTGGCGGGATTGCCGACCACCAGCACCTTCACGTTGCGGTCGGCGACTTCGTTGAGCGCGCGGCCCTGCACGGAGAAGATCTGTGCGTTGGCGAGCAGCAGGTCCTTGCGCTCCATGCCCGGCCCGCGCGGGCGCGCGCCGACCAGCAGCGCCACCTGACAGTCGCGGAACGCGAGGCGCGCGTCATCGGTCGCCGCCACCTTCTCGAGTGTTGGAAACGCGCAGTCCTGCAGCTCCATCACCATGCCCTGCAGCGCCCCGAGCGCCGGGGTGATCTCGAGCAGCTGCAGGCTCACGCGCGTGCCCGGGCCGAGCAGGGCGCCCGCGGCGACACGGAAGGCGAGGGCATAGCCGATCTGTCCGGCGGCGCCGGTGATGGCAACGTTCACGGCGGATTTCATGGCGGGCGCTTCGGAGCTGGGGAAAGGAGCCCGGAATTCTAGTCCCCGCGCCCCCGGATCCTAAAGGCCGTGCCGCGGGCCGCTCAAACCCTCCGGCCGCCGCCCCTCTCCAACGCCCTGTAACCAGCCCTGGACTGAATTGGTGAGGTAGCTTGACACTCAAGTAGTGTTGTACTAGAGTACAACACTAAGGAGGGCAGAAAACCGCCCTCCGAGACAGACAGGCGAGTTCCACAGACAAACCCGACACAGCCAAGGAGATAACCATGAACAGCTTCGCTTCCACCCTCTACCGTAACCTGACCTGCGCCGCCGCCGCCGCCCTGATCACCCTGGTGTTCGGCCTGAGCTTCGTGGCTTCCACATCCGTTGCCCCCGGCCACGGCGCTGCACGCGCCGCAGTCGCCAGCCACGCCTAGCAGATCCGTGACTCAAGACCCGTCAAGGAGCCGACCATGAACCCGTTCGTTTCCACCCTCTATCGTGACGTGACCTGTGGCGCCGGCGCGATCCTCATCACGCTGCTCCTGAGCGCCGCCTTCGTGCAGTCGACGTCGGTTGCCCCCGGCAGTCGTTCCGAGGCGAGACACGTACTCGCCCAGCGCTCGGCACCCGGCTGGTTTGGCCAGCCCGAGCCGGCCGTTTTGGTAGATTAGTGGGCTAATCCCCCGTCACAGGCACCGTGCAACCGATCATGGATCCGCAGTGGGACGACAGCCTGCCGATCTACCGGCAACTGCGGGACCGGGTGGTAGCGATGATCCTCGAAGGCGTTCTCAGGGAAGGAGACCCGCTGCCCTCGGTCCGCAGCGTCGCCGCGGACTTCCGCCTGAATCCGCTCACGGTGCTCAAGGGCTACCAGCAACTCGTCGACGAGCGGCTGGTGGAGAAGCGCCGCGGCCTGGGCATGTTCGTGAGCTCGGGCGCGCGCAAGGCGCTGATGAAGGACGAGCGCCAGCGCTTCCTCGAGGAGGATTGGCCGAAAGTGTATGCCACCATCCAGCGCCTCGGCCTGACGCCGGAGGAACTGCAGCGCGCAGGCGCCGCAGCCCCCGCGGCCACGTGGCCGGCGCCCAAGGCCGGGCCCGCAGCACCAGGTGACGAAGATGACAGCAGTAATTGAAGCGCGCGGCCTCGCCAAGGTCTACGGCGCGACCCGCGCACTCGATGGCGCGAGCTTCGGCGTCGAAGCCGGCCGCATCGTCGGCCTCATCGGTCCGAACGGCGCCGGCAAGACCACCGCGCTCAAGGCGATCCTGGGACTCACCCCTTTCAGCGGCGAGCTCAGCGTGCTCGGACTCGATCCGCGCACGCAGCGCGATGAGCTGATGCGCGAGGTGTGCTTCATGGCCGACGTGGCGGTGCTGCCGCGCTGGCTGCGCGTGAGCCAGGCCCTGGATTTTGTCGGCGGTGTGCATGTGCGCTTCGAGCGCGCGCGCGCCACGGACTTTCTGCGCCGCACCGATATCCGCATGGAGAGCCGGGTGCGCGAGCTCTCCAAGGGCATGGTGACGCAGCTGCACCTGGCGCTGATCCTCGCGATCGATGCACGCCTGCTGGTGCTCGATGAGCCGACGCTCGGGCTCGATCTGCTGTACCGCCGCAAGTTCTACGACACCCTGCTCAACGACTACTTCGACAAGCAGCGCACGATCCTGCTCACGACTCACCAGGTGGAGGAGGTCGAGAACCTGTTCACCGACGTGATTTTCATCAACCACGGCCGCGTGGCCCTGAGCTCCTCAGTCGAGGATCTCGGCGCCCGCTATCAGCAGGTGAACGTGAGTGCGGAAGCTGCGCCGCGGGCGCGCGCGCTGCAGCCGTTCTACGAGCGCGAGGTGTTCGGACGCGTGGCGATGTACTTCGAGGGCCGCACCCCGGCCGAGCTCGGCGCGCTGGGCGAGCTGCGCACGCCCTCGATCGCCGACCTGTTCGTTGCCAAGATGCAGGGAGCGGTGAGCCCATGAACAGCCCGGCCGCTGAAGTCCCCGGCACCGATCGCCCCGCCGCTGCGCCCGCCGGTGCCGGGACCCGCAGGACGCTGCTCACGCTGGTGCGCCGCGAGTTCTGGGAGCACCGTGCGCTGTGGATCGCGCCGCTCGCGACGGCGGTGCTGCTGGCGCTGTGCGCCATCCCGCCCCACGTGCGCGTGGACCTGGGTGATCCTGAGGGCGGGCTGGGCCGCTACTTCGACCAGCAGAAGGTGGCGCTGTTCACGCTGGTGCAATGGGGGCTGTCGGTGCCGCTGTACTGCCTGATGATCTTCCTGGTCAGTTTCTATCTGCTGGATTGCCTGTACGCGGAGCGCAAGGACCGCAGCATTCTCTTCTGGAAGTCCCTGCCGGTGTCCGACGGCCTGACGGTGGCTTCCAAGCTCCTGGTCGCTCTGGTGATCGTGCCGCTCGGGGTATTCGCACTCGCGCTGGCGGCCCATCTGGCGTTCTCCCTCATCTGGGCGGCGCGCGTGGCGCTCGGCAACGCCCCGGCGGTGCTCAGCTGGGACACGCTCGCCTGGGCGAGGCTCGAGATCGCGATGCTGCTGGGTCTGGGTCTCGGGGTGCTGTGGTATGCGCCGTTCGCCGCCTACCTGCTGCTGGTGTCGGCCTGGGCGCGCCGCAACGCCTTCCTGTGGGCGGCCCTGCCGCCGGTGCTGGCGCCGCTCCTGGAGCGGCTCGCCTTCGGGACCCGGTACCTCGGGCACCTGATCGGCTACCGCATGGGCGGGATCTGGCAGACGCTCGCGCTCGGGCACGAGCGGATCCTCTCTCACAACATGCGCCTGCACTCCCTCGGCTCGCTGCTCGGGGAACTCAACTTCCGCGGCGCCTTCACCGACATCGACCTGTGGCTGGGCGTGGCGGTCGCGGCCGCGCTGGTGTTCGCCGCCGCCCGCATCCGCCGCTACCGCGACGACACCTGAGCGCGCCGATACCGGCAGCGCGCACCGCACCGCCGCGGCCGCCGCGGCGCAATCCCACCCGTATCGCCTGTCCGATGGATCGCGCTTATCATCGCGATCCGGACAGGCGACTGGCTCCCCGTGTTGCGGGATGCTCAAATGCGGCCATGCAGTGGAGCGACAAGGATCTCTGGTTCCTCGAGGCGCACCTGCACGCCAAGCGCTGATCCGTCGCGCCCGCCAGCATGAGCCTCGAGCTTCGGCGCACCGACGAGGGCCTGGAGCTCGAGCTGACGGGCGAATGGGTGGCACAGCGGGTTGCCGCGATCGAGAGCGCGGTGGCGGCGCTCGATCTTGCCGCGGCGCGCAAACTGTCGATCTCGACGCAGCGGCTTACCGCGCTGGATCTCTCCGGCGCCTGGGCGCTGCGCCAGCTGCTGCAGCGCGCCCACGCCGCCGACGTCGCGGTGAGCTTCCGGGGCACGCCCCCGGATCAGCTGCGCCTGCTGGATGAGATCCTCACCGACACCGGCGCCGCGGGCGCGCCGGCCAGCTCCGGCGCGCACGCCCGGCAGCCCCTCACGGCGATCGGACGCAACGCGGTGCTCGCCGGCCGCGACCTGCTGCGTGGACTGGCCTTCGTCGGGCATGCGAGCACCACGTTGCTGGGCGGCCTGGTGCGTCCGCGGCGCCTGCGGCCGATCTCGATTGCCCGCCATGTGTATGACACGGGCATTACCGCCGTGCCCATCGTGGCGCTCATTGCGTTCCTCATCAGCGTGATCATCGCCTACATGAGCGCCAAGCAGCTGCGCGGGCTGGGCGCGGACATCTACGTGGTCGACCTGGTCGCCATCGGGGTGCTGCGCGAGCTGGGGGTGCTGCTGACCTCCATTATCGTCGCCGGCCGCTCCGGCAGCTCCTTTGCCGCCGAGCTCGGCTCCATGAGGCTCAACGAGGAAGTGGATGCGCTGGTCGCGACCGGCGTCGATCCGTTCGAGGTGCTGGTGCTGCCGCGGGTGTTGGGGCTTACCATCGCGCTGCCGCTGCTCACCATCATCGCGGATCTGACCGGGCTCACCGGCGGGGCGCTGCTGTGCCGCTATCTGCTCGATATGCCCCTCACCCAGTACGCGAGCCGCGTCAACGAGGCGATCTCCTCCACCACCTTCTGGGTCGGCCTGGTCAAGGCCCCGGTGTTCGCGGTGCTCATCGCGCTCGCGGGTTGTTATCGCGGCATGCAGGTGCGCGGGTCGGCGCGCGAGCTCGGCCGCCTGGTCACCGTCGCGGTGGTGCAGGCGATCTTCTGGGTGATACTCGCGGACGCCCTGTTCGCGGTGCTGTTCATGGAGATGGACATTTGAAGCTGTACCCGGTGCTGCAGGTGCAGGGGCTGGTGAACCGCTTCGGGTCCCAGGTGGTGCACGACGGGCTCGACATGGAGGTGCGCGCCGATGAGGTGTTCGGCATCGTCGGCGGCTCCGGCGCCGGCAAGTCGGTGCTGCTGCGGACCATCCTCGGACTGCAGCGCCCGGTCGCCGGGGTGGTGCGTATCGACGGCAGCGACATCACGCGCATGGGCGAGGCGCAGTTGCGCTCCGTCAAGGCGCACTACGGCGTCACCTTCCAGCAGGGTGCGCTGTACACCGGACTCACGGTGCTGCAGAACGTGCAGCTGCCCATGATCGAGCACCTCGAGCTCGACCGCACGGCGCTGCAGGAGCTGGCGCTGCTCAGGATCCGCCTCGTCGGGCTGCCCGCCGAGGCGGCCCGCAAGTACCCGGCCGAGCTCTCCGGGGGCATGGTGAAGCGCGCCGCTCTCGCCCGCGCCCTGGCGCTCGATCCGCGCCTGTTGTTTCTGGATGAGCCCACCTCGGGCCTCGATCCGGTGAGTGCGGCCGCGTTCGATGAGTTGGTGCTGTACCTGCAGAAACAGCTGCGGCTCACCATCGTCATGATCACCCATGATCTGGACAGCATCTTCCGTACCTGCAATCGTGTCGGGGTGATCGTGGACGGGCGCATGGAATCGGACACGCTGCAACGCATCGTCGACCACCCGCACCCCTGGATCAGGGCCTATTTCCACGGCGAGCGCGCGCGCGCACGCCTGGGAGCCGCGCATGGAGCGTGAGGCGAACTACGCCGCGGTCGGGGCGTTCGTGCTGCTGGTGGCGCTGCTCGGAGTGCTGTTCGTCTACTGGTATTCCGACACCCGCGAGCATCGCGACTACAACCGCTACGAGATCTACTTCACCGGCAGCGTCAGCGGCCTCGACCGGGGAGCGGCGGTGCGCTACCTCGGTGTCGGTGTGGGGCGCGTGGTCCAGATGCGCATCGACCAGCGCGATTCCAGCCGCGTCGAGGTGATCGTCGACATCGACGCCACGACGCCGATATCGGCGCATACCGTCGCGGAGCTGCAGCTGCAGGGGGTCACGGGGCTGCTGTACATCGACCTGCGCGAGGATCGCGGCAACAAGCGCCTGGCGCAGACGGTGGCGGGACTCAAGTACCCGGTGATCCGTTCGGCGCCCTCGGGCTTCGATGTGTTCCTGGCGAGTCTGCCGGAAGTGCTGGCGGCGGCCGGCACCGTGGTGCAGCGGGCCGGCCTGCTGCTGAGCGACGCCAATCTGCACGCGGTTGCCAGCACGCTGCAGAGCCTGGAGCGGGCGAGCAGCGAGCTGCCGCAGACCGTGCGCGACCTCAAAGCCCTGGTCGCGGAGCTGCGCGGCGCCAGCGCCGAACTGGCCGCATCCGCGCGCAGCGTCCGCGGCCTGATCGATACGGCCGGGCCGGACGTGGAGGCCGCGGCGCGGCGCATGCACGTCATCGCCGAGCATCTGGCGAGCGCCAGCGAGCAGCTCGACAAGCTGATCGCCGACAACCGCGAGGACGTGCGCTCGTTCACGCGCGACGGGCTGCCGGAGCTCGAGCGCTTTGCGCGTGAGGGGCGCGAGGCGGCCGAGGACATCCGCGCACTCTCGACCAGCCTGCGGGAGAATCCCACCCAGCTCATCTATCAGCCGCAGGAGCGCGGCGTGGAGATCCCACGGTGAGAATTACACCCCAGGCGATGAGCGCCGTGCCGCTGCTGTGCATCCTGAACGGTGGCTGTTCGGGACTGTTCCACAGCAGCGCGCGCCCCGAGCAGACGTACTACCTGCGTGCGCCGCCCGCCGCGGCCCGCGAAGAGGTCCCGACCGCGGCCCGCGGCGACCCGGGCTCGCCCCCGGCGCTGGCGGCATCGCTGCGGGTCGGTCATCCGCAGGCCGATCCCGGGCTCGACTCCTCGCACATCATGCTGGTGCAGGCGGATCATCGCATGAACTTCTACGCCGGCAGCCGCTGGCCGGGTCCGACTGCGGACGTGATCGAAGCGCTCGCCGTCGAAACGCTGCGCGCCTCGGGCGCGTGGCGGTCGGTGGAGGATTCCACCAGCCCGTTCCCGTCCGACTATCTGCTACAGGTCGCGGTGCGCCGCTTCGAGGCCGACTACACCGCCGGGGGCACGGTTCCGGAGGTGCACGTGACGCTCGACTGCATCATCGGGCGGCGTGAAGGGCGCGACGTGGTGGCGACGTTCGTGGCTTCGGGCGCGGCGCTCGCCACCGCCAACCGCCTGAGCGAGGTGGTCTCCGCCTTCGAGCAGGCCACCGGCGCCGCCCTCGGCTCCCTCTCGCAGCAGGCCCAGCAGGTGGTGCGCGCCGTCGCGGAGCGTGCGGCCGCGGAGCGTGCAGCCGTGGAGCGTGCGCCTCAGAAGGAGGACAGTCCGACGCCCTCCATCAGCCGGCAGAGCCAGTAAACCGGCTTCAGGCCGAGCGGGAGGCCGGCGCGTCGGCGCGCTGCAGCAGGTGCGCAAAGGGTGCGGCGCCGGTGCCCTGGCGCGCGAGCAGCGCCAGCAGCTCATCCGCGGTGCACGGCTCGCCGAACAGCCGCCCCTGGCCGTAGTGGCAGGAGCTGGCGCGCAGGAACTCCAGCTGTGCCCGCGACTCGACGCCTTCGGCGATCACTTCCATGCCGAGGCTGCGGCCCATTTCGATGATGGTGCGCACGATGGTCGCATCCCCTGCGTCCTCGACCGCGTCGCGCACGAAGGACTGGTCGATCTTCAGGGTGCCGATCGGGAACTGCTGCAGCGCCGACAGCGAGGAGTAGCCGGTGCCGAAGTCATCGATCGAGAGGTGCAGGCCCATCGCGTACAGCTCATCGAGGAGGCGCACGGTGCGCTGCGGATCGGCCATCAGGGTGGTCTCGGTGATCTCCAGCTCGAAGGCGGTCGGGGACACCTGGTGGCGGCGGAATACCGAGCGGCAGCGCAGGATGAAGCTCGCCTGGCGCAGCTGCTTGAGCGACAGGTTCAGCGAGATGCGTCCCGGATCGCCGCCCTGGCTCTGCAGCTGGCGGTAATCGAGGCACACGCGGTTCAGCACCCACTCGCCGATATCCAGGATGAGGTTGGTTTCCTCGGCCAGCGGGATGAAATGCGAGGGCGGAATGTCGCCGTGCCCCGGCAGGCGCCAGCGCAACAGCGCCTCGGCGCCGATGATACGGCCGTTGCGCAGGTCGACCTTGGGCTGGTATTTGATCTTCAGCTCGTCGCGCTCCAGCGCGCGCCGCAGTTTGCTCTTCAACATCAGCCGCTCGACCGCGGCGGCGTTCATTTCCGGAGAGTAGAAGGCGAAGGTGTTGCCGCCATTCTGCTTCGAGTAGTACATCGCCGCATCGGCGTTGCGGATCAGGTCGATGACGTTCTCGGCATCGCGCGGGCAGAAGGCGATGCCGACGCTCGCGGTGAGGAACACCTCGTGTTGGTTCAGCTGGAACGGGCGGCACACCTCGGTCAGGAGCGAGCGTGCCAGCTGCGCAATCGGCCCGCGGTTGTCGGCATCGGCCGGCAGGCCCTCCACGAACAGCGCGAATTCATCCCCGGCGAGCCGACCCACCACCGTCTCCTTCGGCAGCGAGCGTGCCAGGCGCTCGGCCAGCACCTCCAGCGTGCGATCGCCGGCGCCGTGACCGAAGGTGTCGTTGACCTCCTTGAAGCGGTCCATGTCCAGGTACAGCACCGCCACCACCTGACCTGCGCGCAGCGCGCGCGCGATGGTCTGCTGCAGCAGGTGGTGAAACTGCATGCGGTTCGGGATCTTGGTGAGCGCGTCGTAGCGCGCCAGATAGCGTATGCGGCGTTCGGCGCGCTTGCGGTCGGTGATGTTGCGCGCCACGAAGATGTTGCCCTGGAACTGCGGATCGTCGCTGTCGATGCGCGAGCCGGTGAACGACACCGGGATGGTCTGACCGCTGCGCGTGCGCACCACCGTCTCGCGCGTCTCCTGCGCCGCCTGCAGCAGATCGAAGCCGGCGCGCTCGCGCTCCTCGAGCACCGTGAGGATGTTGCGGCCGAGGAGCTCCTCCTCGCCGAAACTCAGCAGCTTGCAGGCCGCCGAGTTGGCCATCTTGATGATCCCGTCGGGGGAGGTGACGAACACCGCATCGGTCATGCTGTTGAGCACGCTGTGCAGGTAGTTCTTGTTGATGGTGGACTGGCGCAGGCGCCCCCGCATGCGCTCGAGCGCCTGCTGCAGGTCCGCCAGCGCCTCGTGCCTGCGCACCTCCACCGGACGGGTGTAATCGCCCTGGCCGATGCGCTCGGCACTCTTGATCAGCGAGTCGACCGGCCGCTGCAGCTGGCGGGTGAGGCGCCAGGCAAGCGCCGCGCCGGCGAGCCCGCCGGCCGCGGTGAGCGCGAAGCCCAGCAGCCAGGTGAGCCGCCAGCGAGCGGCGCTCGCCGCGTCCAGCCGTCCGCTCAGGCTCACCGCCGACACGGGCGCGGCCTGCTCGAGCACCACGGTGAGGGTGGCGAGGGTCTCGGGCGTGGCCGCGCCGGGGATGTTCTCGACGAAGGTGCGTACCGGGGCTACGACCTGGGAGCTGAGCGCGCCCGCGGTCGCGCCGGCGCTGCGCCGCCAGTTGAAAATCCGCTTTCCTGAGCGCGTCGTCACGCTGATGGCGGCGAGCGTGGGATTGTCGATGAAGGGCTGGAGCCTGCGCGCCACACCGCTTCCGTCCCCGGCGCGCACCGCCCCGGCGATCGAATCCGCCGCGTGCGCGGCGATGCTCTGCGCCCGGGCCTGCAGCTCCGGATCGACGCGTTCGAGTGTGGCGCGCTCGGCGAGCACGCTCAGGGTGCGCGTGTCAGCCTGGTGCCGCACGAGCAGCACGCTCGCCACGGCAGCCGCGGCGAGCACCACCACCGCGAAGGCGGCGCCGGCGTACTTGAACTTGAAGGTGGCGGCAGTCACGTATGCGGCCGCCGCGGGCTGCGCACTGCCCGGGGCGGTGATCCCCTGTGTTCTGGAGATTCATATTAACCGCCGCTCGGGACTCAAGGCTAGGCGCTTATCAGTTGCCGGACCAGACTCTCTTTATATGCCCGAGCATCAGCCCACGCATCGTGGCCATGGGATCGTTGCTGGCCGCGAAGATGGGCGGCCGGCGCCGCAGCAGCTGCCAGCTCTCGCTGCGCAGCACCTGGCGCAGGTACTCGATGTTGCGCTCGATCGCTTCCATGTAGGGATTGCCGCCGCCATAGAGGATTTCCAGGTAGCGGTAGGCTGCATGGAAATCCCCATCCAGCCGCTTGCTGCGCACCTCCGCCACGAACTCCGGCGTCTGGCGCAGCAGATCCAGCCCCGAGGCGTACTTCACGCGGGGATTGCCCTGGCTGAAGGGCAGGGCGACACCGCCGAGCACGAACTCGGCATACAGCCGGTCACGGCATTTTTCCAGGTAACAGCGGTCGGCCATCTGGGCGATCATGTCCGCCGTGCCGAGCAGGTGGCCGACCGTTATGTCGCGTGCATCGGAAACCGTCTCCTCGATGCGCGCGAACGGTACCTCGTAGCCGGTGAAGTGAATGATCTCCGAGGCCACCGGCACCCAGGAGCGGAAGCCCAGCACCGGCAGGTACTCCTGCAGGAAGCGCGCGCCGCGCGACACGTGCGTGCGGGTGAACTCCGCGCCGTTGCGCGAGTCCCTGTCGTCGCTGCGGCGCAGATAGCCCACGTCGTGAAACAGCCCGGTGACGAGCCCGACCATGGCGCGCGCGCCGCCCAGGCGGCCAGACTCTTCCTGCTGGCGCTCGTAGCCCACGATCAGGCGCGCGAGCGCGAGGGTGATGTCGAGCGTGTGCTGCCGGTCGTGGTACACCGTGTCGACGCCGTGGAATCCGGGCACCTTGCCGGCGAACAGCCGTTCGAAGTGCTCGAAGGCGCGACCCAGCGGCTCCAGGGACAGCCCCGGCCACGTGGGCCGGTAAAGGGCCTCGACCGCGGCAAGCACCGCGGCGGGTGAGCTCACCTGCACGGTGTTGGTAACGTCGAAATCGCTGCGCCGGATGCTGGTCATGGTGGACGGAGGCGACGCGGCGGCCGTCCCCCTGACTGGCCTGACCGGTGCCTTAACACCCAGTCTAGGCAGTTCCGGCACCCCGGCACCGCGACGCGGCGCACACTTTGACATCCTCACCTCCGCGCGCAGGCGGCTGTGGCCCGCGCCTTGCTGTGCCCGCGCGCCACTAGCTTAGCGAAGCCGAGCTAGTAGATGCGCAGGCCGCCGTACTTGCGGCGGATGTGCCGGTCGAGCACCAGGGCTCCGAGCGCAAAACCGACGCACAGGGCGAGCAGCCCCGCACCGAGCGCCCACGGCCACACCCGCCGGGGATTTTCCTCCTCCGCCGCGGCAAACAGCGCCGGCGGCGCTGCGGCGGCGTCCTCCGCGGCGACCGCGGCGGTAAGCGCTGCGGTTGGGGCGGCGGCGCCCCCGCCGGGCGTCGCGCTCGCGGGGCTGCTCGCCGCCGCGAGCTGTGCCTGCAGGCGGCTCACATCCTCCTTGAGCCGCGCCACTTCCGCGGTGCGTTGCGCGAGCCGCGGCCGCAGCGGCTCCTCGGCCGACAGGTAGCTCGCCCTGATCCAGCCCTCCCTGCCGCTGCCCGTGCGCACGTGGACCCAATCGCCCGAGCGCTCCAGGACCTCCAGCGCATCGCCGCTCCTGACCGAGGCAACACGCTCGCCGCTGCCGTCGGGCGCGCTGCTGACACTGACCACCAGTTGCTCGATGACGTACAGGTTTTCCGCGCGCACCGCATTCGAGGCCACGGCGCACAGCAGCAGCAACGGTGCCGGCAGCAGGCGCGCGGTGAGCTTCGCGGTCACGCGGCGAGCTCGCCCGTGGCGAGGATGCCGTGCTGCTTCAGCAGCGCCGCGACGTCCGGCCGGCGGCCGCGAAACTCGATGAAGGCCTCGAGGGCGTCACGGCTGCCGCCGCGGCTGAGGATCGCGTCCAGAAAGCGCTGGGCGGTGGCGCGGTCGAACACCCCGCTCTCCTCGAACGCGGCAAAGGCATCCGCCGCGAGCACCTCCGCCCACTTGTAACTGTAGTAGCCGGCGGCGTACCCGCCGGCGAAGATATGGCCGAAGCTGTTCGCAAAGCGGTTCCATTCCGGCACCGGCACGACCGCGACCTCGTCGCGGACCTCGCGCAGGATCTGCTGCACGCGCGCGCCGCGCTCGGGCGAATACTCGGTGTGGATGCGGAAATCGAACAGGGCGAATTCCAGCTGCCGCATCATCTGCAGCCCCGCGTGGAAGCTGCGGGTGGCGATCAGCCGCCCCTGTGTTTGCGCGGGCAGCGGCGCACCGCCCTCGAAGTGCCCGGAGATGCGCTGCAGAACCTGCGGGTGCCAGGCGTAGTTCTCCAGGAACTGGCTCGGCAGCTCCACCGCGTCCCAGGCCACGCCGTTGATGCCGGCGAGGCTCGGATAGTCGACGCGCGTCAGCAGATGGTGCAGGCCGTGGCCGAACTCGTGGAACAGGGTGAGCACGTCGTCGTGCGTGAGCAGCGCCGGTTGTGTCGCGCCAGGGGGCAGGAAATTGCACACCAGGTAGGCAACCGGGAGCGCCGCGCCGCTGCGCAGGCGCTTGCGGCCGACGCACTCGTCCATCCAGGCGCCGCTGCGCTTGTTGGGGCGCGCGTACGCGTCCAGGTAGAAGCTGCCGACCGCCTCACCGGCGCTGCCTGCGATCTCGAAGAAGCGCACGTCCGGGTGCCACACCGGCGCACCGGCACGCTCGCGCACCGCCACGCCGAACAGCCGCTCGGCGACCTCGAACAGCCCGGTGAGCACCCGCGGCAGCGGGAAGTACGGCCGCAATTGCTCCTGCGACACCGAGAAACGCTCACGCTGCAGCCGCTCGGCATAGAAGCCGAGGTCCCAGGCGGCGAGCCTGCGGCCGGCGAACGCTTCGAGCTCGGCGAACTCGCTGAGCGCCGCGGGGCGGGCCGCGCGCGACAGATCGTGCAGGAACTGCAGCACTTCATCGACGCTGTGCGCCATGCGGGTCGCGAGCGCGTACTGCGAGTAATTGCGAAAATCCAGCAGCCGCGCCGCCTCGTGGCGCCGCCGCAGGATCTCTTCCATCACCGCCGAGTTGTCCCAGCACCCGGCGCCCGGGCCGCAATCCGAGGCACGCGTCGACCACGCCTCGTAGAAGGCGCGCCGCAGGCTCTCGGACTCCGCATCGGTGACCACCGCGACGTAGGTCGGCTGGTCGAGGGTGAGGATCCAGCCCGCCACGCCGCGCTCGTGCGCCCGGCGCCGCGCCTGCTCGATGAGCATGTCGTTCAGTCCGCGCAGCTGCTGCGGATCCTCGACGTGGCGCGTCCAGGCGTTGGTGGCATCCAGCACGTTCTCTTCGAACTTTGCCTGCAGCTGGGTGAGCTCGAGCATCACGGACTTGAAGCGCTCCTTGCGCTGCGCCGGCAGACCCACCCCGGCGAGGCGAAAGTCCCGCATCGCATGCTCGATCACCTGCCGCTGCACCGGGGCGAGCGCGGCGCCTTCCTGGTCGGCGATGGTGCGATAGGCCCGGAACAGCGGCTCGCTCTGTGCGAGGTCGGTCTGGTAGGCGGACAGCAGCGGCAGGCAGGCGTTGTAAGCGCTGCGCAGGGAGTCGGAATTGAGCACCGCGTTCAGGTGGCTCACGGGCGACCAGGTGCGCGAAACGCGGTGCTGCAGCTCCTGCAGCGGCTCGATGAGCGTCGCGAAGCTGGGTTGCGGCAGTGAGGCGAGCTCCTCGATCCGTGCGCGGTTCTGCGTGAGCAATTCCCGCACCGCCGGTTCGACGTGCTCGGGACGGATCTGCAGGAACTGCGGCAGGGGTTCCCGGCCGAGGAGAGGGTTTTCCATGCGGTCTCGTGGCGTGAGCGTGCGGGCCATTGTAGCGGCCTTCGGCAGGCCCGGCGCTGCGGGGGTGGAACCGCGGCCGCGCATCCTCATATAACATGACGTCGGCTAAGCGCTCGAGGGCGTATGACCGAGAAATTCGACCTGGTGGTGATCGGCGGCGGCAGCGGCGGGCTGGCCGCGGCGCAGCGCGCCGCCGAATACGGCGCGCGGGTGGTGCTGGTGGAGTCCGGCCGCCTCGGGGGCACCTGCGTGAACGTCGGCTGCATACCGAAGAAAATCTCCTGGAACGCGGCCGATCTCGGCGGCGCGCTGCGCGATGCCCCGGACTACGCTTTCCGGCTGGAGGCCGCGGGGCACGACTGGGGGTTGCTCAAGCAGAGGCGCGACGCCTACATCCTCGAGCTGAACGCGGTGTACGCCGCGAATCTCGCGCGCCGCAAGGTCGAGCTGGTGCGCGCCCGGGCGAGCTTCCTCGATGCGCGCGGCGTCAGTGCCGGCGGGCGCCGCCTGCAAGCCCCACACGTCATCATCGCCACCGGCGGGCGGGCGCGCCGGCCGCTGATTCCCGGCGCCGAGCTCGGCATCACCTCTGACGGCTTCTTCGAGCTCAGCGAGCGCCCGCGGCGCGTCGCGGTGGTGGGCAGCAGTTACATCGCCATCGAGCTCGCGGGCATTTTCGCCGGCCTCGGGGCCGACACCACCCTGGTGCTGCGCGGGGACACCGCGCTGAAGAGCTTCGACGACATGCTCGGCGAGGCGACGCTCGACATGCTGCGCGAGGAGGGCGTGAACATCATCATGCACGCCTCACCTGCCGCGCTGGCACGCGGCGCCGGCGGCGCGCTCGAGCTCGCCGCGCGCGACGGCCGGCGTCTGGGCCCGTTCGATTGCGTGCTGTGGGCGGTCGGGCGCATGGCGGCGGTGGAGGACCTCGAGCTCGCCAAGGCCGGCGTGGCGCTCGATATTCAGGGCTTCATCGCCACCGACCGGTACCAGGCGAGCAGCGCGCCCGGGATCTATGCCATCGGGGACGTGACGGGGCGCGCGCAGCTCACGCCGGTCGCGATCGCGGCGGGCCGGCGGCTGTCGGACCGGCTGTTTGGCGGGCAGAGCGACCGGCACCTGGATTACGAGAACATCCCGACGGTAATTTTCGGCCGACCACCCCTCGGCACCGTCGGGCTCACCGAGAAGGCGGCCCGCGAGCGCCACGGTGCCGCCAACATCACGGTGTTCAGATCCAGCTTCGTGCCGCTGTATCACGCGCTCACCACGGCGAAAAGGCGCTGCGAGATGAAGCTCGTGACCGCCGGTCCCGAGCAGCGCATCGTCGGCCTGCACGTCGCGGGCGCGGGCGCGGACGAGATGCTGCAGGGGTTTGCGGTGGCGGTGCGCATGGGAGCGACCAAGAAGGACTTCGACGACACGGTGGCGATTCATCCGACCTCTGCGGAGGAGCTGGTCACCATGCGATGATCCCGCTGCGCACTCAGGCGCTCTCGCTACGCTCCTTGAGCGCGGCGAGTACTTGCGCGGTGTCCGGACGTATGCCGCGCCACAGACGAAACGACTCCGCGGCCTGCTCCACCAGCATGCCCCAGCCCTGCAGCGCCCGCATGCACCCCTGCAGGTTGGCCCATTCGATGAAGGCGGTCGCGGACCTGCCGTAGGCCAGGTCGTAGCACACCGTCTGCGGGCCGATGACCGTCGGCGGAAAGGGCGGCAGCTCACCGGCGAGGCTGGCGGAGGTGGCGTTGACGATCAGGTCGAAGGGCTGGTCGAGCTCTGCGAACCCGACGCCGCGCACGACGCCCAGCTCAGTGAACTGCGCGGCGAGCGCCTGGGCGCGCTGCGGTGTGCGGTTGGCGATCACCAGCACCTCGGGCGCCAGGCCCAGGAGCGGGCCGAGGATCCCGCGGGACGCGCCGCCTGCGCCGATGACGAGCACCCGGCGGCGGGTAATGGCCACTCCGAGGTTGTCGCACAGGTCGCGCACCAGGCCGGCGCCGTCGGTGTTGTCGCCGAGGATGCCGTCGGGACGCGCCGCGAGCGTGTTCACCGCCGCGGCGTAGGCGGCGCGGGGCGTCAGCTCGTGCGCCACCTCCACCGCCGCGATCTTGTGAGGCAGGGTGACGTTCAGGCCACGGCCGCCCTGCGCGAAGAACGCGCGCACGCGCTGGTGAAACTCAGCGGGCGGCACGTCGTAGAGGCGGTAGCTGATCCTCTGCCCGGTCTCGCGGGCAAACATGCCGTGAATGAACGGCGAGAGGCTGTGACCGACCGGATGGCCGGCGACTCCGTACTGATCCAGCGCGGTGCCCATCAGGGTGATTGTGACAGCATCCGTGCGCTCGCGCCCGCGCCGGCGCCCACGGCGAGAGCTGACTTGAGCTCCGGCAGCCAGACCTGCAGGCGCTCGAGAGTGAGGTAGGGCGGGTTCGCGATCAGCAGGCCCGAGCCGTTGAGCCCGACCTGCGAATCACGCGGGTACAGCCACAGCTCGCACACCAGCAGCGGCGCCGGCAGGGTGCGCGCGCAGGCGGCCAGCCAGAAGGCGGTGCGGCGCTGGTCCTTGATCGGATACCAGGCCGCGAACACTCCGGTGGGAAAGCGGCGCAACCCTTCCGCGAGTGCGGCCGTGACGTGCCCGAACTCCTGATCGGTCTGCTCGTACGGCGGGTCGATGAAGGTGAGCGCACGCCGTTCGGGCGGGGGCAGCCAGGCCCGCAGCCGCGTGAAGCCGTCGCCCCGCTCGACCCGCAGGCTGAGCGCAGCATCGCCGCGCGCTTGCGCGAGGCCGCCGAGTGAGGCCTCGAGCGCGTGCGCTTCCGCGCCCAGGAACTCGATGAGCACCGCACGATCCTGCGCCCGCAGCTCGCTCGCCGCGATCAGCGGCGAGCCGGGATACAGATGCCGCTGCCCGGGGAGGGCGCGAAATTGCGCCAGCAGCGCCGCGTACTGGCGCAACTCCGGCGCACTGTGCTCGAGGCTCGCGAAGCGCCCGATGCCGGCGGCCGCCTCGAGCGACGGGCTCGACAGGTCGTAGCTGCCGCGGCCGGCGTGCGTGTCGAGGTACAGGAACCCCTTGTCCTTCTTCTTCAGCGCCGTCAGCAGCCCGAGCAGCGTCACGTGCTTGTGCACGTCCGCGAAGTTGCCGGCGTGGAAGCTGTGGCGGTACTTCATTGCCTGCCGTCGTCCGCACTGATGGAATGTATCACCTGGGAAAGGAGGCGGCGCAGTGCCCGAGTACTGGTTCGACAGCCACGATGGCCTGAGGCTCTACAGCCGTGTGTACGCCGCCGCCGCCGACTCACCGGTGGTGCTGTGCCTGCACGGGCTGATGCGCAACGGCCGCGATTTCGGCGAGCTGGCGGCGCACCTTGCGGCGCGCTACCGCGTCATCGTGCCCGACATGCGCGGCCGCGGCTTCTCGGCGCGCGACCCGAATTTCAACAACTATCAGATCCCGGTCTACCTGCAGGACGTGCTGAGGCTGCTGGCAGGTCTGGGCGCGGCCCGCGTGAGCATCATCGGCACCTCCATGGGCGGTCTCATGGCCATGGTGCTGGGGGCGATGCAACCGCAGCTGATCGCGCGCATCGTGCTGAACGACGTGGGCCCGCAAGTCGAACCCGCGGGGCTCGAGCGCATCCGCGGCTACGCCGGCAAGGCCGCCCCGGTGGGCAGCTGGCCCGAGGCGGTCGCGCAGCTGCGCGCCGACTACGCATCCGCCTGGCCGGACTTGAGCGATGCGCGCTGGGAGCAGATCGCGCGCCTGAGTTACCGCGCCAACGCGCAGGGCGTGCCGGAGGCGGACGCCGACCCGCTGATCCGCGAGCCGTTGAAGAGCAGCTCCGCGGCCACGCCGGATCTGTGGCCGTTGTGGCGCACGCTCGGGCGGCTGCCGATCCTCGTCATCCGCGGCGCGCACTCGGACATCCTGAGCGTGACGACGCTCGCGCGCATGCAGCGCGAGAAGCCGGGCCTCGAGGTGCTCACCGTCGCCAATCGCGGCCATGCGCCGCTTCTCGATGAGCCCGGGTGCGTCGCAGCGATCGAGCGCTTTCTGGCGGCCGCTCCCGGGTGACACGCGCCGTTACTTGAGGCGCCGCGCGCGGCCGTTGGCCGCCGGTGCCGTGGGCCGCAGCTTGCCGGCGGGGGCCTTGCGGGCCGCGCTCCTGGCGCGCGCCCGCGGCTGCTTGCGGGCGGCGTGGGCCGCGGCCTTAGGCTTGCCTGCCGGTGGCGGCGCCGCCGCCGCATGGGCGGGGGCAGGCTGCGCGCGCCCCCGACGCGGGTTCTGCCTGGCGGGGGGAGCTGGCGCGCCTGCCGCGGACCCCGTCCCGGGTGCCTGCGGCGCGCCCTCGCCGGCGGGCGCGGCTGCACGCTTGCCCTTGCCCTTGCCCCAGCGTCCGAAGCGTCCGCCGCGCTCGGGAGCGGCCGCGAGCAGCGTGCGGCATTCCTCCAGCGTGAGCGTCTTCGGGTCGCGGTCCTTCGGGATCTTGGCGTTCTTCTTGCGATCGGTGATGTACGGTCCGTAGCGGCCGTTGAGCACCTGGATACCCTCGGCCGCAAAGTCCTGGATGATGCGATTGGCATCCGCTTCCTGCTTCAGGCGGATCACCTCGTGCGCCCGCTCGAGCGTCACGGTGTACGGGTCGTCTTCCTTGAGCGAGGCGTACTTGCTGCCGTACTTCACGTACGGACCGAAACGCCCGACGTTGGCGACGATCGCCTCGCCCTGCGCCGTCTCCCCGAGCGTGCGCGGCAGCTTGAACAGCTCCATCGCGTCCGCGAGCGTGATGGCATCCATCTTCTGGCCGGGGCGCAGGCCCGCGAAGCGCGGCTTCTCCTCATCGTCCTTGGTGCCGCTCTGCACGAACGGGCCGAAGCGGCCCATGCGCACGGTGACGGGCTTGCCGTTGGCGGGGTCGCGGCCGAGCTCGCGCGCCTGCGCCACCTGCTCGCGCGTGACGGTGCGCTCGATCTTCTCGACCTGGTCGATGAAGGGCTTCCAGAACTTGTCGAGCGGCGTGGTCCACCCTTCCTCGCCGCGCGACACCGCGTCCAGCTCGTCCTCCATCGCCGCGGTGAAGCCGTACTCCACGTAGCGATGGAAGTGATGCGTGAGGAAGCGGCAGACGATCTTGCCGATGTCGGTCGGCACGAAGCGCCGGCTGTCCATCTCGACGTATTCGCGATCCTGCAGCGTGGAGATGATGCTCGCATAGGTCGAGGGCCGGCCGATCCCGTGCTCCTCCAGCGCCTTCACCAGTGAGGCCTCGCTGTAGCGCGGGGGCGGCTCGGTGAAGTGCTGCTCGGCGCGCAGCGCGGCCAGCTGCACCGCATCGCCTTCGCTCATCGGCGGCAGCACGTGATCGGAATCGTCGGCGGCCCCGGCGTCATCGGTGCCCTCCTGGTACACCGACATATAGCCGGGCTTCACCAGCGTCGAGCCGTTGGCGCGCAGCAGGTGACGCTGCGCCCCGTCGGGCCCGGCGAGCATGTCCACGGCGACGGTGTCGAACAGCGCGTGGCTCATCTGCGAGGCGACCGCGCGTTTCCAGATGAGCGCGTACAGCCGGTACAGATCGTCCTCGATCTTGCCCTCGACGTCGGCGGGCGTGATGCTGGCAGCCGTCGGGCGGATGGCCTCGTGCGCCTCCTGCGCATTCTTCGACTTGGTCTTGTAAATGCGCGGCTCCTCTGCCACCTCGTCCTTGCCGTACAGCCTTGCCGCGACCTCGCGTATCTCCTGCACCGCTTCCGCGGCGAGTGACACCGAGTCGGTGCGCATGTAGGTGATCAGCCCGACGCTGCCTTCGCCGATGTCCTGTCCCTCGTACAGCTGCTGCGCGAGACGCATGGTGCGCCGGGCGTTGAAGCCGAGTTTGCGGGCCGCCTCCTGCTGCAGCGTCGAGGTGGTGAAGGGCGGGGCGGGATTGCGGCGGCGCTGCTTGCGATCGATCGCGAGCACGCGCAACTCGCCGCCGCCAGCGGCGCCGGCGCCGGCCGCTGCGCGGATGGCGCGCTCGACCTCGCGCGCTGCGGTCTCGTTGGTGAAGCTGAACTGCTCGACCTTCTGGCCGCGATACTCCAGCAGCTTCAGCGGGAAGGACTGCGAGCTGTGGGCGCCCTCGCCCTCGATGGTCCAGTACTCCTGCGCCACGAACGCGCCGATCTCCTCCTCGCGCTCGCAGATCATGCGCAGCGCCGGGCTCTGCACGCGCCCCGCCGACAGCCCGCGGCGCACCTTCTTCCACAAGAGCGGCGAGAGATTGAAGCCGACCAGATAGTCGAGCGCGCGGCGCGCCTGCTGGGCGTTGACGAGCTCGAGCGACAGTCCGCGCGGCTGCCCGACCGCCGCGCGGATGGCGTTGCGCGTGATTTCGTAGAACACCACGCGATGCACTTCCTTGCCGTCGAGATCGCCGCGCCCCTGCAGGATCTCCTTCAGGTGCCAGGCGATCGCCTCGCCCTCGCGATCAGGGTCGGTCGCCAGATACAGCGCCTTCGCCTTGCGCAGCGCGCGCGCGATGGCCTCGACGTGGCGCTCGTTCTTCTCGAGCACCTGGTACTTCATGGCAAAGCCGTTGTCGGGATCGACCGCGCCTTCCTTGGGCACCAGGTCACGCACGTGCCCGTAGGAGGCGAGCACGTCGAAATCGCGGCCCAGATACTTCTTGATCGTCTTGGCCTTGGCGGGCGATTCGACTATGACCAGATTGTCTGCCATGAGTTATGGAAAAACACTCGAGCCTAAAACGAAAAACCGCGGACGAGCCGCGGACCTGACCTCACCTGGAGGCGCCGCGGCGCGCTCAGTGCGGAGCATGGGTGCGCAGATCCGCCACCAGCCCGCCGAGCCGCTCGACCGCCAGCTCACTCCCGGGCTGACTCGAGAGCACCATGAGCACGACCCACTTCAGCGGCTCGGTGTCGGGCTCGTCGGCTTCCAGCGCCAGCATGCGTTCGATCACGATCTCGCGCTGTTGCGGCGTGATGACACGCGCGCGCTCCAGCGTCAACAGCAACCCGCGGCACTCCGGCGACAGGCGCAGCAGCTCACTGTCGGCAAAAACCCGCACGCCGCACGGCGCGCCGTCCTCGCGCGCCGCGCCCGGCAGGGGCGGGCGCTGGTGTCCGAAGGCGAGCTCGGTGAGCCAGTCCAGTGCCCGCTCGACGTTGGTGCGAGCGAAGCCCGCCCATTCCAGATCGCGTGCCAGCTGCTCGCGCTCGGGCACTTCCGGGGTCTCTTCGAGCATGTAGCGGTCGAAGACGTAGATCAGGATGTCGAGAACGCTGCCAGTCATCATTCAAGGTAATCGGCCATAGCGGCCGCCCGGAAGCGCCGCCACACGCCCCTGCAGCTCGAGTATCAGCAGCATCGAGGCAACTGACTCGGAGGCTAAACGCGTGCGCGCGACGAGAACATCGATGGTCGCGGGTTCAAAGCCGAGCGCATCTAACAGCATTTCATACTCCTTGTCCAATGCCGGCGGCGGTGGAAGGGACCCGGGCGCGCTCGTAAGTGTTTCTTTCGGAACCGAAATCCGCAGCTCCGCCAGAACGTCCGCGGCCTCCTCCACCAGCTTGGCGCCGTCGCGTATGAGTTGGTGGCAGCCCCGCGAGACCGGACTGTGGATGGAGCCCGGGATCGCAAACACCTCGCGCCCGGATTCCGCCGCCAGGCGCGCGGTGATGAGCGAGCCGCTGTGACGGGCGGCCTCGACCACCAGCGTGCCGAGCGCGAGCCCGCTGATGATGCGGTTGCGCCGCGGGAAGTGCTGGCGCAGCGGTGCGGTGCGTGGCGGGAACTCCGACACCAGCGCGCCGCGCGCGCGGATGCGAGCGGCGAGGGCGGCGTGTTCGGCCGGATAGACCCGATCGAGGCCGGTGCCGCACACGGCCACCGTGAGGCCCTCGACCGACAGCGCCCCTTCGTGGCTGGCGGCATCGATCCCCAACGCGAGTCCGCTGGTCACGGTGAGCCCGGCGCGCGCAAACCACGCGGCGAACGCGCGCGCCGTTTCCCGTCCACTGGGCGTGGGGCTGCGCGAGCCGACCATGGCGAGCTGTGGTGAGGCGAGCGCCGGCGCGGATCCGAGCAGGTACAGCGCCGCGGGCGCGCCGGCGGTCTCGCCGAGCAGCGGCGGATAGTCCGGGTCGGTGCACAGAATGATGTGCGCGCCGCTCGCGGCGAGCCACACGAGATCCGCCTCGATTGCGGCCTCATCGGGCGAGCCGAGAAACCGGTGCGCGGCCGGGGGCAGCTGCACCTCGCGCAGCGCGCGCGGCTGCAGCGCGCGTGCCGGGTCGCCGCCGGCCGCGGCAATCAGGGCGCGCAGGTGCTCGGCGCCCAACCCCGGGGCTCGTGCCAACAGCGCGCGCGCACGGATCGCATCCATGCGCGCGAGCATAAAGCAAAGGCAGTCAGGGGTTACGCACCACGTCGGCGACGTGAATGGTGTCGGAGGCGCCGACGATCAGCCCGAAGCTGACGCGATCGAATACCTTGAACACCAGCATCGTCCCGCTGCGCTCGTCGGGCAGTTTCACCCTGGGCGCGAACGAGGTGCCGACGCCGTTGGTATCACCGATCTGCCTGCCGCCGCGGAACACGTCGCGCACCACATCGCCCGCCTGGTCGACGGCGAGCACGTTGCCGGGCTCGAGCCCGTGGCGCTTGCCGCGGTTGATGACGACCACTTCGTACGGCCCGACGAGGTCGGTCCCACCGACCACGTTGATGATGCGACCGTGCACCTCGCCCGCCGGCGATCGCAGCGCGAAGGTGACCGGGGTCTGGCTGGCGTCGGTGGTCAACAGGCGATCGCCGCGCAGGGTCTCGCGCGCCGGGTCGATCAGCAGCGCCTTGGCGGGATCCCCCGCGCGCTGCACCAGCGCGGTGGCGGTGTAGATTCCGACATAGCCGACCAACTTGCCGTCATCCGGGTCGCGCAGCGCATCTGCGACGTGCACCACGGCGAAGCGGGTATTCTCCGCCGCCGAAAGATTGCGCACGTACACTTCGTTGCCGGAGCCTGCGACCTCGTGCATGTCGCGGAACGCGAGCACGTAGGGCGCGTGACGGATCTCATCGTCGGTCATGACCGTCGGCCGCGACAGGAACGCGGCGATGGCGGCGTAGGGAATGGTCGGGATGGCGCTCTCGAGAGGCGTGCTGCGCAGACGCGGATCCAGGCGCACCGCACCGGCCTGCTCGAGGCTCACCTGCGGACGGCCGTCGGCACCGAACGCCAGCGCCAGCGTGTCACCCGGATAAATGAGGTGCGGATTGGGAATCTGCGGATTGATGATCCACACCTCGGGCCACAGCCACGGATCGCGCAGGTACATCGTGGCGATGCCCCAGAGCGTGTCGCCGCGTTTGACCGTGTAGTGTTTGGGCGCGCCGGGCTTGAGCGCCGGGCCGGTCTCGACCGGCGCGGCGGCGGCAGGCGCGGCGCTGGCGCCCGCGGCGGCAATCGCCGCCTCGGTCGCCGTCATGTCCTGCTCGGCGGGTACGGCGCGCGCTTCGCCCACAGCCTGCGTCACGGGCGCGGGGGCGGGGGTGGTGGCGGTGCCCTCGGTGTGCCGCAGATGCGAGCAGCCGCCAAGCGTGATCGCACCGATCAGCAAGCCCGCCGCCAGGCGAGCTCCAAGTACTTGATTCGAGACCATCCTCCACTCCTTATTGCGCGAGGTGGACCACACGACCTGCGCCCGAGATTCTAGTTGTTATACTGGGATGGTGCCTGCTCGGCATGCGAATTAATGTCGAGTTTGTGCGCTGGATCACGGGCGGCTCCGCCCCCATATCGGCAAGCCATGGCCTTTAGAACCATCCTCGAGTTCCCCGACCCCCGGCTGCGCACGCGTGCGCACCCGGTGACCCGTTTCGATGCGGCCCTCGGCACGCTGGTCGATGACCTGATCGAGACCATGTACGCCGCTCCGGGAATCGGGCTCGCCGCGACCCAGGTCGATGTGCACCAGCGCGTCATCGTCATCGACGTCTCGGCCGAGCACAACCAGCCGCTGGTGCTCATCAACCCGCAGATCCTCGCGCGCGAAGGGGAGGCGAGCACCGAGGAAGGGTGTCTGTCGGTGCCGGGGATTTTCGATGAAGTGAAGCGCGCGGCGAAGATCCGGCTGCGCGCGCAGGATCGCAGCGGCGCAGCGTTCGAGGCGGATTACGACGACATCCTGGCGGTGTGCATCCAGCACGAGATCGACCACCTCGACGGGAAGCTGTTCGTCGACTACCTGTCGGATCTGAAGCGCGAGCGCATTCGCAAGAAGCTCGACAAGGAGCGCAGGGAGCGCCTCTCGCCTGCGGCCGCGGCGAGCTCGGGCAGCGCGCGCCGCGCGTACTGACGTTGCGCGTCGCCTTTGCCGGCACGCCTGAATTCGCGCTGCCAGCCCTCGCGGCGCTGCTCGCTCGACACAGTGTCGTCGGGGTCCTGACGCAGCCGGACCGGCCCCGGGGCCGCGGCCGCAAACTCGCCGCGAGCCCGGTGAAGACCGCAGCGCTCGCCTCGCAGCTGCCGCTCGCCCAGCCGCAGACTCTCAACAGCCCCGAGGCGCGCGCCGCACTTGGGGACTGGCACCCGCAGGTGCTGATCGTGGTGGCCTATGGACTGATCCTGCCCCGCGAGGTCCTGGCGCTCCCGCCCCTCGGGTGCATCAACATCCATGCGTCGCTCCTGCCGCGCTGGCGCGGAGCGGCACCCATCCAGCGGGCGATCCTCGCCGGGGACACCGAAACCGGCGTCACGATCATGCAGATGGACGAGGGTCTGGACACAGGTCCGGTGCTGCTGCAGCGCCGGCTCGCGATTGCCGCGAGCCACACCAGCGGCTCGCTGCAGGAGGCGCTCTCGAGCCTCGGCGCCGCGGCGCTCCTCACGGCGCTCGATGGGCTCTCGGGCGGCCTCGCGCCCCGCCCCCAGCCCTCCGAGGGCGTCACCTACGCGCCCCGGATCGAGAAAGCCGAGGCACGCATCGACTGGAGGCGCGATGCCCTCGAGATCGAGCGGCAGGTCCGGGCCTTCAATCCCTGGCCGGTCGCCGAAACCACGCTCGAGGGTGAGCCGCTGCGCATCCTGGCGGCCCAGGCTGAGCCTGGCGATAAAAGCGCCGATCCTGGGGCGATCATCGCCGTACATGATGATTTTATGCGCGTGCGCTGCGGTCGCGGCTGCCTGCGGGTGACCGAAGTGCAGCGGCCCGGGCGCCGCCGGCTCGGCGTACGCGATTACTCGCACAGTGTGGCCCTCACCGGGCGGCAGCTTGGCTAGAACCCCCTGGGCCCCTGGCGCGCCGGCGCTGGCGGCGGCGGCGCGGGCGGTCGACGAGGTGATCAGATGCGGCCACTCCGCGGACGCAGTGCTCGCCGGCCTCGCGAATGGCCCGGACCGTGCGGCGATTCGAGCCATTACCCTGGGCACGCTGCGCTGGTACCTGCGCCTCGCACCCGCGGTCGAGGAGCTGCTCGAGACCCGCGTGGCGAGTGCAGTGGGGGCGCTGCTCAACGTGGCCGCCCACCAGATCGAGTACTCGCGCAACGTGCCCGAGGCAACCGTGCACGCGGCGGTCGATGCGGCGCGGCTGCTGGGCACCCCGCGAGCCACCGGACTGGCGAACGCCGTGCTGCGCCGCTTCGTCGCCGAGCGCGCAACACTGCTCGCCCGCGTGGATGTGCAGCTGCCCGCGCGCACGGCGCACCCGGCCTGGCTCGTGCAGCAGATCGCAGCCGCCTGGCCCGGGCAATGTCCGTCCATCCTGGCGGCCAACAACGGCCATCCACCGATGACCGTGCGTGTCGACGCCTCGCGCGCGCAGGCGCGAGCCTATGTGGCTGAACTGGCGGAAGCTCAGATCGAGGCGTATCCGGTAAAGTGGGCCGAGAACGCCGTCACTCTGAATCACCCGATGGCCATAAGCCGCCTGCCAGGCTTCGCCGAAGGCCGGGTCTCGGTGCAGGACGCGGGCGCGCAGCTCGCGGCACCGCTGCTGGATGTGCGCCGCGGCATGCGCGTGCTCGATGCCTGTGCCGCTCCCGGGGGCAAGACGGGTCACCTCCTGGAGCTGCTAGGCGAAGGGGCGGATCTGACGGCCGTAGACATCGACCCGGTGCGGGTGGGATTGATCGAGGACAACCTGCGCCGCCTCAAGCGCAGCGCGCACGTACTGGCCGCAGACGTTCGCGATCCGGGCAGCTTCTGGGACGGGCGGCCGTTCGAGCGGATTCTGGTGGATGCTCCCTGCTCCTCGAGCGGGGTGATCCGCCGTCACCCGGACATCAAGCTGCTGCGACGCCCGGGTGACATGGCCGCGCTGGCGGCCGGACAGCTCGCGATCCTCAGGGCCGCGGTCACGATGCTCACCGCGGGCGGGCGCCTGCTGTACTCCACCTGCTCGATACTGCCGGCCGAGAACGAGGAGGTCGTGACACGGCTGCTGGCGGAGCAGCCGCAGATGAGACGCGCCGCGATGCCGGAAGGCCCCGCGCTGGCGCCGGGAGCGCTCGATTGCACGGTGGGCGTGCAGCTGCTGCCCGGAGCAGAGGCGGGGACGGACGGCTTCTATTATGCTTGTCTCGAAAAGACAACGGCCGGAACCTGAGACGGCGCTTCCGGTCGCAGATCCATCACAGGTCTGTCGTTGCATCCATGCTACGCGGTGTTCCAACAAGGGATGGTTTGACCCGGGGCAGCCTGCTCACGACGCTGTGCGTGATGGCCCTTGCAAGCTGGGGTCCAGCTTACGGCGATGCGCTCGACGGGGTGCTCGAGGTGCGCTCGGCCTACGTGAACCTCGACAAGGGGGTGTTTCTGCTGCACGCGCGCATCGACTACCCCATCAGTCCCGCCATCCGCAGCGCGCTGCGGGACGGACTGACGCTCACGGTCGACCTCGAGGCGCGCGTGGATCGTCAGCGGCGCTTCTGGTTCAACCTGAACATCGTCGAGCTGACGCTGCGGCGCGAGCTCAGCTACCACGCGGTGAGTGACCGCTACGTGGTGCGCGACACCAAGAGCGGCGATCAGGAGAGCTTCGCAACGCTGGACGAGGCGCTGGGGTACCTGGGCAAGGTGGATGCCTGGCCGATCCTGGTGGAGCCGCAGCTGGATGGCGGCAACTACACTATCAGTGTGCGCGCCGGCGTGCGCCGCGGCCACCTGCCGGCCAGCCTGCGCGCCATTCTCTTCTGGACCGACGACTGGGCACGGGTGAGCGAGTGGTACTCATGGTTACTCCCGGCGTGAACGAGCGCCCGCCGCGCCTGCGCTGGGTGGCGGTCGCGCAGGCGCTGCTGTGGTGCGCCATCGGGCTGGGAGCGTTCCTGCTGCTCGCCGAGAGCGTGCAGAATTCCGCGGAATTCGAGCGCCTGCGGCCCTGGATCCTGCTGGTCGACTTGTGCGGCGTGATCGTGCTCAGCGTGCTGCTGGCGCGCAAGCTCTGGCGCCTGGTGCGCGACTATCGCGCCCACGTGCCCGGCTCGCGTCTCACGGCGCGCACCGTGGGCATCTTCGGCGGGCTGGTCATTGCGCCGCTGCTGATCGTGTACCTGTCGTCGCTCGAGTTCATCAATCGCGGCATCGACAGCTGGTTCAAGGTGGAGGTGAAGCAGGGACTGAACGACGCCCTGCGGTTGTCGCGCGCGGCGCTCGACCTGCGCATGCGTGAGTACTCGGCCAGAACGGTGGCACTCGCCGCGGCGCTCACGGATGCGGCGCCCGCCGGCGTGCAGTCGAGGCTCGATGCCGAGCGGCGCGCCAGCCAGGCCACCGAGATCGCCCTCTTCGGTCCACACGAGCACATCCTCGCCGCGAGCCTCGAGAATCCCCTGGAAGGCCTGCCCTCGCAACTACCCGCGGATCTGGTGCGACAGGTGGTGCAGCACCGGCCCTACGTCAGCCTCGAGCCCCTCACCGGCGGGCAGTACCTGATCCGCACGGCCGCGGCGCTCGGGGACGCTGCCGCGGGCCACGACGGGCGCTTCGTGGTGGCGGTCTACCCGGTGCCGGCGCAGCTCGCCGCGCTCTCGGAAGCGGTGCAGAGCTCCTACCACCAGTATGGCGATCTGGCCGCGCTGCGCGAGCCCCTCAAGTACAGCTTCCGCCTCACGCTCACGCTGGTCCTGCTGCTCGCCATGCTGGCGGCCATCTACGGCGCGATCTTCTCGGCACAGCGCCTGGTGCGTCCGGTACAGGATCTGATCGAGGGCACGCGCGCGGTCGGCAAGGGCGACTTCGGCACGCGCCTGCCGCTCCCCTCGCGCGATGAGATGGGTTTTCTGGTGCACTCCTTCAACGACATGACCAAGCGGCTGCGGCGGGCGCGCGCCGAGGCGACCCACAGCCAGCAGGCGGTGGAGCGCGAGCGCGAGCGCCTCGCCATCATCCTGGCACGCCTCTCGACCGGCGTGCTCGCCATCGACCGCAGCATGGTGGTGCGCACCGCCAACGAGGCCGCCGGCGCGATCCTCGGCACGGACCTCTCGGGCGCCACCGGGCGCTCGCTCCCCGAGCTCGCCGGCGGCAACGAGCGTCTGGGGCAGTTCGTCGCGGCGCTGGCGGTGCGCTTTGCCGCGGGGCGCGAGGAGTGGCGCGAGCAGCTCGATCTGGACGGCGCCGCCGGGCGCCGCACGCTCATGTGCGCCTGCACCCCGCTCCCGGGCGAGGATTCCGACATGGGCTTCGTGATCGTGTTCGACGACATCACCACGCTCCTGCAGGCGCAGCGCGATGCCGCCTGGGGCGAGGTCGCGCGGCGCCTGGCGCACGAGATCAAGAATCCCCTCACCCCCATCCAGCTGTCGGCCGAGCGCCTGCGCCGGCGCCTGCTCAGCGGCATGAACGAGCGCGACGCCGAGATTCTCGAGCGCGGCACGCGCACCATCGTGCAGCAGGTGCAGACCATGCAGCAGATGGTGAACGCCTTCAGCGAATACGCGCGCGCCCCGGAGATGCAGATCAGCCGCTTCAGCCTGAATCAGCTCATCACCGAGGTGGCGGACCTGTACCGCTCGCAGGCGCCGCACACACGCATCCGGCTGGATCTGGATGAGCACCTCGAGGGCATCGAGGCCGATCGCGGCCGGGTACGCCAGATCCTCAACAACCTGGTGACCAACGCCCTGGAGGCCCTCGATGGCGTGGGCACCCCGACGCTCGAGATCGCGACCCGGCTCGAGGCCGGCGCGGATGCCGAGTACGCGGCCGTGACCGTGTGTGACAATGGCCCCGGGTTTCCGCGCGAGCTCCTGGGTAAGGTATTCGACCCCTACGTGACCAGCAAGCCGAAGGGCACGGGACTGGGGCTCGCCATCGTGAAGAAGATCATCGAGGAGCACGGCGGGCGAATCGACGCCGACAATCGGCCCGAGGGTGGAGCGCGCGTGCGCATGGTGCTGCCGGTCAAGGACAGCACCCGGTCTGCCACGGGAGGCGCGCGCGAGCGGTTGGATCAGTTGCGGAGGGAGAGGGCATGAGCAGTCCACACATTCTGGTGGTCGATGACGAGGCGGATATCCGCGGTCTGCTGAAGGAGATCCTCTCCGAGGAGGGGTACGAGGTGGACGTCGCCGCCAACGCCGCGCAGGCACGTGCCTCGCGCGCCCGCCAGATCCCCGATCTCGTGTTGCTCGACATCTGGATGCCGGACGTGGACGGGATCACGCTGCTGCGTGAATGGTCGGCCGCCGCCGCCGACGGCTGCCCGGTCGTGATGATGTCCGGGCACGGCACGGTGGAGACGGCGGTCGAGGCCACGCGGCTCGGCGCCTTCGATTTCGTGGAAAAACCGCTGTCGCTCGCGAAGCTGCTGCGCACCGTGGAGCGCGCCCTGGATGCGGGCCGGCGGCATCGCCAGGCGGGCAAGCTCCTCGGCTCCCCGCTCGCGGTACCGATCGGCAAGAGCCGGCTCATGCAGCAGCTGCGCGCGGAGCTGCAGCAGATGGCGGCCAATCCCTCCCCGGTACTGCTGGTCGGCGAGCCCGGCTCCGGACGCGAGGCCTTCGCGCGTTATCTGCACGAGCACGGACCGCGCGCCGGCGCGCCGTTCGTGCCGCTCATCGCCTCGAGCCTGCGCGACGCGGACGCCGAGAGCCGGCTGTTCGGCCGCGAGCCGGCGGACGGGCCGGCGGTTGCGGGTGTTCTGGAGGAGGCGGGCAACGGGACGCTGTTCATCCACGAGCTCGAGGACCTGCCACCGGGCGTGCAGCGACTGCTGGTGGGTGTGTTCGAATCGGGGCAGTTCACGCGCCTGGGGGGAGCCGAGCCGGTGAGCGTGCGCGCGCGGCTGCTGGCCTCTGCGCAGCCTGGCGTCGAGCAGCGTGCCGGCACCGAGACGCTGCGCCGCGATCTGCTCGCGCACGTCAACGTGCTGCTCATGCGCGTGCCGCCGTTGCGCGAGTACGCCGAGGACGTGCCGGAGCTGCTGCGGCATCAGGTGGATCGCCTGGTCGACACCGACGCCCTGCCGTACCGGCGCTTTTCCGTCGCGGCGCAGAACCGCCTGCGCAACTATCCCTGGCCGGACAACGTGCGCGAGCTCAGGCACCTGGTGCATCGGCTGCTGATCCACGGCGGCGCGGAAGAGATCCGCCTGGAGGAGATCGAGCGCGAGCTCGCGGTGCAGACCCCGCCGAATGAGCCCCTGGTGAAGCAGGACCTGCTGGCGCTGCCGCTGCGCGAGGCGCGCGAGCAGTTCGAGCGCGCCTACCTGCAGCAACAGCTGCTGCTGTGCAACGGCAAGGTCGGGCAGCTCGCCAAGCGCGTCGGCATGGAGCGCACGCACCTGTACCGCAAGCTGCGCTCCCTCGGCGTGGACTTCAGAAACATCAGCGAGGACTAAGAGCCACGCTCGCATGTGCTCAGCCGCGATCGCGAAAGAGGCCTTTCGTGGCCGCCGCAAGTACATCCGGCCTCTTTCGCGCTCACGGCTCGGTTCGTGACCGCCAGCTCTGATGGCCGTCAGCAGCGAATACCTCGACTACGTGCACGATCAGCTCAGCGGCCTGGGCGGGGTGACCTCGCGGCGCATGTTCGGCGGCGCCGGCCTGTATTGCGATGAGTTCTTTTTCGCTCTCATCGACAACGACACCCTGTATCTGCGCGTCAACGATGCCAACCGCGCGGACTTCACCACCCGCGGCATGGGTCAGTTCCGGCCCTACCCCGACAGCCCGCAGCTCAGCATGAGCTATTACGAGACACCGGCGGATGTGCTGGAGGACGCCGCGGCGCTCGTGGCCTGGGCGCGTCGCTCGGTGGCCGCGGCGTTGGCCGCGGCGAAGCCGGCCAGGGCCGCGAAGCCCGCCAGGGCAACCCCGCGCGTGAAGCGCGCAACCCGCGGCGCCGCACGCCCGAAACGCCGGCGTTGAGGGCTGAGCCGTCTAGCGCTGCGGTTGCTGCGGGGAGGCGGGCGGCGGTGTCTGCGGCGGCGCTTGCGCGCCCTGCGCGGATGGCGCGGCCGACTGCGGGTCGGCGGCCGCCTTGAGCTGCGCGGCGGTATCTTTCTCCAGCTGCGCGATCCTGGGCGTGAGCGTCTTCACGTGGCCCTGGATGCTCGTCATCGACTTCTGCATGGCCGTCGGCAGCTTGGCAATGACGGCCTGTCCGACCTCGGACCGATAGAACGTGAGCATCCCGTCCACTTCGTGCTGACTGAAGGTATTGCGGTACACCTCGATCATCACCGGCTCGATGGCCGACCAGTTCAGCTCCGCCTTCACCAGCGAGCCGATTTCGCGTCCCATGTCTTCCAGGATCTTCTTCTGCTTCGTGTTCAGCTGTTGCCCGGCGAGAGCCTGCTGCATCGAGGCGCGCACCGTGCCGTCGATCTGTGTCAGGTAGGCGTCGAGGAGGCCGCTGCTGTGCATCACCTCGAAGAGCTGCCTGATGGATGCTTCCGCGGGTTTTGCGTCCTGCGCATATGCAGCCTGACTCGCACCCACCGCGAGCACCAGGGTCATGACGAGTTTCATGTGTTTGCTCCTCAGTCTCCCACCCGGATCACCAGCGCATCGACCTCGGCCGCCCGCAGCTGCCGGCGCACCTTGTTGAGCTCGTCCAGATTGCTGATCGGCCCGATGCGCACCCGATGCCAGACATCCGTGTCCACCGCGACGCGCTGTACCCTGGCATCGACCCCCTGCAGCGCGAGCTGCGCGCGCACGCGATCGGCGTCGGTCTCGTTGCGATACGAGCCCGCCTGCAGCACGTATACCCCCGGGCGCTCGATCTTCGCCGCCGCCGCCGGGTCGCGCTTGACGTCCTTGTCCTTCTCCGGCACCACCACTTCGAAGTTCGGCAGCATCTGGTAGAAGTCGTATTTTTCGGCGCTGCGGCCCGCGGCGCCGCCCTCGGCCTCGGCCGGCGCGGGCCGGTGCGGATCGGGGCGCGGCGCATCGGCGGTGTCCTTCGGTCTGCGTGGCGTGCCCCCGAGGTACACGAACGCCATGCTCGCCACCACGATTCCGGCCAGCATGCCATAGCCGAACTCGCGCAGCCGCCTGAAATCCGGCGAGCGTCGCTGCGTGGACTTGTAGTCGCGGGTCGTCAGTTTCCCCATGCGTCACATGCTCTGCGGCGCCGCTACGCCGAGCAGCGTGAGGCCGTTGCGCAGCACCTGCTGCACGCCCAGGACCAGCGCGAGGCGCGCGTTGCGCAGGGCGGTCTCCCCGACGATGAAGGCCTGGGCGTTGTAGTAGGTGTGGAACAGGTTGGCGAGATCGCGCAGGTAGTGCGCCAGCGCATGCGGCGCGCGGTTGACGGCCGCCTGCTCCAGAACTTCCGGATAGCGGGTGAGTGAGCTGAGCAGCGCCTGCTCGTGGGCGTCATCGAGCATGGCGGCGGCGGCGCTGAGCCCGGCATCGCGATCGAAGCTGAGGCCACGGGCGGCGAGCTGTTTCATGACGCTCGCCACGCGCGCGTGCGCATACTGGATGTAGTACACCGGGTTATCGTTGCTGTGCGACTTGGCGAGCTCGAGATCGAAGTCGAGCGGCTGCTCGTGGCTGCGCATCAGGTAGAAGAAGCGGCAGGCGTCATTGCCGACTTCCTCACGCAGCTGCCGCAGGGTCACGAACTGCGCCTCGCGCTTGCCCATGGGGATCTTCTCGGCGCCGCGGAACAGGCTCACGAACTGGATCAGCGTCGCCTCCAGGCACTCGCCCGGCTCGCCCATGGCGATGAGCCCGGCGCGCACCCGCGCGACATAACCGTGATGATCCGCGCCCAGCACGTCGATCAGACGCGCGAAGCCGCGTTCGCGCTTCTGCAGGTGATAGGCGATATCGGAGGCGAAGTAGGTCTTCTGGCCGTTCTCGCGCACCACCACACGATCCTTCTCGTCGCCGAACTCGCTGGCGCGGAACCACAGCGCGCCGTCGCGCCGCTGCAGCCGTCCGCGCGATTCCAGTACCGCGAGGGCGTGATCGATCGCGCCGCTGTCCGCGAGCGCACGCTCGGAAGCCCAGTGATCGAAGCGCACACCGAATTCGGCGAGGTCAGTGCGGATATCCGCCAGCATCTGCGCGAGCGACAGCTCCAGCACCCGACCGAAGGCCTCCGCTCCCAGCAACTCGCGCGCGCGCGCGATGAGCGCATCGATGTAGGCTTCCTTGTCGCCCGCGGGTGCATCCTGCGGCAACTGCGCGAGCACGCTCGCCGCCGGGCGTCGCAGCTCCTCGCGCACCAAGGCTTTGAGCTCGTGCGCCAGCGGGCGCACGTAGTCGCCGCGGTAACCGTTCTGCGGAAACGGCAGCTCCTCGCCCCACAGGCCGAGATAGCGCAGCCAGGTGCTGACGGCGAGGATGTCCATCTGCCGCCCGGCATCGTTGATGTAGTACTCACGGCTGACGCTGAAGCCGACCGCATTCAAGAGGTTGGCGAGCGTCGCACCATAGGCTGCCTGGCGGCCATGGCCAACGTGCAGGGGGCCGGTGGGATTCGCAGAGACGAACTCCAGCATGACACGCTGGCCCTTCCCCAAGTCGTTGCGGCCGTAGCGATCACCCTGTTCGTGAATCCTGGCGAGCTCCTGCGCATAGGCCTCAGGCGTCAGGAAGAAATTGATGAAGCCGGCACCCGCCACTTCCGTGCGGGCGATCAGTGCGTTTGGAGGCAGCGCGGCGACAATCGCTTGGGCCAGCTCACGCGGATTGCGGCGTGCAGGTTTTGCGAGGCGCAACGCGACGTTCGTGGCGAAGTCGCCATGCTTGGGATCACGCGTCCGCTCGACAGTGATTGCGGCGGGCTCAGGCGCCTCCGGCAGGGTACTTCCAGCCAAGGCGCGCACGGCGGTCGACAGGAGTTGCTCGAGTTGCTGCTTCAAGAAATCGGTTCCGGCAAGGGAGCCCGGAACCAGCGGGCCCGTCAGTCAGACAGGCTCCTGGGCGGGCGTGGGCCGGCAGTTTAACTCAACGCGCGGCCCGGTCAGCGCAAGGCGCCACCGGTCGGTGCGAGGCCCGTCAGCGCAAAGCGTGGCCGCCGGCGCAAGGCACGCCGCCCCGTCGGCGCATGCTTGGGCCCTGGTCAACGCAACCCAGCGGCCCTGTCACCCCACCAGCGCAAGCCGGCGCCGCGGCCCCGTTGTCCCCCGGCGCAAAGGAATGTCGTAGGTGATCCGGGCGCCGTAAGCATCCGGTGCCTGCGGATCGTGGCGCAGCTTGTCGAACACCAGCAGCCGCGTTCCCAGGTGAAAGCCTTCTTTTATATCGTGGGTGATCATGAACACCGTCATCGCCGTCTGTGACCACAGGTCCAGGATCAGCTTGTGCATGTCGGCCGTGATGCCCGGATCCAGGGCGCCGAAAGGCTCATCCAGCAGCAGGATCCCCGGCTCGCAGATCATGGATTGCGCAATGGACAGCCGCTGCTGCATCCCGCCCGAGAGCTGCGACGGATAGCGA
>Ga0137412_10000132_pt1 | contig 44552 bp, 47 predicted proteins | sample CZODoug2_1_16fun_FD_122160 | JGI IMG/M metagenome (GOLD analysis project Ga0137412, IMG submission 122160) | Vadose zone soil fungal communities from Angelo Coast Range Reserve, California, USA - CZODoug2_1_16fungal (Hybrid Assembly) | ecosystem: Environmental > Terrestrial > Soil > Vadose zone...
CTGCGCGACTATTATCGCGGCAAGGGCGCCGGCATGACCGACGCCGAGCTCGACGTGCTGTTCGAACGGCGTTTCACCTTTCAGAAGAAATATGCGGCGAACAATCTGCGCGAGATCGTGGCGCTCGCGCATAGCCACCAGATTCCGCTCGCCAGCCACGACGATACCACGGACGAAAACGTCACCGACGCGGTTCGCCACCGCGTGTCGGTTGCGGAATTCCCGACCACGATCGAAGCCGCGCGCGGCCTGCACCAGGCCGGCATCGGCATACTGATGGGCGCGCCGAACGTGGTGCGCGGCGGCTCGCATTCCGGCAACATCGCAGCCGTCGATCTCGCGCGCGAGGGGCTGCTCGATATCCTGTCGTCGGACTATATTCCCTCCAGCCTGCTGATGGCGGCGCTGCAACTCCCGACGCATGTGCCCGGCATCGATCTCGCCGCCGCGGTTCGAACCGTCACCAAGACGCCGGCCGAGGCGATTGGTCTGACCGATCGCGGCGAGGTCGCAACGGGCAAGCGCGCGGATCTGATCCGCGTCCATGTCGCGCGTGATGTTCCGGTGGTGCGCAGCGTCTGGCGCGAAGGGCATCGGGTGGCGTGAGCGAGGCACAGGCCATATCCGCGACCGCAGCCGCTCGAATCGGACCGGGCCGGCTTGTACTGGTCGTGGGCCCAAGCGGGGCCGGCAAGGATACCCTGCTCAATCTCACCCGTGCCGCCTGCGCCGGAGACGCCGGCATCGTGTTCCCGCGTCGCGTCGTGACGCGGGAAGCTTCGCTTGCGGAAGACAATGCGCAGGTCAGTCCTGACGCTTTCCGCGCGGCGTTGGCGCGAGGCGAATTTGCGATGCATTGGGAGGCGCACGGTCATTGCTACGCGCTGCCGCGCGCGATCGACGATGATATCCGCGCCGGGCGAACGGTGGTGGTCAATGCGTCGCGCACGGTGATCGAGGCGACGCGCCGTCTCTATGCCGATATCGTCGTGGTGTTGATCACCGCTCCGCCGGACGTTCTCGAACGGCGGCTCGCGATGCGCGCCAGAGGCAGCGACGGATCAATCGAAGAGCGGCTGCGCCGTGCGGTCGATGAGGCCGCTCCCGATGCCACGATCGTCAATGTCGGCGCCGCGGAAGATCACGCGCGGCGTCTTCTTGAAATCATTAGAGGCGGTTGATGCCGCAAAGCAGGCGGTGCCTGTGAGATCGGAAAGCGGGAGAGGCCATGTCAATCATCGCGACAGTCGACGAGCTGGAGGCGATCTACGGACACCCCAACGACGCCTCGACCGTGAAGGTAACCGACCGGGTCACGCCGCCCTATCGCATCCTGATCGAAAAATCGCCGTTCGCGGCCCTGGCGACGGCGGGCCCCGAGGGACTGGACTGTTCGCCGCGCGGCGATCTGCCGGGCTTCGTTCGCATTCACGACGAAAAGACCCTGATGATGCCGGATCGCCGCGGCAACAACCGGATCGATTCCTTGCGCAACATCGTCCGCGATCCCCGCGTCGCGCTGTTGTTCCTGATCCCCGGCTCCGGCAGCACGCTGCGCGTCAATGGAAACGCGCATGTGTCGCGAGATGCCGGTCTCCTGGCCTCGTTCAAGATGGACGGCAAGGCGCCGCGCTCGGTGATCGTCATGACGGTGGAGGAGATCTATTTCCAATGCGCGCGCGCGATCGTGCGCGCCGATTTATGGAATCCCGACAAGCGGGTTGATCCCAAGACTTTGCCGACACCAGGACAGATACTGGCTGCGATGAGCGACAACAGTGTCGGCGGCGAGGACTATGATCGGGAGTGGCCCGAGCGCGCGCGCCAGACGATGTGGTAGTTGCGCAACTTGCAGTAGAGATCAGGCGACGAGGTCCAATAGTCGCGGCGAGCCGCGTAACAGCACGCTGCGGCCTTTCGCCGTAATGCGCGGGCGGCCGTCGGTGAACGTCGCCAGTCCCAGCGCTACGAGATGATCGACAATCGACATATTCAAGCCGCGGCGTTCGGTCGCGGAAACGCGAAGCGCTTTCAGCGTTTCCCATTGCTCCGGCGTGAGGTCGTAATCGAGTTCGTTATCCATGTGGCCTCGAAGGCTTCGAGTCGTCGATGCTTTCCGCGTGTCTCTTACAAACACTGCATGAAAAGGATGCGACCATATTGACCACGATTGTGGTTGCACGTGTGTGCTGCCATTCACATTCGGTTGCGCAAATGGCGGGGCCGGTTACGCGACTGTCACATCAACGTGTCAGATCAATCGATTAATTACCTCGAATCGGCCGCCGTCCCGAGTTAATGGCTGTTATCTGAACGGATACGTGCCCTGGACTTCAATTCACTGCAAAAGCGCATTGGCGGTACTGGCCGGTTGAAGGGCCTGGGCGGCGCGTTCATCGGCGTCGCCATCGGTGCTGGAGCGCTTTATTCGCTAACCCACACGCTCAAGAACGTCGATTTTCATCAAGTATTCGCGATCGTCCGCGCAACGGATATTCACGTGATTGCGTTGGCGTTGGCGCTGGTAACGGCCTCCTATGGCAGTATTACGCTTTACGACTGGCTGGCGCTCCATACCATGGGGCGCAAGGATATCCCGTACCGCATCGCAGCGTTGGCGAGTTTCACCAGCTATCCGATCGCGCACTGCATCGGCGCGGTGGCGTTGATCTCGCCGGTCATCCGGTATCGGATCTATTCTGTGAGCGGCATGGGCGCCATGGGCGTCGCCAATATCTGCTTCATCACCGGGCTGACGTTCTGGCTCGGCAACATGACGGCCTTGGGCCTCAGCCTGTTGTACGAGCCCGCCGCCATCAGCGTGCTCGATCATCTCTCGCCGCAAACCAATCGGTTGCTGGCGCTGACATTGTTGTGCGGCGTCGGCGCCTTCCTGATCTGGAGCTGGCGTCGTCCGCGAAGCATCGGGAAGAACCGATGGCTGGTCCGGCTCCCGTCCGGCCCCCTGGTTCTGGTGCAGATCGGGGTGGGGCTGCTCGATCTCACGGCCGCGGCGATTTCGATGTATGTGCTGCTGCCGGCGGGATTGGATATCGGATTGTTTCGCCTGCTCGCGGTGTTCATCGCGGCGACGCTATTGGGTTTCGCCAGCCATGCGCCCGCTGGACTTGGTGTGTTCGATGCCACCATCCTGATCGGACTGGGCGGCGGCGACAAAGAGTCGCTGCTCGCGGCACTCCTGATGTTCCGTTTTCTGTATCATTTTCTGCCGCTCTCGATCGCGCTCGCCTTGTTCGGCGGGGTCGAGGCTTGGCGAAGCCTGCGCGCGAAAGCACAGCCTCCGGCTGATTCGGAAAAATCAGAGTGGCGAGTTGAGCTTCAGCCCGACCATTCCGGCGACGATCAGCGTCAGGCAAATGATCCGAGCCGGGTCGGTCGGCTCGCTGTAGAGCAGCATGCCGACCAGGATACTACCGACGGCACCGATGCCGGTCCATACCGCGTACGCCGTGCCAAAGGGCAGCGACCGTAGCGCGAGCGCCATCAACAGAAAGCTGAGCGCGATCGCGATCAGCGTCGCAACCGTCGGCCAGAACCGGGTCAGCCCGTCGGAATATTTCAGCCCCAGCGCCCACCCGACCTCGAGCACGCCTGCGCCGAGCAGTGCAAGCCACGCGTTCACGACGTTTTCTTTCTCATGTGAACTCCACCGGTATCCACGCCGCATCGGGTGCGGGCAGGTTTTTTCCGGATCATGCTCAAGGTGACCCGAGTCTTCCATGCGATGTTCGCGCGACACGCATATGACAGCGAAGCGCGCCGCCAGCGCCGCCAGCCTGTCGCAAAACTGAAGTCCGCGGGCGATATCGTCATCGAATCGTTGATTCGAGGCGCGGATGAATACGCAACTTATCGCGGACGAGGCGCGCAACAGGACGTGGTATGAGGAGACCGTCTGGGACAGGGTTTTCGCGTTCTGGTTCCGTCGCTTGGTCTACACGCAGATCTGGGAGGATCCGGAAGCCGACCTCGCCGCGCTGCAATTGCCGCTGGGTTCCACCATCGTCACGATTTCGTCCGGCGGCTGCAATGCGCTGTCCTATCTGACGGCGAAGCCGGCTCAGGTCTACGCGGTCGATCTCGATGAAGCCCATCTGTCGCTGCTCAAGCTGAAGCTCGCGGGAATCCGCGCCTTCTCCGACTATTCCGAATTTTGGCAGTTCTTCGGCGAGGGCGCATCGCGCTCCAACGCCGAGCTTTATTGTGATCGGCTTTGGCCGCTGCTTGACCGGCAGGCGCGCGCCTATTGGGACAAGCGCAACATCCTCGGGCGTCCGCGGCATGCCTATTTCACCGATGGCTTCTATCGCCACGGCATGCTCGGTCGCCTGATCGGGCTCGCGCATCTGGTGGCGAAATTCGCCCGGATCGATCTTGCCGCCTTGCTGACCGGCAAGGTCGACGCGCCGGAGCGCATCGAGGCGGTGGAGCGTCTGCGGAGCCTGTTCCGCTCGCGGCTGGTCTGCTTACTGACGCGAACGCCGGCGCTGCTGTTCGGCCTCGGCATTCCACCGCAGCAACGGGCGCTGCTCGGGCGGGAGGCGCCGCTCAACGAGGTGCTGCTTGAGCGGCTGTTGCGACTGATCAATGGGCATCCGAACGACAGCAACTACTTCGCCTGGCAGGCACTGCATCGCAGCTATCCGGGACCGGGCGACCGTTGCCTGCCGCCTTATCTGCAGCGGCGTCAGTTCGCCCGCATGCGCAATGATGCGGGCTTGATCATCCCTGTCCATGCAAGCCTGCCGGAGTTTCTCGAAGGCCTTCCGGCGCGCGAGGTCGACGCGGTGGTGCTGCTGGACTCCCAGGATTGGATGGCTCCTGACGAAATCCGCCATCTCTGGGGCGCCATCGATCGTACCGGCAGCAACCAGGTTCGCGTGATCTTCCGTACGGCAGGCGCGGAGTCGCCGCTCGAAGGCAGAGCGCTTGCGGCACTGCGGGAGATCTGGCACCGCGACGAGGAACGCAGCGCCATCGGTTTTGAGCTCGACCGGTCGGGAATTTACGGCGGATTCCATTGCTATGTGCGGCGCTGATGCGAATCCCGCAGCGGCAGCGCAGCAATCGGGTGGCTATGTTGCGTTGCGGTGGCGCCTGCCTCGCCGGCGCGAAATGCCTTTCACCTTCTACAGGGACGATCGAGACAGCCGCGACCAGAATCTGCTATGATCGCTTCCGTTGGTTGGCTTCACACGAAGGAGTGGGGGTCATGAACAAGCTCGTCGAAATCCGCAGCCAGGAATTTATGTGCCGCGAACGTGCCGCCTCGGATTCCGAGCGCAGGGTTTTCTGGCTGGCACAAGCCGAAGAGTGGGAACAGCGCGCGCTGGATGAAATCGCGTACCACTTCAGAGAATGTAATCTCGGCGGTGCCGATACGCGATCAACCACCCACTAGGGGCGTTCTGTTTTAGGACCGGCCGTTTCTTCTGGGTTTTCGCTTCACATCCATCAGTGTCGGTTCGCGCAGCTTAATCAGCGTCGGCTTGCGCGATGCCGGTGTTCGGCCTCATCGAACCATGTCGCAATCGCCGACGTCAGCTAAGTTGTGGCGATCGACGGATCGTCGCGGATCAGTGCCGCGATTCCTGCTTCCGCACGGTCTGCCTGACCTCGGCGCCGCAGTCCGCGCATTCATAGATGAAATCGATCTTGGCCAAGCTCCAGTGCGGTTCGACGTCCCGCACATACATCGGCAACAGCCCGACGCAGCCCGGACAAATCACGGGCGCCATCTCCATTTCATGATGATGCTGCATAAAGGCCGGCATTTCGGCTCTCCTTCCAATAGAAGCCCACAGATCCTCAACCCCGGCAAAGCTTAGCCAACTGCGTCATGCCCGTGTCATTAACTTTTTCGAGCGTGCGGAGTTTTCCCGCGTGTGTTGCAGTCTTGTAACAACTTAATCACGCTAGCGTGCGCTCTCCACTCGGGGCGTCCGAAGCGCAGTACCGAAGAAAAGCTCAGAAGACAGCTTATAAGTCGCGCTTCACCGAGTTCAGGTTCAGGACGTTCAGCGCTCTTCCATCATCGTGAAGATGAATCCCGTCAATGTCGCGCCGACGCCGAACGACAGCGTGAAGAAGCTCATAATGATGATGGTCGCGGTTTTTGGATCGCTGCTATGGGCGATGAGATCGGCGAGATTGGAGTCCATCAGGGCCAGCGCGAATGAAAATCCGAGGCCCAGGATAACTCCCATGGCGGCGTGACAGGCCATCTCCAACATGATCGAGGCGGTGCGGGTCAAGGGCTTCCTGCTGCGCATCGGCGATCACTCCCAGCGAACGAAACAGGGCTTGGGACAGCCATAACCGCCGAACCGTCTCTGCTATCGAGGCGCCTCGACCCGGTTATATGCGTGGAACGCATGGGGGGCTTCGGAGGTTCCTTGATGGCCGGGTCCGAATCGGAATTATCGGACGATCAATAGCCGGTGAGGGCGACCAAGCGGCTCGGCAGCGGCCGGGGCTTATGCTAGGAATCCTGGAAAGAACGAGACAAATGACAAGATCAGGCATCATCGGGGGCGTCATCGCCGCGCTCGCTATCGGCGGCGCGGGGGCGGCTTTCGCGGTTGCCTGGCGGCCGGCCATCGCCGCGATCGATCCGCCCGCGCCGCAATCATTCCCCGCCGATCTGGTCAAACACGGCCGCGAGCTCGCCGCGATCGGCAATTGCAATGATTGCCACACCGTTCGTGAAGCCAAGAATTTCGCGGGCGGGCTGCCGGTGCCGACGCCGTTCGGCACGATCTTCTCCTCGAACATTACCCCGGATGCGGACACTGGGATCGGCCGATGGTCGGAAGCGGCCTTCGCGCGCGCGATGCGTTCAGGCGTCGATCGCGAAGGGCGGCATCTTTATCCGACTTTCCCGTACGATCACTTCACCAATGTCAGCGACGAGGACGATCGCGCGCTCTATGCCTACCTGATGACGCGCGAGGCGGTACATGCGCCCGCGCGTGAGAACCAGCTCGCGTTTCCCCTCAACCAGCGGGTCGTGGTCGCGGGTTGGAAGCTGCTGTTCCTGCATCGCGGGACCTACCAGCCGAATCCGGCAAAGAGCGCGGAATGGAATCGCGGCGCCTATCTGGTCGAGGGCCTGGCGCATTGCGGCGCGTGCCACACCCCTCGCAACGCGCTCGGCGCCGAGCGTGCCAGCGCCTCCTTCGCCGGCGGCGATGTCGACAATTGGCAGGCCTACGCGCTCAACGCGCAATCTCCGGCGCCGGTGCCGTGGGAAGCGGGCGCGCTCTATGCCTATCTGCATCGGGGCTGGCATCCCGACCACGGCACGGCGCGCGGACCGATGGCCGAGGTGGTGAGCAATCTTGCGCAGGTGCCGCCCAGCGACGTCCGCGCCATCGCGATCTATATGGCGGAGGTGTTGGGGCCGCCGCCTCCCGATCGCAGGCGGGAAGCGGTGTTGGCGGAAGCAACGCCCGGTCCGGCGGCGCAAACGGAGGCGCAGGGCGCAGCGATCTATGCCGCGGCCTGCGCGACCTGCCACGAGAGCGGCAGGCCGCCGCCCTATGGCGGGATCAATCTCGGTCTCAGTACGGCGATCAGCGGGCCTGATCCGCGCAACCTCGCCAACATCGTGCTGTCGGGCGTGCGGCCGCTCGAGGGCGAACGCAGTCCGATCATGCCGGGCTTTGCCGACAGCATGAGCGATGCGCAGATCGCGCAGCTCCTGAATTATCTCCGGTCGCGCTTCGGCCGTCAGCCGGCATGGAGCGACATTGAAAAAGCCGTCGCGGACGCCAGGCGGACCGAGACGGCAGCTCTCCACACATCGGCCGGTGCACGTCATGCGCCCGCCGATCCAGCGCAGCGGGACAAGCCATGACGACATTGAAGGTCAATGGTCACGAGCATCAGATCGACGCCGAGCCGGATACGCCGCTGCTCTATGTGCTGCGGGATGATCTCAAGCTCAACGCGGCTAAATTCGGCTGCGGGCTCGGCCAATGCGGTGCCTGCACCGTGATCGTGGACGGCAAAGCGGTGCTGTCCTGCGTGACGCCGCTGATGCTGTTGGAGGGCAAGCAGGTCACGACGCTGGAGGGCCTCGGCACGGTTTCCGAGCCGGCGCCGATCCAGCGTGCCTTCATGGAGGAGCAGTCGGCGCAATGCGGCTATTGCATCGCCGGCATGATGATGCGGGCGCAGGCACTGCTGCAGCGAAACCCGAAGGCCAGTGATGAGCAGATCCGCACGGAGCTCGCGCCGCATCTGTGCCGGTGCGGCACCCATATGCGGATCTTGCGCGCGGTGCGCCGCGCGGCACGTCTGATGGACACCGCCGAACTGTTGCCGGCAGACCAAAGGAGCGCGCCATGAACGTCCCGATGAACCCGGATCGTCTGCAACCAAGTCGCCGGCAGGTGCTCGCGGGCGGTGGCGCCCTGATCGTCAGTTTCTCGCTGACCGACGCCTTCGCGCAGGATCAGGCCGCGCCCGCGGCGGCTTCCGCACCGAGCCCGCCCGGCAGCCTGAAGACCTCGCCCTATCTGGATTCCTGGATTCGGATCGATGCCGATAGCTCGATCACGGTGTTTACCGGCAAGGACGAACTTGGCCAGGGTTTCAAGACCGCCTTCCAGCAGATCGCCGCCGAAGAGCTCGACGTTCCCTTTGCGTCGCTGAAGGTCGTCACCGCCGACACCAAGCTGACCGCCAATGAGGGCTACACTTCCGGCAGCCATTCGATGCAGGACAGCGGCACCGCGATTCAGAACGCCGCGGCGCAAACCCGCGCGCTGCTGGTCGCGGAAGCGGCCAAGCGCCTCGATCTGCCGGCCGAAGGTCTGAAGACCGAGAACGGCGCGGTGATCGCGCCCGATGGCCGTCGCTTGTCCTACGGCGAACTGGTTGCCTCCGACATGCTGCATGTCCAGGCGCAGGCCAAATCGACATTGAAGGATCCGGCGACTTTCAGGATCATGGGCCAGCCGGTGCCGCGCGTCGATATCCCGGCCAAGGTCACGGGCGGCGCGGCCTATGTGCAGGACATGCGGTTGCCGGGCATGGTGCATGCGCGGATCGTGCGGCCGCCGGGCTATGGCGCGGAACTGTCCGCGTGCGACGCGAGCGCGGTCGAAAAGATGCCTGGTGTGGTCAAGGTGATCCGGGACGGCAATTTCCTCGCGGTGGTCGGCAGCAAGGAATTTCAGACCGTCAAGGCGATGAAGGCGCTGGCGGCTGCGGCGAGCTGGAAAGAGCACGCCAGCCTGCCGAAGCAGAACGATCTCGCGGCCATGCTGACCAGCCTGCCGGCGCAGAGCTCCACCATTTTCGAGCGCAGCGATCCGGCCGTACGCGGCGAGCGGACGATCGAGGCCAGCTATACGCGGCCCTATCAATCCCACGGTTCGATCGGACCGTCCTGCGCGGTCGCGCAACTGGCCGACGGCCTGATGACGGTCTGGACGCATACCCAAGGCGTCTATCCCGACCGTCAGGCCATCGCCGAGATGCTGCACATGCCGGCGTCCAATGTCCGCTGCATTCATGTCGAGGGCTCCGGCTGCTATGGCCATAACGGTGCCGACGATGCCGCGGCGGACGCCGCGCTGATCGCGCGCGCTTTGCCGGGTACGCCGGTCCGCGTGCAATGGACGCGCGAGCAGGAGCACGCCTGGGAGCCGTTCGGGCCGGCGATGATCACCAAGTTGAAGGCCTCGCTCGATGGCGACGGCAAGATCGCCGACTGGAATTTCGAGGTCTGGAGCAATACGCATTCGATGCGGCCGGGTGGCGCCGGCTGCCTGCTGGCGGCCCAGCACATCGCGCAACCCTTCGCGGTACCGCCGGGCAAGCCGTTGCCGCTGCCGGAGGGCGGCGGCGACCGCAACGCGATCCCGATCTACAGCTTCCCCAACGCCCATGTAGTGCATCACTTTCTCCCGGACATGCCGCTGCGGATTTCGGCGATGCGTTCGCTCGGCGCCTATCACAACGTGTTTTCGATCGAGAGTTTCATGGATGAGTTGGCGTCGCTCGCCGGCGCCGATCCCGTTGAATTCAGGTTGAAGCATCTCGACGATCCGCGCGGCCGCGAGGTGATCGAGAAGGCGGCGCAGGGGTTCGGCTGGCGCCGCGACCAGAAGGCGCCGCCGGATCGCGGCTATGGCTTCGCCTTTGCGCGCTACAAGAATCTCGCGGCCTATTGCGCGATCGCAAGCGAGGTCGAGGTCAATCGGGAAACCGGGCGCCCGCGGCTGGTTCGGGCGGTCGCTGCGGTCGATAGCGGCCAGGTGGTCAATCCGGACGGACTGACCAATCAGATCGAGGGCGCGATCGTGCAATCGATGAGCTGGACGCTGTACGAGAGCGTCACCTTCGACGAGAGCAGGATCACCAGCATCGACTGGCAGACCTATCCGATCCTGCGCTTCGACGCGGTGCCGGACCAGATCGACGTGCATATCATCAACCGGCCGGGAAAACCCTTCCTCGGCAGCGGCGAGACCGGGCAGGGGCCGGCCGCGGCATCGATCGCCAATGCCATTGCCAACGCCACCGGCAAGCGGCTACGACATCTGCCGCTGACGCGAAGGCGGATCAAGGATGCGATCGACGCGTGAGCGTCGGGTACGCCTTCGGTTTTCGACCACGGCAAAGTCGTAGCAGCAACAAGTCGGCCAACAAAAGAGTTTCGTCGTTCATCATAGTTGAGGGAGTAACGCCATGACGCATGCCATCCGCTTTCATAAGACCGGCGGGCCCGAAGTGCTGGTCTGGGAGGAAGTCAATGTCGGCAAGCCCGGCCCCGGCGAAGCACGTATCCGCCACACCGCGGTGGGGCTGAATTTCGTCGACATCTATAACCGCTCGGGGCTTTACCCGGTGCAGTTGCCGAGCGGGCTCGGCGGCGAGGGCGCCGGCGTGGTCGAGGAAGTCGGGTCCGGCGTCACCGACCTGAAGGCGGGCGACCGCGTCGCCTATGGCGCGGCGCCGCTCGGCGCCTATGCCGAAGCGCGGCTGATCCCGGCCGACCGCCTGCTCAAGCTGCCCGACAGCATCGACGACAAGACGGCCGCGGCGATGATGCTGAAGGGCCTGACGGTGCAGTATCTGATCCGCCAAACCTACCGGGTCAAGTCGGGCGACACCATCCTGCTGCACGCCGCGGCGGGCGGCGTCGGCCTCATCCTCTCGCAATGGGCGAAACATCTCGGCGCCACCGTCATCGGCACCGTCGGCAGTGACGAGAAGGCAAAGCTCGCGAAAGAACACGGCTGCGCCCACACCATCGTCTACACCCGCGAGGACTTCGTGAAACGCGTCGATGAGATCACCGGCGGCAAGAAGGTCCCGGTGGTCTATGATTCCGTCGGCAAGGACACTTTCCTGAAATCGCTCGACTGCCTGGCACCGCTGGGCGTGGCCGCGTTGTTCGGGCAATCCTCAGGCAGCGTCGAGCCGCTCAATCTCGGCCTGTTGGCCCAGAAGGGATCGCTCTACGTCACCCGTCCGACGCTCAACACCTATGCCGCCAAGCACGAACACCTCGTCGCGATGGCGAAAGAGCTGTTCGAGGTGGTGCAGTCCGGCGCGGTCAAGATCGAGGTGCGCCAGACCTATCCGCTCAAGGATGCTGCGAAAGCGCATGCCGATCTCGCCGCGCGCAAGACCACGGGATCGACAGTGCTGCTGGTGTAAGGACTCGGTAAACCCTGTTGCGGTCTAAAGGCCGCAATACGGGTAAAATCAATCCTTCGCCTTGATCGCACAATGGCTCCGTGAGAAGGAAAGCGGCCCCATGCGCATGATAGGGTGCATGGGGTCCCCGTAAATTTGCGTGTAGTTAACAAAGATTTATCCCGCAGGTTGTATTGTTTCAACTCGACAACGGCCCCGCGTTCGTTGCAAGCATCGGTCGAGATGCTGCGCCAGCGCAGGTGAAGATTTCTCAGGACGGCTATCGGGAGCATCGCAAAGATGTTTGGCTGGCAGAGGAATGCTGAGCGCGCATACGCCATCACGCTCCGCGACAGCGAGCCGGTGGCCGCGGAAATGACGCCGGCGGCCGACCTTGAGATTCGCCAACTCAGCGTTGCCGCGCAAACCATCGAAGGTTTCGCCAGCCTGATCGGCGACATCACCGGCCAGATTGATCTGCTCAACACCACGATTGAATCGGTCTGCGCATGCGAGGGCGAGTTCGGGGTTGTCGCAAGCGAAGTGAGAACGCTCGCAGCGGAGGTGAGGCTGGCCGCCGACGCCATCGCCGGCTCGGGTGGAATTTCCAGCGAAGTCGCTGCCGCGCTCGGAGGCATCCGGCACGCTATTCATCGGATCAATATGTTGATGGCGGATGCCATTGTGGCGCCATCGATCAGCGGCGATTCCCTCCGACTGCCGCAGCATTCGCGTTACCGCAACTGAAACCGGTCACGTTGTTCTCTCGTGCTTGCGAAGGTCGCGAGCGTGATCGAGACGGCTCGCCTGCAGATCGGCGCCATCGGCGGCGATCTCGGGGAGGGCGGCCTCGGCCAGGATCTCGTCGGTGATATCGTCGACAACACGGTCCACGACTTCGTGAACAAAGCTGATGTTCTTGTATTCGCCGGATGCCGCACGCGAGATGACCTCGCGCCTGGTGATCTCGGGATCACGACGGCTTCGCGGCCGCGGCGTCCATAATCGATCATCACGATGAAATATTGCATCGGGGCGACGGCTGCCTCGCAGGGGAACGCATCGTAGTATTTCTGAAAATCAGAAGTAAGTCAAGCTGTAATTCCGAAAATCAGAAATTGCGCGACTGGCCGGCGCCTCGTGGCGGGGCAGGGCGCTCGAATCGCGCCTACGAGTTCGCTGGGGCGGCCGTCACGTCTCCGTCTGCCGCGTGGCCGGAGGTCTAGCCCGGCTTGCGGGCGCGTGTGGTGGCCTTGCCGCGCAACCGCTCGATCTGGGCACGCGGCAATGTCACGCAGATCTCGCCGATCCATTCCAGCTTCACGCCGTTGATCGGCTTGGCATTGAAACTCGTCAGGTTGACCAGGCTTGCTGATTTCCCGCGCTCGACCGTCTTCAAGTAACGCTCGCCACTCTTGAGGCGCACCGCCGCCTCTTCGCCGTAGAAGCTGGTCAGCGGATGACGCTGCTCGCGATAGACGACAATAATGTCGCCATTCTTGTATTTGGGCAGCATCGAATCGCCAGCGACCTCGAACGCGATGGTCTCCTCCGAAATCGAGAAGGGCAGTTCGACCTCGCCGAGTCCCTCTGGCGGGATTTGCTCGCTTTCCGGCTCGATCACCGCGCCTGCGCCGACCCGGCCCATGATCGGCACCGAGTTGAGCTCGAGATATTCCATGATCGGCGCGATTTCGGAGGCCTTGATCAGGCGCAGCCCGGACAGGATTTCCGACACTGCGCCGGGGCGCACGCCCATGGCCTGCGCCAGACCGCCCTTGGTCTTGCCCGGCTTCTCCAGTCCCCGCTCGATCATCGCGATGTCCAGCATGGGTCATTCTTTTCCGAATTTCAGAAAGAATAGCAATTCCGATTATCAGAAGTCAAGCTTGACTTTGTTTCTGGATATCAGAAATAGACAATCTAAGGGCGATTCCGGCCGGTCATGCCGGCGCGCCACAGAAAGGCTGATCATGGAACCGAACAATTGGGCGCCGGCGCATTCCGAGGCGCTGCGCGAATATTGGGCGCGTGGGATGTTCTATTCGGAAATCGCCGATGCGATTAATGCGAAGTTCGGCACCTGCTATAAGCCGCAACGCCACCATTGGCCGCGGCAAGCGCATGGGGCTTGGCACCCCAGATCGGCCGGACCACCGGGCGGTGGCGCAGCCGCGCAGACAACAGCCAACTCCCGTGCGCGAGCGCGCTGAGCCGGTCAAGCTCCGCTGTGTCGGTCTCAGCCCGCGGATGGTGTCGCTGGTCGATCTCGAAAATGGCGAGTGCCGCTACCCCTATGGCGGCGACAAGGAGGGCGAAGCCATCCTGTTCTGCGGCCATCCGCGGCTCGCAGGCTCAAGCTATTGCAAACCGCATTTTCATCTGACGCGCGACAGCGGCTGCTATCCGGAGCGCGCGGCCGGCCCGGTGGCGCTGCGGCTTGTGGACGCCGCCTGACCGGCGCGACGCTCGATTTTTTCACATTTGCACAGGAGGCAACGTGTCGCGAGCCAAACGAAACAGGTCCTATCGGCTGACGAAGATCCACGACCGGCGCTCGCGCGACCTGCCGCTTAACGCTGAAGTCGCGGAGGTCGAGGTCGATAATCCCCTGGGCCTGGAACCGGGCGAGAAGATCGTCGCCTTACGTTCGATCCGCAACGATCCGCTCGGGCGGCTGCACTCGCATCACCAGGTCGACGAGGTGCAGTATCAGGGCGGCCGCGCGTTCCAGAACGATTGGGAAAAGGCCGAGCGCGGACCGCAGGCCGTCGATCCCAGCCGCGAATATGTCGACGGCGCGCGCACGCGGGAGCCGGTGACCGAGGCCCAGCGCAAGGCCGTGTTGCGGCTCAATCGCATCGAACGCGAACTCGGCGCCGATGGTGCAGCCTTGGTGCATGAGGTTCTGGTTCAGGGCATGACCATGGAACAGGTCGGGCAGCGGCGCGGGCTGCGTACCCAGCGCTGGAACGATTATTTCTCGCGGCGGTTTCGCGAATGTCTCGACCGGCTTGCGCTGATCTACGGATTTGCGACGGAAAAGAAAAAGCCCACCGCGCCGATGACCCGGATGCCCTTACCCGGGGGCAGATGACATCTCAAGTGCCATCGCCGCCAAATACGACGTGTCCCGATCGAACTGAGGCAGACTGACCTAGAGCCTTTCCGTTCCGATTAAATCGGAACGGGGCTCTAGCTTCCTGTTTTGACGCGTTTTCTTTACGCGAACCGGGGTCCACTCTGCTGGAAAACGCTCTAGTGCTGCTCCGGCGCTGCGGGTGGCGTGTCCTGGTCGAAATGCGTCGCCTCATACACCAGCCACAGCTCCAGCAGGGCTAGATACGCGACCACGATGCCCAAGCCGATGCTGAAATGCACCGCCCGCGTATCGGCAAATCCCAATATCCAGGGCGAAACGACCAGCCACAGGCCCAACAGCAGGTTGGCCCATTCCTCCCAGCTCGCAAAAGCGACGGTGGCCGCCAGCGAGATCGCGGCGATCGCCGCGCCGCTCGCCCACAAGTCGATTTTTCCAGCCGGATTGGTCAGGGCGAAAAGCCAGGGGGCCGCGAGCAACACGCTTGCCAGGAACAGATTGTAGAGATCGAGAACCGATTCAGGCCGCCATTTTTTCATGGCACTATCTCCCATTGTGAACGGGAAGAAGACTCGGGACTCACAGCAAAAAACGTTTCGGGTAATGTAACAGTTCCAACCGCGGCGCGCGCTCTGTATTTCAACTTCAGGCGTATTCAGGCAACCGCGTGGTCACGCCACCTAACACGCCACTTAGAACGGATTCGCGCCGAACCGCAGCGGCTGCACCACGTCATACGCTGCCTTGCTGAGCGGCACGGCGTAATCGACGGTCAGCGCGCCGAACGGCGAGGCCCAGGTCAGGCCGGCGCCGACCGATGAACGCAGCACGTTCTTGTTGGCGATCTGCGCGGTCTGTCCGCCGAATGTCGTCGGTCCGTTATACCCGAACACGGTGCCGGCATCGACGAAAAGCGAGCCCTTCAGGCCGTATTCCTGGGGTACGCCGGGGATCGCGCTCTGCAACTCTGCGGTCGTCGCCCAGAACATGCTGCCGCCGACATTATCCATGGTCGAGCCCGGCGTCAGGTCGCGCGGCCCGAAGCCACTGGGCGCGAAGCCGCGGACCATGCTGGGGCCGCCGAAGAAGTTGTTCACCAGCGGCACCTGCGATCCAGCCAAGCCGGTGATGAAGCCGCCCTGGCCGCGAACCATCGCGGTCAGATCGCTGTTGATCGCGTGATAGTAGCGCACGTCTTCGGAGGTGCGCAGGAATCGGACATCGCCGCCGAGGCCGGCGAGATCCTGCCGGAGTTGCGCATCGACGCCGCTGGTCGGGCTCTTTCTGTTGTCGAGCGTAGAATAGGAGATGGTGTCGCCGACCGCCGAGACGAGCTGAGGTCCGGCGGCCGCGGCCTGCTGGATCGGCAGCGACACCACGGCGCCGGTCGTGCTCGGGGCGAGCGTGACGCTCTGCTGGGAGATCGAGTAGCGCGCCTGTACGCTGGTTTGCTCGGTGATCGGCATGCCGAGCGTGAAATTCGCACCATAGGTGTTGGTGCCGAAGGATTGATACGGACTGGCGGTAGCCTGCTTGCCGAACAGCTCGATGCCCGCCGCCATGCGGGTGCCGAGGAAATAGGGCTGCGAGGCCGACAGGTCGATGCCGCGGCTGTACTGGCCATAGGTGAGGGCGGACTGAAGATTGGCGCCGGTGCCGTAGAAGTTGCGATCGCCGAGCTTCACCTCGGCCAGCCAGCCGTCGGTGGTCGAATAGCCGCCGGAGACATTGAAATCGCCGGTCGATTGGTCGACCGCCTCGACGTCGAGCACGACGCGGTCGGAAGCCGAGCCCGGCTTGGTCGTGATCTTGACGGTCTTGAAGTAATTGAGGTCCTTCAGCCGCCGCTCGGCGCGGTCGATCAGCGTCTTGTTGTAGGCGTCGCCTTCGCCGAAATCGAATTCGCGCCGGATCACGTAATCGCGGGTCCTCAAGTTGCCGTGAATCTCGATGCGTTCGACATAGCTGCGCTGTCCTTCGTCGACCACGAAGGCGACGTCGATGCGGTGCGCTTCGGCGTTCCGGACCAGGCGCGGTTCGGCATGCGCAAAGGGATAGCCGAGCTTGGCCATCTCGACCGCGAGCGCATCGGTGGACTTGTCGAGCGCGCTGCCGTCGAACATCGCGCCGCTCTTGGCCAGCACGAGACGACGGAGTTTTTCCGGCTCGACGCCGGGCACGTTGTTGGCGACGGTGATGTCGCCGAAATGATAGGTCTGCCCTTCATCGATCGTGAAGGTGACGGCGAATCCGTGCGCTGCGGGGTCGTATTCGGCCCGGGCATCGACCACATTGGCATCGGCATAGCCATGGCTGCGGTAATATGTCCGCAGCAATTCGCGGTCCTCGGCGACGCGGTCGGGATCATAGACGTCGCCGCCGATCAGGAAGCTCAGCATATTGGTTGCCGAGGTCTTGATCACGGCGCTCAGTTGCCGTGCGCCGAACACGTGGTTGCCGACGAAGTTGATCCGCTGCACCGTGGTTTTCTTGCCTTCGGTGATGGTGAAGACCAGGTCGGCGCGATCATTGCCGCGGTCGATGATCTCGGGCACCACGCCGACATCGTCGCGTCCGACATGCCGGTAGGCTTCCATGATGCGACCGACGTCGGCCTGCACCGTGGCGCGCCGCAGGTTGCCGCGCGCCTTGGACTGGATGACCGCGGTCAGGTCGGCGTCCTTGACCTTCTTGTTGCCCTCGAAAGCGACGCGGTCCAACAGTTTTGCCTCGGTCAGATGGACGATCAGCCGGTCGCCGGCGCGTTCAATTTTGACGTCGTCGAACAGTCCGGTGGCGTAGAGCGCCTTCAGCGCTGCATCGCGCGCAGCGTCGTCGAACCGGCCGTCGGCTGCGGGGCGGAAGTAGGAGCGCACGGTGTCGGCGTCGATGCGGCGGTTGCCCTCGACGGTGATGGTTTGGTGCGGTGCGATGGCCTCGGCCATGGCCGGCGCGGGCGAACCGAGTGCAGCTGCGAAAAGCCCTGCTGCGATCAGTTGACTTCGGTATCGCTGGCCGGACGCCTTCGATTTCGTCGTCACGTCCTGCATTATCCCTGTGCTTGACGGTGCCCAATGGAATTGCGGGCAGGGGGCGAAAGAATGTCGGAGCTGGGGTCAGTTGCAGGCCAATGGTTAAGGCCGCCACAGTTTCGACGCGATCTTGGTCCGCCTGTTCCAGAAATCGTCGCATAGCTGCTTCAAATGACGACTAGCCAAGCTGCCCGGAAGCGCTCGCCCGCGGGGGCATGCGAGCCAAGACGCCTGATGGGAGCATCACATGCGTTATTTGGCCCTCGTCGCCACCCTGTTCGTGCTGGTAGAGCCGCCGGCTCGTGCCGCGGTCGCGCCGGAGATTGATCCGCGCGCCTCGCTCGGCGTGGTGCAGCAGTGGATCTACAATTACCGCGCCAAGCCGGATTACGCCCATGTGCCCGCGGCCGTGCGCGTCCTGTTCCACTCCCAGACCTTCAAGGAGCCTGAGAACGCCGGCATCTATCTCGGCTTCATCGCAGGCGCCATCGCATCGAACCCGGCCAAGGCCGATCAGCTCGTCAACAGCGTCTTTCCGGTGCCGCCGGAGGATGAGTGGGTGATCGTCCGCGCCATCGCCTATTCAGGGTTGCCGGATTGGCGGGGCCTGTTGCGGCGGGTCGCACCGAAAATGCCGGGTCGGCAGGTGATGATCGAGGCCTATCTCGCCGGCACCCTGCCGGCCCTCTACGATATCCCGCTGGAGGAGAAGAAGCCGGGAATGATGGACAAGTTGAAGGGAGCCTTCACCAAGAATCCCTTCGCCAAGGAAGAGAAGAAGCTCAACACCGCGCTCACCTATGCCGGCAATCAGGATCTGCTGGATACGTTGTGGGGCTATTATTTCGCGACCGGATCGCATCTGCCGATCCTGCGCATCATGCAGATGCTGCCCTGGTCGAAGAGCCGCGACACCGTCGACAAGCTGACGGTCGGCAGCATGGCGCGCTATACGCTGGCAAGCTACGCGGTGCGCGATGGCGAATTGCGGGAGTTTCTCCGTGCCGAGTTGCCGGGCCAGCCGCCGGCGATCAAGGCGCCGCTCACCGAGGTGATCGAGGCCGCCGACACGGTGCAACTCGCCGCGGTCCGCAAGGACGCGCTCGCCGCCGTCGACGAACTCAAGGCCAAGGGGTCGGATTCGCGGCGCAATCTCGATTTCTGGGGACAGGTCGGCGTCGGCGCGGTCGCGCTCGGCTGCGTGTCGGCTGCGGCGCTGGGGCAGGTCGCGGTCGGCATCCCCTGCGTGATCGGCGGCTCGGCCTCGCAGGGCCTGTTGTCGTTCTGGGAAAAGCAGCAGTAGCCTATCGACCATCGGATGGAGGCAGCGATCCGTCATGCTTGCATGCTGATGTCGCGACATGAGCTCTCTGCATCGACAGGCCTTCGGCGGGCTTGCGGCCCTCGTTCTTGTGATGGGCTTCCTGCTGTTCATCGCGGCCGGGACGCTTGACTACTGGCAGGCCTGGACCTTCCTCGCGGTCTATGTCGCGGCGTCGCTGGCGATCACGCTTTATCTCATCAAGAACGATCCGGCGCTGTTGGCGCGGCGGATGAGGGGCGGTCCGTTCGCCGAAACGGAGCCAGCTCAGAAGATCATCATGTCGATCGCGTCGTTCGCCTTTATTGGCCTGATTGTGCTGCCCGCCATCGACCATCGCCTGCATTGGTCGCAGATGTCCGCCTACGCGGCATTGGCTGGAGACGCTCTCGTTCTGCTCGGCTGGCTCGGCATTTTCTTCGTGTTCAGGGAGAACAGTTTCAGCTCCGCGACCATTCAGCTGGCTGAAAACCAAACCGTGATATCGAGCGGACCCTACGCCTGGGTGCGGCATCCCATGTATGCGGCCGCGCTGGTCATGCTGCTCGGTGTGCCGATCTCGCTGGGCTCGTGGTGGAGCGCGCTGATCGTGGTCGCGATCCTGCCTGCGTTGATATGGCGGCTGCTGGACGAGGAGAGATTCCTGGTCAGGAATCTGGCAGGTTACGCCGATTATCAGGCCCGGGTGCGTTATCGGCTGCTGCCGTTGATCTGGTAGTTCTGTCGAAAAATGTCATGAAATGATAAGCCCGCGGTCTCTGCTGCTCGTCGCAGAAGCCGCGGGCTAACATGATTCAATCCGAGCGTTGATCGATCAGGCGTTACTCGGCGTGCCTCCGGGCGCGATGCGCGACGTGTCCCGGATGGACCGGCTTCGGCGCGTAGGCGAGGGCGTCCCGCTCCGGCAGGAACGGATCACGGAAACAATCGCCGCCGCGGCCGGACGACATCGCACGGCATTGCTCCATGGTGTCAAAGCTGCAGGAAGTCACCGCCGAGGTGACGTCCTTGCGGCAGTATTCGCCCGCCGACGCCGGCGTTGCCGACGCCGAGATCGCCAACATGCCCAGAGCGAACAACGCGGTCGCCGGTGCTGCGGTCATTGTCAAAAGCTGCTTCATCTATGCTCTCTTATTCTCGCTGTGTGAGTGTGGCAGGCCTTCCGGCCGGGCGGCTGAGATGGGTTGCGTTCGTTCGGCGCGCTACGCATGCATGGCTGCTGCGCTCCCTAACCTGTTATTTGTTCGAGCGCGCTTTCAATCCCGCGTGCGCTGTTTGCCGTAAAAGACAGAGGGCAGGTGTCGTCTGCTCGATTCGCAGTGATGATGTTGGCCGCAGGTCTGCCGGCTCGGCAAAGCAAAACAAATTCTCCAAACAGGCTTGATGCGAGTTGGAAATTCGCGAAGCGGCGGCTTTTGAAGTATTATCATCATATAATGAGCGGTGCGGGATCGATTGCGACGGTGCGGTGACGGCCGGGAAGTCCCGAAACCCTCCCGTTGGGACGGTCCAGGCGGACATTCGTCCGCCGCTATTGCGCCCCCGGATCAGCGTATCTATGGTGCAGTAACGTTTCAGTGAGTGGCGTGGGAGGTACGCAAATGGACTTCATATTCTTTCCCGCCATACTGATTTTGTTCTATGTCGCCGTCTCGCTCCGCGTTCTGAAGCAATATGAGCGGGGGGTCGTGTTTCTGCTCGGCCGATTCGAGAGCGTTCGCGGGCCGGGGCTGACGCTGATCTTCGTTCCGTTCCAGCAGATGGTGCGGGTCTCGCTCCGCACCGTGACCATGCAGATCCCCTCGCAGAAGATCATCACCCGCGACAACGTCTCGATCGATATTGCGGCGGTGGCCTACTATCACATCACCGATCCGGAAAAGGCGGTCATCGCAATCGAGAATGTCTACAACGCCATCAACCAGATCAGCCAGACCACCGTGCGGAACGTGGTCGGGCGCTTCAATCTCGACGAGTTGCTGGCGGACACCGCGAGTATCAATGACCAGATCAAGAACGTCATCGACATTCATACCGAGCCGTGGGGCACCGAGGTGACGGCCGTCGAGATCAAGGACATTACGCTGCCCGACAATATGCAGCGCGCGATGGCCAAGGAGGCCGAGGCGGAGCGCGAACGCCGCGCCAAGATCGTAGCCGCCGAGGGCGAGTATCAAGCTGCCGTGAAGCTCGGCGAGGCCGCCGACATCATCACGCAGCATCCGGTTGCACTGCAACTACGGACGTTGCAGACCATGGCCGAAATCTCGGTTGAAAAAAACTCCACCATCATCTTCCCCGCGCAATTCATGTCGACGGTGCAGGACGCCATCGCGTTGCTATCGAGGGATTCCACGGCAAAATAGCCGTAAGTTCCTGGCATCGTGACGAGCCGTTCGCGGGGTAACGAGGCTGGGCAAACCCGGCCGTGGTATCGTCGTCTGGCGGGGGCGCGTTGGCGCGCCTTCGCGGGTCAAGGAGCGAGGCTTCCGTCGGCCAATCCGCCTACGCAAGGCCCACATCGGGTGTCGTCGGATGCACCGGTTCACGGTGTATCTCGGCGCCCATTTCATCGACGACGACGATCGAAAGGGCGCGATCCTTGATCCGGGGATCGTGGCGGAGCCGCCGCGCAACCTCCCGGCTGTGCTCGATGGCGTCGCCGGTCGTCTGAAATTCTACGCCCCTTCGGTCGCGGATTGGTATGCCGTCCTTCATATCAAAATAGAAAGTTCGCATCACGTCCCTTGCGGCCACTGGTCAAGGTATGGAAAGGCGAAGCCGAGGCATTCGCAAATCCATGCCCTCGTGGTTCCTTCGGATCATCAAAATCGCGGATCGGAGGACGAGGCTGATCAAAATTTCGGCAAAATCATCCGAACGACCGATCCGTGATGATCGTCATACAAGGTATATGAGCGCCATGCCGCTCAAATCCCGCCAAATGGCAGGTTATGAACGGTCTGGAATGATGTACGGTCAGTTGGGCTTGCTGCGAGAGTTGTTCCTTGGCATACTTTCAACCTCGTCGGGTTCGGCCCTGTCAATCTCCAGGCGTGCCATCCGTAATATCAACGTTGCCGTGGTCAGGCCGAGACGTTCAGCCTCGATTGCTGCAGTATCGACCTTCCGGGCAAGGCCTTCACGTTTGCTGAGAAATGCCATTTCCGTTCCCTACCAAAGGTGCGAGATGAAAAATCCCACATTCATTGCGGAGCTGCACAAGAAGCTCGGAGCCCCATCGAGCGAAGCAATCGAAAGTCTTCGATTGCTGAAAGCCTTCCTCAAGCTGGCGCCCAGGGAACGCTACGAAGTGATCGAATTGGTCGAGCGGCTCGCAACCGAAGCCTCATCGGCCCCCGACCATCCGTTGTCGTGACGCGGCGCCTTCAGCCGCCGTTCGGGATCGTCGCCGGCGGCCGTGTCGCGATCGCATAGACCGCGCCCCCATCCAGCGCCTCGGACTGGTGGAGCGTGCCGGCGGGCAACAGGATGGTGTCGCCTGCTCCGCAGATGCGCTCGCCGCCTTCCCACATGAAGTTCAGCCTGCCGCTGATAATGACCAGGATCTCGTCGACCGGATGGGTGTGAAAATGATGCACCTTGCCGGCCGCGTCGCGCTGCAGCTCGACGCAGCCTTGCTCGGGAAGCAGCTCGAGGATGGCAGGGTCGATCGAAAATTCGGTCTTCGTTCCACTGATGATCCGGGTCATGCGGCTTGCTCCGTACCTTCGATTTGCGCGGCCTTGTTCTGGGCGAGCTTGGCGAACGGGCATCCCAGGGCCTGGTGATTTTCGTCGTTCAGGAAATATTGCTGGTGCTCGCGCCCGTCGTGATTTCCGTATCGCCCGAGCAGCGGCGAGGGGCTGGTGCTGTCGTAGGGAATGAGCCGCTTGCGCACTTCGGCGAACGCGGCCGTCGCCGCCTTTTCGGTGCCGAGAATTTTTTCGAATACCCAGCGGGGCTGGAACGTCATCATCAAGGTGCTGGAGCGGCGGCTTTGCCGCATCACATGGGCGGGCGTGCTGCACACCACGAAGATCGGCTCGCCAGCGAATGAAAATTCCCACATCGGATGGTCGATCTGTTCGGGGATATCGGCGGGCCACGGGTTTTTGTCGATCCGCGCCAACTGGTCGAGCAGCAGCCAGAACTTCTTGTGATAGGCCTCGATGGTTTGCACCGGTCCCGGCCGGGTGAAGACAACGAGCGATGTATTGGGGCCGTAGGAGCGGGACTCGGCTACGAACTGCGCAAGCTGCTCGCCTAGGGTGTCGGCGTCAGGTGAATCCAGAAACAGATAACGCAACTGGTCCTGTCGGTAGCCAGCGACGCCGAACGCACAGGGAAACGGCCGGGACAAGCTGCTCATCTGCGCTTCGAACTCGGAGAACATCACGGATTGCCACGTGCTGACCGCAAAATTCGAAGCCACTTCGCCTTTTCTTACATACAAACGCGACATATTTTCCCCTTTGTGCTTGGCGCCATTTTCACACTATCAATTTGCGTCTCATCAAAATCGGCCCCACAATTCCCGGCAGCGACATCAACAACAGCAGTCCTATGAGGGCGCTGTAGCCGCTGTCGCCGATAGAGGCCGGGTCCATTTGTTGGGTACCTGCTGCAAATTGGCTGAAGGCAACCATCGTCAGTCCGATGACGGGTTGCGAGGCGCCGGCGAAAATTCCGGCAGCGGTCGTGTTGACGGACGCGCCGACACCGATCAGGTCGGCGGTGTAGAGGCGCTTGGTGCATTTGAGCACCAGAGGGACTGTGCCGCCCGCGACCAGGCCCAGCACGGCAAATACGATTCCGACATAGAGAAAACCGAGTGCGTGCGCCAATATTGGCAATAGCATCGCGATCAGCAGCATCCGCAACAGACAGATGAAACCAAGCGCCGCATCGAGTGCGGCAACGCGGTCGGCCGCGTGACCGAGAAAGATCGAGCCTGCAGCGTTGCCGATCATGAAGGCCAGCAGGGGCGCACCCGCCATCGACGGCGATATATTGAAGATATGCGCCACCATCGGGATGCCCCACACGCCCGACAGCGTCGTCACGACGGCGAAATGCGAGGCAAAGGTCATCGCGCATCCCCAGTTCGCAACTTGCGTGAGCGCTCGCCCGCTCGCCCGGAGAACGCTGGCGAGGGTCTTGCTGTCTTGCGCCGCCGCCGCCGGCTTGAGCGTCACCGAAGCGAAGGCGAGGTTCGCAGCCCCGACGCAGGCGATGAAAATGAAGCAGGCGCGCCAGCCGAAGCCGGTGACGGCAGCAGCCAGCGGGGTCGTCGCCAACACGCCGCCGAGATAGCCCGACACCTGCGAGATGCCCGACATGAAGCCGAACCGCTCATCGGAAAAGTTCTGCGCCACGAGTTTCAACAGCGCGGTGAAAACCAGCGCATCGCCGCAGGCCACGACCAGGCGGGCGATAAAGACGTCGAACAGGCTCGGCGCCAGCGCGAACGCGGCGCTGCCGATCGAAGACGCGGCCATGCTGAGCAGCACCACGCGCTTGACGCCATAGCGGTCGACCAGGAGGCCGGCCGGAATCTGCATCAAGGTGTAGCCCCAGAAATAGCTCGAGGCCAGCATCGCGGCGCCTGCGGCGTCGGTGTGGAAATCGTGCATGAAGCTCAAGCTGACCGATTGCGGCGACACGCGCTGCAGAAAGGCGATCGCATAAGCGGTCGCAATCGTCGCCCACGCCAGATAGGCGCGATCACCGAGACGGAAGGGCGAGGCGAGCGTGGCCTGTTGTCCGGACATCGGCGTCATACCCTCGCGACGCCGAGCGAAAACAGCGCGTCCGCCGAGTCCGGAATGATCCGCGACATGGCCGCATCAACCAGCGATGCCTTGCCGTGATAGGTCTGCCGGTGATGCTTGATGTGGCCGTAGACGCCGCGCATGATCATGCTGGGCACTTCGAGCGCCTTCTGGGGATATAGCGACGAGCACATCTCCACGCAGGCCGCCTGCAACGCGGGGTCCACCGTGTCGCAAAGCAGGGAAGGGACGACCTTTTCGCAGATCTTGGCGTTCGCGGCCCATACGATCGGATTGCGTGTCCGCCATCCGTACAGGATGCCGGCCTTGTCAGGATCGCTGGCGCCGGATCGTTTCAGGATTTCCGAGGTGAAGAACCCGTACAGGCCGCGGCCCTGATGGGTTGGAAGCACCTCGGTGCCGCTGCGATAGATGGCCAGGCGGTCTGCGACCTTCAATATGCGGTAGACCGAAAACGCAACCAGATCCGATCGGTCGTAGACCAGAATGAGGCTGTATTTGCTGTCGAACGGGGAGGACGCGGCGGTCCAGTGCGGTTCGGTCGCCTTCCAGTTCACCGCGATAATATCGTTCATCGCGTCCATCAGCGCCTGCCGGCCGGCTTCGCCGACATGGGAGGCATCCGGAAAGCTGAACACCTCGTAGTCCGCCCACGGCGAGGGGATGGCCCGGTTTTGGCTGCCCAGATTTCGCGACATGGCAAGGCTCCAGCTATCCCAAGTCCAGCTATACAGGCCGGCCTCGAATGGCCTAAAGGACAATATGCCCTCGAAATCTGCCAAACCTCGACGGCCTGATTTGCGTGCAAAACTGCCCGCAAGGCGGATCGCGATCGTCGCCTTTCCCGGCGTCACCCTGCTCGATATCTCGGGTCCGGCGCAGGTCTTTGCCGAATTGCAGGAGATCGAACTGCCGGCCGCAGGCTATGCATTGTCCTATCTTTCGGCCTCCGGCGGACTGGTGCCGACGGACGTCGGGATGATGGTCGACACTTCGCCCATCTCCAGCGTCAGGCCGCATCAGGTCGATACGCTCATTATCCCCGGCGGCCCCGGCATATGGGCGTTACGCCAGGACATCGCGCAGATGAAATGGATCATGCAGACGGTGCCCAAGGCGCGGCGGATTGCGTCGGTCTGTCTCGGCGCGTTCGCATTGGCCTGGACGGGTGCGCTGGACGGCAAGCGCGCGGCGACGCATTGGCGGTACTGTCCGAGGCTGCAGGATGGTTTTCCCAGCATCCGCGTCGAGCCGAATGCGATTTTCGTCCAGGATGGGCGGGTCTGGTCATCCGCGGGCGTCAGCGCCGGGATCGACCTCGCGCTGGCCATGATCGAGGAGGATTTCGGCCATACCATCGCACTGGACGTCGCGCGCCGCCTGGTCGTGTTCCTGAAACGGCCCGGCGGTCAAAGCCAATTTTCGACCGTGCTCGCCGCGCAAGCCTCCGATGTCGAGGGGCGTTTCAGCGCGTTGCACGCCTGGATCATCGAAAATATTGCGTCTGATCTCAAGGTCGAAACGCTGGCTGAGCGAGCCGGAATGACGCCGCGAACATTCGCTCGCACCTATGTCAGCCGCACCGGCATGACGCCCGCCAACGGCGTGGAGGCGCTGCGCGTCGAGACGGCGCGGCTGCTGCTCGAGAGCAGGCAGGTCGGCGGCGTCGTCGAGGTGGCGAAACGGGCAGGCTTCGGTGACGATGAGCGAATGCGGCGTGCCTTTCTCCGACATCTCGGCGTGACCCCGTCCGAGTATCGGCGGCGCTTTTCAGGATAGCTGTATCCTCGCCGGGCGGATCACGAAATCAGACGTCTGCCTGATCGGCGCAACGTGTCGGACGGCAGTTCGCCGAATTCCAGCCGGAAATCGCGGGCGAAGTGACCGTGGTTCTGAAAGCCGCATCTCAGCGCGATCTGCGTCACCGACGCGTTCCCTTCGGATCGTTCCAATATTTCCCGTGCGCGATCGAGCCTGATGCGCTTGGCGAAATCCGCCGGGGAATAGCCGCGGTCCTTCTTGAATTGCCGGAACAGGCTTCTGGCGCTGATCTTGGCGATCGCCGACATCGCCTCGATATCGATCGGCTTGTCCCAGTTCGCCTCGATATATTCCTCGACGATCTTGACCGCGGATAAACTGGACGCCGGCGGCTCGCGAAACAGGAAATGGGTATGGTTGTGCGGGTTATACATCAGGAATTCCATGATCGCGATACGCGACATCTCGGCGGCGGCAAGCTCAGAGAACAGGGCGCCGCGCCTGTTGACGTCGGACGCAAGCTGGAAAATCATGCGGCGCACGCGCCTCATCGCCGGATGCTGATCGGAGGCATCGGCGAATACGAGCTTCTTTTCGATCTGTTGTCCCAGTAGCGCGCCGAGATATCGTTGCAGCACCTCTTGTTCGATGCGAAGCACCAAATGGCGGTAGCTCGATTTGAAATCGAACCTGAGAGGCACGCCGGCCGGCAGGATGCCTGAACACGATCCCTGGGCGACTTCGCCGCTCAAATTCCCGCCCGAATAGCGAACAATGCCATCGATATTGAAGATCTGCCGGATGAACGGCACTTCGTCGAAGCCGACCGCAACGTCGCTGGCGAAGGCACAATAATACACCCTGAGGTCGCCGACCTGCAGAGAGTTGGCACGGGTCTCAAACCTGTTTTCACTTTTCACGACGTGGAAACTTGTCGCGCCGAACAGAGAGAAAATTTGGTCGCGCGCATGGTCGGGATCATTGGTGCGGATCACCGGATAGTTGCTCAGGAGTGTCATTCTGGAAGGCATAGGTCGATGCGCCTGCAACTCAATCGTAATCATCGGCTGTCGATTTCTGCACACGACGGCGCAAAATCAAACCAATCCAAAATTGTGGCGAAGCACCGGCATCAGGCGGCGCAGCATCATACCGTTGACGACCTCGCCACGGCTGCCGTCCCGCCGTCGGCGGTTAATGCCGCGCTCCAAGCGGCAGCGAAATCCGCCTGCTTCGTCGCCGTTCGAACTAAGCCTTCGGTAAATCCGACGGGTTATTTTCGGCTACTTTGTATCGAGTTTTCGCTTTCTTCGTCGACAGGTTGATTCAATGGCAAACGTCGTGAACTTACGGGCGCGGGCGCAGCAGTCGGGCGCAACGCAAAGCGACACGCCGGCGGCTGGAGACACCGTCCCCGGGCCGGCCGCGCCGATGGCGGATCCGCCAATGACGGCCCTGAAGGAAATGCGCAACGCGGTCCTTTTGCTGGAACTTGCCGCGCTGCACGCCCGCGAGATTTCCATGAAAGTTGGCGATCCGGACGACAGGAAAGCCTTCGAGGCGCACATCGTGTCGATCGAGTACGCGCTTCAGATCGTCCGGGAAAAGACATCCTAGGCGATCGCTCGGGCGATGCATCCGGGCCGGCCAGGATCGACCCGCGGTATGCACGCTGGCGGGTGCTGGAGATGGTCTGTCCGCCAAATGCTCCCCAGGCTTTCCTTCCCGGAAGCTACGCCTGCAAAGACGCGGCGCTGCAAATGTGATAACTCACATCACATTACCGGAGGTAGCCGCCATGATTGAGCCGAAACTGGAAGTCCCCGTCGAACTGCGTGATTTGGCTGAAAAGACCATCGAGCAGGCCGAGAGAGCATTCAGGATGTTCTTCGACGCCGCCAGCAAATCCATGACGTCGGTCCCGGGCGGGGGAACGGAAATCTCGAAACAGGCCTTGTCGTTCACCGAGCAGAATATGAAGGCCGCCTTCGAGCACGCGCGAAAGCTGGTGCATGCGACCGACCTGCAGCAGGCCATGCACATTCAGTCGGAATTCCTGCGCAGCCAGTTCACCTATGCCGGCGAGCACATGCGGCACATGACCGGGGAAGTGATGTCAGCCACCAAGGATGCGATGAAGGGCAAGTCCTAAAGGCGGTTCTGGACGGGGCCCTGGTGTCAGAACGCCGGCGGCGCCGAACGCCATGGTGCGCTGCCCACAATATAGTCTTGCATGGGAGCGCGCGGGGGATTTCAATCAGATAGCAGGTCCATGATGGGCCACCGGGTGCACGCATCCGCCGTCCGTCATCCTTTCTGCTGATCCCTGTCGGCCAAAACCGGCAGGGATTTGCATTTTGGCTGCCGGCTGTTGTTGCACTGCCGGCTTGGCACTGGCCGGCCCGGCTATTGGCGGGCCCGCCTATTTGCCCAAGGAGCCGATATAGGCGGAGATATCCGCCGCCTCGGTTCTGTTCATCGTCGCCACGATCAGCCGCAGCACGACCCCGGGCAGTACTTCGTATCCATGCCTTCGATGATGAGTTTTAGAGCCCGCCGCAGGCGGCGATAGAAGCGACGCGGCAAACGAGCTGGCCGCTCCGCTGCATCTGCTTCGCGGCTCCCGGTGTCTGGCGTCAATTCCCTTGCTCCTCGTCGAGCGTCCTTCTGGCCGTAGCGCCGGTCGGACGCATGCTCCGGCAGCATGGCGTGCTCGCCACCGCGGCGCTTTGATCTGTCGCAAGAAATCGAAAAGGGGTTTTTAGTAGTCGCCGGGATTGGCGATCATCGGCTGTTCGGTGTTCGCCGGCGCCAGATCGCTGGCGGCGCTGTCCCTCAGAAACCGGTCCAGGGTCGTCTGAATTTTCGCTTTTACCGATTGAGGACCACGATCGCTCAGATCGGTGTGCAACGCGCCGGTGTCGACGATATCGATGTCGCCCGACTTGCCTTTCGCAGGGGCAGGCAGGACGCCGGGATCGGTCTTGAAGTTTGGATCCTTGGAGCGGAACGACAGGATCTTCATCCGGTCGCTGAGCACGAATGGCACACGCAGATTATCCAGGGTGATGACCTTGGAGACCAGTTCCGGGTGTTGTTTGGCGACATACATCGACACGTCGCCGCCGTTGGAATGTCCCACCAGCGTCAGGTGGTCATAGTCGGCGTTCGGTTGCCGCTTTTGCATCTCGCCGAGCACAAAAAGGATGTTGGCTTCGCAGCGCAGGTAGACCGCGCGCCGGCCGGCATAGGGCAGGCCGACCTTGGTCATCAGCGGTGGGTCGCTTGGCAGATCCTGCTGGATGCTGGCAACCAGATAGCCCCGCGTCGCAAGGGCATTCGCGAGAAACGAATACTCGGTGTTCCTGACCGTATTGCCGTTGCTGATGATGGCGATCGGAAGCTTCCAGAGGCCTTTGTCGGCCTTCATCTCGTAATCGCGGCGGACCGCAACATCGACGGAAACGGGTCTCTGCCGCGTCGCATCAAACAGATCCAGCGTCTCGTGGCGAATAGCCCATTTGCTGACGGCAAAGTATTCGGCGCCCGCGAGCACGCAGAGACAGCCCAATATCGCGAATGCCCTTTTCATCGTTTCCAACCCCAAATCAATCCTGATCAAGATATGGTGTTGGAACGCGCAAGGCGGCGATCCTCGATCAGAACCCAGATATTAAATTTAGGCAAGCCATCTGGGCAAAAGGGTGGCTGGCCGGCTCCACACCGCAACATCGCCGGTCAGTGGGCTTGGTCGCTCGCGGTCGATTTGGCCGCACGGAGGGCGGCATCGATTTTGGATTGAACGCGCCTGGCCGCCAGCGCCGCCAGCCGCGTCTGCGTTCTGCCGGTCTTGACCTTGTCGCCAAGCTGGAACCGCCATTCCCAGATGTCCGGTTCGGCGGTCGGCATGATGGTGTATTCGACGTCCTTGTAAATCACGGAAATTTCCCCGTTCCCGATTCAGGGAGGACAACTTTTTCGGATTTCTAGCAATCCGGCCTAGTACGGAGACTCGCGCCCAGGTAGATACGTGGTGCCGCATCAGCCGGTTGCAGTTGGCGCGAAAAAAACGCCAGGGTGCGGAAATGGCGGCTTCCATTTGGGAAGCTGTTCGCTGCATCTCACGGCTATCGAGGCATTCAAATTGGTATTTTGATAAGGCGCTCGGCACAAATCCCGACATTCAGCGCGTGACTACAAGCAGTGGGTTGGGCCTCTGTCCGGGCAGAATTTCAGGGCGTTTGATATCGAGAACAGCAGGCGCGCGTTGCGCGATTCATTGCTCGGGGCGCGATAGCTGAGGGGAAGCGCTACGCCGATATCGGCCCGCAGATCATCCCACAGCAGAAATCGCACGCCGCCGCCGGCGGATGTCAGGGAAAGACCGTCGCTGATATTGTAGCCGTCGTTCCAGACCGCGCCAGCATCGATGAAACCGTAAAGCTGATAGCCAGACAGATAGCGATAGTCGAGCTTCTGGTCGAAACGCAGTTCAAGGGAGCCTGCGATGCCGTTGTCGCCGCTGATCTCTGCACTGCCATAACCGCGCCCGAAAGCCGCGCCGCCCAGATAGAATTGCTGCGAGGTGAATAGCGGCCCGGACGCGACCTGGGTGGCCGTCGAGACTTTCACCGACCAGGCGTCGGACAGCGTCTGGTTGCGCGTGAACCACATGCCGAGCACAGAAAAATTCCCGGAAGCGCCGGCGCGCGACAGGAGATCGTCGTCCGAACGGGAGGCGCCAAGGATGTCGAGGCCCTGGCGCAGCGTCAGCGTCGCGAAATTGTTGCCGCCGAAATCGTCCTGGAGCCGATAGTCCGAGGTCAGGCTGATCGTGCGGATATGATCGCTGTAAATTGGACCGAACACGTCGTTTTCGGCGACGTTGCTCAGTCCCGCCGCCACGGTGATGGTCAGCGCGGAACGCTGCGACTGCAGCGGCAGGATACTGCCGCGGATTTCGAAAGCCTCGGTCCTGGTGGAATCGTTGAACAGACGCCTGCCGTCTCCTGGCCGAACCTCGCTATAGAGCGCCGACGTGCCAAGCCTGAGGCCGTCGGTCCCGACCGGCGCGTCATAGGAGAGCCGGCCGAATCCCAGTTCGCGCGGGTCGTTGGCCATGGTCGAGAGATTGACCGCGAGCGTATCGCCCGGCAGCAGATAGGAATTGAACGCGCCCGTGGCGTAGCTCTGCCAGGGGCCGACCGACGACGATCCGAGATTGTCGATCCCGAACGACGTATAGACGTGCCAGACTTTCAAATGGAGGGTCAGGCGAAAGCGGCCGGTCGGTCCGCCGATCTCGTCAAGCGCGGAATCGGCGATCCGCACGCCCGGCAGGCCGTTGACCAGCAGCAATTGCCGCTCGAGCGTTGCGATCCGGGAAGGATGTTCGGCCAGCACCGGGTCGAGGAACGGCCGCACGCCGAATTTTTCGGCGCCTTCGCCTTCCAGCGTCACGTCCGAGATGCGGCCTTCGATCACCTCGATGCGGACCACGCCGTCCCGGATATCCTGCGGCGGAACAATCGCCCGGCTCAAATGAAATCCGGCTGAACGATAAATCTCGCTGATCGCCGCAGCGATCACCGCAAGGTCGGCCTGCGAGACCATCTTTCCCAGGTAGGCCTGATACGTCTTCGCGATCTGATCCTGCGGTATCGCCGAGGCCCCGACGGGCGCCACGCCGCGAAGCACGAACAGCGGCTTGTTGTCGGCCTGGAGCGCGGGTCTTGCGAGCGTCGGCATACGCAGCGTCGGCCGGGCCGGCTGCTCCGATCGCAGGTCATCGAAACGCTTTTCCGCCTGTCGGGGATCGAAGCCTGTCTGGTTTGCCTGCTGAGCGCGGGCCGAAACCGTTGCCGATAGCGACAGCGCGAGGAAAGCGAAGAGGAGGCTGACAGCAGCGCGCAACGGAGCCGCCGCCGACGCGGCGCCTCCGTAGTTCCACGGAGGACGATCCGTGAACGTCAGAAAAATATCCAGTCGCATGATATTTCATAGTTTTTTATGGTCAATGAAGCCTTAAAGCGGCGCCTGAAGCTGGCGCTTCTCCCTAAGCTCACGTTGAAACATTTCTGGTAATCCTCGGGGCTCGGGTTTGGGCAATCGAGGAACGGCATGCACAGGATCGTTGGACTGGGACGCGTCGCAACGACGGCGCTGGTGCTGCTGCTGGCGGCAAGCGCCTGCACAGTCGCTGCCGAAAACGACGTCTGGTCAGTCAGCAAGTCATCCGGCGAAGTCTGGATTGCCACCGACCAAGCCAAGCAGGTTTCGCTGAAGCAGGACGAGACCCTGAAACCGGGCGATACGATCCAAACCGGACGAAATGGACGCGTCCTGCTGGTTCGCGGCGAGGAGACGATTCTCATCTCACCGAACTCGGTGGTGGGTTTGCCCCTTGAGAAGAAGGATGGTCTTTCGACGACCATCACGCAGCAAGCCGGCTCGATCCTCCTTGACGTGGAAAAACGCAACGTCAAACATTTCGAGGTCGAAACGCCCTACCTTGCCGCCGTGGTCAAGGGAACGCAGTTCAGCGTCACCGTGAGCGCCACCGGCACGCGCGTCGATGTGCGCCGGGGACAGGTCGAAGTCTCCGATTTCAAATCAGGCCAGATCGCGCAGGTGATGCCAGGCCAGATCGTGACGAGCTTCACGCACGGCAAATCCGGACTGTCGCTAACCGGAACGGGCGTGCTCAACCCGATCGAGCAAGGCAGACCCCGCGCCTCGTCGATCGAACGGATATCGGTTCCGAAGGGAGGATTCTCAGCGCCTCGCAGCCGCCCGACTGGAAAAATCATTCACGCGCTCGGGCATGGGAATGCCGTCAATGGCAAGCCGGCCACGGCTATGGTTCACGAAAGGCCGGCCACAAGCAAGACATCGAACAGGCCGAACGCTATTCGGATATCGGGCGCGCTCGGTGAAGTGAGATTGAATATTCAAAAGGCCACGCATGGCCTTGCCCATGGGCCGGTCACGCCGGTGGCCAGAAACGCGTCCAGGAGAAATTCCGAAACCACCGACACCGTGTGGAGTGATGCCAAGGCCGGCGCAAGCGGCGTTGCGCAGAATGGCGCCAATAGCGGCAACGGTAATGCCACCGCTGCAACCGGAGTGGGCGCTTCGGCCGCGTCAGGGGTGACGGCAGCCGCCGTCACCACGCCCGCAAGCGGCCCTGGCAAAGACAATGGCAATGGCGCCACCGGGAACGGCAAGGGCAACAACGGGAACGGCAATGGCAACGGGGGCGGAAATGGGAATGGCAATAACGGCCAGAACGGGAACGGCAATGGTAACGGCCAAGGAAATGGCCACGCGAAAAACTGATCGCGCGATCGCGCGAGGAGGGCGTGCTGCCTTGAATTGAGGAGTGCGCGGGGATGATAATCACTTGAAACACTATCGGCCGCATATTCTTGTGCTGATTGCGCTGGCGACTGTCCTTTCGTCCGGCTGGCATGGCGCGTTCCGCAATGTGTTGGCCGATCTCAGGTTCGGGTGGGAGAAGCGTCAGGCCAGTGGCGAGATCGTCATGGTTGCGATCGATGCGCCCTCGATCGAAAAGATCGGAATCTGGCCGTGGCCGCGCCGGCTCCACGCCGAACTGCTGAGGAAGCTCGAAGAGGCAGGCGCGCGAGACATAGCCCTTGATGTCGATTTCAGCACGCCTTCGGATCCCGCGTCGGATCAGCAATTCGTCGAGGCGCTTCGGAGTTCGGGCGGATCGGTAGTGTTGCCGTCGTTCACGCAGCCGGGAGCCGTCTCAGGCAATTCGACCGCACTTTACATCAACCGGCCGCTCAAGCCGTTCAGTGACCATTCCTGGCCGGCTCTGGTGAACGTCGCGGTCGAGCCGGACGGCCTGGTTCGATACTATCCGTTCGGCGATCGGCTCGACGGCGCATTCGTGCCGTCGATGGGCGCCGTGCTGGCGGGGCAATTCGCCGAAAAGAATGCGCCCTTTCTGATCGACTTCGGCATCCGCGCGGCATCGATCCCTCGCGTATCCTATGTCGATGTGTTGCGCGGCGATGCTACGACATTGGCGCGGCTGAAGGACAAGAAGGTCGTTGTCGGCGGCACCGCGCTCGAACTCGGCGACCGCTTCAGTGTTCCGAACGGCGGCGTTGTCTCGGGTCCGATGCTGCAGACGCTCGCGGCCGAGTCGATCCTGCAAGACCGCGTCCTGCACTGGACCTCCGGTCTCGTTACGGCCGCGGGGCTATGTCTTATCGCGCTGATGGTCGGGTTCTCCTGGCGCCGGCTCGGTGCCGGGACCAAGGTGATGGTTCTCGCGGGAATGGCCGCCGCCATCGAAAGCCTTGCCATTCTGCTGCAGGCCAAGCTGCCGCTTATTGTCGATACGTCGCTGTTCCACACCGCAATTGCCGTCTACATCGCCGCGGTCGCGCTCGATGAAATCGATTTTCGAGGCCTGCTCGGCCGGATCGCCGAGAGCCGTTTTCAGCGCATCGCGATGTCGCTCGGCGATGGCCTGGTGTGCACGGATCAGAATGACCTGATCACGATCTGGAATCCGGGAGCTGTCGCGATCTTCGGTTACGATCCCGTCGAGATGATCGGCCGGCCGTTCGATGTCATTTGCGCCGGAGGCAAGGGTGCGGGCGCATTTTCGATCCGCGATGCGGCGCGGCCAGGCTTGTCGCTGCCCGGTGGCTCGGTAATGGAATTCGAAGGCCGGCGGAAAAACGGGGAGGTGTTTCCGGTCGAGGCCTGCTTCTCCGGCTGGCAGGGTACCGACGGCTTTCAATATGGCGCGGTGCTCCGCGACATATCGGTGCGAAAGCGCGAGGCCGCACGAATCCGCCATCTGGCGGAACACGATTCGCTTACCGGCCTTGCGAACCGCGACACATTGCGCGTGGGCCTCGACGCGATGATTGGCGCTGCGGATCGGCGATCAGGCGAGGCCGTGCTGCTGGTGCTCGGCCTCGACGGTTTCCAGCAAATCAACGACATGCTCGGCCATGCCCAGGGCGACCTCGTGCTGTGTGGCGTGGCCGAGCGGTTGACCGCCGAGGCCGGCGGAGCGGCGCTGGTCGCACGGTTGAGCGGCGACGAATTTGCGATCGCCATTTCATTGGATGGTTTGCGGAAGGGTATTGCGGAATTCGCCGAACGAATCGTGCAGTCGTTCGACAAGCCGCTGCTGGCGGGTCCGCGGCAGCACCGCATCAAGGTCAGCATCGGCGTCGCGGTCCATCCCGAGGACGGCTGCACCGCCGACGAACTTCTGAGCAACAGCCATCTCGCCTTCTGTCGCGCAAAGGCCACCCGGCGCGGCGGCCATGTGGTCTTCGAGAGTTCGATCAGGCAGGAGCTCGAGGCGCGATTGACGCTTGAGGCCGAGTTGGTGCACGCCATCGAGCGCCACGAATTCGAATTATTCTATCAGCCGCAGGTCCGGTTGGTAGACGGAGGTCTGATCGGCGCCGAAGCACTCATTCGCTGGCGGCACCCGCGGCGGGGTCTGATCACGCCGCAGCAGTTCATGCCGGTCGTGAACACGTCGTCGATTTCTGACCGTATCGCCGCCTGGGTGCTGGAAACCGCTTGCCGCCAGGCCCGGGCGTGGGAAGAGGCCGGACACCGCATTCGGATCGGCGTCAATCTTTCGCCCTCGCAATTGCAGGGCGATCTTGCCGGTTCGGTTGCCGACGTCCTGCAAGCGACCGGGCTGTCGCCGTCATTGCTCGAGCTGGAAGTGACCGAGAATATCCTCCTGGTCGATGAGCAGAGGGTGCTCGACACCTTCCTGAGGATCCAGGAACTGGGCGTGCGGGTCGTGTTCGACGATTTCGGCACCGGCTATGCCAGCCTCAGTTACCTCAAGAAATTTCCGCTCGATGGTCTCAAGATCGACAGGTCGTTCGTGCTCGGCCTGCTCGGCGATTCCGATGACGCGGCCATCGTCGGTTCGACCATTTCGCTCAGCAGGCAATTGGGTCTTTCCGTGATCGCCGAAGGCATCGAGAACGAGGCCAGCGCCGAGCTGCTGATCCGCATGGGATGTGAGGAAGGGCAGGGTTATTTCTTCGGCAGGCCGATGCCGGCTCAGGCATTCGAGAGCCGGTTCTTGCAGGCTCCGCGTTCAGCGGATGAGCCGGCAGCCGGCCAAGCCGCCTGAGGTGCGGGGAAAATTCGCTATCGATGTATTGCCTCGGAGTTCTGCTGTCATTTGTCGCTCACGTCATCCTGGTGCAGGCGTCAGGCGGCTTCGCCATGCAGCTTGCCGTCAGCGTTACCGGAATTGCCGCGATGGTTGTCGCGGCGACGCTTCTGACCTGGGAATCCCGCTTCGACCGGCGCGGGCCGAATTTGTTTTGAAGAGATTCGCGGATTAGCGACGCCGCGCCACCGCGATGCCGAACATGAAGGCGATGCAGAGGCTTGTCAGCGGCGCTTCGCGCGTCATGGCAGCAATCGTGGAGAGCGGTTTGCCGGGGCGGCGAGCATATTCGATGGCTTCGCTCAGCCGGTCGACGGCGGCGCGCAGGGCTCCCGTGACTTCGCCGACTGTGCGGGATACATCGGCAGCAGTATCCATCGCGCGCGCGGCCACGCCAGGCTGGGGGATCGGTTGAAGCGTTTCGTCTTCAATGTTCACTTGGCGTGTCCTTCTTGGTAGACGCTCGCTTGGTAGGTGCTCGGCGACCGGCCGAGGGGATTCGGTATCTGCCCGGCACCGCCGGGGTTGGTACGAGGCCGACGCCTTTGGCTATCCGCCGCATGCGCCTGTTCAGAACAGCGGGTCGCAAGACCTTTTGGCGATTAAGACCTTTTGGCTCTCAAAACCTTTGGCTATCTGCGACGGGCGCCGTGGTGAAACGGCGGGCGACGGCCTCCAAGCATGAATGCCGGGCCGTTGACTTTGTTCCGGAAGATTTGAAAGGTTTGCAGGGTGCACACGGATCGGCGGAATCTCTGTTACCCTGGACGGGCAGATCGTCCTCGCAGCGGGTTCTTCATGATCGATATCTCCAGGAAAGACCAGGCGCAGCGCATCGGGGTGATCGGCGCGCCGATCGATATCGGCGCATCGCAGCGCGGCACGCTGATGGGGCCGGCGGCGCTCCGCACGGCCGGCCTGTTGACCCTGTTGGAGAGCCTTGGTTTTGACGTCAAAGATTACGGCGATCTCGCGGTTGGCGGCATGGCCGATTTCAGCGATGCGCCGCCCGCCAAGGCCAACAACTACCGGGAGATCCAGCGCTGGACCCGGGCGCTCTCGAAACACGGCTACGAGGTTGCGCGATCAGGCGCGATCCCGATTTTTCTTGGCGGCGATCATTCGCTGTCGATGGGGTCGGTGAACGCGATGGCGCGTCATTGGCGTGAGGTCGGCCGCGAACTGTTTGTGTTGTGGCTGGATGCGCATGCGGATTACAACACGCCAACGACCACATTGTCGGCGAATATGCATGGCATGGCGGCGGCGTTCCTGTGCGGCGAGGGCGGCCTCGACGGCCTGCTAGGCGACGAGCCGCGCACGCCGATCGACCCTGAACGGCTGGAATTGTTCGGAACGCGCTCGATCGACCGGCTCGAAAAGGACCTGTTGCACCAGCGCCGTGTCAGCGTGGCGGACATGCGTGAGATCGACGAATTCGGCGTCGGCGTGCTGATGCGCCGCTTCATCGACAAGGTGCGGGTCCGCAACGGCGTCCTGCATGTCAGCTTCGACGTCGATTTTCTCGATCCGGAACTCGCGCCGGGCGTCGGCACCACGGTGCCGGGCGGGGCGACCTATCGCGAGGCCCATCTGGTGATGGAGATGCTGCACGATTCCGGGCTCGTCGGCTCAGTCGACATCGTCGAGCTCAATCCCTTTCTCGACGAGCGGGGCCGCACTGCACGTGTCGCCGTTGAACTGGTCGGCAGCCTGTTTGGGCAAAACATCATCGATCGCCGGACGCCGAGCAACGCGATCGCACCAGGCGACTGATCCGGTCGTCGTGCGCCTTACGCCGGCGCCGGTCGAATGCGATGGTCGGCGAAATAGCGAACGAGCGCGTCCGGGGCGCCGCTGGAGTCGGCCAGCGCCACATAGGTGTCCGGCCTGAGCAGATAGAGAGCGTCACGGGCGAGGCCCGCGGCCTGATATTCGCTTCGCCAGCCGAAGACGTGCAGCGGCAGCTTTTGGACGGCGCACCAGGCGGAGAGTTCGGGGCGGGCCGCGCCGTAGACATGGACCTGCCACTGCATGGCCGAGAGCGGAGCGAAATTATCGGTATCGCCGATCGCGACCCATGGCAGCCGGTCACCGCCATGGACAATTCCCGCCTGCCCGCGGCTCAGAGGGCCCCTGCGGTAGTTCAACATCGTCTGCGAGACGGTCCGGAACATGAACTCACGCACAGCTTCGAAGCTCACAGCAATCGGAAACAGCACCGGTGCGACGTGGATGCGCATGAAGTCGGCGAGCCGGCCGTCGGCGGTCGCAAAACTGAACACACGGTCGGTCGTGGCCACCAACCGCCGCGCGAACCCGATCCGTTCGGATTCATAGCTGTCGAGCAACGCGTCGTCGGCGCGGCCGCCGATGACGGACGCAAGTTTCCAGGCGAGATTGATAGCATCGCCGATGCCGGTGTTCATGCCCTGGCCGCCGGCCGGGCTGTGGATGTGCGCGGCATCGCCCAAAAGGAACGCGCGGCCCTTCCGGAAATGCTGGGCGACGCGATGATGCACGTGATAGGTCGAAAACCAGTTGACCTTCGCGACCTTGAGTTGGAGGTGATTGATCGCCCGGTCGCTGATATCCTCGAATGTCAGCGTGTCGGCGCGGTCGGCCCGCTCGTCGCGCACCGTTCCGATCAGCCGCGCGCGCCCTGACCCGGCCAGCGGGAACACTGCGAGAAAATCAGCTTCGTCCAGATCGACGTGCAGTTCTCCGTTGGCGGCGGCGCCTGCAGCCTCGACATCGGCGACGTAGAACACTTGCCGGTAGGTCCCCCCGGGAAAACCCGTGCCGATCATTTCGCGCAGGGTCGAACGTGCGCCATCGCAACCGGCAATGTAGTTTGCCACGCATTCCTGCTCTTCGCCCTCCGCTCCGCGCAGGCGGGCGCTCACGCTATTGTTTTGCTCCGTGAACCCGATCAGTTCGGTGCGACGCTCGACCCGAACGCCGAGCGCCTCCAGCCGGCTGATCAGCAACTGCTCGTGCTGGTCCTGGGGAAAGATGTGCAGGAAAGGATAGGGCGTCATGCCGGCGCCGATATTTTCGAACGCGAGGCGCGCCTTGCGCTCGCCCTGGACCCAGAGATTGACCGCAGGAACCCGATGACCCTCAGCAATCACCGCATCGGTCAGGTCCAGCTGCCGGTAGAGCTCGAGCGTGCGAGCCTGGACCGCAAGCGCGCGCGAGGTCGTTCCGGCTTCGGCGGTCTTGTCGATGATGCGTAGCCTGACACCGAATTTCCTAAGCCAGAGTGCGAGCACCAGGCCCGTCGGTCCGGCGCCGACGATCAGAACGTCCGTGGTCATGATTTTCTTCGGTATTTTCCTTGTGGGCTCTGTTCGCCGGCATCGGCGCCCGGGGACGCGCCGGCATGCCGATCTTGATCCGGATTGAGGCCCGCGCCAATCCCGTACGCTGCCGTTCCATGACAATTGATCCAAACTGAAGGAGGCCGCCCTATAAGACGGCCTCCTGATTCGGCGCTATCTTTCCCACCACCACCAGTCGGCGTGTGCGCGCCGCCAGTCCGCATGGCGCTGCTCGTTCCTGCCGATCAGGATGCCAAAGCGGATACAGGCCTTGCGGTCGCCTTTCTGGCAGAGTTGGTGGTAGCCGATCATTTCGGCTTCCGCGGCGTCCTGGGCATGAACTGGGGTCGCGACCATCGTTGCCGCTCCGCTCATTCCCAACCCGATCACCGCAGCCGCCATCAATGGCCGTCGGATCATGTCGTCGTCTCCTGTTTTGTTGCAGCCCCGCCGACAACGCTAGGGGCGGAAATCTGAATGCAATCTGAACCTCGCAGACGGTCGGCGGTCGTTGTCGTGCCTTCAACGCTTACCTTCTGCCGGCTGCGGGATGTGATATCCTTGTCTTCATCTTCATGATGCCGCGGCAAAAAAGCGGTGCAACAAACGGGAAACGCCATGCGAAATCGTCAGTGGTCGAGGCGCGACGTGCTGAAAACGTCCGCCGCGCTCGCAGCCGGCACATTGTTCGCCGAACCGATACGAGCCGCCGCGCCGCCGCCAACAAGTGTGACACCGGAACTGATCGAGGCCGCCCGCAAGGAGGGCAAGCTGTCCTATTATTCGGCGCTGGAGTTGAATGTCGCCGAACGCCTCGGCAAGGCATTTGAAGCCAAATATCCGGGGATTTCGGTGCGCGTGGAGCGCTCGGGCGCGGAGCGGATCTATCAGCGCATCGCACAGGAGCAGGGCAGCGGCATCAATGCGGTCGACATCGCCAATTCCACCGATCCCGCGCATTATCTCGACTGGAAATCGAAGGACTGGCTCGCGCCCTATCTGCCCGACGACGTCGCCAGGCATTTCCCGGCGGACCAGTTCGATCCGGACGGTCTCTATGCGACCTCGTGCGGCTGGATCGAGACCATCGGTTACAACACCAACCTGGTGAAGCCTGACGATGCGCCCAAGAGCTATACGGACCTGCTCGATCCGAAATGGCAGGGCAAGATCGTCAAGGCGCATCCCGGCTATAGCGGCGCGATCATGACCGCGACCTTCGTGCTGTCGCGCGAACTCGGCTGGAGCTTTTTCGAGAGGCTGGCGCAGCAGAAGGTGCTGCAGGTGCAGTCGGCGGCCGATCCGCCCAAGAAGCTGCTGCTCGGCGAGCGCGCCGTGATGGCCGATGGCAACGACTACAATCTGCTGCTCCTGAAGGAACAGGGCCAGCCGGTCGAGGCCGTTTATGCGAGTGAGGGCTCGCCGCTGATCATCGTTCCCTCCGGCGTGTTCAAGAATGCGCCCAATCCGAACGCCGCGCGGCTGTTCCAGAGCTTCTTCCTCGGCGTGGAAGGTCAGCAATTGCTGGTCGACAATTTCGCCCATCGCTCCTTCCATGCCGGAATCAAGGAGAAGCCGGGCCGTCAGCCATTGTCGGCGTTGAAATTGCTGAAGTCCGATCCCGTCGCCGTGCTCGCGCAGAGCGAGGACGAGATGCGCGCGCAGGCCGTCCGGCTGGTGGAGCAGGGTGCACGTGCGGTGCTGATCAAGGGCGGGCACGGCGCGAGCGCGGAAAGCGTCGATGTGCTGCAGGCGCCGGGCTCGTTCACGCGCCTTGCGACCGAGCGCATTGCCACCAGAAACACGCACGGCACCGGCTGCACGTTGTCCTCGGCGATTGCCGCCGGGCTTGCCAAGGGCCTCGATCTGGTCGCCGCCGTGCGCGAGGCCAAGGCCTATGTCAGCGCCGCGATCGCGGCAGCCGACCGGCTCACCATCGGTTCGGGGCACGGGCCGGTGCACCATTTTCATGTGTGGTGGTAACAGCGCCAATGGCGTCACCATGATCTCGGCGCGGAAAAGCACGGAACAGCAAATAACCGCCATTGCCTGAGCCCGGTCCGCCGCCGCGATCGTGACCGGTTCGGGGCATGTACCCATCATGTTATGGTAATATAGTAATATTGCGGAGGTGGTATAGTAATTTGATAGTCAAATACATATTATAATACCTCTATAGCTATTTTAATACCTCCATTTATACATATTAATCGCGCGTGTGATCGAATTATCACATCATTCATCTGGGGGATGAGGTATCTTTTACTTCTCAACAGTTCAGTGTTGCGTGCGTATCAGGGGGGTAAATCATGAAAAAGATGCTGCTGATTGGTACAGCCGTAGCTGCGTTAATGGGCGGATCTGCGCTGGCCGCCGACATTCCACTGAAGGCCCCGCCGGTTGCTGCGGTCTCCATATGGAACGGCTGCTATATCGGCGTTAACGCCGGCGACGCTTGGTTCCGGCAGAGCGCGGATGTCGTCGCTCAAACATCACTCAATCAGGCGCCTGGGACCGTGCATCTGAAAGACAGCAGCGTTATCGGTGGTGTGCACTTTGGGTGCATGGGAGAGTTTACACCCGGTTGGGTCGTCGGCATGGAGGGCGACTGGAGCGCAACGAGGTTGCGCGACACTCAGGTTTTTCCGAATCTGTTCCTGAACGGGACCCCGGTTGGATCTGGCAGCATCACCTTCTCAAGCAAGACGGAATGGTTGGCCACCGCACGCGGGCGTCTCGGCGTGGTTGTGATACCTAACCTCCTGCTGTACGGCACTGCCGGCGCTGCTTGGAATAAAACTAATTATTCCGGCTTCGATGTATTCATTACGCCCTGCCCGAATTGCGCCATCACGTCGTTCTCGTCCACCAAATTGGGATGGGTCGCTGGTGGCGGCGCTGAGTGGGCGTGGACCCGCAACTGGCTCTTCCGTGTCGAATACCTCCATTACGACATCAGTGGTGCGCACTCGTCGCCGGGACTTATTGTGGCGCCTACCGCGCGAGTCAACTTCACCTGGGACGATCTGCGGATCAACGAAGTTCGCGCCGGCCTGACGTACAAGTTTTAGTAAGTTGACGATGCTGCACAGTGAAGGGAAGCCCCGGCCCGTTGGCTGGGGCTTTTGCTTGATGAGCCAATTTCTTCAACAGCGCGCCTACTTTTGAAAGCGCGCCGCGAACACGGTGGCTGATCACGTAGCGCGTTGGCGCTATTGCACCGGCGGACGCACCTGATGGCCAGGACAAAAATGCTCAAAACACCCCCGGATACGCGCCGCCATCGATCATCAGGTTCTGCGCGGTGATGAAGCCTGCCTGCGCCGAGCAGAGGAACGCGCAGGTGGCGCCGAAGCCGTCGAGATCGCCGAGCCGCTTCGCCGGGATTGACGCAATGCGCTCGGCCTTCGCGTCCTCATAGCTCAGGCCTTTGCGCTTGGCGGCGTTGCCAAGCACGGTCTTGAGCCGATCGGTCTCATAGGCGCCAGGCAGCAGATTGTTGATCGTCACATTGCTGGCCGCGACCTGCCGCGCCACGCCCGCAAGAAAGATCGTCAGCCCGCCACGCGCCGCGGAGGAAAGATCAAGCCCCGCCTGCGGCAGCTTCACGGTGCCGGACGTGATGTTGACGATGCGGCCGAAGCGGCGCGCCTGCATCGGGCCGATCGCCTTCTGGGTGAGTTCGATTGCCACCACCATGTTGGCGGTCACGCCCTCGAGCATCTGCGCGCGCGTTAGGTCGCGATACTCACGTGGCGGCGGTCCGGCATTGTTGTTGACCAGAATGTCGGGCTCCGGGCAGGCGGCAAACAAGGCGGCCTGGCCCTCCGCGCTGGCGACATCGGCCCTGACCGGAATGATTTTGGCGCCGGTTGCCTTCTGCAACTCGGCCGCTGTCGCTTCGAGCCGCGCCGCGTCGAGCCCGTTGATCACCACCTCGCAGCCTGCTGTGGCAAGCGCCTGCGCGCAGGCGCGTCCCAGTCCGCGGCTGGAAGCGCACACGATGGCCTTGCGGCCCGCAATTCCGAGATCCATGCGATCGTCCCCCAACTATGCGCAGCGAAAGTGTTGCCGCCAAACCAAGTCGTCAAGCGTCTGAACAACACCGTCGGATTTGCGGTGTTTCGCCTTCCCCCAGCACCGCCGATGGGCATGTCAAGCCGGTCCGTACAACTCCTAATTTGTGCTATAAACAATTGAAATGAAACATAATTATTGAATTTACGAATCCTACGCGGTGTTGCTGCACCGCTACAGCCGGGCGGGCGGGCTAATGGTATGGGGTGGGGTACTAATTGACAATTCAACGAGGTGAAAACGAGGTAAGAGCAATGTGTCGAGTA
>Ga0137412_10000134_pt1 | contig 44309 bp, 27 predicted proteins | sample CZODoug2_1_16fun_FD_122160 | JGI IMG/M metagenome (GOLD analysis project Ga0137412, IMG submission 122160) | Vadose zone soil fungal communities from Angelo Coast Range Reserve, California, USA - CZODoug2_1_16fungal (Hybrid Assembly) | ecosystem: Environmental > Terrestrial > Soil > Vadose zone...
GGTTCGGTGTGCCGTCGCTGCGTTCGACGCATGCGCGAATGAGACCAACCGTTGCGATTTGAAAAAAGTCTAAGGTCGAACTCCATTCCGTGCAATGCGGTTTGAGCAGTGCAACGCAAAACATGCGGTGATGGGCAAGGGTGTGCCTTAACATCTCGCGATAGCGCGGCTCAAAGATATGAAGCGGGAGCAGCGCATGCGGAAAAAGCAGGGCGCCATGCAACGGCATAACTGGCACTTGTTTTGGGAGCGTTACAGTTGAGGACATGAGGGCAAACGTTGTTCTTGTAAGATATACGCATCGTCGGAAGGGCAAACGCGCGATTAACACAATGACGAAATCCGAATGACGAATGACGAAGTTAGGAGCAACATAGCAGGGAGCGCGTTTCCTTGATGTTTTGCCGCGAAGCCGCGTCCACAGTCGTGCCGAAGCTTTTTGGGTCCGATCTCCGGGTTCGTCATTCCTTCGGCATTCGTCATTCGTGCTTCGTCATTCTTTGTCCGATTCCAAGCGCGCGAAGTTGCTGGAGCGACATTTGCCCCTCGATGTCGGTCGCCGCGGCGAGTGAAACATACACGAGAGCCGATCCGCCACAGGCGAGAAGTACGCGCGAAGCTGCGCCCAGCTTGCCAATTCCCATCGCGCTTACCGCAATGTCAACGTTCTTGGCCGCGGCGAAATCGATCAAGCGCGTTAGTTGCGCCGGAGTGTCGGTGCGTGTCGCCACTTTGAAAAGGTCCGCGCCATACGTCTTTGCCGCGCGCGCTTGAGCTCGCAACCGACTGGGAGACGGCGTTCCCTTCAGGTGATGAACTGAAATGATGCGCCGCACGTTTTGCCTTCGAGCCAGCCGAAGCAGCGAAACGAAAACAGGTGCGGAGCGTAGTTCGACATCGATATAACCGGCCCGGGATAGGAATCTGGCGAGCAGGTTGTGTCGTTCCGACGGCGACAATCGATTCGCGCCGCCTTCCATCGGATGTCGCGCGGTGATGACGAGCGGTGCGCGCAACCTGGAGATTTTGTTCTCTAGTCGGTGGTCGATCACGCTTGCCACGCCGTAGCCTGGCGAAGGCGGGCGCACGAGGCGATCCAGCCGAAGTTCAAACAAATCCGGTGGCTCGTTCATCCGAATGGCGAAATCGAGTTCCGGGGCCGACGTGATTACCCCCACTACGCGGAGGCGCGGGCGAGGCGTGGCCAGACTGCGCACTGTCACATTAGTGGCTGGACTTTGGGACGTGGCGCGAAAGCATTCTTTCAACGTACTTGGCGAGAATGTCGAACTCGAGGTTCATTAGATCGCCCGTTTGGACTCGGTCCAGATTGGTATGCGTTTTCGTGTAGGGAATAATCCATACAACAAAACTTTTAGGAAGAACTTCGGCCACCGTAAGACTGATTCCATTCACCGCAATCGCGCCCTTGCACGCGACGTACTGGCCGAATGCCCGCGGTAACTCGATTTCCAATCGAAAATCTGCCCCGGTTTTCTGGTAGGTGATGATCGGTGAGACACAATCGATGTGACCTTGAACGAAATGTCCGCCAAAGCGCTCGTTTGTCGCGAGAGCGCGTTCAAGATTTACCCGATGCCCGGGCCGCAAATTCTTCAGGTTTGTGCGAGCAATTGTTTCCTCCAAGAGATCAAAGGCGAGTTCGTTGCCGCGGCGTGAGCGCAATGTGAGGCAACAACCATTTACAGCAACGCTATCACCGCGCCGGATGTTTTTGGCGACGTGTGGGGCAGCAATTTTTAACTGCCCAGCCCGAAGCCCAGCCAGGCTGCCAACCTCTTCGATCAAACCAGTGAACATGGGAGCGGAAGGAATGGGTCTAAAAGATCAGAAGAAAATTTGTGCGCGCATCAAACGAATAGACGTGAATCGGAGAAGAAAACGAAAGCAAATTTTTTCAGGTGAATTCGCGTGATTCGCGGCTAGCGCTCTCTATAAATTCGTTTCCATTCGTGGTTAAAAAAATCCGACCAACCATTTTTCAGCGTTTTTTCCGCACCGAGACGGCTGGCGGATCAGTCTTGCTGCTGTTCGGGATTGCTGCGCTGGCTCTGGCGAACTCACCGCTGGCCGCACCGTACACCGATATTTGGCGAACACCATTAACCGTGGGGATCGCTGATTACGCGCTTTCACTGACGCTGCATCAATGGATCAACGATGGACTGATGGCAGTGTTTTTCCTGTTGGTTGGCTTGGAGATCAAACGGGAGCTGGTCGTCGGTGAGCTCGCCTCCGTGCGCAAAGCAGCGCTTCCCATCGCATGCGCTATCGGCGGCATGATTGTCCCGGCTGTGATCTACTGGATTTTCAACCCGATTGGGTTTGGAGCGCGGGGTTGGGGTATTCCCGTTGCGACCGATATTGCCTTTGCCCTCGGCGCACTGGCATTAATTGCGCCGGGCGCGCCAACCGGTGCAAGAGTATTTTTGACCGCGCTGGCGATCATTGACGATATGGGGGCGGCGCTTGTCATTGCTATTTTCTATTCACAAGCCATCGCGTGGGGAGCGCTCGGCGTTGCAGGCCTGCTGGTTTTGGTGTTGTTCGGATTCAACGCAACTGGAGTGCGTCGCCTGTGGCCATATTTGTTAGTCGGAGTGGCGCTCTGGTATTTTGTGCATCAGTCCGGGGTGCACGGGACCGTTGCTGGAGTCGCCCTTGCTTTCACCATTCCCATGCGCACACGGACTAATGCAGCGGAATTCTCGCGGGAGGCGCGCTCACTTTTAGATCGATTTGACCAGACCGAGAGCGGTGATTTTATCGTTTCGACCAGCAGGGGACAACAGGAAGCGCTCTTTGCACTCGAGTATGCGACAGAGGGCGTAACGGCACCGATCTTGAGGCTTGAACACGCGCTGCACAAGTTCTCAGCATTCGCGGTGATGCCGCTGTTCGCCGCGGCGAACGCTGGAGTCAAACTAACATTACCGATCCAGCACGCAGAGATTGCCGTCGGAGCGTTGGTCGGACTGGTTCTGGGCAAGCCGCTGGGGATTATGGCGGCGGCTTCGCTCGCAGTTAAGTCAGGCGTTGCCAAACTTCCTCATGCCGTAGGCTGGACATCTTTGCTCGGTTATGCGTGGCTCGCCGGAATCGGTTTTACCATGTCGCTGTTTATCGCAATGCTTGCGTTCGATGAGACCGGGCCGGTTGCCGCTGCAAAGTTAGGTATCCTTGCCGGCTCGCTCGCGGCTGGGATCGCGGGCGCCATCGTTCTGAGGATTGCCTCCGGTTTTCGTAATGAATAGATCCCATCCGGCCTCCGAATCCCATGTGTTGTATGAGGCGCAGACGCAAAGCCTCCGCAGGAGCATGCCGGTTACCATTCTCTCTTCCATTCTCTTTCTGTCCGGGATTGGTGCACTCATATTCGAAACCCTCTGGCTGCGGTTAAGCGGGCTCGCATTCGGCAACTCGGTCTGGGCGGCGGCGTTGATCCTTTCCAGTTTCATGGCCGGCCTGGCTCTAGGGAACGCGATCGCCGCATCATCGAGAATTCGGCGATGGCGACCGCTACATCTTTACGCCTTGCTGGAGGTGCTCGTTGCTTTGCTTGGTTGCACAATCGTTTTCGGTCTTCCGGTGCTGGGCGAATTGCTGCGACCCGTGTGGCAAGTGCTCTGGAATTATCAGCCCGCGCTTCTCGGACTGCGGTTTGGTATCTCTTTCCTAATTCTACTCGTGCCGACAACGGCGATGGGCCTGACGCTGCCGGTGTTGATCGAAGATCCAATGTTGCGGCAAACCAATTTTGGGCGCGCGATTGGTTTTCTGTATGGCTCGAACACGTTGGGCGCGGTAGTGGGCGCTGTGCTCGGTGAAGGTTATCTCATCGGGACATTTGGTCTTCGAGGCACAAGTTTGGCTGCAGCTTTAGCGAGTTGCATCGCTGCCGCGGTCGCTTTGCTGATAACACAAATTGACAGGAACACCTCTGCGCTTGTTCCTGAGCGCACACTTCCTCTGCGCTTAGGCGCAAGATATCGGCTCCCGTGGCGTATGCTTTTCATCAGCTTTGGGACGGGCTGCATCCTTTTGTCGCTGGAAGTCATTTGGTTCCGATTTCTACGGCTATACGTCGTTTCAACGCCGACGGCATTCGCCATAATGCTTGCTGTTGTACTGGCGGGAATCGGGCTGGGCGGCATTGCGGCGGGCATGATGTTCCGTCGCTCCGCCCGATCGAATCAATTGCTTCCTATCCTGTTGCTGCTGACGGCGATCGCAGTGCTTTTGTCATACTTTTTCTTTCCAGGCGAGGCGGTAAAAACGCCCGGTGGTGCTTTTAGCCTCGCTTCCTGGCCGCAGATAGCGCTGCTGTGCCTAGCCTTAATGTTCCCTGTCTCATTTTTGTCAGGGATTTTATTCCCGACCCTCGTTGCCCTTGTCCAAGCCAGCGTGGACGACCGGATGAACAGCACCGGAATCACGACCTTGTTCAACACGGCGGGGGCAGCAGCTGGTCCATTGATTGCAAGTTTCACGCTGCTGCCGAACCTCGGGCTTCAGTGGAGTCTCGTCTTATGCGCTGTAGCGTATGCCGTGCTCGCCGCGCTTGGCAGCAAACAAACAGCGCCGTCCTTTAAGCGACCCATCAAATTCGTAATTGCTGCGCTTTATGCGGGAGTAATTCTCATCGTCGCAATTGTCTCATACCACCGTGGCGACACGCCTTTCGAACATGCGAGTCGTCCCTACGAAGTGGACGACCAAGGCCGCGCGTTTGCCTACGTTGTGAAAAAGATCGAGGGAACCGCAGACACATATCAATTGCTGCGACGCGATCTGTTTGGCGAACCGTATTACTACCGACTGCTGACTAACGCCTTCTCGATGTCGGCCACAAATCCACGCAATCAGCGCTACATGAGGTTGTTTGCCTATCTTCCTCTGGCTCTTCGTCCGGAGTCAAAAGATGTGCTGCTTATCTGTTATGGCTGCGGCGTCACCGCCGATGCGCTTCTCCACGGACCGAACGTCCGGCGAATGGATATCGTGGACATTTCCAAAGAGGTGTTTGCTCTCGCTGATTTCTATTCCGGAATCAACTACTCGAACCCGCTGCGCGATCGTCGCGTCCACCCAATCGTGCAAGATGGGCGGTTCTTCCTCCAGGCAAGTCCGCGGCAATACGACATTATCTCCGGCGAGCCGCCTCCGCCGAAGGTGACCGGTTCAGTCAATCTATACACCGAGGAATTTTTCTCGCTCATGAACAGCCGACTGAAGGAGGGCGGGATCGCGACGTTCTGGCTGCCGATCAATCAATTGAAGGTGGATGAAGCAAAAGCAATTCTCCGTGCGTTTCACAATGCATTTGCCAACGCGTCTGTCTGGGCCAGCGCCGATCAGGAGTGGATCATGATGGGCATCAAAGGTCCGGGGCGCAGAATAGAAGAAGAGAAACTTCGGCAATTGTGGAATGACCCTGCCAGCGGGGCGGATCTACGGAGGATTGGAATTGAGGTCCCTCAACAGCTCGGCGCGTTGTTCTTGATGGACGGCGAGGAGATCGACCGCATGACCCACGACGTCGCGCCATTGACCGACCTTTATCCGAAGCGGTTGACCGATGAGCGCTGGGATGACGAAGCGAATCACCGCTTCGCTTTGACGTATTTGGAGGCGCCCTCGGCGTTTCAACGTTTTCGTTGGTCCCCACTGATCAACAGAATCTGGCCGGAGGCGCTCAACCCGGAAACTGCCGGGCTGGAGTCATTTTTTAATCTTCGTCAGTCACGATATCTCTCCGAGATGGCTGGAAGCAACGAGTTGGCCGAACTGGATGTTTATCTGCGCCGGTCTCGCCTGCGAATACCGGTCCTGGAGGTGCTGGGAAGCGACGGGTTTCGGCTGTCAATCGCGGAGCGTGTTGCGAAAAAATCGCAGCCGCCTCCGCTGGAAACGATACCAGACTTGGTTGCGGGAGCGCTTGCGCAACGAGATTTCAACGGTGCAATTCGTCTGCTGGAGAACGAGAAAGATCGCGGCGCGTTGAGTCTGAGCGACATGTTTCTGCTTACCTATCTCTACTGTTTAAACGGCGAGGTGGACAAAGCAGAAACGCTGGCCGCCGCAAATACTGCTGCGATCAAGAAGAATAGTTTCGCCGATTGGCTGTGGGGGAAGTTAGAAACGGAATTCGGGTTTCATCCTCCCGCTAACTAAAGTGAACCACGTCGCGGCTGCGCAGGAAATCGCAGCTCAGCGAGGATCATCAAGCTGACGAAGACTGAACCCACACTAAAAAGAGATGAAAGTCTCAGTCGTTATTCCGTGTTACAACGAGAAAGCTACGATCGAAAAAATTGTGGAGGCAGTTCGCTCAGCACCAATCGGCAGCAGGGAGATCATTGTAGTTGACGATTGTTCGCAAGACGGCACCCGCGGCGTGCTGGAAGAAAAGGTTTCCCAGAGGGTCGACTGCATCATTTATCATCAAGTGAATCGAGGCAAGGGAGCGGCTTTGCGCAGCGGCTTTGCGGCTGCCACCGGTGATATCATCCTTGTTCAGGACGCGGATCTTGAGTACAGCCCGGAAGATTACCCGGCGCTCCTGGAGCCTCTGATGTCAGACAAAGCGGACGCGGTTCTTGGTTCCCGATTCATGGGCGGCCGACCGCATCGAGTTCTATTTTTTTGGCACATGGTCGGAAACAAGTTTTTGACCCTTCTTTCCAATATGTTCACGAATCTTAACCTGACGGACATGCAGACCGGCTATAAAGCCTTCAAAGCTCCCCTTATCAAATCGATTCACATAGAAGAGGATCGTTTTGGCGTTGAGCCTGAAATTGTGGCGAAGCTCGCGAAGCTAGGGTGCAGAATCTTCGAGGTGGGAATTTCTTATTATGGTCGTACATACGAAGAGGGCAAAAAAATTGGCTGGCGCGATGGCTTTCGGGCGTTGCACGCCATAATCAAATACGGTTGTCGGCCCTCGGCGTATTGAGGCTTGAGCAGGTAAAAGGGAGTTGTACCGATTGCCCGATTTTTCAAGATCTGGCGCTGAATCGCGCTGACGACGTGAGAACCGACCTCTAATGCGACGACACGCTCTGTTTATTGGAGTATTCATCTTTATCGCGGCGGCGCGGTTTGCGATTCTTCTGGCGTCGCAAGCGCATGTTCATAGCGATGAGGCAATCATCGGCCTCATGGGCAAACACATTCTGGAAGGACGTTATTTTCCGTTCTACATGTATGGCCAGCCCTACAATGCGGGTGCAGCTTGGGAATCTTATTTGGCCGCGATCGCGTTTGCATTCTTCGGCGTCAGCGTCATTTCGTTGAAGAGCTGTATCGTGGCGCTGTCGTTGCTGTGTCTTTTTCTGTTTTATCGGATGGGTTGCGCTCTTTACGATGTGCGCACCGCGGGCCTGGCGACGGTCGCGTTTGCGCTTTCTCCATCACTTCTCAAGTGGCATTTCCAAGTGAGGGGTTACTCGTGGTATTTCTTGTCGATTCCGATACTGATAATGCTCTTTGCATCGATCGACTCAGATCGGGCTCCGAAACAAAGGATGCTATTTTTCTTTGGGCTGGCGTCCGCTGTAGGCATCTGGTGCCTGGAGCTTGCGATCCCACTCGTTGGCGCTTTGTGGCTACTGCTGATTTTGCGCCGCAGATTGTCGCTCAGTAATGCGGCGGCGGGCCTGGTCGGTCTCGTGATGGGATACGGGCCGGTCACTGCCTTTAACTTCACGCATCAGTTTAGCAACTGGCGGTATCTGATCATCGAAAGGCCAGGAGGCGGATTCTCTTCGCTCTTCCATCTTTCAGCGTTGGGGCGAATTTTCCTGGATGAAATGCCGAAGTTCTTCGGGCCAGACACTGTTCTCTGGTATTATCCGGAAACCCCGGCATCCGGCTACGTGTTTTACGTGATTGCGCTATTCGCCGTGGGTGTGGCGATATGGCCCTTCGCAAAATCGCCTTCGAAAATCATACGGGCGCTGCGGGGCGATCTGTCGGATCACCCGCAAAAAAGAGATTTTGATGTGCTGGTGCTGACCGCGGCTTCTTTTGTCCCGTATCTGACGCAGCCTGTCGGCGTGCCGAGCTATTTCTTCGGGGGATGTTTCTTATTGTCGGTGCTGACGGGGCGAATATTGGAACGTTCTTTCTCTTCATCCACGGCGTTGCTGCGCCTCGCTGGCGCCGGTGTGCTCGCCGCAATTTTGGTAACCGGGGTTCTGGTCACGATCAGGGTTGGACAGGAAAATCAGATCGAAACTCTCTCCTCGTGTAACGACGGCAGGAGTTACTGCATGACACGAATTCCCGGAGCGGACATTGAGGGCGTTGAACAGTATCTGCGCCAGCACAATGTGATGTCCGTCTGGACGACAATATCTTTTGTTTATCCATTACTGTTCGAGAGCGGGGAGACGTTGGCCATCTCTAATGCGATTTTTGAAGATCCCCTTCGAGTTTATCCGCAGAAAATCCCGTGGCGTGAGCCTCGCCTCGATCCGGACGCCGCATTCATCATCGAAACCGATGCTCCCTTTCTTTCTCTCCTGGAGGCGCGTTGCACACAGGCCTTCGGTGGCGCACCATTGATTCGCCACTACGGGAAACTGACTGTAATCGGAGGCCCTTCACAGCAACCACGAATGGACACGAGTGGCCACTAATATCTTAATGGTGGAGAGGCCCGCAAATGACGCGAATAAACGCGAATACATGACACGTTCGAATTATTCTGTCTCAGATCCGGCATGGCACAGGTCGCGCATCGGTCCCGTAACAATCGCTTTTTCTTGGCGTGAGAAAAATCGGTGCTGATTGCCGCGCTCTTCTCATTCGCGTCAATTCGCGCGATTCGCGGGCAAGAAATTCACGTCAATTCGTGATCTTTGATCGCTCAAAAAAACTTCAAAAAAAACCAAAAAAAAGCTTGCCAGCCCCTGGCTCGTTCATTAAACGGGAAGTTAGCGCGACAAACAGGCCTCGAAAGCCGTTCAAAAAAACTTTGAAAAAAGTGAAAAAAAAGCTTGTCAGCGCTCTAGAAATTTAATAACCGTGTCAAAACCTAACCAAACTAATGGAGAAACTAATGACTAAAAACGCACTAAATAAGCTCAGATTCGTTCGCTTCGCTTTTGTGGCGAGCGTCGGATTTCCCTTAATTTTTGCATCAAGCGCATCCGCTCAGCTACCGGCTCCGGCCGTCCCAGCTAACGCGGCTGCGCCTTCGGCTGAGGTCGAGCGCGTCGTCGTGACCGGTTCGAATATTCCCACGGCGGAAGAGACCGGCCCGAACCCGGTGGACACCTATCGTCCGCAGGACATCGAGAAACTGGGTATCCGTAACGCAACCGACCTGACCACGTTTATTCCGCAAGAGGCGGGCGGCACCGTGAACCAGAACATCGCCAATGGCGGCGATGGTACCGTGCAGCTCAACCTGCGCGGCTTGTTGCCAAAAGAAACCTTGATCTTGATAGATGGTAAGCGCATCGCGCAGGCCTCATTATTCGGTGGCTACGACATCCAGCTGATTCCGTTCTCCATGATCGATCACATCGATATCCTGAAGGACGGTGCTTCGGCTGTGTACGGAGCCGATGCCGTGGCCGGCGTGGTCAACTTCTTCTTGATCCACAAATTCCGTGGCTTGGAGATTGGTGGCACCTACGGGAACACAAACCTGGGAGGTTCCAACGATATGGGTGAATGGGAAGCGTGGTTGAAAGCCGGCACGGGCGATGACAAGACGGACATCGTCGTGATCGCCGATTTCTACCAGCGCACGGGTGGCTTGTTCAGCCGTGACCGTGACATTTCCAGCAACGGGAATTTCGTTCCATTTGGAGGATTCGATGTCCGCAGTGGGAACTTTCCTGGCCGAGTTCAAGGCCAGCGTTTGATTCCCAGTTTGTTTTTCAGCGCGAACTCTCCGACGCCGCATTCGGCTGCTAACGTCGCGGCTTCTCCATTTTATACTCCCCCGGGTGCGGTACCCGGCGTTATAAACGGTACGCCCGGGGATGGGAACTACCTGTTCTTTAACTTCGCGGCTTTCACGCCGGCGCTTCCTCCGGCAGATCGCCAGACATTCTACGGCTCGTTCACCCGCGATCTGTGCGACAAATACCTGACGATATTCGCCGATTTCAAAATTGCGCGGTCGTTTTTCGATTCAGCCCTGGCGGCTGCTCCGTTTACGCCCGATCCGTTTAAGTCAGTGGACGCAGCGGGTAACACGACCAGCGTAGGGTTTAGCCCGGCCGGCATCAGCGTGCCAATCGCGAACGCGTTTAATCCGTTCACCGTCGGAGATGCGACGCTGGCTATTAACGGGGTCCCAACACCAGTGACTACCGGCGTCCGGTTCCGCGGTATTAACGATAGTGGTCTCAGGAGCGAGAAGTTTACCTACTGGGATATGCTCTTCGATGTCGGACTTAAGGGAGAAATGGGCGAGTTTGGAGATTATTTCAAGACGTGGAACTGGGAAGCGGGCTTCCGCTACGCTCGCAACGAGGGAACGGACTTGTCGCTGGGTGAGGTCAGCCAGCCTGGCCTGCGAGATGCGTTGCTGGATACAAACCCTGCTACGGCCTTTAATCCCTTCTTGGGCACGTTCGGTCGCAATTCGAATGTGGCGATAAACAAGGTTTACGTAAATCTTCATAACACCGCCGAGTTTGAGCTGCCGTTGGCCTACGCAACCATTAACGGCGACCTATTCAATCTTCCTGCCGGTCCAGTGTCGTTTGCGCTCGGCGGCGAGTATCATGGCGAAAGGTGGAATCGCAGGCCCGACTCACTCAATACGACATTCCAAACAATCGGTTCAACCGATCGTGAAGGCGCGAGGGTGAACCGGGATGTCTGGTCGATCTACGAGGAAGTGCGGGTACCCTTCACCAGTCCGACATGGAACTTCCCCGGCTTCTATAGCTTCGAAGTTGACTTTGCCGAACGCGAGGAATGGTACAGCCAGAATACTTCCCCAGTGTTGAGCACGTCGTTCCCGGCAGCGCATACTACATATGATGCGCAGAAGCCGAAAGTATCGGTACGCTGGCAGCCGGTTGATCCGAAGTATATCGGCGCTGTGACCCTGCGTGGCAGTTACACTGAAGCGTTCCACGCGCCGACAGTGCTTGAACTCAATCCGGCGGGGTCGCAGAGCTTCCCGCTGGTAGTCGATCCACACTCTACGCAGACTGAGCCACAGATTGAGGAGCGCCTTAGCGGCAATCCATTCCTGCATCCGGAAACGGCTTATGAATGGACCTACGGGATCGTGTACAGCCCGAAATGGATCAAGGGTTTGACAGTAAGCGCTGATTGGTGGCATATCGACCTGCGCGACATCGTCTCGACCCTCGGCTCGCAGTTCATTATCACCAATACCGCAGCGCCAAACGGCGCATCAGTCATTACGAACTCCAACGGGACTCAGGTAACCCGTAGTGCTGGTAGCAACCCGACTGGGGAGCCGGGCCCAGTGACACTCGTGCTCGACCCGAACCAAAACATTTCCGGTGCGATCTTCGAAGGTCTCGACTACGAAGCGATCTATATCCTGGATTCATCGATCTTCGGCCGCGGAGATTTCGGTCGACTGACCACGACAATCAACGGCACTTACCTGTCCCGTGCTGAGCTTCAGCCAGCGCCCGGTACCAAGCGCTTTGGTATCGCTGGCGAGTTCCTGCCTACCTCATTTACATTGACGAGCTCACTGCCGAGAAATCGGGCCAATTTCAGTATCTTCTACGATGGCCCGGCTGACACATGGCTGGGTGGTCTTGACGTTGGAGCAGTTGTTCACTGGATCGGTCAATATGAAGATGACAATCAGGATCTGGTCGGAACTTACGATGGCGGAACACCCAAGCCCCAAACGCCGAGAACTGACCCTACCACTGGGTTGGACGGCTTACATGCGCGGAAAATTGCGATGTGGACTACGTTCGATCTAATCTTAAACTATACGTTTAACTTCCCGGCACCGGCTCCGGCCGAGGTCCCTGGCTTTGCCAAGGATGGCGGCAAAAACGTGAAGATGAAGGACGGCAAGGAAAAGAATGTCGTCCCAGTCTCCACGGCTGAATACGGCTGCAGCAACTGGAAATGGTGGCTCAATAACACCACGGTTACGCTTGGTATGCAGAACGTGACCGACGAAGATCCGCCGTTCGTGGCCGGTAACTTTGAGAACGGCTACGACGAGTCGCTGACCACAATTAAAGGCCGGTTCTGGTACGTCGGGTTAAAGAAGCGGTTCTAAAAATCAGCTAGCACGAATTCACAGCGGCCGGGCTCGTTATGAGCCCGGCCGTTTTGCTTTTGCTTTGGAGTGCGGCGACATGTCGCCGCTTTGAAAGCGCGGACATGTCCGCGCACTCCACATTGGTATTGCTGAAAACTCCCGGCTCAGCTAAACATTTCAACGATGAATTGGCCGCACGCGCCAAGTCACTGGCTCTTCGACCCCGGTCTTTACATTGTTTCGACAGGTACCTACCGGAAACTCCAACATCTGAATTCGCCCGCAAGGCTGGATTTCTTTCAGGAATCCTTGTTCGAATACGCGAAGGAATTTGGCTGGAACTTGCGGGCTTGGGCAGTGTTGGCGAACCACTATCACTTCGTTGCTGCGTCCCGGACTGATCCTCAAACGCTGCGAAAATTCCTCGGCAAGCTTCATATGCAGACGTCCAAACGATTTAATCGCTTGGACAACAAACCGGGGCGGACGGTTTGGTTTCAGTTTTGTGACAACCACATCACATTCGAGCGCTCGTACCTGGCGCGGCTGAACTACGTTCATTACAATCCAGCGCGGCACGGCGTTGTTGCCCTGGCGGAAAACTACAAATGGTGTTCTGCTGCTTGGTTTGCACAGAACGCGCCGCGAGCCTTTGTAAACACGGTGAAGAGTTTCAAGATCGACCGGGTCAACGTGCCCGACGATTTCTGATTCGGAGTGCGCCGACACGTTCCGCGCTTTAAAAGCGGCGACACGTCGCCGCACTCCAAATCTCAATCGCCCGCCGCCGAATGCTCGATATCGTGCGCATCAATCCACATAATATCTCTGCTAGCGCGCTGCCCGCGCAAACTGGCAACGTCCACAACGCGCGTTCTGAAAGCAGCCGTGGCTTCGGCGATTCTTCTTAGTCGGCGCCCGTTTTCATCGCCTTTGGTTCCAGCCCGTTGCACTCACGGGCAAGTAGAGTCGAAGATTTGATCATTCGTTCCGCGATTGCGTCAATACAAGCACGGAAGGCTTGGTTTTACTTGTGATACGGCAGGCCGAGCTCATAAAGTGCGATCTCATCCCGAAGTGCGTTGGCCAAGGCGGAGTCGCTCCGCCTCTCGGCTGCTTGCAATGCCTGCCGAGCAGTTTCTTTCGCCTCACCGAAATGGCCCGCTTCAGCGAACGCAGCGGCAAGGGTTCGGAGGTAATTGGGATCTTTGCCGCGGGAGAGTCGGACAACATCTTTCGCGAGCTCGATTGCCCGATTGCCATCGCGAATTGAAGCATCAGGAGAGGTCGCGAGGAGCCAGGCCAAATTGTTACGGCCCAGCGGGTCCTGCGCGGAAAGCTGCGCTGCACGCTCGTACTCCGCGATCGCAACCTTCTGTGATCCTGCTCGTAGAAACGCGTTGCCCAGCAGGGCATGAAAAGCTGCGTCGTTTGGTTGTGTCCCAAGCGCCTTCTCCCATTGGGCCATCGCATCGTCGATTCGGCCCTGCTGAAACAGAAGGTTGCCAAGGTTTAGATAAGGGTCGCCATAATCAGGTCGCATGCTTATTGCCTTGTCATAATGGATGATCGATTCATTGATAAGGCCTCTTTGGTCGAGAATAGCGGCAAGACTATTCTCGATGAGAGCGCCACCAAAGTTGTAATAAGGGGCAGTGGTGCGAGCGCGAATCTTTAAAGCGGTCTCGAAGTGCGCGCGCGCGCTGTCCAATTCGCGGCGTTGCAAGAACAGATTACCGAGATTGTTATGCGCCGTGTCGTTGTCACCCGTAACAGCCAACGCGTGGTTCCAGAGCACCTCGCTATTTTTCCAATACGACGTTTGCACAAACGCACGCCAGCTCAACAAGATGACGATCATGGCAGACGTCGCGGCGCAGACCAGCGCGTACCCGCGGCTTCGGTTGCGTTCACGGCGCGTTATGGACAGTATCAGGTCTGGAATGCCCCAGGCGATAACGATATACAAACCGATTTGCGGCAGGTAAGTATACCGATCCGCGCGCGCTTGTTCGCCGGCCTGCACGAACCCAATCACCGGAACAAGCATTCCCACATACCAAAACCAGCCGGTGAAAACGTACGGTCGTTCTTTCCGCCAATGAATTGCGAGCAGGGTGATTGCGATGAGAAATGCAATTGCCAAAAGAACCTGCCAGAGAGCCAGCTGATCATTGGGGTGAGGATAGAAAGCTGCCAGGCGGACGGGCCAGAACATCTGCCAGATGTAGGCCACATAGCTGACAACAGCATTGTTGAATCGCCATGTGAATGGCAACTGATTCTTACTTCCCGCACTTTGGAGGTGTGTCAGCCAAGCTAGTACGGACGAAACAGCAGACAGTGCTAACAAAGGAATTTTTTCCGTTATGAGGCGGCTGACGATTGGCCACTGACTTCTGATCATCGGTTTCCCACTCCTCTTTGCAAATCCGGGAGCTTTGATTCTGTTGAGGGGCCAGTAATCCAACAGCAGAAGAACGAATGGAAGGGTCACCAGCATCGGTTTCGACATCAGACCGAGAGCGAACATGAGCAGGACGAGCAGGTAGGCTGCGAGTGAGAGGGCGCGGACATAGCGTATGTAGGCACCGAGGGTCAGCATGAAAAACACCGCGCTCAACACGTCCTTCCGCTCGGAGATCCACGCCACCGATTCCACGTGCAACGGATGGATTGCGAACAGCGCTGCAACAAAACCGCTTCGCCATAAGCTCCCGGTCATTTGCTGCAACGTGAGAAACAGGAGGATGACGGCTATGGTGTGCAAAAGAACATTGGTGAAATGATGCCCGCTAGCGTTTAGCCCGTACAGCTGGCAATCCAACATGTGCGAAATGGTCGTGATGGGGTGCCAGTTACCGGCTATTATGTGGGTAAACCCCCAAGCGATCCCTCCCAGCGACAGCCCTGCGGCGACGTCTCTATTCCCATAGACGTACTGTGGGTCGTCGAAGCTGACGAATTGATGTCCCAGGGTTTGGCCGAAAACCAACCAAGTGATCGCGGTAAGAACGGCACATATCCCGACAATTACTCCACGTTTTTTAGGGGATGCCCGGATGGAAACGCGTTTTGCCATTCCTAAAGACTGGATCGAGGAGAGTAAAACCACGAATGGACGCGAATAAACACGAATTTTTCTTCTCTGTATTCGTGTGCATTAGTGTTCAATAGTGGTTAGATCTTTCCGGCAGCGAGACTGGCTTTGGGGATTTGTTTTGCTTGGTCTCATTTGCGTCGCCTACGTCCAAGTCTTTAATGCCGGCTTCATTTGGGACGACGAATCGCATCTGACTCGAAACCCCTGTGTTGTTGGTCCGCTGGGGTTGAAGGAAGTTTGGACCAGTGCGCGTGCGGTGTATTACCCGCTGGTGCTGACGACTTTTTGGACTCTCCACAAGTTCGCCGGCCTTTCGCCCTGGCTATACCATCTTCTAAATGTGCTTTTGCACGCCGGGTCAGCTCTCTTGCTCTGGCAGGTCTTGCGGCAGCTGAATGTTCGCGGCGCTTGGTTGGGCGCTGCGCTATGGGCGTTGCACCCAGTGATGGTCCAATCAGTTGCGTGGGTAACCGAGTTGAAAAACACGCAATCGGGCTTTTTTTATCTATTGTCGATCTTCTGTTTTTTGAGATGGAAAGAGAAACCTCGGATGACGCGGATATCACGGATCAAAGGCGCAGAAGAGGTTTTAGTAAATCATCCGCGTTATCTGCGGTTGGGCTTATCGCTGCTCTTCTTCATCCTGGCGACCCTGAGCAAGCCTTCTGTGGTCATGTTGCCTGTGGTCCTTTTCCTCTGTATCTGGTGGCGAACAGGACAGGCTCGCCGGCGAGATGTTGTAGCGCTTGCGCCGTTTGTGTTAATATCCGCACTCGCCAGCGTCTGGACGATCTTCGAACAGAAGTTCCACGCTGGCGCAACTGGCACTGAGTGGGCGCAGACCTGGCCGGATCGGCTTATCATCGCGGGGCGGGCGATATGGTTTTATTTGGCGAAGCTGATATGGCCGCATCCCCTGATCTTCATCTATCCACGGTGGGAGGTTGACCCGTCGCAGCCAACGGCTTATTTGCCGCTCCTGGCGGCCGTAGCCGGGTTACTTGCCTTGTGGTTGAACCGCGCAAGATGGAGCCGCGCCGTATTTTTTGCTGCCGCATACTATGTGGTTTCGCTGTTCCCTGTGCTTGGATTTTTCAGCGTCTATTTCTTTCGCTACTCGTTTGTGAGCGATCATTTTCAATACCTGGCGAGCATGGGTCCGCTGGCATTGGCTGGCGCAGGCGTCGTAACTGCTGTAGGGCGTTTCTGTGAAACGCCGCTCGAGTCAGCGTCTGACACAGGCGCCCTACAATTTTCTGGTAATATCGCCGCGGTTAGATCGAAATCGTTTCTGCTTCTGGCAACCGCGGGAGCATGCCTTCTGTCGCTTATTGTTCTGACATGGCGACAAACTGCCGTTTACCATAATCTTGTCACTCTGTACACAGCGACCCTGAAAAGAAATCCCGGTTGCTGGATGGCGCATTACAATCTGGGCATCGCTCTCAATGAACAGAGAGACACTGATGGGGCGATTGCTCACTATCGCCAGGCTCTTGACCTGTGGCCAGGTTATGCGGAGGCGCATTACAATCTAGGCCGGCTTCTCGCACAGAAAGGGCAGGTTGATGAAGCTATCGCTCATTATGAGAAAGCACTGGAAATCAATCCTTCCGATGCGGATGCACACAATAACCTTGGCGTTACGCTTTTGGCTAATGGGCGTATAGATGAGGCGATCGCTCATTATCAAAAGGCGCTGGTGATCCAACCAGATTACGCCGATGCTTCCTGCAATCTGGCGGGCGCGCTTCTTTCTAAGGATGATTTAGATGGTGCCATCGCTCATTTCTCAGCCTGCCTCGCGGTATCGCCAAATCAGCCTGAGGCTCAGTACAACCTGGCGAGCGCCTTATTTCGAAGAGGTCGGACTGACGAGGCGATTGCTCACTATCAAAAAGTCCTCGAATTGAGCCCGGACAACGCGGATGCTCGCGCAAATCTGGGAAGCATGTTTCTCGCAAAAGGCCGCGTTCGAGACGCAATTGAACAATATAGAGATGTGCTTCGGATTGCGCCCGATAACGTAGCCGCCCAGAGCAATCTGGCCTGGCTGCTGGCGACGGCTGCCGACCCATCGCTGAGAAATGGATCAGAGGCCGTCCTTTTGGCCGAGCGTGCAGAATCTGAAAGCTCTCGAAGCGAAAATCATGCGATTGTTTTACGCATCCTTGCTGCGGCATACGCTGAGATCGGCCGCTTTGTTGAGGCTAAGAAAACTGCTGAACAAGCATTGCAAGCGGCGGAGATCCAGGGGAACTCCGCCCTGTCCAGTGCTCTCCGGGACGAAATCTCGCTGTACGAGCTCGGGCTGCCATATCATAAGCAGGCGAGATGACCTTAGGTACCCAACCCTCTTTATCGCGAGCCGCACAACGCTGTGAGTTAATCGCCGGGAGATTTTCGTCGAAGCGGGACCTGTTCGCGATAGAGCAAAACGTCTCCTTCGAGAAGATCCGCCAGACCGGTTTTCCCCTGGACTCTGGCAATGGCTACAGCTTGTTGTATCACCGCCACGGCGTCGGAGAAACGGCCGGTTTCTGCATAAGCGGCCGCGAGGGTCCGAAAAAAGAGGGGTTCTCTACCGCCTGAGAGGGATACCGCCTGCTGCGCTAGCTCGACCGCCTTTGCGCCGTCCCGGATCGAGGCATCACTTGATGTTGCCAGCACCCAGGCAGCGTTGCTACGAGAGTGCGGATCTTCGGGCGCTAACGCCATCGTCTGGTTGTAGTGCGCGATCGCCTCCTTCGGGGCACCTTTGCGCAGAAGCGCATTACCCAGGCCGGTATGAGCATCCGCGTCGCTGGGTTGTATCTGAAGAGCCTTTTCAAAGTCAGCGATTGCTTCGTCGATTCTCCCCTTTGCATAAAGAACATTTCCGCGGTTGTAATAGGCTTCCGCGTAATCGGGTTGTAGCTTTATCGCTTGTTCGAAGTGGGCCATCGCTTCATCGGGTTGCCCTCTTCTCGCCAGAGCGTCTCCGAGATTCATTTCTACCAACGCGGTACCGAGGTTGTAATGGGGATCTAACTTACCAGACCTGATTTTCGACGCGGCCTCAAAATGCGACATCGCGTTGTCCAGGTCACCACGGTCGACGCACAGGTAGCCGAGGTTATTGTGGGCAACATCGTTGTTGGTGGTGACGGCGAGAGCGTGCGTCCAAAGCGTCTCGCTGTTTCGCCAGTACGAAGTTTGAGCGAACGCCGTGCATGCCAGTGCAGCAATAACCACTACGGCGCCTGCGGTAGCTACACCACGCCATAATCTGATCTCGCCCGATGCTGCTACATCGCCAGCAGCCCAAACTACGATTAGAAACAAACCGATAGAAGGAAGGTAGGTGTAACGGTCGGCATGGCCTTGTTCACCTACCTGAACGAGCCCAATCACTGGAAACAGCATAACAAGGTACCAGAACCAACCGGTAAACAGATAAGGTCGTTTATGTCGCCAAACGATTGCCGCACAAGTGATGGCGAGGAGGAATGCAATCGCGAAAACAACCTGCCAAGCTGCCAAAGTATCATTTGGATGAGGATAAAAAACGGCGAGGCGCGTCGGCCACAACGTTTTCCAGGCGTAAATGATGTAACTGGTGGCGGCGTTTTGCGCCCGCCAGAGGAATGGCAGCGGAGGGATCGAGCCAGCAGCGCGTTTTTGCAGCGCAAATGTGACGATACCGACGCCAGCGGAAAGGATGAGCCAGGGAATCTTTTCCAGAAAAAGCCGTTGTATTATGCGTCTTCGATTGTCTGATCGCAGGACTTTCGTTTTTCCAGTTGTGGAGGCGATTTGCTCAAAACGACGGAGCGGCCAGTAATCCAAAACGAGGAGGACAATCGGCGCGGTTACCAGCATCGGTTTGGACATAATTCCTGCCACGAACAGAGCAGTCACTACGAAATATCGCGTTATCGACGCCGCCCGTGCGTAACGAAGGTATGCGTCCAACATGAGAAAAAAGAATACTGCGCTGAGAACGTCTTTGCGCTCGCTCACCCATGCTACCGACTCGACGTGCAGCGGGTGAACGGCAAATAATGCGGCGAGAATGGCGCTTTTCCAAAATGCGCCGGTCATCTGCCGCAGCACACGAAACAGCAGGAGCACCGCGATGGTATGCAATACGACGTTCGTGGCATGATGGCCGCCAGCGTTTAAGCCGTATAGCCGACAATCCAACATATGTGACACGGTCGTTAACGGATGCCAGTTGCGCGCGTGCGGGCTGGTGAAGGCGGCCGCTACGCCTTTTAGCGTCGGCCCGGCCTGAATGGCCGGGGCGTTGTAGACGTACATATCGTCGTCGAAATTAACGAAGTTGTAATGACTTGTTTGACTGAATACGGCCAGGCTAAGTCCGGTAAGGGCCAGGTATATACCGACAGTTATACTGGGTCTATGTACGCCACGTGATAATTCGCGTGGTCGGCGGTCCCGTTGTTGCTTCTTTTTAGTCACTATGGGGTGACGAGCTGGCATTTGTTAGGCTCGGATCGCGTAGCGGCTTCCGTTCTTGGTAAAGTGCAATGGAACCCTGAAGTTCAGTAGCGAGCCCGGAGTTCCCCTGGCTGTTGGCTAACGCGATGCCGCGCTGCGCAGCCTGGATCGCGTCCACGAATCGGTCATTCTCTGCGTATGCCGCAGCTAACGTGCGGAAGAGTATTGCGATTCTGCCTCCAGAGATGCGGACCGCTTGCTCCGCCAGTTGGACCGCTTTGGAGCCATTTCGAATTGACTGGTCTGGTGACGTTGCAAATACCCAGGCGAGATTGCTCATCGCGTTTCCATTGTCAGGTTCAACAGATAACACCTTCTGCCACTCTTCGACGCCTTCTTCCACACGGCCTTGCTGTACAAGAACGGTGCCCACGATATTGTGAACCTCCATGTTATCGGGCTGCAACTCGAGTAATTTACGGTAGTGAACTAGCGCGTCGGCCACCCTGTCCTTTTGCAGGAGCGCCTTGGCAAGGTTCTCATGGGCAGGGCTGTTGTCTGGCCGAAGATCTACAGCTGATTGCAACAGGGAGATAGCCTCGTCCAGCTTACCTTGCCCCAAAAAGACGATGCCGAGATTATTTTCAGCAACATCGTTATTTACCGTCACTGCCAGCGCATGCCTGAACAGTGTTTCGCTATCGCGCCAATACGAGGTCTGAACCCATGCGCGCGCGCTCAAAGCGGAGATGACAATAATTGCAGCGGTGCTCAAAATTGTGCGCTGATGCCGGTACAAAGAGGTCCAGTCGGCCACTGCCCAGGTGGCTGCTATGTATAGACCAATCTGTGGTAGGTACGTGTATCGATCGGCCCGGCCTTGCCATCCGACTTGCACCAATCCGATCACCGGGACGAGCATTCCCAGATACCATAACCAACCCGTCAGCAGATACGGTCGCTGTTTTCGCACAGCGATGGCTGTCACCGTGATGCAAATTAGAAGGAGGAGACAGGAGACGATTTCCCAAAGCGGTAGCCGGTTCTCTGGATGCGGGTAGAACACTGCGAGGTCCACCGGCCAGAGCATTTGCCAGATGTAGAGGACATAGCTAACTACCGCGTTGTTGATTCGTTCCAATATCGGCAATTCCTCGGTTCCGCCGACCGCCCCTTTCTGAACAAGAAACGTAATGACACTTGAAACAGCCGACAGCGCGATCAACGGGATTTTCTCCGCGATGCGCTTCCACGATTGACCTTTGATTCTGTCGAGCGGCCAGTAGTCGAGAAGCAAGAGCACAAACGGCAGTGTTACCAGCATCGGCTTACACATGAGTCCACAGCCGAACAGGAATACCACGAGCAGATACCCTGTGATCCGAGGTAAGCGCACATAGTACATGTAGGCCAGCAGTGTCAGCATGAAGAAGACACCGCTGAGCACATCCTTTCGTTCGGCTATCCAGGCAACTGATTCGACATGCAAAGGGTGAATTGCGAAAACCGCTGCAACAAAAGCGCTTCGCCAAATGCTGCCAGTCCGGTTCGGACCTCCGCTCATCTGTTGTAGTGCGAGAAAAAGCAGGATCACTGCCAGGGTATGGAGGAGGACATTCGTAAAATGATGCCATCCTGCCTTCAACCCATATAGCTGGCTGTCGAGCATGTGCGAAATGGTCGTTAGCGGATGCCAGTTCAGCGAGTGAACATGTGTAAATGCCCAGACAATACCGCTGATGCTAAGACCACCGGTTATTTTCGCGTTCTCATAAACGTAACGCGGATCGTCGTAATTAATGAAATCGTGCCAGAGCGTTTGGCCAAAAACAAGCCATGTCAGGCCCGCCAGAGCGATGCAGATGCCGATGGCCAAAAGGCGTCCGCTCCGTGGTGACTTCATCTTGGAGAAATGGCGAAGCACGAATGACGAATGACGAATGAATGCCTGAAGCCCGAATCACAAAGGTGTCTCGAAGCTTCGTCATTCGTCATTAATTCGGGCTTCGTCATTCGGATTTCGTCATTGGACTTATGCTTCATCATTTCTCTAGGACTTCCTCTGGTAGATCAAAATGTATCTCCCCAGCTGTGGCACTGATTGTGGTACGTTATCAAAATAATAATCTGTTTTATCTGGTGCCACCATGTTCACGAAACCCGCAACAGTATAGTTTTGCGCTGCATATTCATTAGCCCAGGTGAAAATCAACCGCTCAGATTCCGGCCGTTGCAGCCACGAATCTGGCATTACCACGGAGATGAGAAATTTGGGATGGGCGCGTTCAATCTCCCGAATCATTTCTTGCTGCATTTGGCTGGCATACTTTTGGGTTTCCATCAGGCCGTAAGTGTAAATGTGGCCGGTTGCGGAATGTCGGCCGGAATAAAAGTAAATCTGCGGCTCGGAACCGAGCACGGCGATCGTGTCATTTCGGTTTGTATGTTCTCGCAGATATTCTGCAATTCTGATGGATTCCACGAAGGGACCCTCTGGATAAATCATTCGAGAAGCGTCAGCCGGCGAGGCTTCAAAAAAGAACTTTCTTTCTGCGAGAACCGGCCAGCCAAGAGCAAATCCTAGAATCAAGATGGGGATAAATCGGACTACGATCAATCGATCTACACTGAGATCCGACAATCTGCCGATGCCAACGCCCACGAGCAGCGAGACAGCCGGAAGCAATAGAATGAAATAGTGCAATCGAAAATAGAATCCTGTGCATAGCGCCAATGCAGAGAAGAATAGGAAGCCCAGGAGAAAAGCTGCGACAGGACGGGTTCGCCGCTCCCACAAACCCGCAACGAGTCCGATTCCTGCCAGCGTCCAGATCGGCCAGCACGCCACAATCACTTCCTTCGCACTGTAGAAGAAAAATCGCGGCGCCTGGCTGAAAGGAACCATGCTGCCATATTGACGCGCGTAATCGATTGTCCAAAACCAGAACCTGTCGAACACGCCGATGCGCCAGAGAAGCAGGCAGGTAATTGCCAAGGGAAGAATTACACCGGCGCTGAAAATCAGGGTTCGGAGAAAAATTTTTTCAAGGCGGAATCGACGGTGAAGACTGTTGGAGACGAGATAAATCGCTCCAAATAGAACGAAGAAAACGGCCGGCTGCTTCATTAAGAACCCGACACCAAAGAGCAACCCACTCACGAATAGCCGTCCAAAAGGTCGGCGGCTCGTCGTGTTGAGCAGAAGCAAGGTACCGCCAAGGACCGGGGGCAACACAAAATGTGTGGCGTGACCGGCAAACCCCAGCACGGAGGGGCTTATAGACAACACGGCATAGCTCATTCCCGCGGTAAGTCCCACCACAGAATTCACAAGTCGGCGGCCCAGTAAAAAGACCAGAACAATCGTAGCTACGTTAACAAGAAGCAGTCCCAAATGAATTCCGGTTATTGTTTGCCCAAAGATCGACATGATTGCCGCGTAGGCTGCATAAGTGCCTGGGAACTTCATGTTGTAGGCGAGTGTGTATGGTGGGATGCCTTGCAAAATGAGTTGACCGGCATAAGCGTATTCGCCTTCGTCGCGCTCAAGTGGAACTCCAAGGAGTCGAATTCTGATGGCAATAACGACGCCAAAAACGATTACCGCCAAAATCCAACATCCTGAGCGCAAGAGCTTGCCGTTATTGTCAACCTTATGAGTCACGAAAGCTGCTATTCCGATGAGAAACGGAAGGTTGCAACCCGCGCGTTTGGAATTAAGCCAGCTCTTCAGATGCCCAGGAACCATCCGCTCCTACAAATCTGCGGCGCGGCATGCCTCCACTTGCGTCAATTCGCGTGATTCGCGGGTACGTCATGCATGAGATCGCCAGACGCCTTTTTTCTTCACGGCGCGCATTTATTTTTGCTCTCATTTTGGCGGCAGTGACGATTTTCGCGTACCGCCCTGCTTGGAATGGCGGGTTTCTATGGGACGACGACGTCTACATCACAAATGACGAATTGCTGACAGCGCCCGATGGTCTGCGGCGAATCTGGTTCTCACTCGATTCGCCTTCGCAGTATTTTCCACTGGTCTATACAACTTTTCGCATCGAACACGGGCTTTGGGGACTGAACTCAGCAGGTTATCACTGGGTCAATCTTGTACTGCATGTCGCCAACGCTCTGTTGGTGTGGCTGGTCCTGGCGCGGCTAAAGGTACCAGGAGCATGGCTGGCTGGAGCAATTTTTGCGCTGCATCCGGTGCAGGCGGAATCAGTCGCCTGGATCACGGAACGCAAAAATGTGCTCATGGGCTTCTTCTTTTTGCTCACGCTACTTGCCTGGATTGCGTTCGTAGACGGAAGAACGAAGCGGCCCTGGCTGTTGTATGGACTCGGCCTGATCCTTTATCTACTGGCGCTTTCGGCCAAGACAACGGCCTGCACTCTGCCTGCAGCATTATTCTTGATTTTATGGTTGCAGAGGACGCCAATCAGTTGGAAACGAGTTTTCCAGATCATTCCCTTTCTTGTTCTTGGCGTTGCCATGGGCGCACTAGCGATGTGGTGGGAGCGATACCATCAGGGGACGAGCCGTGCCGTTTTTACGTTCCTGAACCCAATCGAACGACTTCTCGTCGCGAGCCGGGCCGTTTGGTTTTATCTCGGCAAACTCATCTGGCCATCTAATCTGACATTTATTTATCCGCGATGGGATATCGCGCCGACTCACCTGCTCAACTATGCGTGGCTGCTAGCGGGAATCATCGCATGCGGAGCTCTCTATTTTCTGCGTCGATATTTGGGACGCAGCGTCGAGGTCGCGGCGGGATTTTTCGTTGCGATCCTGAGCCCGGTGCTGGGATTCATCATGCTTTACACATTTCGCTACACGTTTGTGGCCGATCATTATCAATACCTCGCCTGTATCGGTCCGATCGCCCTGGCGTCTGCCGGTCTGGTCAATTTGACGAACACGTTTAAGAACAACCGCACCTTAGTCTTAAGCGCGGCGCTTTGTGTGGTGGCAGTGTTGGCGACACTGACGTGGCGGCAAGCTGCAATGTATGGCAACATCGACACGCTCTGGCGCACGACTCTGGCCAGAAATCCTGGTTGCTGGATGGCTCACAACAATTTGGGCATCGTGCTATTTGAGAAAGGCCAGCTTGATGAGGCGATTCTGCATTACCGGACGACGCTCGAAATGCAGCCTGACTTTTGGGATGCCGATTACAATCTTGGCACCGCCCTTCTGGGCAAGGGCCAGGTCGATGAGGCGATTTTCTATTGCGACAAAGCGGTCAGGATGCAGCCAAACGATCCAGATGCCCAAGTGGCGTTCGCCAATGCCCTTCTTCAAAAGAAACGAATCGACGATGCGATCGTTCACTATCAAACAGCGGTGGCAATACGTCCCGATTACTTTCTTGCCCGATACGGTCTCGGGCACGCTCTGCTTGAGAAAGGACAGCTCGACGCTGCAATTGAGCATTCTCGGGCTGCCTTGTTGATCCAGCCTAATAATGCAGACTGTCACACGGTCCTGGCCATTGCTCTTGATGAAACAGGTCAATCGGCTGAAGCCATCCAACACTACGAAAAGGCGTTGGAGATTTCTCCACAATCCGTTTCAGCTCTGAATAATCTGGCGTGGTTGCTCGCCGCAGGTTCCAACGCGTCATTGCGAAACGGAGCCGGGGCAATTCAATTTGCGCGGCAAGCTGACCAGCTTTCTGGAGGCACCAATGCGCTTGTGCTCCGCACCTTGGCAGCGGCGTATGCGGAGGCTGGCCAATTTGGAAAAGCGATCGAAACCGCCCAGGCTGCGATGCAGTTGGGGCAGAGTCAGGGTGATGATTCGTTAGCGACCGAACTTCAGCAACAGATCGCGCTCTATGAGTTGGGGTTGCCATATCATGAAATGGCAAAATAGGATAGCCGTCCGCGATTGAAGTCTTTCAATGCTGGCATTCGGATTTCCCCTGCCACGCCGAAGCCTCTTGCCGGCTGTAGCTTTTTGCGAAGGCCGCTTGGCGAAGGCGGGCATTTCCGTTAGAGTTCATCGCGCAGAATTTCGAATACTTTTGTGCTCTCCACTACTCCTGCCAGAGCATCTGTTCCGGGGCCATTGCCAAACGCGACTACGTCTTCAACAGTGACCAGGGCAGATTTCGTGTAAAACGCGGCCGGCTCCGGCTGTTCCGTCTGCGGTTGTTTGCTCTGATTTTCATCTTGTTTACCGGGTATTTTCGCTGCTCCGTACGATTTATCGCCGTTCGGTCCGGTCGCCCAGGTGATCCAGGGCTGTCCGGCAGAATTAAAACCCAAGAGAGCAATGCCGCTATCTTTGCGAAAAGGAAATCCATTCAGATTTAATCCGCCGAGTGCCACATCACCGCAGACTATAATGGTCGATTTTTCTCCGCCGTAACTTCGCGCGATTCCAACTGCGCGGTCTAGTTCCACCGTTTGACCGAGGGTCCTTTCTCCGTTGTTTTCGTCCGCTGCCCTTCGCATTAACCCTGCATCAACCACCAGCAAATACCCGCCAACGTTGTACTGGAGCAATTGGATTGCTCGCCGCACCATATCCGCGAGGCTCGGCTGCTGACTTCTTTCTTCTACCTGGTTTACGAATGCGAGATCTGCTTTGCTAAAAACGCCGACCAGTTTCGGACGGCGCCACGCGGGAACCGCGTCCAGCTCCGCTCGGGTTCGAACAATATCGAACCCATTGCCACGAAGCTCGAGTAAGAGATCCCGGTTGTCCTGTCTCTCTCCGCCTTTTGTGATTGGAAGAAATTGCGCCGCGCCGCCGCCCATTGTGATGTCGACGTTTCCGCGATCCACAAACTCCGCTGCGATCTTCTCGGCATCGCTCGATTCGGCGGGATGTGCGTAAAAGGCCGCGTTCGTCGGATCGGTGAGCTTTGTGTCCGTTATGAGTCCCGTGGCGCGCCCGTATTCCCGAGCTAACTCGACGATGCTCTTGATCGCCTTCCCGTCGACATCGATCGCGATGGCGCGATTGGCCACTCTCTCTCCTGTCGCAATTGCGGTTGCTGCGGCTGCCTGGTCCGGAGCGGCGAAATCCTTTGAATAATTCATTACCAAAGCTGCATGAGTCATTGAATCCAGGTTCAAGCGCGTGCCGGCGCCAGCAGCATAGGCGCGGGTAGGGGCAAGCCGGGCAGGGGAAAGACCTTCCCCGACAAACAAAATAATTCCGAACGGTTTCCGGATGACCCAGTGCTGAAAATAAAGAACGCCAATTCCTGCAAAAGCGAGGAGGCAAAAAAGTGCCAGTAACTGATTACGCCACTTCATTAACTTCCCTGTAGCGGCAGTCTATGATCGTCGCAAATACCGTGCTGCAGTCGAAAGAACCCCTTGTCGATCTTGTCGTTCATCGGCAAAGTGCGCGAAGTATGGCTGGTCCGGTAATGCTTATCATTCGCGACGGCTGGGGCATTAATCCAGGGGGCGCGGACAAGCGCAAGGAAAATGGCGATGCAACCCTTCTCGCATCGACTCCATTTCACGACAAGCTCTACCGGGATTATCCAGGCTCCAGGTTGAGTGCAAGCGGAGGCGACGTCGGTCTGCCGGGAGGACAAATGGGCAACTCGGAAGTTGGCCACCTTAACCTGGGAGCCGGCAGGATCGTTTACCAGGATCTGACGCGAATTAACAAGGCAATTAAAGAGGGCGAATTAACGCGTAACCGAGTTTTGCAGGAAACTTTTGCCAGTGCGCGCGGTCACCGGCTTCATTTACTTGGATTGGTTTCAGACGGCGGTGTGCACAGCCATTATTCGCACATGGTCGCGCTTGCGAACGCTGCACATGATGCAGGCGTTGCGGAGATTTTTGTCCACGCGTTCACCGACGGGCGCGACACCTCACCGACCGGCGGCGCCGCTTTTCTAGAAACTTGCGAGAAAGAACTCGAGAAAAGCGGCGGGCGGATTGTCACGGTTGTGGGCCGATATTTTGCGATGGATCGCGATCGGCGTTGGGACCGCACCAAAAAAGCATGGGACGCGGTTGTTCTGGGTCGCGGCGAAATCTGCAAATCCTCGCCAAAGGCTGCTGTGGATCAGCAATATAAAAATGGCAAGACGGACGAGTTCATGCCGCCGTTGATTTTTTCTCACGCAAATGAGCAGCGGGTGCGCGATGGCGACGTGGTTTTATTTTTCAATTTCCGCGCAGATCGTGCGCGCCAATTGTCGCAGGCATTTTTGCTGAAGGATTTTGATGGCTTCGACCGCGAGGTCTGGCCGCAAGTGGAGTTCGTGACGCTAACGCAATACGATGCGACTTATTCTTCGCCGTTTGTTTTTGCGCCGGAAGAACTCGCCGACATCCTGGGTGAAATCGTCAGCGCGGCCGGCAAACGGCAATTGCGCATCGCCGAGACGGAAAAGTATGCGCATGTCACCTATTTTTTTAACGGAGGGATCGAAAAGCCGTTTGCGGGCGAAGACCGCAAATTGATTCCTTCGCCAAAGGTCGCCACTTACGATTTAAAACCGGAGATGAGCGCGTTCGAAGTCACCGAGGAGTTGCTCGCGGGAATGGCGAACTACGATCTGATCATACTTAACTTCGCCAATGCCGATATGGTCGGCCACAGCGGCGTGGTCAAAGCGGGAATCAAAGCGGTAGAGACGGTAGATAAATGCATGGCGCGAATTATCCCCAAACTGCTCGAGCTTGACGGTAAAGCCATCGTGACCGCCGACCATGGCAATTGTGAGCAGATGCGCAACGCTGATGGTTCGCCCAACACTGCGCATACCAGCAACCTTGTGCATTTCATCTACGTGGCCAACGATGCTGCACGTTTTCGGTGCGAAGACGGAATTCTGGCCGACGTTGCGCCGACTCTTCTGTTTTTGCTTGGACTGCCGCAACCGAAGGCGATGACAGGGCACAGTTTGCTAGTCCCGATTTCCCAGGCAACTAAAGAAAATTAGCGGGTAGGGCGCGTCACTCCGTGCGCGCCGTGGTTGATTTAACACGATCGATAACGTTCCCCAGTGGCGATGTCGTCGAATGTGATTTCCAATTTTCGATTAATTGCTCGTGTCCCAGCCACGGCGATTCGGTGCAAAAGCCGAATGTGATACTCGGCTGTTGTTTCGTGCCAGATTGGTTTACGGACGAGGTTGAGCGCACCGTCGGCTTCGACAAGAGCGCCCCAGCTGACGGGAATCTCCGAATCGCGGAATAAATCCTCAGGCAGAACGAGGAAATACAAATTCGCGCAGCGATAACGAAGTAATTTGTCGAACTTGGTGCAATCGTAGAGGCGGTTTTGCAGGGCACGCAGCTCGCGCAAAAGTCGCGCGTGACCACGATGGCCGATCACGGTCAAATCAGGCAAATCGAATTCAGGAAACAGAGAATCACCGTTCCGCAGGCTCGGATAATGTGCGCGGAGACGTCCTTCGAGAAGCTGGCGGTGTTGGCAAATTGTCTCCAGTCGCTGGCGGGCAGCATCGCCCTGGCAATTATCTCGTCGCAAATCGCAGAGCGCCTGTTTACATTCAAAAATCGCCGTAGATCCAATTCCCTTAGGTGTCAGTCGATACGCAGCGACGTCGGCACGATACCGGCATTTTGGCAGACTAACTTCCATTGCACACGCGGAATAGCCTTGGGCTTGCGCCCATAAAAACGCCAACCGCTTCAGCCGGGCGTGTCTCTCAGTTTCGCCGTGGGCACGTTTTATTCCCGCAGCCATCTCGCGAGTTCGCGCGCCCAATAGGTGACAATGATGTCTGCCCCTGCTCGCTTAAGCGCAGTCATGATCTCCAGTACCGCATCACGCTCGTTTAGAAGCCCTTTCTCCACGGCGCCCTTGACCATCGCATACTCGCCGCTCACATGATAAACAGCGGTGGGTTTTCCAAAACGCTCACGAACACGCCACAAAATGTCCATGTAGGGCAAAGCAGGTTTTACCATCACGATGTCCGCTCCCTCCTCTATATCCAGTGCTACCTCTCGCAAGGCTTCTTTACCGTTGGCAAAATCCATCTGGTAAGAGCGGCGATCGCCAAACTGCGGCGGGCTCTCAGCTGCTTCGCGGAATGGCCCGTAGAAGGCCGAAGCAAACTTAGCAGCGTAACTCATGATCGCAGTTTGATCGAAGCCTTTGGCATCGAGCGCCTCGCGAATCGCGCCAACGCGGCCGTCCATCATGTCGCTCGGCGCCACGATATCCGCGCCAGCTGCGGCGTGAGAGAGCGCCGTCTTCACCAGCAACTCGACAGTCTCGTCGTTGAGAATGTGGAAACGATCTCCGTCGGTGCGTATTACACCACAATGGCCATGGCTCATGTACTCGCACAGGCAGACGTCAGTAATTGTGACAAGATCCGGACATTTTGATTTAATGACTCGCAGCGCTGTTTGGACGATTCCGTTTTCGGCGTAAGCGCCGCTAGCCTTTTCGTCTTTTTGTTCTGGAATTCCGAAAAGTAGAACGGCCTGCAGTCCCAGGTCCTGCGCGGCGCGCGCTTCATCGGCAACTTCCTTTGCAGACAACTGAAAAACCCCTGGCATGCTGGCGATCGGCCTGCGCTGCTGCACCTTTTCACTTACAAACAGTGGCAAAACGAAATTGTGGGCATTCAAATGTGTCTCGCGCACAAGATTTCGCAGAGCGGATGAACGCCGCAAGCGACGTGGACGGTGCACGAGTTTTCTCACAAACGCGATGCTACGCGTTGCGAAAGTGAGTCGCAAGCAAGCAGGAACCGGCGTCCCGGCGTGTTCCTTGGATGAATGCGACAGGCGCTTGACGGCACATGACGTTAGGTGTCTGCATCTTAATCGTGGCGCGCGGCTCCGATTATTTGTTGGTGGATATCAGCAATTCATACGCAAAATTTGCGTTTGCATCGACAACCCGGGTCTTCGCGCCGACGCGGATCGTTACCGGCAGACTTTCAACTCGCGTGGTCGCCCAGCTTCTTGGAAAACGAAACGTCGGGAAGTTGATCGTCTCTTCAGTAGTGCCCGCGAAGAACTCGGCAATTCTGAAAGGTGCGGGAAAAACGAAGGTAATCTGGCTGGACTGGAAGCTGAAGCTGGGCGTCGAGATTGATTATCCCAAGCCGCGATCGATTGGCGCGGATCGGCTGGCGAACGCTGCCGCCGTCACGGCGCTCTACGGATGTCCCGCGATCGTGGTGGATTTCGGTACAGCGGTGACCTTTGATATCGTCTCAGACCGCCGGGCCTATATCGGCGGCGTGATTGCGCCAGGGCTTGAAGCGATGACTAGCTTCCTTTATCAGCGAACGGCGCTCCTGCCGAAGGTTTCATTGAAAGAACCGCGGCGCGCGATCGGTAAATCGACAATCCAGGCGATGCTTTCGGGGGCGGTGTTCGGCTATCGCGGATTGGTTCGCGAAATCCTGGCGCAAGTTAGAGAAGAGCAGTTTCCACGTAAGAAGGTTCACGTTGTGGCGACCGGTGGATACGCGCAACTGATTGCGCGAGGATCGCCCGAGATCGGCGTGGTTCATCCGAACCTTACTTTGGAAGGATTACGGATTGTGGGGAACCTGAATGACTGATTTACGACGGGGAGTGTAGTCGCCCCTGACTATTTTCATGTATCGATTTTTCCGAAGAGAGCTGAAAAATCGATACATCAAGGCAACTTTCCACTTGTCAGATGGGCCGAATAGAGCTTCAATCGCTACTTCATGAGAGTGTGGGGGATGGCGGCAGTCGCCGCGATGGTGCTTAGGTTCTTCGCCGCAGATTCGTTTGGAGCGGAAAATGTCGCTCCAACCAAAGCGGAGCTGGAGGAAATGTACAACGCAGCATTCCGCGCGTTCGATTCGAACAAATTCCCGGAAGCGCTCAAGCAACTCGATGCCATCGATGCCCGCCAACCTGATCTTGCCGCGTCAAAGAACTTGCGCGGCGTGATCCTGATGCGCCAGGGCAACTACGATCAGGCCGAAGCAGCACTAAAGGATGCTTCCCGCATCGATCCCAAGTTTTGGAACGCGCGCTTCAACATGGCGGAAATCCCATTTCTTAAAAAAGATTGGGCCGAAGCGCGCAATCGCTTCGAGCAACTTCTTTCGAACGGTGAATCCGATCTCGCAAAAGAAGCTTCGCAGCTGATCCAATACAAAATCCTGCTCACGTATCTTCTGGAGGGGAAAGACAACATGGTCGATTCCATTCAGGCCAAGTTGGAGCTTTCGCCTGATACGCCGGCAGTTAACTACGTGAAGGCAGCCGTCGCGCTTCAAAAGAAGAATCAAAAAGAAGCGAAAGACTGGATCAGCGCCGCAGAAAAGAATTTTCCGCCGCAACTGAATAAACTTTTCGCCGAATCACTTTACGAAGTTGGATGGCTGGAAAAACCAGTTGGTGAAGCGCGACCTTCGTTGCCGCTGATGACGGCTGCTGAGCGCTCTGAAAAAACGAAGGCCACCGCCCGTGCAAAATTTGAGCAGGCACAGCAGGCGCTGCGGCAGCGCGATTTGGCGGCAGCTCTGAAACTGGTCGATGAAGCGGACCAGGCCGATCCGAATCAGGCGCCGACGATTAATTTGCGCGGCGAGATTCTGATGCAACAGGACCAGTTCGACCAGGCCGAAGCGGCATTTAAGAAGGCAGCGAAGCTGGATCCGAAACTTCGCGAGGCACAATATAATCTGGCGCAAATTCCCTTTAAGAAGAAGGAATATGCAAAAGCGCGAGACCGCTTCGAGGCGTTGTACAAGCGCACACCTGGAGGAGATAAAAATCAGGCGGCAGAACTCATCAAATTCAAGATTTACATGACGCTCTTGCTCGAAGGAAAAGAGAGCCGCGCGCATGCAATGATGGACGAGTTTCAATTTACCGGGGACACGCCCGCATTGTATTACGCTCAGGCGGCCTGGGAATTTCAACACAACAACGCAGAGAAGGCCGCCGATTGGGCCACTTCGGCCAATAAGATTTATTCGTCAGCACTAAACAGCGTTTTCGCCGACGCTTTCTACGATGTTGGTTGGATGCAAAGGCCTCTAGCGGCGACCATGCCGACACCCGCGTTCGACACTGCCCAGGCCGAGGGGAGTCCAGCAGTCGAGCCGAGTCCTATTCCAGACAAGGTCTTTGCTGCAAATGGTCAAAGCGAGACCTCGAAAAGCGAAGGGCTGGCTTTGGGCTCAACGATGACCGGGCCCAGTGCCGGACTGGATATCGCCGGCACTGGATCAACAACCGGGCAGACTTCCACCTCGTCATCGAATGAGTCGGCGTCGGGAACGGGCGTTCAGCCCGAACAGCAGCCGGCCTCGGTATTGCCATCAGATGGCAGCGATTCGACGGTCGCCGCCGCACCCGCTGAATCACCGCAGACATCGCCCGCTTCCAAGGAACAAAGCGATCAGCCGGCTGTTGCTCAAACGAGCGCTTCCGCGAGTCCCGCGGTTGAGGTTGTGCCTGGCAAATCTGCGCCGTCCGGCATTTTGGCAAGAAACAGAATGTGGGTTGTCGGGGGCCTACTTTTAGCGGGGCTTGTTATGCTCGCCTGGGTGACCGTGCCTACACTTCGCCGTCGTTATGCCTTCAACGTGCCAAGTTACTCGCGGACAACCTCTGCCGCCGCGCCTGCCGTGTTTAAGCCGGGAGCGTCGGTAACGCCGCAAAAGAAAACTTTACGCGGCAACGGCTTTGTCGGAGGGCCCCGCCGGGTTTCGCTGCAATTAAAGGCGTCGAAACCGTCATTGCGACATAGCGCTATTCCTTCAGGCAACCTAAGTGATGATTTTGATCTGACCAAAGGCCTCAGAGCGTCGCCGGCACGAGACTCGGCTTATCAGATGGAAGAGCCAGATCGCGAAGTGTCGCTTATTGAATCAGAAGCTGAACCATCAGTGGGGGCAGTTCTCGAACAAGCGGCAGAGAACGGGGAGAGCTTGCATAGGGACACTACTCAGACGGCTGAGATGGACGGGTTTTTAGCGATCAATGAATTGACCGAAGTAACTGCTGCGATGGCGCCACAAGCGATTGCAGCGATTCCCGAAAACATTGAGGAAATCACGTGGCCCACACCTGAGCCGAGCGATGCGTTCGACGGTGAAAAGGAAACCTCGCCATTTGAGGAGGGGCCCGCTGAAAGACCGCAAGATGTGGAGATCGCATTGCCTGCCGTGACAGCGTTGACCGAGCTTCCAGTTGAATCGGTCAGTCTCGAACCACCAGTGCCCAACCAAACAGTTTCGACTGTGATTCCCATGCCAGTGCTTGCAAGAGCGGCCGCCTTTCCCTCTGATCCACCAAGGGCCGCTTCCGCAGAACCTGTATTTCCGCAAACAACAACACCCGCAATCATGCCTGAAACAACTCAGATCCCAACCGCTCCCGTAAACAAAGCCCCGGCTCCGCCGATGGCCAAACCGCAACAACCACCTGCCGCGATGCAAACATCCGTGCAGCTCACTTTCTCGTTCGAGATCGCAGCCATGCAGTTGACACCCAGTTTCAAGATGGGCGCCCTCAAGGTGCGTCCCATATCGAAGCTGGTCACGATGCGGTTGCCCTCGCCTCAGCAGCCTCAGGCGGCTCTGAATTTGCAAGTCAGCTTCGAAGTGGCAAAGATTCAGCCCGCCTCAGGAGCGCTTGGTACGATTCGAATGGTTCCGTCTCAACAGCAGAGGCCCACGCCTGGTGGTTTGCCCTCATTTGCAGTTGCCGGATTGCAGGTGGTTCCCAATTCTGAGACCGCACCGGTCCAACTCACACCATCGCGACAGGGGCGGGCATCCGTTTTCATCACGGTGCCATTCCAAATTACCACGCTTGAGTTTGCGCCCTCGCTCGAAATAGCATCGGTTATTTTAAACTCGAATTCCAAGCAGGTGGCTGTTCAGTTGCCAGGCGCAGGGCCGGCCCCAGCTGACGGAGCGCCAATGTTTGAAATTGCAAATCTGGAGCTCGGCGAGGGCGGCGAGATCGGCATGATGCATCTAAATCCTGTCAACGCGCCGAAGCGAGCCTAACCAGACGAGCCCTGGTAAGTCGATCAGCGCCAGTTTAGCGAACGCAGTTGCTTCGGAAGAAACACTCCGTTCTTTCGAACCAGTTTCCCGTCGAAATAGATTTCTCCGCCTCCGAATTCGGGACGCTGGATGTTTACCATATCCCAGTGCACCTGACTTCGGTTTCCGTTGTCCGCTTCCTCGTAAGCTTGGCCGGGCGTCAGATGAAATGAGCCGGCGATTTTTTCATCGAACAAAATGTCTCGCATGGGATGTAAAATTCGTGGATTAAATCCGAGCGAAAATTCGCCGATGTAGCGGGCACCCGGATCTGAATCGAGAATCTTGTTCAGTTTTTTCGTTTCGTTGCTCGTCGCATCAACGACTTTTCCATTTTTGAATTCGAGATGGATGCCATCAAACGCGATCCCCTGATAAATGCTTGGCGCGCTAAACGTCACATGACCCTCGACCGAATCTCTCACCGGGCAGCTGAACACTTCGCCATCGGGAATATTGCGATCGCCACCACAAATGACGGCTGGAATCCCCTTCATGCTGAAACGGAGATCAGTGCCGGGACCTTTGATTTCGACTCGGTCCGTCTTCTGCATCAAACGATGGAGCGTTTTCATGCCGGGCAGAAGTTTCCGATAATCCAGGGTGCAGACTTCGAAATAGAAATCTTCAAATGCCTCGGTGCTCATTCCAGCAAGCTGTGCCATGGACGGTGTGGGCCAGCGCAGAACCACCCACTTGGTCTTTTTGACTCGCTGATCCTGCACCGGCCGCATTTTCCTGGCGATTAATTTCATTGTCTTCGGCGGCACATCAGACAGTTCCGTAACGTTGTTGCTGCCACGCACTGCGATATACGCATTCATTTTTTTCATTCGCGCGAGTTCGTGGCTTGCCATGAGGTTTAGCTGCCTGTCGGAGGCCTCTAGCGCGAGGGCGCGAGCTACCCGGGGGTGATAGGCCTGTGCAAATGGCACCCCGCCCGCTTTCCGCGCCGCGCGTATCAGCGCGATCGTCATTTCGTCGGGAATATCGAATGTCTCGATGAGGACCGTTTCATTGCGCTTGAGACGGATGGAATATTCCACCAGAAGTTTCGCAAGTTTATCAAATCGGGCGTCGTGCATAGACCCTTATCATTCCACCGGCCTCGCCGGACGCAACCGGCTGATGCTACGCGTTCCGGATAAATTTCGCTGCGAAAGCGCCATCGAAACCGTCTCGAAAGGGAAGCGAACGCTTCTCTTCCATAGGACGCAGGGTCAGCGAACCGTCGAGAACTTGGCGCACCACCTGTTCATTCTCTTCCGGCTCAAGGCTGCAGGTGCTGTAAACAAGTAAACCTTCCCGCTCCAATAGTGGAATGAGCGCACGAAGCAATTCGAGCTGCCGCTGTTGCATGCGGGGGAAATCGCCTGGTTGCAATCGCCACCTAACATCCACGCGCCGTCGCATGGCTCCGGTATTGCTGCAAGGCGCATCAATCAGGATGCGATGGAATGGCGCCATCGAAGCGATCTCCGGCGGGAGACGCCCGCGTGTCCAGTCGTGGCGGAAAGTGCGGACGATCTCAACGCCGAGGCGCGCCATGTTCTCCGTCAATATCTCCAGCCGCTGCGGGTCGCGATCGCATGCCACGATTGTTCCCCGGTTTTTCATCAGTTGCGCAATGTAACCCGTTTTCCCCCCCGGAGCGGCGCATGCATCGAGAATCTTTTCTCCAGGTTGAGGATCCAGAATCTGACAGGCAATCGCGGTGCTTGGATCTTGAATGTAGCAGTGGCCTCGGCTGATAGCGGCTGTCGGTATGACGTCAAATTCAACGAACTCGGGATTGAACATCAGCGGCCGGGCCTTTGGATAAAGTCGGAGGAACTCTTCGCGGTCGATTCTTAGTTGATTAATCCGTCCGTAGACGGGGGCGGGAAGATTGTTCCATTTGCAGAGTTCTTCCGCGTGTCGGGCATCGAGATGCTGCTGCCAGCGCTCAACAAGAAATTGGGGATGCGAGACTCGAACAAACAGGGGCTCTGCATCGGCACGTCCAAGCAGCTCGCTCTGCCGCCGGATCGCTGTGCGAAGCATGCCATTCACGATTGGTCGCTGTCTTTGAGGGACGAGCTCGACACTCTCATGGACCGCCGCATGTGGAGCTGTCTTAAGGAGGAAAAGCTGATACAACCCCAGGCGCAGAACATCACGAAGACCGACATCCACCCTTGAAGCGCGCAGGCATCCAATCCAAAAATCCAGCAACGTTAAATTACGCAGAACTCCGTAAACGAGTTCCAAAGCAAACGCGCGATCCGAATCAGTCAACTCCGACTTTGCGAGAAATTCCGAGACAATCGGGCCGGCAAACCGCCTTTCTTTTCGCCATGTGCGCAGCGCCTTGAGCGCAATTCGGCGAGCAGAAAGCCGCGCCATATTTGGAAGGACGGTTATTGCGGTTTCACGCTGGCGCGCCCAATCGAATAATATTGAAAGCCGAGTCGGCCCATCGTTTCAGGGTCTAATAGATTTCGCCCGTCAAAGACAATCGGCGTTCTCATTTCTTCTTTCACTATCGCGAGGTCAACATTGGCGAATTCGTTCCATTCCGTCGCGATGACCAGCGCTTCGGCATCATTCACTGCTTCAAGGGAAGATGATGCGAATTCCGCGTCGGCGATCGCTTTGATAGCGCGGGCTTTGTGCATGCCCTTTGGGTCGTAGGCGATGACATGTGCTCCTTCGCGAAGCAGGTCTGCCACCAGTTCTATTGCGACAGACGAACGAACATCGTCGGTATCGGGTTTAAATGTGAGACCCCACACTGCAATTCGCTTTTCCCTCAGCACCCACAGCGTTTCCCGAATCGCCTTCAGAAAACGCTCTTTCTGGGAATTGTTAATGCGCTGTACTTCCTTGAGTAAATTAAACGGAACAGCTAGGCGCTCGCTGATCGTGATGAAGGCAGCAATGTCTTTGGGAAAACACGACCCGCCGTATCCTATTCCAGCATTTAGAAAATCGCGTCCGATTCGGTGATCCATCCCGATTCCGTCGGCAACTTTTTCGACATCGGCGCCGCTCGCCTCGCAGATCGCCGAGACCGCGTTGATATATGAAATTTTCAGTGCCAGAAATGAATTCGCGCAATGTTTGATGAGCTCGGCGCTATTGATATCGGTCACCAGGATGGGTGCCATAAAGGGCTCATAAATCTTCTTCATGAGGTCGATGGCGCGTTCGCTTTGGGCTCCAATTACGATGCGATCAGGCTTCATCAGATCGGCTACCGCGCAGCCTTCGCGCAGAAACTCAGGATTACTGACCACGTCGAAGTCCGCGCCGTGCCGATTATACCTCTTGATTGATTCGGCCACTTTTTCGCCGGTTTTCACAGGCACTGTGCTCTTGTCGACAATCACGCGGTAATCGGTCAAGACTCCCGCGATTTCACGAGCGACTTTCTCCAGAAAGCTAAGATCGACATCGCCATCCGGCTGTTGTGGAGTAGGAACGGCGATAAAGACAGTCTGCGAATTCTCCACGCCCTCCTCTATGCTGCCGGTGAAACGCAACCGATGCGCCGACACATTGCGATGAATTATTTCTTCAAGTCCGGGCTCATAAATCGGCACCTCGCCGGCTTGCAGTTGCTTGATTTTTTGCGCGTCGTTATCGACGCATATGACATTATGCCCGACATCGGCGAAACAGGCACCAGTCACCAGGCCAACATAACCGGAACCGATGATTGCAAGGTCCATGATTGAAGGAATGGTGCGGGCGAATTACCCGCAGCACAAGTGGAACAAATCCAGGCCATCTGGCGTTGTTCGCCCGCTTTCGTTCATTCTCCTTCGGACGTAGGATCGAAGTTTAAATCGAATCCAAATTTCGGGAATGCTTTGAGCGTTATGGTAAAGAGGACGCCGTACTCCTTCGATCCGTTATTGTCGCGTATGATGCCACCGAACGAAGCCACCCAGCTCGATAAGTCCCGATAGATCGAGTAGCGCTGCTGTTCGAGAAGGCCGGTCGCGCCTTCGTATTGCTCCTGGACTGCAACGCCCCAGTTGTCGTCGATTCGGTAATATCCACCGACAACAAACAAGCTGCTGTCCTGGAAAAAGGGATTGCCGTTCAAATAACGATGCGCAACGCTCAATTGCAGATTGGCCATTGGCTGGACGGTTGCAATCGTGTCGACTTCTGTAAACCCTTTATCGAAAGCCGGCAGTTGGGAATTGATCGAGAAAGATACCCACGGCAGCGGTGTAAAGCGGAGATTGTTAAAGAGATTTGAGTAGTCCGTTCCGTCGAAGGGATTGGTAAAGTTCACATCAACGTAGGTATCGAGTTCGAGCCAGGTGATTGTTCGGTCGTCTCGCCGCGTTTCCAAGCGGTTGCGAACCCCGAGGCGCCACACGGTCCAATCATCGATAGTGTCGATGGTTGTAAACTGGGGGAAATCAATTGCCGGCAGTTGGGTCGAAGGCTGAAACCGATCAAGCGCCAAAATTGATGTTGGATTAGGTCCATCCTCTTTCACGTAGGAAAAGTTCGTGAACGGTTGCATAACATGCATGAGTCCGTCCAGTCCGAACGCGCGGCTTTGCACGTTCTCCCACGTACGTGAGATCTTAAATGAAGCTTCGGCGCCCGTATCGAAGACCGAGCGAAATGTGTCTCCGTCGAACTTGACTGGATTAGCCAGCGTTGGAGGTGGAAGAATAAAATCGGGTACGAGCGGATTTGATGGCGGGATGAAGGTTGTGGACCCCAGGTCCCACGTCTTGCCATAATAGGTTCCGCGATAGCCAACCCGTGGCACGATCGAAAGCCACCCAAAGTAAGTGTTGGGAAAGGTTAATTGGTGGAAGGTGTCAAGACGGTCCGTGCCATAATTCTCAAAGCCTAAACCTTGAGGGAATTGTAGGCGTAAATTGGCGAAGCCGGTCTCGCCTTCATAAAAAATGGGTCCGCCAAAAAGCCCGTGACGTTTGATGTCCAACACCACTTCCGGCTGGCGTTCTGTTGTAGTGAAAAACTGGTTCGCCTGAAAACGCTCGATAGCCGTCAGGGTGTAAAAAGGATCCGTCTTTGTTACCGCGAGCACATTGTCCGGATTGGGATCGAGGCGGAATTCTCCTTGGAAGAAGTCCTGCATCACGTACTGATCACTCAGCTTGGTGAGATTGGCGATGCCATAGATATCATCTGTAAAGTTGGTCGTGTCTGCCAGGCTAACCCGGTATCGCCCGGTAGGAACGTCTTTTCGCGGAATGTTGGTGTCATTCAGGTTCGGGTTTTGATCCTGGAGATAATACGTTTTCAGCCGTGCCTGGCTGTCGTTGAAATAATCCATGGTCGAATCCAAGCCCACGGCGACACCGCGCCGGCCTCGATAATCGAGCCGGAACCGGGCCCTGATATCGTCTGTTATGGGGAAAGTCACTTGAGTGAGGAGCGATGGTCCCCATGAACTCAAATACGCCGGCGAAATCGAAAAACTAAACGCCTCGTTGAGTGATTGGTAAAGATAGGGCCACCAAAAAACAGGCACCTTCCCCACGTATGCGGTTACGTACTGAAAAATCACGCGATCGTTCTCGTAAACGCGAATCGTGTGGGCGTGGAGATGGAAGTCGGCCTTCGGCGTATCGTCAGTCGTAAAGGTGCCGTCCTTTATCAGATAACCGTTCTCAGAAATTGAGGTCACATGGCCGCCGGTCAGGAAGTAAGGCTGCGACTCCGTTCGCGCATTGAGTGCTCTGATTTTTTTAGTCTCCGTGTTGTAAACGCCATTCTCGGCGATGTACACGCTCACATCTCGGTAGATCCGCACGTGGCCTCTCAACTCTACGTCGTGCGTAGTGGAATTGTATTGCGCATAGTCGGCGTAGATATCCGTGTTGCCGATATGAATCGCGACGTTATCGCGCGCCGTGGCCAGGCCGTTCTCATAGGTCGTCTCCCCCGTAGAAGTGATCTCAATCGGAGCTTTCTCCGGAGTCTTGATCTCTCCGTGGATCAAACCGGCACTGGCCAAAAGAGTGGCGATCAACAAAACCAGCGTTCGCATGGCGCACGCCGAACGTACCGCGCAAGAGCCTCCCTGCAAAGCTAAAAGCGCTCCACGCAATAAGGTGAGGAGTAAGGACGAGCCGGTTTGAAGCAAGATCATCGCGCGTTCTGTCTTGATTAACCAATCAATTGACGGTTTTCTTCATCCCGACGTGAGCAAGTCTGTCGATCAGATCTTCGTTAATGCAAAGCAATGGCTCCTGTGGCTGCTATCCTGGCTTACGGACGCGCCTGGCTGGGTTGTCCAGGTCGCGTCGAGTCTGATCAACATTTTCGCGCTCCTATTCGTATTCCTGACCCTGTTCGCGCTCATGTCGGTGCTGGAGCGGAAGATTCTCGGCCGGATACAAAATCGCTATGGCCCTAACCGCGTTGGCCCATTCGGGCTTTTGCAGCCCGTAGCCGACGGTATCAAGATGTTGATAAAGGAAGACATCGTACCCGCGCGCGCGGACAAGCTTGTGCACTTCCTGGCGCCAATTCTCATTGCTGCTGCGGCCATTCTTGCCCTTGGGGTGATCCCATATGGCCGGAACATGACGCCGTTTACAATCGACGGCGGCATCCTTTTTTTCTTTGCGGTTGGATCGACAGCGGAGCTCGCGGTCTTCATGGCCGGTTGGGGAAGCAATAACAAGTTCTCGATGCTCGGCGCGATGCGCGCGATCGCGCAAATGATCAGCTACGAGCTGCCGCTCATTATCACTGTGCTCCCAGCGGTAATGGTGGTCGGTTCGCTTATACCCGATAGGATTGTTGCCGCGCAGGCCGGCTACACATTTGGCGTCGTGCCGCGCTGGTTCGTCTTCACGCCGTGGGGCGCGACTGCGTTCATTTTGTTTTTTGTATCCGGTCTCGTGGAGTCGAATCGCACTCCGTTCGATGTGCCCGAAGGTGAATCGGAAATTGTCGCAGGCCACATGACCGAATATTCCGGTTTCAAATACGCAACGTTCTTCATGGCGGAATACATCGGAATGTTCGCCATCACTGGCCTCGCCGCGACCTTGTTTCTTGGCGGCTGGCATTCGCCCCTGTCCGCCTTGGAATTTATTCCGTCCTACGTCTGGTTTTTCGCGAAGCTGAGCGCGCTGCTCTTCGTCTACATCTGGCTCCGCGGAACCTTGCCGCGCACGAGGATTGATCAAATCATGAATTTCGCCTGGAAATTCATGTTGCCAATGTCGTTCACCTGCGTCATCGCAGCGGCTGTCTGGCATTATGCAGGTCGCGGATTGCGCGGATGGCTTTGGTCGTTTGTGGTAGTTGCGACCGTTTACACCGCTCTGTCGATGTTGCTCGACACGCAAAGAAGATTTGCGCCGCGCATTTACCGTTTTGCCGAATGAGCAGCGCCGCGTTCGTTTTTATCGCTATCCTGACACTGGCCGCCGCGCTGGCCGCAGCCACGCTGCAAAAGCTCATGCACGCGACGTTGAGTTTTGCTGTTGCACTTGTCGGCGTCGCTGCGCTCTTCTTTCTGCTGAGCGCGGAATTTGTCGGTCTGGCGCTGGTATTCGTTTACATCGGTGCGGTCGCGGTACTGATTGTTTTTACAATTCTTCTAACTCGGCGTGACGTGCGAAAAGACCGCGGTGCTAATTGGGGCGGTGCATTGCTGGCTGGTGCTGTATTCGGCGGTTTGACGTGGGCGATCGTTAAGACGCAATCGGTTGCCATTGTGGCTCCGCACATTCCAGCACTGACTGTTAAACGAATCGGTGAAGCTTTGATGACCAGTTATGTCTGGCCATTGCAATGCGTGGGGCTTCTTCTCACCGCTGCGCTGATCGGCGCACTGGTTCTCGTGATGGAGGAGAAGCAGTGACACCGACGCTCCAAGTCTTCCTCATTGTTTCTGCCGCCCTGTTTTCGGCAGGGTTGCTTGCGGCCCTGAGGCGTCGTCACGCCATCTTCATTCTGATTGGGATCGAGATGATGCTTGCCGCGGCAAACCTCAATTTCGTCGCGTTCTGGCGCTTTAACCCACAATCGCAGCCACCGATTGGAGTTATGATCGCGATTTTCTCAATCGCCATTGCTGCTGCCGAAGCGGCAGTCGGGCTCGCGCTGGTAATCGCTGTCTATCGGCATTATCGCACAACAAACGTCGACCAGCTCGACCAGCTCAAAGGATGAGCCGCTGGATCATCGATCATCTCTGGTTGATCCCTGCCGTGCCGTTTGCGGCTTCATTGGCAGTTTTGGGCTTGCCGAATAGGCGGCACAAAGGCGCAGCCGCACTGGCGGTCGCCGGACAAATCGCCGCGCTTGTCATGTCGTTCTTTGCGTTCCTGCCGACGCTGCAAGTGTCCGGATTCCGCGCCGTTCAGAATTTCACGTGGTTCACCTTCGGCGACCATGCGCTGCGCCTGGGATGGGTTCTGGATCCACTTGCAGCCGTTATGCTGATGATGATCACGCTCGTTGGGCTGTGCATTTTCATCTTTAGCACCGGCTACATGGCTGACGACAGAAATTTCGTCCGCTTTTTCGCTTATCTCTCGTTTTTCTCCGGCGCAATGCTCGGGCTCGTTATTTCGAACAGTTTGCTTCTTCTGTTTATCTGCTGGGAACTGGTCGGTCTGGCGTCCTATTTGCTCATAGGGTTCTGGATCGAGCGACCGAGCGCTGCCGCCGCGGCAAAAAAGGCGTTCATTACTACCCGCATCGGCGACATGGGATTTTTCCTTGGCTTGCTCTGGCTCTACAGCCGGAGTGGCGCACTTCTTTTTTACGACGACGGGAACGGTTGTCTGGAGAGTGCCGGCCTCGCCATGCTCGGCGCGAGCGCCGTTTCTGTTGCGCTTCTAATTTTCTGTGGCGCAATCGGCAAGTCGGGACAATTCCCGCTGCACGTCTGGTTGCCGGATGCGATGGAAGGCCCGACGCCTGTCAGCGCACTGATCCATGCCGCGACAATGGTTGCTGCCGGCGTTTTTCTGGTCGCACGCGTATACCCAATCTTCTCGTTAGGCGCGATCGACGGAGTGACGTCGTCACTTACAGTCGTTGTGTGGATTGGCGTGACCACGGCATTAATGGCCGCGCTCATCGCGATAGCGCAGGCTGATATCAAACGCATCCTCGCGTACTCGACTGTATCTCAACTGGGTTTGATGATGGTTTCGCTCGGTGTGGGCGGCGTTGCCGCCGGGATGATGCATCTGCTGGCGCATGGTTTTTTCAAGGCGCTGTTGTTTCTCGGCGCGGGCTCGGTCATTCACGGCTGCCACGGCGAACAGGACATTCGGAAAATGGGCGGCCTGCGCCGGCTCATGCCAATCACGTTTTCAACTTATGCAATCGGCATGATGGCTCTCAGCGGCGTGCCGCTCTTTTTTTCCGGCGGTTGGACGAAGGAGGAAGTCTTGCACGTGACCGCGCATTGGCCGGCTTCCCGCTTGCCCTATTATTTTCTGCTGGCCGGCGTCGTCCTCACCGCGCTG